>SCPP01000082.1_pt1 | contig 116453 bp, 127 predicted proteins | sample 6106811 | NCBI WGS metagenome assembly SCPP01 (sample SAMN10720449, study PRJNA508395) | human gut metagenome | isolation source: Participant 2 stool, 15 month | host: Homo sapiens | collected 2018 | reverse complement strand
TTTGCCTATGCTGATCAAATGCCGGTATTCATGGCTTTATTCTTCGTGCCTAACGCTATTGAGTTGCGCCAACAAAGTTTCTTATGGGCCCCGGACTTGTCCACTTATGATGATATTATCAACTGGGAACCAACATTCCTCTGCTGGGCAATCATTTAAGCCTCTTCTGTTTGCTGTTCAGTATCACCAATATTCTGAACACCATGTACACCATGAAGCAGGATAGGATATGGGACAACAGCAAATGCCGGGTATGAAACTAATGATGTATATCATGCCAGTCATGTTTATTTTCATCTTCAACGGTTATTCATCCGGCTTGAACTACTATTACATTTCCGGACTGATTGGTATCCTCACCATGGTGATTCTGCGCAAAACAACTGATGAAAGAAAACCCTTGCCATGTTGGAAGCCCGAAAGAAAAGAAGAGCCAAAAGAATGGCGGCAAACCGGTGGCGGACTGATGGCTAAACTGGAAGCTTTACAAAGGAGCAGGAACGACTGCAACAAGAAAGAATGAATAAAGGGAAAAAATAACGAGTTTACACTTCCTTAAAAAAACAGCGAAGACCGGCATATATAAAAACAGCGGTCTTTGCTGTTTTTTATATCCGGTTACCTCTATATTTGCTCTTCTTTGCAAAGACACCCTTCCACAGACACACAAAGAAACAAAACAAATATGCAGGAACATTTCACATCACCGGCTTTTATACGTATTTTTGCAATCAGTTAATCATCAAAAACAATTTTTAGATATGAATAAATCAAGCGCAACCATCATGGCAGCAGCAGCTAGCTTCTTCCTGTACTGAAGTGAAACAGGAAGGACAGGGCTACGAGCCCATTATAGGCAAGCAAGAAATCACCATCAAAGACGGTCGTCTTACCCCCGAAGCCCTGTGGGCAATGGGACGCATAGGCAGTCTGAGTATTTCCCCGATGGCAAAAAGATAGCCTACACCGTAGCCTATTATAGTGTTCCCGAAAACAAAAGCCATCATGTAATTTACGTAATGGATGCCGATGGAAAGAACAACACCCTGCTTACTCAAACAGCATGGAATGAAAGCGAGCCTCAATGGATAAAAGGCGGAACAAAATCGCATTCTTATGCAATGAAAGTGGTGGCAGCCAAATTTGGGAGATGAATCCTGACGGTACGGAACGCCGTATCATTTCCGATTTCAAAGGAAACATAGAAGGATTCTCTTTCACCGGATGGCAAAAAGATTCTTTTCATCTCACAAATAAAATACGGCCAACGCACTGTGGACCTCTACCCTGACCTACCCAAAGCCAGCGGTATCATTGTAAACGACCTGATGTATAAACATTGGGATGAATGGGTAGAAAGTATTCCACATCCTTTTATCGCTGATTTTGATGGTAACATGATGGGGCAGCCACCGATATCATGGAAGGTGAGCCGTTTGAAGCTCCAATGAAACCTTTCGGAGGTATCGAGCAGCTGGCTTGGAGCAACGACTCTAAACAAATAGCTTACACCAGCCGGAAAAAGCAAGGATTGGCATACGCAGTATCTACCGACTCGGATATATACCTTTATAATATAGAAAAAGGCACAACACTGAACCTGTGCAAACCGAATGGAAAAGATTCAAATGGAACAGATGAAATGAAAGGATATGACACCAATCCTAAATTCAGCCCCAACGGCAAATACATTGCATGGCAAAGCATGGAGCGCGATGGTTACGAAAGTGACCGGAACCGCCTGTGCATCTACAATTTAGATGACGGTCAAAGACATTTGTTACCGAAAGTTTTGAATCAGGCGTAGATGACTATTGCTGGAACAATGATTCGCAAAGTCTGTACTTTGTCGGTGTATGGCATGGAACCAGCATGGTATACAGTGCCAATCTGAATGGTGATATAAAAAAACTGACTGATGGCATGTATGACTACGGATCAGTAGCCATGGCGGGCGATAAAATAATTACCAAACGTCACTCTATCAGTGCCGCCGATGAAATCTACACCCTCACTCCTGCCGACGGGCAAGTGGCGCAACTCTCACACGAGAATGATCACATCTTTAAACAGCTGAATTTGGGCAAAGTGGAGGAAAGATGGACCAAAACTACCGATGGCAAGCAAATGCTTTCATGGGTGATCTATCCCGTCAATTTTGACGCAAACAAGAAGTATCCTACTTTATTATTCTGTGAAGGTGGCCCGCAAAGTCCCGTCAGCCAATTCTGGAGCTACCGCTGGAACTTCCAGATTATGGCAGCCAACGATTATATTATCATCGCTCGAATCGTCGTGGGCTACCTGGATTCGGCATGGAATGGTTGGAACAAATTAGCGGTGACTATGGAGGTCAATGTATGAAAGACTATTTGTCAGCCATAGATGATATTTCAAAAGAACCATATGTAGATACTAATCGTTTGGGATGCGTAGGTGCCAGCTTCGGCGGATTCTCCGTCTATTGGCTGGCGGGACACCATGACAAACGTTTTAAAGCATTTATCGCACACGATGGTATATTCAATATGGAGCAGCAATATCTGGAAACAGAAGAAATGTGGTTCGCCAACTGGGATATGGGTGGTGCATATTGGGACAAAAACAATGCAACGGCACAACGTACCTTTGCCAACTCTCCCCATCGTTTCGTTGATAAATGGGACACTCCCATTCTCTGCATTCACGGTGAAAAGGATTATAGAATTCTTGCTTCACAAGGTATGTCGGCGTTCAATGCAGCTGTATTGCGCGGTGTTCCGGCCGAACTTTTATTATATCCGGATGAGAATCATTGGGTATTGAAACCGCAAAATGGGGTGTTATGGCAACGCACTTTCTTTAGTTGGTTAGATAAATGGCTCAAATAACGCCTAAATTACTGCAATATTATCCGTTATTAGAACTATATAGTATAATTTTCAATTTTTGTGTTACCTTTGTAATGTCAAACAAAAAATGAACATTAAGTGATATTTGTTAAGCTACCTTTTATTAGGTGAGTAAACAATAGCTTGTGAAAGTAGTTGTTTACAGTGTTAGTATATAAATAACTTTTTATTCCCCGTGCTTTGTGAGCGCACAAAGCTGGATGATTACAAAATAATAAAGTGATTATTTTTTCGTGATACCGGCTTGTGATAAGTCGGTATCATTTTTTATTCCAGCAAACCAACATCATACTCATTATTATTCTGGAATGCTTATGCCCTCATGCTCTCATTTTACATATAACAATCTAATTATAAATAGCTTACATGATTACAGTAAAAATATTTGCTCTCACTTATGCCCTCATACCCTCACTATATTTTAAAGCAGATTTTCGCATAATACGCTTGCTGTCAACTATATATTCTTTTTTATAAAGTATTCCTGTTTGATATAAAGCAGGGTACTTTCAGACTTTTTCATTTCAAAAATGCATATGAAAGAGATGTACTTCCACGAAATAGCAGTTTACAGAGTTCCGATATCGATAAAAAAGATCAAAACGTTTTTAAAAAAGCTCGTTATCTTTTCCAAAAAGTTCCTGTTGTTATTTGAAAAGCTCTTGATCTTTTTTAAAAACGTCCTTATATTTGGGGGATTTATATGATTCACACTCACATACATACGCACAAACCCGTACATACATATGCGTAGCTTCATGTAGACATACGTGCGTTAGAGATTTTATATGATCACATCTATTGAAAAAACTCTTTTATTCAATATCACTTCGCCGATACAATAATAAAGAGGCTGAATCAAATTTATCTTGAATTTCAGCCTTTTTATTCATCAATACAACATTGGGAAATCGGACTACATGACCATTCTTGCATTAAGAAAGGCAGTTTAATAATGAAACAGCCAAATCTCTAAAAACAACAATATCCATCCGTCTACAGTTTGGTAAATGGATGGATATTGCTTTTTTATTCTTAACCTCTGCCCAAAATAAAAGCAAAGAAGCCTTATATTTAATTTTAACAGAAGAAATTTTCTATTTTTTCTGCATTAATCCTTTAAATGCCGTAGGATAAGGAGTTTCAAACTCCATCAACTCTTTTGTTACCGGATGATAGAAACATAACTTGAAGGCATGTAACGCCAATCGTCCTAAAGGATCACACTCACTGCCATAGCGCCGGTCACCAACAACAGGGTGACCTAAATCCAACATATGCACACGAATCTGATTCTTACGTCCTGTTTCCAAATCCAACTCCACCAATGAATATCCATTGGCCCGCTTTATTGTTTTATAATGAGTGACCGCAAACTTACCTTCCCCATTATCTACAGGACTGGAACTGACATACAATTTCCGGTCGGTCAACCAAGACTCTACAGTACCGTAATCTTTCTCCATATCACCAGAAACGATAGACACATAACGGCGGTCCGTCACAATATCATGCCAATTATCACGTAAAGTATTCTGGGTTTTTTCATCTTTGGCATACATCATCAACCCCGAAGTTTCACGGTCCAGACGATGTACTACAAATACGCGGTTGAAACGATGTGAACGTTTTACATACTCATTCAAAATATGTTGTGCAGTACGCTCCTTCTGATGTTCTGTGCTGACAGAAAGCAGTCCCTCCTTCTTTCCACCACCAAGATATAAGCATCCTCGTATACCAGTTTCAGCATCGGATGTTTAAACTCACGATTATTCTTCACCTTGGATATCTGCACTTTCATACCTGGTTTCAATGCGAAATTATATTGGGTAGTAATCACATTATCTACCAAAATCACGCGGTTGGCAAGCAACGCCTTTACCTTGCTACGACTGATTCCCGCCATTTTCCGCATCAGAAAATCCATCAGCTCAGCGGGCTCCGTCACATTATATATAGTATATCGGGCAACACTTCTCGCCTTTGGCCTGCCGGAATCACTATTCTTACCTCTTGACATAATTCTATTTACTGTTTAAACAATTTATAATTGAACTATCCGGATTATCCTCTTTTTTCCAGCAACACCACATTTTCCACATGATGCGTATGAGGGAACATATCTACGGGTTGCACGGCCATCACCTTGTATTTGGCATCTAACAAAGACAAATCACGTGCCTGGGTGGCAGGATTACAGCTAACATACACAATCCGCTGAGGTTCAGCAAAAAGAATTGTATTAATCACATCATCGTGCATTCCGGCACGCGGAGGATCAGTGATAATAACATCAGGACGACCATGTTGGTTGATAAACTCCTGAGTGAGGATATCCTTCATGTCACCGGCATAAAATAAGGTATTGTCAATGCCATTAATTGCCGAATTTACTTTTGCATCTTCTATTGCTTCAGGCACATATTCGATACCAATCACTTTCTTTGCCTGGCGTGAAACAAAGTTGGCTATGGTTCCAGTCCCTGTATAAAGATCATACACCAATTCTTTACCGGTCAATCCGGCAAAATTACGGGCCACCTTATAAAGATTATACGCCTGTCCAGAATTAGTCTGATAAAATGATTTTGCTCCTATCTTGAAGCGCAACCCCTCCATTTCCTCGAAAATATGATCGTTGCCTTTGAACACCATTACCTCCAGATCGTTAATGGTATCATTGCATTTGTTATTGACTACATATAATAATGAAGTAATCTGCGGAAAACGTTCTGCCACGAAAGCCAGCAGTTGCTTCATCAGATCCATTTCGCTCTCTTCCACAATCTTGCATTGCAGCAACACCATAAGCTCACCCGTACTCGAAGTACGGATCATCAAGTTGCGAAGCATTCCTTCTTGAGAACGCAGATTAAAGAAAGAATAATTGTGTTCGTATGCATAGTCACGAATCGCATTGCGTATCTGGTTGCTGATATCATCCTGTAACCAGCACTTTTCTATAGCCAGTACCTTGTCAAATGCAAAGAAAAAGAAGAAACCTACGGCGTTCATCTGATCGTACTTCACATCTTCCTTTACCTCTTCCTCTGTCAGCCAACGTTTGTTAGAAAACGTAAATTCCAACTTATTACGGTAAAACTCCGTTTTTTCCGACCCCATGATAGGTAAAATTTCCGGCAATTCGATCTTGCCGATACGGGTCAGATTATCCGTCACCTGCTTTTGCTTATACTTTATTTGTTCTGTATATGGCAGACATTGCCACTTACAACCACCACATATACCATAATGCTGGCAGAAGGGTACTGCACGCACAGGAGAATACTCATGGAATTTCACAGCCACAGCTTCTGCATAATGATTTTTCTTACGCTTCACTTGTAAATCCACCACATCACCGGGCACTACATAAGGCACAAATACTACCAGGTCATTCACTTTCGCCAAAGCTTTTCCTTCGGCAGCTACATCTGTTATGGTTATCTTCTCTAATAATGGAAGTTCTTTCTTCTTTCTAGCCACTTTTCTGAATAAGTTAATTTGGGGACAAATTTAAGCATTTTCCCTGAATATTGCCTCATAAATCGTAAGATATTAAAATTGCAAAGTAGAAATTGCAATTTCCACTAATTTTTTTCAGTAAAAGGTTTGGAGATAACTAAAATATGTATAGTTTTGCGATTACATTTTTTGAGCGAGTTAACTTTAAATACATTTATTATGGATAAAAAAAGAGTTTACACCTTTGGTAATGGACAAGCTGAAGGAAAAGCAGACATGAGAAATCTGCTTGGTGGAAAAGGCGCTAACCTAGCTGAAATGAATCTAATCGGTGTTCCCGTACCTCCGGGATTTACAATCACCACAGAAGTTTGTAGCGAATATTATGAGTTAGGTAAAGATAAAGTAGTAGAACTGCTGAAAGCGGATGTTGAGAAAGCTATCGCCAACATCGAAAATCTGATGAATTCAAGTTTGAGATGTAGAGAACCCGTTACTGGTTTCTGTACGTTCGGGTGCCCGCGCTTCTATGCCGGGTATGATGGACACCATCCTTAATTTAGGTTTAAATGACGAAGTGGTGGAAGGCTTGAGCCGCAAGACCGGACGCCCCCGTTTCGCATGGGATTCTTACCGTCGTTTCGTACAAATGTATGGTGACGTGGTATTGGGTATGAAACCGGTGAACAAGGAAGACATCGATCCTTTCGAGGAAATTATCGAAAAAGTAAAGGAAGAAAAAGGTGTGAAGCTCGACAACGAATTGGAAGTGGAAGACCTTAAAGAACTGGTTAAACGCTTTAAAGTTGCTGTAAAAGAACAGACCGGACAAGATTTTCCGACCTGTGCATACGAACAACTTTCGTGGGTGCCATTTGTGCTGTATTCCGCAGCTGGATGAACGAACGCGCCATTCTTTACCGCAAAATGGAAGGTATTCCTGCCGAATGGGGTACTGCTGTAAGCGTACAAGCCATGGTATTCGGTAACATGGGTGATACTTCGGCTACCGGTGTTTGCTTCTCTCGTGACGCAGGTAACGGTGAGGATTTATTTAATGGCGAATATTTGATCAACGCACAAGGTGAAGATGTTGTAGCCGGTATCCGTACTCCGCAACAAATCACAAAAATCGGTTCTCAGCGTTGGGCAGAACGTGCAGGTATTTCTGAAGAAGAACGCGTAGCCAAATATCCCTCTATGGAAGAAGCTATGCCGGAAATCTACAAAGAACTGGATGCCCTGCAGACCAAACTGGAAAACCACTATCGCGACATGCAGGATATGGAATTTACCGTACAGGAAGGTAAATTATGGTTCTTGCAGACCCGTAACGGTAAACGTACCGGAGCTGCCATGGTAAAAATCGCCATGGACTTGTTGCGCCAGGGCATGATTGATGAAAACCGCATTGGAGCGTTGCGAACCTAATAAATTAGACGAACTGCTTCACCCTGTGTTCGACAAGAAAGCGTTGAAAGAAGCGAAAGTTTTGACTCGTGGTTTGCCCGCTTCTCCGGGTGCCGCTACCGGTCAGATTGTGTTCTTCGCCGATGATGCTGCTAAATGGGCTGCCGATGGCAAAAAGGTAGTCATGGTACGTATCGAAACTTCGCCGGAAGACTTGGCAGGTATGGCCGTTGCCGAAGGTATCCTGACTGCACGTGGCGGTATGACATCTCACGCTGCGGTTGTGGCCCGTGGTATGGGTAAGTGCTGCGTATCGGGTGCTGGTGCTATCAATGTAGATTATAAGACACGTACCGTAGAAATTGAAGGTATTACTTTAAAAGAAGGTGACTTCATCTCTGAACGGTACTACCGGTGAAGTATATAAAGGTAAAGTGGAAACCAAAGCAGCCGAAGTTTCAGGCGATTTCGCTGCATTGATGGATCTTTGCAACAAATACACAAGCTGAATGTCCGCACTAACGCTGATACTCCGCATGATGCGGAAGTGGCCCGCGCTTTTGGTGCTTCAGGTATCGGTCTTTGCCGTACGGAACACATGTTCTTTGATGCTGAAAAGATTGTTGCTATGCGTGAGATGATCCTGTCACCGGATGTAGAAGGACGTAGAAAAGCATTGGCTAAATTGCTCCCCTTCCAAAAAGCCGACTTCAAAGGTATCTTCAAGGCTATGGACGGATGTCCGGTAAATGTTCGTCTGCTCGATCCTCCTTTGCATGAGTTCGTTCCCCATGATGCAAAAGGTCAGGAAGAAATGGCTAAGGCAATGGGCGTAACCGTACAGGAAATCAAAAAACGTGTGGAAAGCCTGTGTGAACACAATCCGATGTTAGGTCACCGCGGCTGTCGTTTGGGTAACACCTATCCCGAAATCACAGAGATGCAGACTCAAGCGATTCTAGGTGCTGCAATTGAACTGAAGAAAGAAGGATATGATCCGCATCCCGAAATTATGGTTCCCTTGACCGGTATCCTGTATGAATTCGAAGCTCAGGAAAAGGTGATCCGTGATGCAGCAGCAGCATTATTTGAAAAAGAAGGTATGGAAATTCCGTTCAAAGTAGGTACCATGATTGAAATTCCGCGTGCTGCGCTGACAGCCAACCGCATTGCCAGCCGTGCAGAATACTTCTCATTCGGTACCAATGACTTGACCCAGATGACCTTCGGTTATTCCCGTGACGATATTGCTTCTTTCTTGCCGGTATATCTGGAAAAGAAGATTCTAAAAGTAGACCCGTTCCAAGTACTCGACCAAAATGGTGTGGGCCAGCTGATTGAAATGGCTGTAGATAAAGGCCGTTCAGTTCGTCCTGATTTGAAATGCGGTATCTGCGGTGAGCATGGTGGTGAGCCTTCATCAGTGAAATTCTGTCACAAAGTTGGTTTGAACTATGTGTCTTGTTCTCCGTTCCGCGTGCCTATCGCCAGACTGGCGGCGGCTCAGGCCGCCGTTGAGGAATAATTCGTTCAACTTTAAATCGTTCAATAAACTTCCGCTTACACTGGGCTTACACCCAAAAGCGAAGTGAATGGTTTTCAGCACTATATTAGTGTGGCCCAAGCCACCGTTGAGGAATAATTCCAAATTGGCTTAATTAAAATAGTAGGCTGTAACTCATTGAAATACATGAGTTACAGCCTATGTTGTTCTTATACGGTTCGTACACTTGACAATGGAAATCGCGCCAAATGTGCGTACTCGCTTACTCACTGCTTACACTAAAATTGATGTTGCTTACACCTGCTTACACCATCAAAAAAGCCTATGGCAGCGTAAAATTAAAGGCTTATGACAACTACATTAAAAGCAATCGTAAGGAAGCCGAGAACAGACGGCCTTTATGCAGTGTACATTCGCATCGTACACAACAGAAAACCGGGTTACATCAAGACCAACAAGATTGTTGATGCGGATCATATCTCTAAAGATAATGAACCGACCGACCCTGTCGTTAATGAGTATTGCTCAATGCTCGTTCGACAATACACAGACCGACTGAACAGAGCCAACACTACCCTTTGGTCTGTCAGTGAAATTATAGAGTATCTTCTTAAAACGGATGAAGAAGTTTGCTTCAGTGATTATTCGCGTATGTTTATCCGGCAAATGCGACTTGACGGACATGAGCGGAATGCCAAGAACTATCAGCTTGCAGTGGCACATCTGGAACGCTATATGGGAACTACACGAGTTATGTTTGGGCATTTGACTGCTGCCGTCCTCAAAAAATGGATAGAATCATTGTCTAAGACACATCGTGCGAAGGAAATGTATCCTACCAATGTCCGAATGATTTTCCGTTCGGCGATAGCAGATATGAATGATGATGAGAAGGGCATACAACGTATCAAGTTCGATCCGTGGGTGAAGGTACAAATTCCCAAGTCTGAGCCAAGTGAAAAACTGGCCATCAGTGCTGAAGAATGCCGGGAGTTCTTCAATCGGCCTTTGCCTAGAACCAAGATGCTTTCTTCCCTCCCGGAACTGGGCAGAGATGTTGCACTTCTTTCTCTGTGTTTAGGCGGAATCAATACCGTGGACTTGTACAATTTGAAGAAGTCGGATTATCATGACGGAATCATTGGCTACAAGCGTGCTAAGACCAAACACAGCCGCAAGGATGAAGCATATATAGAAATGCGCGTGGAACCGTTTATTCAAGACACGTTCAACAAGTATCTGTCAGAAGAAGAGGATGAATTTCTTTTCACCTTCCACCAGCGCTATGGCAATACCGACAGCTTCAATGCCAATGTCAACATCGGCATCCGTAAAATTTGTATGGATATGGGTATGACAAATAAGGAAGATTTCTATTGCTTTTATACCTTCCGTCACACTTGGGCTACCATTGCGCAGAACGACTGCAATGCCAATCTTTATGAAGTGGCATTTGGTATGAACCATAGTCATGGCTTCAAGGTAACCCGTGGATATGTAAAAGTAGATTTTACACCGGCATGGGCATTGAATGCCCGCATCATTGACTTCATCTTCTTTAGTAACAAGCCTAGTAAGCAGGGACTTGCCAAAGATTTGGATGAATCAGGAGATAAGATGTTTCGCATTTCTGCAAAGATGATGATTTACGCCCGTGCCTATTTCAAAGGTGAGGTTATCGCTGAATTTACAGACATCGGCTTCAACAATGTTGATGAAGTACTAAGCAGGATCGTGAAAATGTTCCCCAAAGACATACCAGTTGGATGTACTGTTCAGATTCGTCTAACGAATTGTGACAATCACAAAGAAGTGGTTTATGAACGCAGCAAAGGTAAGGGCTTCTAAGCACTCTATACCTTATATATAGCGAACAATCCGTATCAATCGTTTGGACTGATGCGGATTGTCGTTTTCGGTAGGTTCCCTACCATATCACTTGGTGTTCGCTTAAAAGTAGTACTTAACCAGAGGGAACAGTTTAGCCACTTCCCCATGCAGCGTACTACCTTCTTGGTCAGAAGGCACTTCTTTCCCTCTTTTGTCCTTCAGAACTTTGGCGGCACATTTGTCCTTATTATCCCTATGAGTAAAACCATGATAAACACCAGCAGCTTCCAGGCAAGAGAGAACATGATTTTACCTAGCCACCAGGCAAGCTGGATGGCTTTTATGATAACGACTAATCCCACCTTCAAGAGAATAGCGAATATTATCGCGACCGGTATCAAATATATGAAGAATAGTACCAATACCATAGCTGTCTATTTTTTAGTAAGTGATAGCTTCTGAGGGCTGTTTTCTATACTCAAATATACTAAAAATCAATGAGATATAAAAATAATACGACTTCTTTTTCCTGGTTGTTAGCACTATTTAATCATTGATTTACAGGTCTTTTATTCTAAGGATTTGAAGGGTCAATCGTTCATAAGATAAGTAATTGTTTTCCCATTGTTGGACCACGTTATTTAGTTCGTTTGTGAGAGAATCAACTAAAAAAACTCTCCTTGCTCTTGTGGAGAATTCCACTTGACCAAGGAGAGTTACTTATTCATTAGTTATAATTCAACACGTAGCTTTTCTATTTCTTCTATGATTGCCTTTGCAATTTGTTCTTCGTTATCATTGGATAGGTTAAAATCTGAGAAGTCTTTGATTCCTAACCAGACTTTCAATTTATCTCTTTCTGTTTGATAGCCATATAGAGAAAGTACGTCTCGTAGTTGTATTTCGTCAGGAAAATCAATTTTTAGGTAATTGCGGTTTTTTCCTAAATGCCGAATACCGATGAATCCTGAATTTGCTGTTGATACTGTTAGTTCAATTTGCTCATTAAGCTTGTATCGGTGATTCTTTTCGTCATGAATAGGATATCGAAGTTCAGATAGCTTATTACACACAAGCTCGGCAACCTTATACTTATCAGAATATTTCTCTTTTCCCGATAAGTCGTAACCCTCAATCTTGGGTTCTAATGTATTTTGAATGAATTGCAGACGCGCTTTCAATCCATGCTTTCTATTTCTGGTATGTCTCATCAAATACAACGGGTGGTAAAACCTGTTTTCTAGAAAATCTTTATAGTAACACATCATACCTTGAGCTAAGGCTTCTTCAAAGAATCTTTGTGCAGTAATCTGATATGTTTCATGCTTGCTCAGGTTGGAAAAACCCAAGTATATGGGTGGTATCAAATGTGCTACATCATAGTCTGTCAAGTCCTTTGAACCGAACTGAGCCGTTTTTTGAAGGGCGCATTCCAAGTTTGCCTCCCTGATGTAAAACAGGTTGAAGATTTGTATGATTCCATTCAGCTCAATGTGTTTATTCATAGAATAGTATTCATGAAATAAATCCCTGATGCAATACATAGTTTGATCTGGCTTAAATTCATACCATATTTCTTCGGCAGTGTGTTCGTCAAAAATGCGAAGAGCCTGTAGAACTTCTGTATCTGTAACAGGACAGGAAACTGATGCACTTCCTGGGTTCTTCATAACGACAGTGCCTATAATGTTCCATGAATCTCCGAATTGTAGAAGGGTTCTCCAACGAAAGCCCTCTTTTTCTGTTATCTTAGTGTAATGGGTATATACTCTCATGTCAGTCATTTTTATATATGTTCCATAGGTCTTTTGCCCAATTGTGCATTTCATGCCGCAATGTGGCTGGTTGCATGACTTCTACCATGTTTCCAAATTTAAGCAATTCCATGCACAAATCGTAGGTCGGGCGCACTAAAAGTTCAAAGTCTGCATACTCGTCGCAGGTGAAGACCTCTTGCTGGCTCTCATGCAGCGGCAGTGAACGCAGGTAATGCTGTTGCCTTCCATAGGCACGGATGATAACTCTTTCGATGGATTTGCTGTCCTCTATCACCACACCAAAGTAGGAAGAGAAATAAGTATGGGCGTTAAAATCTTGAGGCAGAACGAATGCTTCCTTCAAGATTTCTAGGTGCTCTACTCTGTCCAATCCATATACCCGAATCTTATTGTCATTGATACTGAGAGCCAGCAGATACCATCTTCTTTGAAACAACTTCAAGCAGTATGGTGCAACCGGGAACGTATAGGACTTATTTCTTTTGAAACTCCGGTAGCTGAGCCGGATCAGCTTCGTCTCCTTGATGGCATTCAGAATGTCAGTAAGGAACTTCTGACTGGATGGTACCGGCTCCACCAAAATGCGATCATGAAGCGTGCTGTGTTGCAGGAGGTCTTGGGCAGTGGCATAAGTGTCAAGTAACCACCGATTCAGTGTTCCGTTCTTCAAACTCTCCGGATTGGCAATGTAATAGCGAAAGTTATCCTTCCAGTTGCATTCAATTAGCACCCCTAACGACATGAGGATGTTGCCTTTCCATCGGTCAAAGGTTTGTCTGGGGATTGGTTTGCCATTGCTGGCATCTTCATTGAGGAGCCATTTCTCGTTGAGTTCCTTCAAAGAAAGTCCCTTCTCCCCGGCATGGAAAATCGTATTGATCACCCAAATGTATTTCTCCAGAATAGTCATCTTCCTTCTGTTTTACGCAGTCCACTGCCGTATTTCGCTTCAAACTCAGTAACCAGTTTCCGGAAGTTCTCGGGCAGATAGGTCATCGCTTTCTCATACATCTCTTCGGGTACCCCATAAAGAGCTTCAGCAATGGAACCGGTGATGCAGCCGATGGTGTCGGAATCTCCACCGATGCTGATAGCATTACGGATGGCATCCTCAAAGTCTGTAGCTTGCAGCGCACATTGGATGGCTTGAGGGACACTGTCCTGACAGATGCCGCCATTGCCTTCCCCGTCAACTCCGTTCCAGGAATAACGCTTTTGCAGTTCGGCAATGGTGAGCGGAAAACGATAGCCGAAGTCCTGCTCCATACATAGCTGAATCTCATCCGTCGATGCACCCTTACGGGCCAGGAAGATACATATGGCTGTAGCCTGTGCCCCCTTGATGCCCTCCGGATGGTTGTGTGTCCCTTCTGCCGAAACCTTGGCGGCATTCATGATGTCGTTTTTCGTATCGAAAGCCCAACCCACCGGGCCGACACGCATGGCTGATCCGTTGCCGCAGCTGTTGTATGCCGGAGCATATCCGGTTCTTGTCTTCTGGATGACCCAATTCTGGAAACTGTTTCCATATCCACCCATCGGCGTGGGATAAGCTTCCGCATACCGGACATAGTAATCCGCCACCTGTGCAAGGCGCCCAGCCAGGATGGCATCCGCTGTAGCCAACGTCAGGATGCTGTCATCTGTGTATTCCACGTAGCGACCGAAGAACTCAAAGTCCTTGGTTCGTATGTTACTGAACTCGTAGATACTGCCTACGATGTCCCCAATGATACTTCCAATCATACTCTTCCTGTTTTAGTGATTCTACTTACTCAAAGCTGTTGCCACCAGTAATATCCGTAAATATACTCATTTTGTATCTCATACAGAGCCAACCGATGGACTTTGTTGCAAAGTTACCACGATACTCCCTCAAAAAGTGAGACACCCTCTATGTTTTAGGTCATAACTACCATGGTATTTGCTGTTGGCGCTTTTACATGACCGCATTTCCATACGCTTCTGCACTTCTTTTTCCCTCCCGTTTCGAGTCCCGTACGCTGAAATGCTCTTTTACCCTTGCAGACAACATACTGAGAGATTAGACACATCTTCAACTTGGCAACTCTGTATTGCCGGATTGCTGAAATCTTGAAATATGAGATGGGCGAACCATGGGTTCAAGACATCAGCCAAACTTGGCAACAAGTGATTATTATACGGGCGTATGCCGTTCCAAAGAAGTTGAGAACAACGGAGAAACAAACTTGGAACACCTGATAATCAAGATAAATCTACCGAAAATTTCTCCAAAGAATGATGTTGTGAATTTTTGCGTTCCGCCGTTTTTTGTGCTTCTTTGAGGTCTCTAAAGCTACCGGGAAGGCATCGAACTGCGTTGCAGGATTTGTCAAGCAAGTTGTACCCTTGTCATTACAAAACAGAGTTTTGTCCTCACAAGGGTCACTTGCCGATTGCTGCCGCAACGGGGCGATAAATCGCTGTTTCGCTCTGCGAAATAGGTGTCCGGAGAACCCGGCTAACAAGTAATCCAAGGAAGTATGAAACAGAAAAACAAAGTATTTCAGTTACGGCTTACCCCCGAGGAAGCCCAACTGTTGAAGGAAAAATCAGGCTCATTCCACTCTGTGAGCCATTATATCCTGTCGGCAGTGCAGGAATTTTCCAATGTGGATGTGAAGGAACGCATCGAGTTGATCCGAGAACTCGGTGAGTTTTACCGAAAGAATCAGAACGAACTGTCCTGGGCAGGCGGCAACCTGAATCAGGTGGTCAAACGAGCCAATGAACTGGCGGTAGCCGGGTTGCTTGCACCCAGCTATATCCAGGAGATAGTGCTTCCAACCATCCGCGAAACACAGGAAACGATGAACCGCATCAAACGGGAATTGGAACTGATTACATTCAAGTGTATAAAGACCAAAATGCCGAAGTAGCGTTTGTGCGGTATATGTTTTGACCGTTGAACCTAACTAATCCGACTATTCAGATGATTGCAACCATTTTACCCGGAAGTTCGAACTTCCATGCCGTAGATTACAATGAACGGAAGGTGGCGAAAGGTGTAGCCCGGTTACTGGAGATACAAAACTTCGGAGCACTCGGTGAAGTACGCAAGCCAACTCCCGAAGAGTTGACTCAGTTTCTCATGGAATATTCCTCCATGAATCCTAGAATACAGAAAGCCCAGTTCCATGTAGCCATCTCCTGCAAGGGCCACGAGATGTCGGAACAGCAGTTACTTGATTTCGCGCACCAGTATCTGCAGGAAATGGGTTATGCTGAACCCGGACAACCCTGGCTCATCTATTCTCACAACGATACAGACAATGCGCACTTGCACATTGTAACTTCAAGAATTGCGCCCGATGGACACAAGATACAGCACGACCATGAACGCAGACGCTCGCAAGCGGTCATTGACAAGATACTTGGAACCGATAGAACACAAAAGACAGAGAAAGACATCGAGGCCGCCAAGCAGTACAGCTTTTCCTCCTTTGCACAGTTCAAAGCCGTGATGGGAACCATGGGCTATGAAGTATTCCAGAAAGACGGAAACGTCTTCGTCAAGCAAGGCGGTAGAATCCAAAAGAAACTCCCCCTGACAGAGATTGAAGCTCTATACAAGAAAGGTTATCAGGACAAGGCACGGAACCGCCAGCTGAGAGCCTACCTAAAGAAATACCGGGACGTATGCGCCAACAAGGAAGAATTGCAGAAGGAAATGAAGAAGAACTTCGGTGTGGATGTGGTCTTCTTCGGCAAGAAAGACAAGCCCTACGGCTACATACTGATAGACCATGCCAACAAGACCGTCATCCATGGTGCCCGGGTTCTAGCCGTAGAAGAACTGCTCGATTTCGCCACCCCCGAACAACGCTTTGACCGGATAGAAGCATTCATAGACCAGCTGCTGACCCTCAATCCCAAAATCACTCAGGGAAAAATTTTCCAGAAACTCAAGAAACAGCGTGCCTATATAAAGAAAGGTGTCATCTACTACGATGGCCAGAGCAGACCCTTGCCGCCTTTCATGGCCAAGGCCATTGACCGCAACAACCGCATCAGCTTCATCGAGAAGTTCCGTCCGCAGAACGCAGCCGAAGTGGAAATGCTGTGCAAGGTATTCAAGGTGGACCGGCCGGACCTGGTGGACATCTCTACGGAACGTCCTCCCAAGTATGCCTATTCCGTCGGCCGTCTGCATGAAATATTCAATGATCCCGAAGTGAAGTCCCCCCGCAGCGTCATGTACCAGGAAGGCTTCATCATCCGTCAGGTCGATGATACCTACTATGCCATCAACTTCAAGGAACATATTCTCATCAACCTGAATGAAGAAGGCTTCGATGTGGAACGGGTGAAGAAAAAGTCCAGGAAGCAAAAACGAAACGGAGTTCCGTTTAAGAAATCCAAGAAGAAGACGCTCAATCCTATTAAATCCCTTCAGCGTAAATCGCATCAAGGACTGGGTAAACTCCGGAAAGAAGGTGTCGGCAGCCACAGTGCCAACCGCGAATGGGAAGTTGGAAAAAAGACAAACTACGATGACGTGGATGACGGACGCTCATTGAAGATTTAGTATTGATGTTTAATGATTTAAGTTACAACTGAAAGTCAAAAGGAGACTTTTAGTTGTAACTTTTTTGGCTAATTTTTCTCAGATTCCCTTGTTCCGAAGTCCATTTAACCCTCGGTTTCAGCAATCGAAAGCACATTGATGTTGTGCATTTAGGTTTTCCCTGTTCCAGCATTTACTTTTGCTTGCGAGTTTAATAAACGGAAAACAACATGATACAGACCCCGGTCATAGTCACCTTTGCCAACCAGAAAGGAGGAGTCGGAAAGACCACCCTTTGCGTCACCTTTGCCAACTACTTAGTGGCAAAAGGCGTCCGGGTGCTTGTCATCGACTGCGACTTCCAACACTCAATCATGAAATGCCGCAAGGCAGACATCAAGAAGTATGGAGAGGAACAACTGCCCTATGAAGTTTGGTCATACGAACCCAACAACAAGGTGGAGATGACCTCTCTGGTGGAGAAACTGCACAACGACCCCGAAATAGATGTGGTACTCATCGACTCGCCGGGCAGCCTGAAAGCCGAAGGGCTCGTACCCATCTTTGTCAATTCAGACATCATCGTGGTCCCGTTCCACTACGACCTGGTGACCATTCCTTCCACCGCCAGTTTCCTGCTGTTTCTGGACCGCCTTCGTCAGGCCGTCGGCGAACGGATGAAAGCACAGCTCTTCATCATCCCCAACCTGAACGACAACCGCGTGGGCAAGCGCTCCGAACTCATCCTATGGGACAACACCCGGGAAACCTTCTCCAACTACGGGTATGTCACCGGAAAGATACCCCGCCGTGCAGACATGGAACGGTTCAGCACCATCGCCGCACTGGATATGCAATACCGCTATGTCAGTTCGGTATTCGACAAGATCTATTTCAGCATCTTCGACAAGACCGGTCCCATCCGTGAAATGGAACTTTCCGGCATCCAGCTGACGGAGAACCTTTACCCCAAGAGCGGCAAGAAGAAATACCAGGCCGAAACAAGCACCCATATTGCGCTGGATGAAGCCGAAGACGAAGAACAGGAAAACAACAGTGAGCATCAACATAATCAGTAACCATCAATACCTATCGTGCAATGACAAAAGACATTCCCGAAATTGATGACCTTCTTAAAGGTATCAACGATTCCGATATGACCTTGACGGGCGAACCGAAGGAAAAGTCGGATTCTACCAGCAAGATCTCCCAGGAGGCACCCGTGAACGAAGAAACCGCAGATGGCGCTACAGTTGCTCTTTTCCCTTCTGTGGAGGGGAACAAGTGCTGGCAAGTGTTCATGAACTATCTGGACACTTCCGATGAACGAGGCGACAAGGACGAACGGCTGGTCTGCAAACTCGACCGTGACCTGGCCGATTCACTCGATGACTGCGACATCCATAACCGGAGCCGTTCCGACATGGTCAATGCCATCGTCCGTGCCTTCTTCGAGACCTATCTGCCGCAACTCTCCGAGTTTCGCAGAAAGAAGAAATCATTGTTTATCAACTTCAACAAGGAAGATTATGAAATGGAATAGATGGAACGACCGGATGGTGTCCCTGCTTATCGAACTTTATCCGGTAGAAACCACCGCCCATACCGCCGCCGTGCTGGAGATGAGCGTGTCAGCCGTAAAGTACAAAGCCAAGGAACTGGGACTGGGTAAGCTGGCCAAGTCCAAATGGATGGAACGTGCCGACCATATCCGCAGCCACTTCAATGAAGAGTCCTTTACGGAAATCGGAGAGAAACTGGGTGTGACCCGAGTAACCGTCAGCCGTATCGCATCCAAAATGGGACTGAAACGCTCCAAACATGAAGGATATAAGGTATCCTCCCGCGTCCGTCAGAAAATAGTGCGTCGGGAACGAAGAAGAATGGTATTCGGTCTGGATCCCATCACCCGAATCAATGTAATATCCAACCGGGCCAAGGTACGCCTACGCTATCGCCTGAAAGTGAAAGGCTATATACTCAGCGGACAGAAGAACCTGATGTACTATACCGAAAACACCTTCCGCAAACAGCGTCTGGAGAACCGGGGCATGAAATTGGGAATTCGTTTCCTGCCAGTTCCGCAAGAGGACATTATTGTAATACCCAACCTCATATAAGTACAGCTATGACCTATGGACAAATAATCTCGATCCTCTTTGTGGCCCTGCTATGCTACTATGCCTTCTTGATAGTGATGGACATCCAGCGAGCCAAGGCAGCAGAAGCGGCAGAACAGGATAACCATATAGAGGAGGATATAGACATATCGGACGAAGCTCAGTCCTTCCGACCTCACAAGGTGAGCCGTGAGGAACCGAAGAAGGAAGAAGAAAAGAACGAAGAATCTCCAAACGAGAACACTTCTGAAAGCAGTCAGCAGGACAATACTTCCACAACTGAATCGGACGCCGATACTTCACAGGAAGGGAAAGAAGAAACCGATGATGAAAATGAACAGGAGGAATCGGACACTTCCGAAGATGTGTACAATGAAATTGAATCTGGAACTGCATCTCATTCACAGGCAACTGAATCGGATAACGAACAGGAAGCAACTTCTTCCCAATCTTCTGATGATGAAACGACCGAGGACCCTGCTGAAGAAGAATCTGAAGAACCTTCTGACGAACAACCATCCGAAGAAAGTACCGATGACGACCAACCCTTCCGTTCACCGACCTACCGCGAAGCCATACTGACAGACGGCATCCTGGTGGATGACATCTTTAAAGCCATCGACCAGCTGGCCGAAACCGGTGAATGTGACCTGGGTACCATTATCTATCACTGCGAAAGCATGCGATATGCCGGGTAGATAAACCCGAAACTACTTGGACGAAAGTCCACCGTTCCTTTAGCGACCTCTGATACTTGAATGACCTCTGTTTCTTTGGCGACCTCTGTTCCTTTGGCGATGAAATCCATTATCAAAGAAAGATACAATGAAACAACTTAATCAACTCGTATGCGGAAACGAAAGCATCTTCCGCTCTATCCAGCGTTCTTCTGAAAAAGCAGTCAACCGCCTCATGGCCTGCAGTGTGGTACAGAAATGCCTCATGTTCCTCCTTGCCCTCTGGGTATCGGCAGGTGAACTGATGGCTGCCAGCAAGGGAGCCGCAGGCTTTACCAAAGCCACCCAGGAAGTGAGTTCCTACCAGACTCCGGTGTCAAACTTGATGAAAGCGATTGCAGCCGTTATAGTTTTAGTAGGAGCTTTTAACGTTTATTTCAAGATGCAAAACGGCGACCAGGATGTCAAGAAAACTATCATGCTGACTATCGGTGGCTGTATCGCATTTATCGCTCTTTCTGAGGCGCTTCCGCTCTTCTTTAAGTAATCTAATTTATCAACATATTATCCAGAATTATGACGATAAATCAGGAGGGTTATCCCGTTTTCAAAGGCTTGCAGAAACCGCTGGAGTTCATGGGCATACGCGGTCGTTTTCTGACATTGGCAGCAGCGGCCATCGGTGTGTCGTTCGTAGGCTTCATCGGCTTCTCCATCGCTTTGGGAAAGCTTGCCGGGTTCATCGCCATGCTGGTGATGGCATTGGTCGGATTGGTCACCATTTATGTCAAGCAGCGTGGCGGTCTCCACAACAAACGGCAGGCAAAGGGTATCTATGTTTACAAGAATATGAGACGCAACTCGTAAAATAAAATGAATATTTATGGCACATACCAAGAAAAGAATATTTGACGGACTCTATGCACAGCTGGAGGAAACGGACGGCAATGTCGTCCTTTTTTCAGCCAAAGGGGAACCGTCGGTTATTTTCGAGATAACCAATCCCGTGCAGCAGCTCTGTACCGATGCGGAACAGTACATGCTCTTTCAGGATGTACTCTCCAATGTGGTACAGACGCTCGGCGAGGGCTATGCCCTGCAGAAACAGGACGTGCTCTGCAAGCAGTCCTACCACCATGAGGTGCCGGAGGATGCGGAGTTCCTGACCAAGAGCTACTTCCGTTACTTTGAGGGAAGAGAATTTACGGAGATACGTACCTACCTTATCCTCACGCAGGAGGCACAGCGTAGCCAGTTCGTGCAATACGACCCGAAGAAATGGCTGGACTTCCATTCCAAGGTCTCCAAAGTGAGCGACATCCTCAAGGAGAAGAACATCAAGTATCGCAAACTCAGTAAAGAGGAAGTCAATGAGTACTGCCACCGCTTCATGGCCTTCCAATTCCGGCATGGTCCGTTCTCGATGACCAACTTCAAGGCATCGGATGAGTATCTGAAAATCGGCGACCGGGTAGTCCGTTCCTATCCGCTGGTGGATATAGACGAGATTAACCTGCCATCCCTGGTGAAGCCCTACACACAGATGAACATCAACGGCTACGGCATCGCCACGGACTTGTTCTCCTTCTTGACAAGTGTGCCCCATGCCGATTGTGTGGTGTTCAACCAGGTGGTGCAGATACCGAACCAACGAAAATTACTGAGAAAACTCCAGGCAAAGGCCAAGCGACACGGCTCCATGCCCGACCCGAGCAACAAGATTGCGAAGGAAGACATTGAGGAAGTGCTGGATCGCCTGGCGGTGGACAGCACGCAGCTGGTATATTGCAATTTCAACATTCTGGTGAGCTGCCTGGTAGATAAGGTCACTCCGGTCACTTCCTATCTGGAAACGAAGCTGTATGAGTGCGGCATCATGCCGTCCCGTACCGCCTACAACCAGTTGGAATTGTTTACAGACAGCTTCCCCGGCAACGGCTATGCCTTCAATCCGGACTATGACCTCTTTTTGACGCTCTCCGATGTCGCTCTGTGCTTCTTCTTCAAGGAGCATCTGAAAGGTTCGGAAGATACCCCGCTGACTACTTACTATACCGATCGCCAGGGGCTGCCAGTGTGTATTGACATCACAGGGAAAGAGGGCAAGGTGAAGATGACGGACAATGCCAACTTCTTCTGCATCGGACCTTCGGGAAGCGGGAAATCATTCCACATGAACAGCGTAGTTCGTCAACTTTTAGAACAAAATACTGATGTCGTTATGGTCGATACGGGCGATTCTTATGAAGGTATCTGTGGCTACTACAAGGGAACGTATATCTCTTACTCCAAAGAGAAGCCCATCTCCATGAATCCTTTCAAGGTCACAAAGGAAGAGTATGACTTGAACTTCGGGGAAAAGAAGAACTTCCTCAAGTCGCTCATCTTTCTCATCTTCAAAGGAAATGAGTTTCCGAGCAAGATTGAGGACATGCTCATCAACCAGACCATCGTGGAATACTACGAAGCCTACTTCCATCCCTTTACCAAGTTTACCGAGAAGGAACGTGAGGGGTTGAGACAAAAGTTGTTGGTAGCTTCCAAGATGGAAGAAGATTATGACAAGTTTTCTCACAGCATGGAAGACATTGATGCCCAAATCAGGGAAGCCGAGATGGACAAGCAGGCGGAAAGCAGGGCACTCATGCTTCCGGCAGAAGCCCGGCGACTCAAGCTGCTCCGCCAGTGCCGTTCGCTCTATGCCCTTGCCCAGGATGAAGCTGCCAGCAAAGGCGAAAAGGAACGTGCCCTGCAGATTATCGAGAACTACAAGAAGGAACTCTACAACAACTCCATGCTTATCAAGATAGACAAGCAGATAGACCACATCGAGGAACAGAAACGCAGACTGAAAGTCCGGGTACTGTCCTTCAACTCCTACTACGAGTTCGCCCTGGAACGCATTCCGCAAATCGTGGCACAGGAGAAGATTCAGTTCAACATCCGCGACTTCGCTGCCATCCTGAAGCAGTTCTACCGGGGAGGTGAACTGGAGATGACCCTGAACTCCGACCTGGACGTGAACCTCTTCGATGAGCAGTTTATCGTCTTCGAGATAGACAAGATTAAAGATGACCCCGTGCTGTTTCCGATTGTGGTACTCATCATCATGGACGTGTTCCTGCAGAAAATGCGTATCAAGAAAGGACGCAAGGCACTCATCATCGAGGAAGCGTGGCTGTGACATGTAAGTCTTGTATATGATTGTTCAACTTTCATTCCACGAGTTGGAAATCGAACGATTGAACCTGTTGTTCCGTCAACAGTAGCCTATGGGAACGTGCGGTATTAAGCAATGAACCCGTGCGGTAACAGAACCAACAATGAAGCCCTTCCGAAAGGAGAAGTCTGAACCGTGAGGGGATGACAACTGCCGTTAGTATCGAACGACAGGGGAGCTAGGCTGAATGGTATGAATAACGTAATGTGAACCGTTGATAAACGTCGTAACTTCGAATGAGCCGCTAATGATACTGGGCTCTAACCCAAAAGGGATGCAGTCGGTTAACCTTCTCCATGCTAAGGTTACACGGACATAACGACTGCCGGCGGATAGACGGATTCTAACCCATTCGTTTGTCATATACAAGAAACATGGTAAACCCGTACTTCTCCTGTGTAACAGCAGGTAAGCAGACCGTAAGTGAAGCCGAATGGAGTGCGGGCAGAGGAATGCGGAGAAAGCGAATGCCGTTCTGTAATGGGACGGATAGAGGTTGAAACATCACCTCACACGAAAGTGGGCAGACTTCCGCATGGTGGATGTTTTACAAGAAACTTATAGAACTTATTAAAGGAGAAAAGCAAATGAACGAAATTAAAACATCGTGTGCATCTACTGACCGTAAATGGAGCACTTGGGAAAGCATAGACTGGAACAAGTGTGAGATAGCGGTTAATAAGCTACAAGCACGTATTGTAAAAGCTCAAAAGGCGGGCAAACACGGCAGGGTGAAATCCTTGCAGTGGGTGCTGACGCATTCGTTTTACGCTAAGGCTTTAGCCGTAAAGCGTGTTACATCAAACAGTGGCAGTGACACCGCAGGCGTTGACAAGGTGAAATGGTCAACTCCCAATACCAGATTCAAGGCTATCGGTGAACTGAAAAGAAGAGGCTACAAGCCCCAGCCGTTAAAAAGGGTCAATATCAAAAAGAGTAACGGGAAACTACGTCCTTTAGGTATCCCGACAATGAAAGATAGGGCTATGCAGGCATTATACCTGCTTGCGTTGGAACCTGTATCGGAAACAACTGCGGACAGTAATTCCTACGGTTTCCGTAAAGAGAGAAGTACCGGAGATGCAAGGGAACAATGTTTTTGTGTCCTTGCAAAGAAAGCTTCTCCCGAATGGATTATGGAGGGTGACATCCAAGGTTGTTTCGACCACATCAGCCACGAATGGCTGCTGAACAATATCCCTATGGATAAAGTGATGCTGCGGAAATGGCTCAAATGCGGTTTCGTCTTCAACAAGGAGCTATTCCCCACGGAAGAGGGCACTCCACAGGGTGGTATCATCTCACCAACTCTTGCGAATATGACACTGGACGGACTGCAAACTATGTTTGCAGAGAAGTATCACAAGAAATTTGTAACCAGGAAAACGACCTACTATCCCAAAGTACATCTTGTACGCTATGCGGATGATTTTATCATCACGGGTAGAAGCAAGGAAGCTTTGGAAGAAATCAAACCGTTAGTAGTGGACTTTCTCCAAGAAAGGGGATTAACCCTGTCGGAAGAGAAAACAAAGATTACACACATTGATGACGGATTCGATTTTCTCGGGTACAATATCCGGAAATACAAAGGAGTGCTTCTAATCAAACCGTCCAAAAAGAGCCTGAAGAAATTCATGCAGAAAATCCGAGGAATCATCGATTCCAATAAAGGAAGCAAACAGGAATCACTTATAAGGCTCTTGAATCCTGTGATAACAGGCTGGGTAAACTACTACAAGAATTGTGTGGCATCTGATACATTCAGAAAAGCTGACTACCTGATATTTGAAAAGTTATGGCAATGGGCTACAAGACGACACCCCAAGAAAGGCAAATATTGGATTGCCGACCGATACTTTACACGGGTAAAGAACCGTAACTGGTGCTTCGTGGCAAACTTCAAGAAAGGCAAGACTGATGACAGGATTGCTCTGAAAAGGCTGTATGACACAAAGATTACCCGATATGTCAAGGTAAAAGGTGAAGCAAATCCCTTTGACCCCGAATGGACAGAGTATTTTGAAAAGCGCAAGACTTACAAGATGCTACAGTCGCTCAACGGCAGAAAATCATTGCTGTACATGTGGGAAAGACAGGACCATTTATGTCCCGTATGTGGTAAACCCATAGACAAGGAACATCCTTGGGGAACTTCCCAACAAATAGTCAACGGCAAGAAAGTAAATAATCTGCTACATGACAGTTGTAGAAGAAAAGTCATTCAAACTAATAAGATGTAACTATGAGCTGGTTTCTATTAAATAGAAATTTAACACTGCTTGAGCCGTATGATTGGAAACTTTCACGTACGGTTCTGAGGGGGGAAAGGGGCAGTAATGCCTCTGACCTACCCGGCAAGGCGATTGCTTCGCCCACCATGGCTGAATACATCAAATATTTGTACAAAACGGTCAGAAAGTTCCACGGCATAGCAGGTGTCGTTACCCAGGAGCTGAACGATGTGATAGATTCGCCCATCGTGAAGGAAGCCATCATCAACAACTCCGACGTGAAGATACTGCTCGACCAGACCAAGTTCAAGGACCGCTACGAGGATATTGCCGCCATCCTGGGACTGACACCCATCCAGCGACAGCAGATTTTTACCATCAATGCCCTGAACAACCGGGAAGGACGCAGCTACTTCAAGGAGGTGTGGATATGCCGGGGACAGAACTCGGATGTGTACGGTGTGGAGGAAGCGCCGGAATGCTACTGGGCCTACACCACCGAACGCACGGAGAAGGAAGCCCTCAAACTCTATCTGGCCCACTACGGAACCATGCAGGAAGCCATCACGCACATAGAGGCAGACCGCAAACGGGATGGCGGGCATAAGTATCTGGAATTTGCCAGAAAAGTCAATCAACATCAAAAAGTCATGTCATTATGGTCAAGTTAAGATTCCTGTTGATGGCGGTGCTGATGCTTGCCGCTTCAACGCAAATGTATGCCGGATGGCGGGTCGTGGTCGACAAGAACTGCATCAAAATCGTATCGTCCAACCTTGCCGCCCAGAAACTCATCGAGAAACAGCACAATGCCCGGCTGGACACCATCGCCGCCAAGCAGCAGAAGGTGGAACTCTATTCGGTCAGCATGGCCACGATGAAGGAACTCTACAAGTTGTCGATGCAGAACATCTCCGGCTTCGGCACGGAGAGCCTGTACTACAAGGAAATCGGCAGCTGTGCCCTCGACATCATCCGGAACGTACCGGAACTGATTAAAACGGTCAGCAAGGCCAAGTTCACCAACCAGCTCTACTGCCTGACGGAACTCGGAGGGCTGGTGATGGAAACTCAGCAGCTGGTAGGCAATTTCGTGAACATCGTGAACAATGCGAAGATACCCAATCCGCTCAAGGGAGAAGGCACAGCCGAGAGGAAGAGCGATGGCTACAACATACTCGATCGTTACGAACGGATGTCGCTGGCCAACTCCATCTACACCAATCTGAATGAGATCCGCTACAAGGTGGACGGCATGATGCTCATGGCACAGTATGCCACGCTGAATGACCTCTGCTTTGCCATCAACCCCGAAGGATGGGCCAACGTGATGACCATGCGCAACCAGGTGGACGGACTCGTATCGGACTGGAACGGACTGGTGGCAACTAATTGAATTATCTTGTAACACGCAACTTATACGGCTATGAAACACTGGAAAAAGAAATTGGGCGCATTGTGTTTGATGCTATCTGTCATGTCCTCAAATATGAGCTATGCCGTGGTCATACCCAAGGACCTGCCCACCATCGAAGCCCTGATAGCCCTGCACAAGTGCATCAAGAAGGACGAGGACCAGGCACTGGGCAGAGTGGCCACCAGCTTCGGGGAGCAGTCCATGATCACGAAAGGCGCCAACAAGTTCAACGAGGTGCGGACCACGCTGAACACCAAGATAAGCAATGCCCATTCCTACTTGGTGCTGGCCGGAGCCATTTCCTCCACCGCCAACTCGCTCTACATACTGGTCAAGGAGTACAAGGACTTTACCTCCAACACCTTCAAGCATGTCAAGAAGAAGCCCTTTGTGGGATGGTACTATGCCGATGCCAACGTGGCGATAGCCCGGGAAGTGAAGCACTGCTACAAGCTCTACGCTTCCGTGGCCGCTTTGGGCATCAACCTGATGAAAGCCTCCATGGACGAGAAACTGAACCTGGTGATGACCCTCAAAGCCACCATTGACAAGGCCCGCTACATCGTGGACAATGCGAACCTCTACTGCTTTCTCATCACCGACTGCGGCTGGAAGCCCGACTACATCTGGGAAATACTCAACTCCAACGTGAAGGACGAGATTGTGAATCGTGTCATCAATCAATGGAACAAAGGATATGCGGTATAGAATTTTATTACTCTGCTTGCTGGGCATGACAGTGGTTTCCGGTCTGTATGCCCAGCGTCCTACCAAGGACAAGGAAAAGGCCCGGCAGTGGCAGTCCATGGAGAACGGTCCCTGGGACTTCGCACCGGACTGGTACTACTTCTTTCTGCACAAGAAATACTCGGGAGCGGAAATGTACTGGAAGTGGGCAGGATTCCAATCCGGCTTCCGGGTGCGCTTCAAGGAGCACAAATCCAACGTGAAGCGCATCATGCCCACCCGGGTAACGGCGGAAGAGACCCAGCGGCAGAAAATCAAGAAGGTGGAGGAAGAGCGCCAGAAGATGGAGGAACTCTATCAGGAGGAATTGCTCCGCGAGGCAGACCGCAACGTGGATCTGATGTTCCCTTCCTACAAGGACGAGTTCAACCGGATGCAGGACTGCATCACCGACGGACTGCTCTACTGCATGCAGAAAAGCAAGGGCAAGCTCCAGTACCAGGTGGATGAACTGAGCCGCCAGAATGAAATCCTCTGTGCCGACATCGCCTACATCCACAAGATGGGAGTCGGCTACGGACTGGAGAATGCCAAGCGGCAGAAGGCTTACGAGGAAGCCCGGCAGAAGATGGAGGAACTGGTCAAACGGACCGCCAACCTCTGTGCGGTGGCTTCCACGCATTATTAAAAGGAATATGTAACGAAAATAGAATGAAAATATGAATCTACTGTTAGTACCATTAACCATCGGATTGCCTGCCATTGACGAGAGTCTGGACAAGCTGCTGGTCGCCATGGAAACCTTTCCCAATGTAGCGGTGCTGGGTGATGCCATCGGACTGGCACGCATCCTCGGCCTGTTGCTGGCGCTCTGTGTAGGCTCCTACGAATGCTGGATGATGATGCTCGGGCGGCGCGGCATGGACGTGATGAAACTCCTGCGCATCATCGGCATTTCCATCTGTATCTCTTCTTCCTCCTGGATCTGTCAGGCCCTGCAGGCTCCCGGCAAAGGACTGGAAACCGCGACCAAGGCCATGGCAAAAGCCAAGAACAAGGAAGTGGCCGCTTTCGAGCTGAAGGTGGCGCAGAAACAGAGTGAATACCTCGACCGGCTGAGAGCCGTGCAGGACTCCATATCTACCGCTCAGCAGGTAGCCGCCATCGGACAGGATGCCGCCTGGTGGGACAAGCTCATCTACAACGTGGAGAATCTGGGCAACACCATCAACAACTATGCCCAGCGGGCAGCGGTGGCGGCTGAAACCAAGATGAGCGAATGGATCAACGATGTCATCCGTTTTGTGGGGGAACTGATATTCCAGATGTCCTACTACGGCATTCTGGTGGCGCAGCGTATCTTCATGGCCATCATGATGATTTTCTGTCCCATCATGTTCGCCCTGTCCCTGGCTCCGCCCTGGAATTCGGCCTGGAGCCAGTGGATGTCGAAGTTCCTTTCCCTCTCGTTGTGGGGTTTCGTCACCTATATGTGCATCTACTACATTGACTTTATCCTGCTTTATAATTTGCAGCAGGATTTGATTGCCTACAACCATCTTCTTCATGGCTCGGTGAACTCATGGGAGCAGATAGGCGCCTTGGGACTGCAGGGCATCGGCTCCAACTGCATGTATGCCATGGGCATGCTAGTGGGTGCCTATATCATCCGCTTTGTTCCTGAAGTGGCTTCGTGGCTCATTCCGGGCGGTATCAGTTCGGGTGCAGGTTCAGCAGCAGGCAGTACGGTGATGGGCATGAGCAGCAATGGCAGGCGGTGCAGCCGGCGGAGCGGCAGGTTCCGTAGTGGGCGGTGCCATTTCCATGATCAAGCCCAAGTCAAGTCAGGAAAGAAATAATCTCTAATCCCAACGAATATGCTTATTGAATCATTAGCACAGAAAACGAAACTCGCCCTGATGACGGTGCTGGCCACGATAGGTGGCTGCACCCTCATCTGCGGGTTCACCGTCTGGTGCTGCATCTCGCTCGTGACGAAAGAGCGCGAGCAGATCTACATACTGGACGGTGACATTCCCTTCCTGGCACAGCGTGCCCGGCTGGAAGCGAACTTCACGATGGAAGCCAAAGCCCATATCCAGCTCTTCCATCAGTACTTCTTTAATCTGCCTCCTGACAACGACTACATCAAGTGGACGGTCGGCAAGGCGATGTACATGGCAGACGGTACGGCCCTCAAACAGAAGCAGGCTTTGGATGAGAACGGATTCTACTCCGACATCATCTCTTCCTCGGCAGTCTGTACCATCATGTGTGACTCTATTCAGTTCGACGAACATGAACGGAAGTTTACCTACTACGGAACGCAGCTCATCAAGCGCCGAACCAAGGACTTGAAGCGCAGCATGATTACCACGGGGTACATTGAATCGGTTCCCCGAACCCGGAATAATCCGCATGGACTGCTGATTACCAACTGGCGAACACTGGAGAATAAAGATCTCGATTACTGATGATAATCAGGTAATTACTCACAAATTACCGAAGAATTACTCAGTAATTACCAAGTAATAACCAAGAATAACTGAAGAATAACCATCAAATAACTGCCTATATGAAATCATTTAGAAAGACACTTCAGGAAAGCAGGCTCAAGACGCATCACTTGATACGCTCCTGGCTGCAACCCAGGTTGGGAGCCGTTGGCACCAGGTACCGCCTGGCAGGACGCATCCGGCTGGCCAACATCTGGGCAAGAAAGCATCCCAAACGCACCTTTGCCTATGTCACCGGTTCACTCTTTTTCCTGCTGGCAAGTACCGTGGCTATCGACAGCATGACCTTGTCAGACCAACGTGAGCCGGATGTCAGTAGCATTGCCCAGTTGGAACCCATCTTTTCCGGATTCCGTACCATTCAGGCAAACAAGAGCGTACACCGTACCACGCTGACGGAGTTGACCCATGAAGGGCAGCTGCTCCGGGAAAAATTGGATTCGTTGATAGCGATACCGCATAAAAGCCATCAGGATTCTATCCACATTGTGCAAAGCTACAACCGGCTGGAATCCATCGTCAAATCACTTAAAAACAATGACCATCCATGATCAGTAAAATCAATTTCAAACAGCCCAAGTACATCTTCCCGCTGGTGGTGTTCATTCCCCTGTGTGCCCTGGTGTACTTCGTGATGCAGACCTTCGGAGGCAGCGAGGACGCCCAGCAGACGGTTGCCACCGACCGCATCAATACGGAACTGCCGCAAGCCAATGCGGAGGAAGCCGGAGATAAAATGTATGAGATGTTGCGCCGTTTCGGGGACGAAGATGCCTTCACTGCGATTGGTGCCATCGGTGAAGAACAGAAAGAGAACGAGGAACTAGAGCACGGCTACAGCGAAGACGAACTTAACAAACTGGATGCAGCAGAAGCGGAACGGCTTCGTCAGCAACGGGAAATGGAGGAACTGGAGAGGTCGTTGGCCGAGTCCAGAAGACACATCAATTCCTTTGCATACGGGGATAATCCTTCTTCCGGAAATAGGTCAGGTAATGGAAGCAGAACTGGTACATCTACTGCTACCGAAGGCTATACTTCACAAGATGACTTCGCCCGTGACCTGGAGGAAATTCAGCGCAGAAGTTTCGAGCGCCAGAAGGCTATTGAAAGCGGATTGGGTATCGGACGTTTTGACCGTGATGAACAAGCGGAGAAGCTGCGGAAGGATTCCATAGCCAAAGTCCGTCAGGCCGAAAAGGAGCGCAACCGCCCCAAGCTTGTCATCAAGTCCGGTGATACCAATGCGGAGAAGTTTCATACGGTAACATCTCCTGATGATGTAGCGGAAGCCAAGTTGATCCGTGCTATGATTGACCAGACCACTAAGGCAAAAGAAGGGACCAGACTTCGTTTCAAATTGCTGGACGACATTACCGTCAGCAACACCAAGTTGAAGAAAGGCACCTACCTCTATGGAACAGTGACAGGCTTCGGACAGCAGCGTGTCAAGGCTACCATTACCAGTATTCTGGTCGGTGATAAGTTCATCAACGTGAAGCTTTCTGTGTTCGATAATGACGGCATGGAAGGGTTTTATGTACCAGAATCTTCCTTCCGTGAGTTTGTAAAGGATGCCAGCTCCAGTGCCGTGCAGCAGAACATCAGTTTTGAATCGGAAGATGGCTATGGCTCTGGAATCTCGGGTGAAGCCCTGGCACTGCAAGCCTTGCAAAACGTCTATAACTCAGCTTCTTCGGCTATCTCGTCCAATATCCGCAAGAACAAGGCGAAAATCAAGTACAACACGATTGTTTACCTAATCAACTCGGAGGAAGCAAGATGATAAGCCAAGAATAAAAATAGGTAAACTATCTTACTAATCATATAGTCAACAAAGTTACAAATCATAGAGTAAGTAAGATTACAAATAATAAAGTAAGCAATTCAACCAATCAGTAAATCATAAATATTACTCAATATGAAAGCGAAATTATTTTTACTTTTCTTCGGTCTTCTCGGTATTGTCGTACAGGCTGCAGCCAAGGAGAAGATCTATGTGAACTGTGAGGTCACTACCCATATCGTCATGCCCGAGAACATCAAGTTGGTGGACATATCTACAACCAAGATTATGGGCAACCAGTGTGCCGACAATATGGTACGCATCAAGCCTTATCTGGAGCAAGACTCCATCAAGGCTTCCTTTGACGAGAATGAGTTACTGGGCACCATCACCCTGGTTGGAGAGCGCCATATCGCTCAGTATGAAGTGGTTTATACCCATTATCCCAGCATGGCAGCCTCCATCTTTGAAGTGGCCTACAGTGATACCCAGTCCTATATCAACCCCGAAGTGTCGATGCCCAAGGCCGAAATGGTACGCTATGCGTGGGCGGTGTATGGCAGCAAGCGAAAGTACAATCAGGTGGTGTCGAATGCCCACGGCATGAAGGCCATCGTCAACAATATCTATACCATCGGCGACTACTTCTTTATTGATTATTCCTTACAGAACAAGACGAAGATTGCCTACGATATAGAGGAACTCCGCGTGAAGCTGACGGACAAGAAAGAGACGAAAGCCACCAACTCGCAGACCATCGAATTGACACCGGTTTACTCATTGAACCCCGTCAAGAAGTTCAAGAAGAATTACCGCAATGTGCTGGTGATTGAGAAGCTGACCTTCCCGGATGAGAAGGTGCTCCGTCTGGAAATCTCAGAGAACCAAATCAGTGGCCGTGTCATTACGCTCACCATTGAATATGAAGACATCCTCAATGCCGATGGCTTTGATTCGGACATTCTGAAGAATTCCTCTTGTTATCTGTATTACTATATTTACCGCTAAGTTATGAAGAAAATCTTATTTGTTTTAGTATGTGCGTTTGCCGTGCTTTCGGCATCTGCACAGGACAAGAAACTCACGCTGAATGCAGGTTTCCTGTTTCCGAATACTTTGAATGCGATGATTGGTTACGAGCATCCGTTGAGCTATGGCAATGCCGTGGAAATCTACGGTGAAGTGGGGAATCATTGGCAGAAACCCACCTGCTGCCGGTTCTGGAAGGGTTACTATTGGGATGGCGGATTGGTCTATAAGCAGCGACTGGTACGTTACAAGAACGGCATACTTCGCTTCCGTCTCGGTCCTCAGTTCGGTGCCACCCAGAAGAAGTTCTTCCTCGGTGTGGAAGCCGGCTTTGAATACAGCTATGTCTTTCAGAACGGCTGGGAGTTTTCGCTGATCCAGAAGAACAACGTGAACTTCCTGCATGGAGATACCTTCCGTAACGGACTCTTACTCGGTGTGAAGATTCCTTTTTAGTATTCACTCAATCTGATGGCTTATGGCATTCGAAGAAACCCGGGAACAGCAACAGATGTACAACTACTTCCGCAGTTGCATCTACATCTTTCTCATCATCGAGATTGTGATGAATCTTCCCATTACAGCGGATAACCGTGTCACGCAGTTTATTCTGGACCTTCTGGCACGCTTCAAGGTGTTCAATTCCGTATCGGGCTGCAAGGTGGCTGAGCTGATCTGCATCTGTGTGGTCTGTATCGGAACAAAGGCGAAGAAGGCGCTGAAGTTCAACGTGAAGACGATGGTCATCTATCCGGTGCTGGCGGGATTGACATTGGTCGGCATGTGTTTTATCTTTCACGGCATGAATATCGGTATAAGCTGGTTTGGCTTCCCGGCCAACCGCATCCTTTATACACTCTGCTCGGTCGTAGGTACCATGCTGGTGCATCAGGGGCTGGACGGTATTGCCAAGTACTACAACTACAAGGTGGGTGAAGACCGCTTCAACTTCGAGAACGAATCGTTCCAGCAATCAGAAACTCTGGTAGCCAATGACTATTCGGTGAACATCCCGATGATTTACTACTGGAAGCAGAAGATGCACAAAGGCTGGATCAACATCATCAATCCTTTCCGTGGGACGATTGTGCTGGGTACACCGGGTTCGGGTAAGTCGTTCGGTATCATCGATCCTTTTATCCGTCAGCACGCTGCCAAGGGATTTGCTATCATGTGCTACGATTTCAAGTTCCCGACGTTGGCCAAGACACTTTTCTATCAGTATTGTAAGAACCGCAAGGCAGGTAAACTGCCGCAAAACTGCGGCTTTCGCATCATCAACTTCACGGATGTGGAGTATTCCGACCGCATCAATCCGATTCAGCGCAAGTATATTCCGGACCTGGCGGCAGCATCGGAAACCGCTGCTACTTTGCTGGCTTCCCTGAACAAGGGAGGCGGTGAAAAGAAAGGCGGTTCGGAGGCGTTTTTTACCAATTCGGCAGAGAACTTTTTGGCAGCCATCATCTATTTCTTTGTGAACTTCCATCCGGTAGGCTTCAAGAATGGCAAGAAGCTGAAACGCTATGTTTCCCTGGCACCAGACTCCGAAGTGGTCATACCCGAGGGAAATAAACTGGAATTGGTGATACGGAATTGGGACGATTACCATGCCCTCGATGCAAAGGGCAACATCATCCTGGACTTTGTGGACAAAAACGGCAACGACGTGTCAACGGATGAAGACCGGATGTTTGTGGATTTAAACGGCTTCTCGTATTTGGACCGGACGGGTAAACGAGTTCACATAGAACGCTGCTGGTACGAAGATGATAAAGGCAAGGAAGTGGAGCCGGACACCATCACCGGGGAATATTCGGATATGCCACATGTGCTGTCCTTCTTAGGCAGGTCCTACGACCAGGTGTTCAACATTCTGATGCAGGACGACAAGATTGCTTCTCTCATGGCGCCCTTTAAGAGTGCCTACGAGAACAAGGCGAACGACCAGTTGGAAGGTATGGTGGGTACCCTTCGTGTGAATGCAGCCAGACTGGTATCTCCGGAAGCCTACTGGGTGTTTACGGGAGATGACTTCGACTTGAAGATTTCGGACAAGGCAAATCCGAGCTATCTGGTGATTGCCAACGACCCGGAGAAGGAACAGGTCATTGGCTCCTTGAATGCACTGGTGCTGAACCGACTGATTACCCGAGTCAATTCCAAGGGAAATATCCCGGTGAGCATCATCGTGGATGAGCTGCCTACACTCTACTTCCATAAGATAGACCGCTTGATAGGTACGGCTCGCTCCAACAAGGTGGCAGTGACCCTGGGTTTTCAGGAGTGCCGCAGCTTGAAGCGGACTATGGCAAGGTGGGTATGCAGAAGATTATCACGACCTGCGGCAACATCTTCATGGGTGCTGCCCGTAACAAGGAAACGCTGGAATGGGCGCAGAATGATGTGTTCGGCAAGGCGAAGCAGACTTCCCGGTCCATCTCCATCAACGACAACAAGGTATCGACCACCATCTCTGAGAAGATGGACTACCTGGTGCCTGCTGCCAAGATAGCGGATATGGCAACCGGCTGGCTGGCAGGCCAGGCTGCCCGTGACTTCACGGCTACGGACGACAGCATGCTGAACCACTTCGACATCGAGCAGTCGGAGGAGTTCAAGACCACGAAGTACTTCTGCAAGACGCACTTCGACATGAAGAAGATTAAGGACGAAGAGAACCACTATGTACCGCTGCCGAAAATCTATGAGTTCAAGAACGACCGCGAGAAGGAAATCATGCTGAACCGCAACTTCAAGCGGGTGAACGAGGAGGTGGACAAGATGGTCAAGGAACTGCTGGGTATGGCATAAGCACCTTGAAGTAACACCTTTATAGAATAACGTAGTACATTGTAAAACAGTGAAATGAATATATATTATTCCACCAATACTTCAATTCGATTGAGTGGTAGCGCACTGAAGATCATCGCCGTCCTTTCGATGGTGGCAGACCACGGTGCCTACTACTTGATGGAGCACGGAACACTCCTTTACGAGGTCATGCGCTGCTTTGGTCGCATCGCCTTTCCAGTGTTCGCCTTCCTCATAGCAGAAGGCTTCCGGCATACCCGAAACCGGATGAAGTATTTCCTACAGCTGCTGGGATTTGCCGTAGTCAGCGAGGTGCCCTGGTACCTGCTGAATGGCGCAGACGGGACGCACAATGTGCTCTTTACGCTGGCACTGGGTGTAATGGCACTGGCATCTTTTGAGGCATTAAAAAAGGATGGCATCCTCTGTGGGACTGTCATACTTTCTATAGCTGGCTTCGCCACTTGGTCCGGTGTGGACTATGAGTGGCGAGGGATTCTGATGATGGTGGTGTTCTACCTGTTCGGGAATGTCAGCAATCTTTCTTTTCCCTCTGGTAGAAAGGCGCAGCTATTCTGTGCCTTTCCACTCATGATGCACTATGGGATAGTCGGCGCTTTGCTGGCATACCTGGTGATTGCTTGTTATGATGGGACTAGAGGGTTCATCCATGGCAAGGTGGCGAAGTATGGGTTTTATGCGTTCTATCCGGTGCATCTGTTTTTTATCCTTGTTATGCAGCCTTCATAAATTCTTTTCTTAATTTTTCATATGATACAGAAATATCATTACTTGCTTCTATAACAGAATCTATCTGAACTTTTGAAATGTTTTGGGGAATTATTCGACGTTCGGCTAACTCTTTTAAAAGAGCTGTTGAGGTTCGCAGTAAAAATAAAAGATTTTCTGGTATTGTATTAATATTGTTTTTATAGGTTACAGATATTATATCAAGAATTTGTTCTATAGCAGGAATAAACTTTTCGTTTACATCAGTATACACCTTTGCTATGTTGTTCAAAGCAATAGAAAGATTTTCAATTTTACTATTGTCGCTTTTCATTTTTTCAAAAACTAGATTTGTCTTATTTTGAATATCTGAGAATTTATTTTCAAGTTCATTTATTTTTTGTTTGACAAGAAATGGTGTTACTAGATATGCTGGGAATACGGGTATGATTGGCATATTTTCCAATACTTTTGTATATAGGTCATTGTTTATTGAATCGAATTCTTTAGTAATGAAATTGAACTCTTTATTTAATATGAAAGCCCTCATGTCAATAGACTCCATAGGGTAATCTTCAAGCTGACTATTTATCCCTAGTTTGCATAGTTTAAGAGCTACTTTCTTAAGTATATAGTCTTTCATTATAGGCTTGCGTTTATTGATAGTGTCTATTTGTGCCTGAACATCATATATAAATTGCTCATGTTTAATAACATAGTTATTGTATTCATTCTTGGCTGTATTAATATAGTTCGCAATATTTTCTTTTGTTCTAGCAAGTCTCTTTCCTGGAAATACTATATCAGAAACAAATTCCCATATAGCTCCTAAAATTTGACTTGGCATATCGACAAAATAGTTTACCGCTATTGCGCCTGTGCCCATGGTTGTCAAAATCCATGCTTGCTCTTGATCTGACATTTTTTGGAATTGTCTGTCTTTCCTGAGCTCCTCTTCATTGTTTCCGTATTTTGATACTAGTCCAATACTTTTCGTATCTAAAATTAACGTAGATGTATAAGAAGCAGAAACGGTATCACTGATAATGTTCCTAATGGCAGGGTTTGTTGTATTCATTACATGTTCCAATTTATAGTTCCATTATTATTCTCATTTTTAAACTCGCTAAAGTTATTATAGTCCAAAACTATGTTTAAGTTTTTTGCAAGGGCAAGAACTTCGTAGCTGGCATCTGTAAAATCAGATTTTTCCATTGATTTTGAAAAACGATCTAAAATCAGGCGTGATTCAAGTGTGGATTGCCTCATTTTTTCTATGACAGCTTCGTTCATACTTTGCGTGGCTTGTCGAATTTCATTTATTCTCTCTTCAAACAACTCCTTAATTCTCGCGTTTCTTCTGTCGGCTTTGACATTGAAAATATCTGCTTTGTCTAAGAGATAAAATACAAGCATCGAGGCCAATCCAGATAGTAATGTTGAAATAACACCTCGTAAACTCTCTGGTATAATTGGAGTTTTTTCGAGCATGGAATCTATCCATATTCCGCACAATGCAGCAGCGCTTGCTCCGAATATTTTGAGAATGGCATCTCCTTTTTCAGCAGGTGTTGATGTTTTAGCATTGCTTCCGAAGAGGACATTGTATGATTGTGTCATAATCTTAATTCCTTCCTTGATTATTCTAAATGCTTGCTTAAAAATCCCTACAAACATACCTATGATACCTTCTATTATTGTAGAAATGAGTGTTTTGAGCGTGCTCATGATGGAGGAACACACATTCCCAAAATTAGTCATCTGTGACCATACATATTCTTTTACTCTACTAAATCGAATAGAGAATGCTCTTTTAAATGATTCAGCATTAACGCCCTCTTTAAATCCGTAAATAATGGAATCTTTCATTTCATAGAAAAGAGGTTTAATCATGAATAATATAGCAGATCCCATAGTGTACATTAGGGTCTGTTTACCTGCACTTTTTATATTTGTGCGGTGGATATCATATGCTTTATCTTTTGCTAATTCTTTATCAATTATATTTCTTTCCTCTTGTGTCAACTTACGACCTAACTCATTTTCTTTCTTATTAAATGCCTCCTTTCGTATCTCTCTATCAGCCTGTCCTTGGCCCAATAAATTTTTTATAACGGCATTATTAACACCATTTTCTATAGCCTTTTGTGCATTTTGCTCCATTTTAATCATGTTAGCTTTTTGTTCTGGTGTTAAGTCAATATATTCTTTACCTTGAGACTTTAAAACCTCTTGTTGTTTTATAAATTCGCTATTGGACATTTCCCTTTTGGGATTATTGATTCTTCGTCCTGTAACGGCAAGATTTTTTTCTGAGTTGGCAATTCTTTTTATATCGCCATCACTAAGTCCCATATTGTTTTGTAATTGGTTAAAAATCTGTTTCAAGGGTACAATATGATCAGTTTCTGCGTTATACAAATTTTTTTGGTCATTTCTTCTTAAATCAGGGTTGCTTTTTTTTGCAGTAATGTTATTTTCTCCAGTATATTCATCTGTTAAATTCTTACGTGTTCCTGCTTCTTTTATTTTTTCATTTTTATATCGTCCCATTTCGCTTGTATTTTGATAAGTTGAGCGATCATAGGTAGAACGATTTTCATCACTCCATTGTTTGTTTATCAAATCTTGATTATGCTTTTCTACATAGGTGTCAGGTAATAAATAAATGCCTAGGCCATCATAATTAAAGGAATTACATTCTATCATTACTCGGTTTGCATTAAGACCGATTTTTTGTGTTATTCCTTTAAACATAGGCAGCATCAATAAAGCATCAACGATTGATGTCATAACAGGTGTTACAACATTATCAATTAGTTCTTCTTTCTGAAAATCTGTGTTGATACGATTAAGCATTTCTTCTGCTGTTTCACAATCGTATTGTTCTAGCTGCATCAATAGAGAAGGTATTTCAAGCGGAGATGCATTAGTTATTTTCTTCTGGAATTCATTAATGTCTATACTCATAGTTATTTGATTAAAGATTAATGCAAAAGTACGTTTTTCCTTTTGATTATTCAACATTTCCCATTTGACTTTTTCTATATCCTTTTTGAAGGTAGAGATTCTTTTATTAATTATTCTCTGCGCAGTTTGCTTGTTTAGCGGTAGGTAAGTATTTTATTCTCATCCGTTTTCTAATGAAAGTATGAGATTTTAGTTACAATTGGTATAATATCCGAATCACTTCACGCACATACCTTGGATCTTCCGCATAGCCAATCTTATGCAACCATAACAAATAATTGCCGCCAGTGTATTTGTATTGGACTTTGGTATAGTAGGCCCGGACACTTTCCGTCCAATGGTTGAACTCATAGTACTTTCCGGTTTTTGGATTCGTAAGTCCGAACAGGTTATGTCGGTTTCGGCAGAGCGGTGAACGGAACCAGCCCGTTTCGAGGATGGCTTGTGCCAGTACTATCTTTGGATGCCGGATGCCATTGCGGATGATTTCCTGATAAAGATTGAGTATGGTCAGTGCTGGCAGCGTTTTAGTTTCTGCTTTGACTTCTTTTGTTCGCACTAATTTTGGGGACGTTTTATTGTAACTTTTTTGGTCACTTTGTCCTTTATAGCCCCTTGTGGGCGCTAATGTACATAAACTATCCTTTTCTGCCTTTTTGCAAGACTCAAAAGCGACCAAACCCCTCTGTAAGGTATCAGGAGCCACTTTTTGCTTCTTTTCAGGACGGATTTCCGTCTCTTTTGTAATCGTATAGAACTGTGCCGATGCCGAAACGGAACCAAGAATCAGCAACGCGGCGCAAAGAATGATGTTGTGCATTTCTTTTCAATGATAGGGTTGACAATACTTTTGCGGGTGTTCAAGGCGGTTCCGACCGCAAATATATCGTTTTACTTAAACAATACGAAAATGCACAACATCAATCATTCTGAAAGGCTGCCCTACGAGAAGTTGGCGGCATTGGGCATTGACCGGGAAAAGGCCGAAAGCCTCCCTCAGGAAGTGAAGGAGAAACTGGCATCTGGAGAGGTCACCCCGCTCATGCAGGTGTCCATCAGTGCCCGTAACGGAGACATCATCACGCTTCCCCTCAAACTTCAGCTGACCACCGACCAGCAAGGTAATCCGGCGCTTATGGCTTATCCCGTCCGTGCCGTACTGGAAAAGGAACACAACCAGGTGTTGCGCCTCACGGAACAGGAAGCCGAAAGGCTCAACAAGGGTGAGGTCATCCAGAAAGCCGTGGAAGTCAACGGCGAAAAGACCCAGCAGTATCTGCAACTCGATCCCGAAACCAAATCAATCTTCCATCGCAGGGTTACAGACGTTCAGCTGGAACAGAAGCTCAAGGACATGGAAAAGGTCAACGACATCGAACTGGGCATGCAGCAAAAGCAGCAGGTACGCGAGGGAAAACCCATTGAGCTGAATGTAGGCGGCGAGAAAGTGTCGGTCGGTGTGGACTTGAAAGAGCCCCAGGGCTTCAAGGTCATTCAGGGCGACATGAAAGAGTGGGAACGACAGCAGAAGCTCCGCTACGACGAGCAGCATCCCGAGTACCTGGGACTGGTGATGACAGACAAGAACCGCTGGGAATACCAGCAGGTGGTGGACAAACAGTCACAGGAAAGAGCCTTGAAACTCCATGCGCCCAAAACAGAAAAATCCCAAGGTCTCAAACTCTAAATCCTTTTCCCTATGGTCAAGAAGAATGCAGAGAAGGATGCCGGTTTTGTCCAGCAGTTCAACGAATTGAAGAAGAAACATCCCGATGCGGTGCTGCTTTTCCGCAAGGGCGACTTCTACGAAATGTACAAGGAGGATGCACTCAAGGCATCGGTGATACTGGCGCTGAAGGTATCAGACAAGATTCTGCCGCTGGAAAATGACCCCATCAAGCTCCTGACCTTTCCCCGTCATGAACTGGACAAGCATCTGCCCAAGCTGATTCGCTCTGGTCAGCGGGTCGCCATCTGCGAGGCGATAGACCAGCCGAAATTGATGAAGAAGCCCAGAGAGAAGACCGGGAAAGAATTGAAAGAAACGAACACCTCTAACAAGAATACTATGGCGAAAAAGAAGAAAGAACAGGCTGTGCAGGAAGAGCCTACCAAGACTGTGAAAAGTGCAGTGGAGGAAAAACCTGCCAAGGAAATGAAGAGTGAACAAGCAACCGAGCAGAAAGCGGAAGCCAAGCAGGAACGCAAGCCACGCGAACCGCAGATGATTACCGCCAACGGCGAGAAAGTCAGCCACGGCCATGCCTTCCAGAGCACCATCAACCCGGCGGACTGGTACTTCACCGCCAAGATTGACGGCGTACAGCTGAAGCCACAGAAGATGGACGCTGCGGATTTGGCCGCTTACCAAAAGAAGGAAATGACGGTGCCCCAGCTGATGGAGAGGTATTATCCGACCAAGCTCATGCCGAAGGTATCGGAAGAAGCGTACCAAATGCCGAAGCAATTGTCTGGCCCTGATGGTGCCATCACCATCGACAAGTTCAATGTCTATAAGGAAAAGGATGAACAGCGCCCGGACTACAGCAAGTATAAGTTCTATGTGCAGATGGGCGACACCAAGATGTCGGCCGTGGCATCCCGTGAGGACCTGGATGCCTACTTCGACCGGGTGGTCAGTCCCACACAACTTGTGGAAAAGAACTTTGGGGAGCGCCTGCATCTGCAGTCAGCCTACGAGAAGTACCAGCTTCCCGAGGGAGTGGACCCCAAGGGAGTCCGTGTGGCCAAGGACCACTCCGACAACAAATGGAAGGTGTCGATGGACCTGGGCGACAAGGGCAAGACCAGCAAGCATGAAATCTCCTTCGACGACGGCTACTCGCTCTTCAAAGCCAAGACCGCTACCCGTGAACAGATTGCAGCCAAGTACCTCAATACGGAAATCACAGGTATGCTTTCAGCCGTGACCAACAAACTGGAGAAGTCGGCTTCCATGAAAATGTAACAAAATCAAGAGAAACAAACGAATATTCAAGAAACAATAAAAGACGAAAAGATATGACAGCTAAAAAGACACACGAGGAGTTGGTGGAACTCCTTCAGGCTGGTAAAATCGGCTTCCTCCGCTTTGTGATGGACGGCGATAATGCAGAGGACTATCTGGAATGGTGCCAGACCCACGGCACGGATCCTTCGGATGAATCCGCAGAGTTTTATGTCGAACAGACGGACATTGACCGGATGGACCGTCAGGTAATGGATGACGAAAGCTATGGCGTATGGAACTAACACATCAGGCAATGCCGGACAGGTAGCCATCGACCGCTTTGCCGAAATGATGATAGCCCGCATGGAGCAGATGAAGGCTTCCGAATGGAAGAAATGCTGGATTGGCGGCGCACCCGGATTTGCAGGTCTCCCGCAGAACGTGGGAGGCCGCAACTACTCGGGTTCCAACTCCTTCTTCCTCCAGCTGCAGACCGCAGCGCAGGGCTACCAACTACCGGTGTACCTCACCTTCAAGCAGGCGCACAACTTGAAGGCCCATATACTGAAAGGTGAAAAGGCTTTTCCGGTGGTCTATTGGGACGTGCTGGCCAAGGACAAGAACGGCCATAAGGTCAGTTCGGATGAGTATAAGGCCATGAGCAAGGAGGAGAAGAAAGGCATGGATGTCATTCCCTTCTTCAAGGCCTTCCCCGTATATAACATCGACCAGACCAACCTGGCAGAGGTGCAGCCCGAACGGGTGCAGAAACTCATGGAGAAGTTCAAGGTGCCCGAACTTCGGGATAAGGAAGGCATGTATGCCCATGCCGCCCTCGACCGGATGATTGAGACGCAAGGCTGGCTCTGTCCCATACAGGCGAACAAACGTGAGGACGGTGCCTACTATTCTCCGGCTCGCGATATCGTGGTACTGCCTATGAAGGAGCAGTTCAACATCGGCAATACCCCCGAGGAAATCTACCGGGGTGGCATGGAATTTTATTCCACCATGCTGCACGAGATGACGCACTCCACCATGACTCCCGAACGGCTCAACCGCGAGATGGGCGGACGCTTCGGAGACCTGAAATACGCCAAGGAAGAACTGGTAGCCGAACTGACCGCTGCCATGATCAGCCATTCGATGGGCTTTGACATGAAAGTGACGGACAATTCCGCAGCTTATTTGGATTCCTGGATTGGGGTATTGAAGCAGGAACCCAAGTTCATCGTTTCCGTCATGGCGGACGTGAACAAGGCTTCGGACCTGATTCTGGACCAGGTGGACAAACAGCGGCTGGCACTCAACGAGCAGCCTTACCTGACGAAGAACGACCCGTTTGCCCCGTTGGGCGAAGGCGAAGAAGTGCCGTTCAAGAATGCGGCCATCGTGAAGACAAGGAATGGCGACTATGCCATCCGTGCTTCGTATGACGGTGTGGAGTTAGGCTTGAAGAAGGTATCGAAAGATACGGCCAAGACCTACTTCCAGCTGACGGACTACAAGGACAAGGCAGCCTTCCTGAACATGACGGCGCACAAGACATTTGAGCCGGAGATAGCCAATCTCAAACGTACGCAGGCTGTGGGAGCGAAAATGAGTATCTAATCACACAATCAATACCATGACTGATTACAAGGTAAACTTCAAGGACCTCAAAGCTAAGGTAGGCATCGACGATGTAGCCTATGCGCTCGGGTACCGCCTGGACCGCAAGGCCGGTGTGGGCCGCTACATGGAACTGGTGTTGGGTGACGGCAAGGATAAGCGGGATGCGCTTGTGATATGTCATCCTCAAGACAAGGCTTCCCAGCGGTTCTTCCGCCGTGACGGTTCCAAGGGGGATGTGGTCACATTCATCCGGGAGAACCTGAACGCCTTCAATGTGTCGGGCAAGGATGAATGGCAGAAGATAGCCAAGGTGCTGTCCCGCTTTGCCAACATGCCCGAACCTGAATACCGCGAAGACCGGGAGTATGTGCAGTCAGTCAGGTGTCATGCCACCTTCGACAGCTCCAGGTATGAGGTGAAGCCGATAAATCCCGATAAGATTCCGGCCATCTTCCAACAAAGGGGATTGTCCGATGAAACGGTACGCACCTTTGCTCCGTTCATCCGGCTCATCCGCGACAGGAAGAACGAGAACTTTGACGGCTACAACATCGGCTTCCCTTATACCAACGGAGAGAACGACAAGGTCCGGGGCTACGAACTGCGGGGGTACGGTGGTTACAAATCCAAGGCTGCCGGAAGTGATTCCAGTTCTTCCGCATGGGTGGCTGATCTCTCCGGCGGCAATCAGCAGGCAGTCAGGAACGTGTTCTTCTGTGAGTCGGCTTTCGATGCCATGGCTTTCTACCAACAGAATCAAAGTCTGTTGAAAAACGATACGGCTTTGGTCTCCTTGGGCGGTACGTTCTCCGATGGTCAGGTTCAAGGAGTCATGAAACGCTTCCCGAATGTCCGTCCGTTTGATTGTTTCGACAATGATTTGGCAGGTCGCATCTACGGGTTGCGTATGCTGTCACTCTTGGAGGACATTCCGATGAGAATCAACAAAGTCGAAGATGTTATCCGTATAGAAGCCAAGGGAAAAACCTTTGACCTCATGCAAGGTCGTTCCTTTGTGGAACAGTTGAGCGAACAACTCAGCATCCGCTACAAGATGGGGCAATGGTTGCCACCCAAGGCATTCAAGGACTGGAATGATTGTCTGCTCAACAAGCCCATAGATATAAAACCCTCGCTCTCGCAGGAGGATAGAAAGAATAATCTGGCCGAACGCAGAAATGCAGGCCCTAAATTATAAATGTATGAATGCAGGACGATGGAAACGCTCCTTGTTAATAGCTGCTGTTGGCTTATTGATAGGCAAGACTCCGATCTTTGCCCAGCAGACCGACCCGGCGCTGACTTCTGCCGTACTGGGTCAGACCGCAGCCTTGAAGAAGGTCCACAAGGACCGCAAGAAGACGCAGGAGAAAATCATTGCAGCGGAAGTGGCTGTTACCGCTTCACTCGAACGGATTCACCATGTGGAAGACAAGATGCTGGACTACCTTTCGAATGCGCAGGGGGCCATGCAGAACCTCTACCAGATTAAGCGTGCCGGGGAACTGGTGGCCAAGGAAATCCCGCAGAACTGCAGCCTGCTCCTCAAATCGGTGGGCGGCAATCTGAAGGGAACCGTTATTGCGGCCATGGTATCGGATGAGCTGACGGATGCCGCCACCCAGATGACGGCGCTCTTTCCCTTCATGAAACAGCTGGTGACTTCGGGTAAGTATGATGTGACGGGAGATGACGGCAAGAACGAGAAGCACAAGGTGAACCTACTGAACGCTTCGGAACGCTACTACATCGCCAATGAGGTGGTGAGCCGGCTGGAAGCCATCAACACCAACCTGTTTATCCTGGCCTGGCAAGTGCGCACGCTCTCATGGAACGACCTCTGGTTCTCGCTTGATCCCGAAGGATGGGCCAACGTGATGTCCGGCAAGAACATCATCGGCGGTATCATCTCGGATTGGAACCAGGGCTACAGTCTGAAATGGTAAATAGGTAAACTAACTTACTAATCAGTTAATAACAAAGTAATAAAGTAAGGAAATAAGAAAGTAATAAAGTAAACAAATCATCCAAAAACAAAAGCGTATGGAAAAGAAAATAATCGGTCGCTGTCCCTTGTGTGGCGGCAACGTGGTAAAGACCTGCAAGGGCTACCGCTGTGAGAACAACATTGCCGAACAGCCTACCTGTGTGCTGAATATCAACGGTATTATCGGCAACCGCAAGATGAGTGACGAAGAAATTACCGAACTGTTGGAGCGCCGCTTTATCCTGTTGGACGGCTTTGCTTCCAAGGAGGGAAAGGTTTTCCCTTCCGTGCTGGAACTGGCCGACAACGGTGTCATCAACATACAGTCCATCATTGGCAAATGCCCGCATTGCGGTGGCGATATTCGGGTGGGTACACGCGCTTTCAACTGTTCCAATTACAGCAACCAGCAGGCGCCGTGCAACTTCGCCATCTGGCGCAACATTGGTGGACACCAGCTGAGCTTGACAGAAGCCAAGGAAATCTGTGAAAAAGAAATTACCTCCAACGAACTGGAAATGTACCGCGACGACGGCACCATCTACCGCAAGCGTCTCGGTCTTTCTCCCGATAAACTCCAAATTGTGAAGATATGAAACCGGGAATGAAACTCACTATCCTGCTGGTGACCGTCGTCTGCTTCTGGAGCGGACTGTTTTACTTCGCCAGCTGTTCCGACCATCCCGAACAACGGGCGGTGGAAATCGCAGAGAGAGCCCTGAAGGTAACCGTCGATAATCCGGAGTCCATCCAAATCAAGGGTATCAGCAAGGCAGATTCGGTATTTGGCAAGGAATATGTCAATCCACATGAGAAGGCCGTATTATCCATGCACCTGATGCAATATGGCCACAAGTTGATGGAAGAAACGGACTACTTTCAGAACCTCGACAAGGACGATGCCGCAATGAGTGATCAGGTCACCCGTCAGCTGGATGCCATGACCACGCTCCGGGCTTTGATAGCTTATGGAGAAATGGAAGAAGCGAAAACAGGGAAAGAAAAGGTCGCGAAGCCGTTTAACGGATGGAAGGTCAAGATAGATTTTGAAGCCAAGACCTTAAAAGGAAAGCCTTACCACTCGGAATACTGGTTTATCCTCGACAAGGAGGCAGAAATTGTAGTCAAATCATTTGAAATACCGCTGCTATGAAACTGAGAATTTTAAAACATCTACTGTGCGCTATACTCACAGGAGGAACCATGCTATTCACCTCCTGCGAAGAATGCGACCATGAAGGAGACAAGTCCATAGCTTCTTCCCTCCAGGTTGGTGACGTAGTCTGCTCGGATGGCAGTGTGCTGTCCAAAGAAAAGTTCAGTTCCTCCCAAAAGGAACCGGTGGCCATTGTCTATCATGTGAACCGGAATCCGGAGATCAAAGCTTTGGGCTATGCCGTTTCCATCCGGGAAGTCGCATCTGCCGCTTTTGCCGACAACCTGGGTGTCGAACAAGAAACCTCGGCTTCATTGGAGAAGGAAGACGGTAACGAGAACACCCATGCCATGTACCGCAACGAAGAAGTAAAATCTCCCTTAGCCGTTTATGTTTTCGACATATGGCGCTACGGCCAGTCCGCCTACATTCCTTCGGTGAAGCAGCTCACTTACCTTTATCAGCAAATTGGACTAGTCAACCAACGGATAGAGGCGGTCGGCGGATTACCCATCAGTTTGCAGCCCGGTGACTGCTGGCTGTGGACTTCCACCGAAGTGGAAGGGCAAAAGGACAGCAAGGCCTGGCTCTTTTCGATGCAGTCGGGAACCATTCAGGAAACCCCGAAGGACCAGACGCATAAGTTCAGACCCGTGATAAGTATCTATTAGGTAGTGTAACCTCTAAATGCAAAGATTATGAATGAATTACTCGAACAACTCCAGATGAAGATGGAGGCATTCCAAAAGAATGCAGCCCTTCAAGCAGACAAAGGAAACAAGGCAGCCGATCAACGTGCCCGCTGTGTATCACTTGAAATGGAACCATTGCTGAAGCAGTTCAGGAAATTGTCCTTGGCGGCTTCGAAAAGATAATAGTTTTTCAGTTCAAATTCATATTAAACCGAAGGTCCTGGTGCGTGAGCATCGGGGCTTTTTTTTATTCCTTGGCAGTTCATCTGCACTCCCGATGAAATTTCCGATACAAAGGTACGAAGGGTCGGTACGGCGTCAAATGGCGCTGCGCTTGGCTGCGAAGAAAGCAGCCGGCAGCCTTCCACAATTTGTGCCAAATTGGGTATTCCGTCTGCTTTCCCCTTGCCACATTTGCCTTCCGTTCCTGATACCCTTCGTGAAAAGAGATATCGTAAAAATCACCCGGGAGTGAGAAGCCCTAAGGCTTCAAACCAAAGGGAAAAAATTAGTTCAGCTATGGCATACAAACTTAAAGACCGAAAAGAAAAGATGTTCTACAAGGGTAGTGTTTACGAACTCACCCTGCAGTGGGACAGAGAGAGTCTCCGCAAGTGCTTTTGCGGTATGCCTCCTTTCTATGCACACATCCGGAAGGACGGCGCCAACTTTGCACAAATCGACTGCTATTCCAATGGGGACGATTTCAGTGTGGTACCCATGCACCCGCTTTTTGAAGAGCCGGAATGGATAGTACACTTCCTAAAGTCGGACATCAATTCCATTCCACTGCAGAAACTGCTGGGACTGCTTCCCATCTAATTCACGGAGTAACGAACTTAAAAGGAAACGCTATGGACACACTCATTGAAGCCATCCCCACATGGGCACTCTGCTATCTGTTCAACTCGGATGCAACCGGACTGACGGATGAAGAAATCGCTCTGATTGACCAGTGGTACACGGAGAATAAAGTCATGGGTATCACTACCGCAACGGAACAAGAGGGAGAATGTTTCCCTTACTTCTCACACTATCCGGCTTTCGGTCTTCCTGCCGAAGTGGTGGACTGCCATGTTATGGTAGGCTGAATACAGCCGGTGACTACAGATGATTATTTACGCTTAAACATAGGAACATATGAAAGGAACTGACCATTTCAAGGAACTCATCAAGAACTATCTTGATAACCGAGCCAAGGAAGACGAACTCTTTCGTGCCAAGTATGAAACCACCACACACACCATTGACGATGTGGTCAACTATATCTTCCATGCCGTACAGCAATCCGGCTGCTGCGGTTTCTCTGATGATGAAGTCTATTCCATGGCAGTCCATGCGATAGATGAACCCGATTTGAAAATCGGCAAGCCGATGAACTGCAACGTGGTGGTGAACCATCACATCGAACTGACCGAGGAGGAAAAGGCAGAGCAGCGAGCCATTGCCCTCAAACGATACCAGGAGGAGGAAATGCGGAAACTGCAGCAACGCAACAGCCGACCCAAGGCAGCCAAACCGCAATCCAAACCCATTCAAGAACTCTCACTATTTCAAGGCATGGAACTATGAAGGCAAGAACGAAAATAGAAAAACAGGTGGCAGCTTCCAATGAGAAGCTGACCGCCATAAGCCCCAAAGTGATGACATGGGCAGTGAGGAAAGTGGCAGGACATGTCTGCTTCCGTACTTCCGCACACAAGTGTACATGTGGCGAATGTGGCAGGCAGTTCGACTATGAGGGAAAAGGCAAGTCCGTATGCTGCCCTTATTGCGGTACTCGTTTGCAGATAAAGGACACCCTCAAACGCACCATCAAGGAAGCCTACTACTTTTCTTCCCTCGAAGTAATAGACCATTTGCAGGTGCAACGGGTATTCCGTTTGGAAACGACCTTTCGGAAAGGATTGCCTATGGAGGTAGACTACTGGGAAGCATGCCGTCTGTGGCTCAATGCCGAAGGCAAGTCGGCTGTCACGGCAAGAGCAAGGACATTGAGCTATTATGTGGACTGCTTTGATTGGGCATCCGAAATCACCTTGAAGCGACCGAACGAAGTTCACTGGCTCATTGCAGACACCTATGTCTATCCGCACTATCGGCTGCTGCCCGAACTGAAACGTAACGGCATGAAAGGCAAGCTGCCCGACTGCTATCCGATGAAGCTGATGAAAGCCGTACTGACGGACAGCCGGATGGAAACCATCCTCAAGTCAAAGGATTTACATGCCGTGTCTTATTTTGTAAACCGACCTTTGGAACTTGACCGATGCTGGCAGTCGTATAAGGTAGCCACCCGGCATCACTACCGCCCTTCGGACATGGGATTGTGGGCAGATACCATCCGCTTGCTGGAGCAGTGTGGCAAGGACATCTGCAGCCCCAGGTATATCTGTCCGCAGAACCTCAAAGCCGAGCATGACTATTGGATGAACCGGCACAACCAAATGGAGCAGAAACGCAGAAGCCAGGAGCAGATACAGCGAGCCAAACGGAAGGAAGCCGAGTTCTACAAGGAGAAGTCACGCTACTTCGGCATTACCATCACCGACAAAGACCTGGTGATTTCGGTACTTGATACGTTGGAAGCCTTCCAAGCCGAGGGAAATGCCCTGCATCATTGCGTCTTTCAGTGCGAATACTATGCCAAGGCGGACAGCTTGATACTATCGGCTCATGACAAGGAGGGAAACCGCATCGAAACGATTGAGTTCTCACTGACCGAGGGGAAAGTGATACAGAGCCGTGGGCTGTGCAATACGAATACTCCGCACCACGACCGGATTGTCCGGCTGGTCAATGCCCATGCCCATCAGATACTCGCAGCCAAACAGACAGCGTAAATTCCTTATATATGTTCCGCTCCGACTTCCGCCGTGAGGCGTGGGTCGGAGTTTAAAAGCATACCATACGAAATGTATTGACAAATTGTTTCAAACTGAATTTAGGCGCTCTTTCTGCCTTCCAATTCTTGAATATAAGGAAGATTGTTCAGCAGGACAAAATCCATCTTGATGTTTGTCTGATATTTGTTTGATGTTTATTTAATGATTGATTAACAAGGAAATAAAATCATCAGAAAAGTGATTTTTCGACAGAATAAATGAGTAAACTTTCTGCCTAATCAGCAAGTAATAAAGTATTTTTGTAAGTAAAGAAATAAATGGAATAGTAAACTTTTAATCTTGAAGATAATGAAAGGAAATAACTTGACAATAGCTATCGGTAATCAGAAAGGTGGAGTCGGCAAGACTACCTCTACTGCATGTATAGGCGCAGCACTCGCACTGCAAGGAAGACGTGTGTTGCTCATTGACCTGGACGCACAGCAGAACCTCACGTTCACGCTGACGCAGAACGAAGACCCGGAAACAAGCATCTATGATACGCTGGTCAAAGACCAACCGCTGCCCATCATTCCCATCCGTGAAAACCTGGACCTCGTTCCGGCATCGCTGAATCTGGCAAGAGCCGAAATAGACATGGCTACCATGATGGCAAGGGAGGGCATCCTCAAATCCTACCTCGATGAACAGAAGGAGAAGTATGACTACATCCTGATGGACTGTTCGCCCTCCCTCGGTATCGTGACAACCAATGCGCTGGTGGCAGCGGACAAACTTTATATACCGCTCACCGCTGAAGCCTTGCCCTTGAAAGGCTTGACCATGCTGGACGATATAGTACGGGAAGTGAAGCGCAGGGTGAACCCGACACTGGAACTGGGCGGTGTATTCTTCACCCGCTTCAATAACCGGAAGTTGAACAGGGAAGTGATTTCCATGGTAGAAAAACGGTACGGAGAGAAGGGCTTTCAGACGAAAATCCGTGAGAATATCGCCATAGCCGAGATGCCGCTTTCCGGTCAGACCATCTTTGAATACGACCCGAAAAGCAATGGTGCAGCGGACTATCAGGCACTGACCGATGAAATAATCAGTCGGGAGGAAAATAGATAAACTATGTTACTATATGACTAATCACAAAGGTTATTGGTAACATAGTAAGTTAATCAACAAGTAAACAAGTAATAAAGTAAGCAATATGAGTAAGAAGAATTTATCCTTATTGATGGACGGCTTCATGGGTGAAGCCATTCCATCTGACCCGGTACAGGAACAGCCTGAGGAACAGGCTGTTGAGCAAGATGCAGAACAAGCGGAACAGCCGGCTGCTCAAACGGATAAGCAGGATAGTCCGAAGGAAGCACCTGCAAAAGCGTCTTCTAAGAAAGAAACAACCGAAACGGCTGCTACTGAGCAAATGAAGTCCAAGCTGGAAGCCAAACGCAGGGAGAATGTGGGTCGCCCCAAGAAAGGCGAAGCAGCCAAAAGTGCCAAGAAGCCCCAGGAAATCCGAGCCACTTTCATCGTGGATCCGGATTTAGTCCGCAAAGTGAAGTACATTTCCCTCGTGGAAGGCATCCTCTTGAAGGATGTTATCTCTGAAGCATTGAACAGCTATGTGGATGCATGGGAAGAAAACAATCGAAAAATCAAACTGCCCAAAAAAAAGTAATTATCTATCATAATGTGCCACTATTCTGGCATAGTTCTATGTTAAAATAAATAAGACCATATGTTTTCAATTAACAAGGTTGGTAACATATGGTCTTGATAATAAAATACATATTTTTGTATCCGAATTTATAAATTATCTATAGGATTTGAATACTCTCTTTCGTGTTTGGTCCTTCCTATTGATAATCCAGCGATAACGTGAGCACCTGCTTGTTCTAATAGATTCTTTGTCATTTCCATTGACATTCCAGATGTGATAACATCATCTAAAAGAACAATGTATCGATCTCTAAAAAAACTTCCATTTATACTGATTTGAGCTTGAGTTGTTCCTCCCAAATGTTTTGCTTCCCCCTCTTGGAGTACAGATATATAATCGTATCCATTATCCATACCTGTTATTGAGCATAATTCATGAGAGAAGTCTTTATACCTTCTTTCTGTTACAATTTTCTTAGAAGAAGGAATGCAAACTAGAGTCAGCTTTGAAGTGTTAGAACCAAAGTAATGACTCATGACCTTCTTAAATAAAGGAAGTACTTTATTCATAGCTCTTTCATGCCGAAATCTTATTTCAGACTCCGGTTGTGATCGATTGGGGTTTGCTTTGAAATCCCAAATCAAGTTTCTTACTTCCCACTCATCTTCAGATGCATTCCAATCACAGTTTGTGGGATAATAATAAAAGAGAGAGAAACACTTTAGAGAGCTTCGTGTCGGTTGGAACCAAGTAAAAACGCAAGATAGTAAATAAACGAGCTCTTCTTTACGTCGTTCTTCCTCCATTTGCTTACGCCTTGCTTCTTCTTGAAGGTTCTCCTTATATTTTATTTCATTGTCTAAGTCTTTTATTTTAATGCTATTATCTATGATTTCTTGAATTTGTGATATATCGCATACATCCAAATCAATTTCACTCCATAACGCAGCAAATCCTTTGCTGTAATTCGATTTAATAGACTTAGCCTTATTTCTTAATTCCTGCTGGTTGTTGTATTCATTTACATAGTTTGAAAGGTCGCTGCTAGGTATGCAAATATCATAATAGTCTGATATATAAACGACAGCTTTTCCATATTCCTTACTGTTGTAAGACTTAATCGCATTTTCATTTTGATATTTTATTCTTACAGCGTCATCAAAAGCAACACCAATCTCATCAAACTGTTTTCTATATTCGTAGAAATCTGCTAATGTAAAACTGGACGCGAAATTGCATTCTTTTCCATATTTTTCAGAATTTAATATTGCTCGCTTTAATTCAGTTTCATTTTGGAGATGAATTACGGATTTTAATAGATCAGTGCTGTTTGAACTTTTTAGAGATAATACTTTTATTATTTCTTTCTCTTGTTCTATGGCTTGTTCAGAAAAAGAGTTTATAGCTAATAATTCTTTGCCATAAATCAGTTTAATCAAGGATTCATGTTCTTTGTAATGTCTTAGATATTCCTCCTTGATTGAAAAGTATTCTTTGTTTATGCCGGACAACTCAGCATACGATATATTCTCAAATCTTCTTCCATTGCTAAATACTATCCAAGCTTCTTTGTATTGGGATTCGCAGTCATGCCCTTTTTTTATAGCAGATGAAATGTTTTTAATTTTTGTGCGATTTAAAGCAATATTCTTAATATCATTATATGTATAATAGGTATTAGTAAAGCGTCTTATTGCTTCTGAATCAGTTTGCATCAAAATGTTATACTCATTCCAATAGGTATCGAGAGTTTCTATTTGCTTCTTGTTTTCAAAGATTAACTTTAAATCTTGATACTGATTTGTCGTAGGATATGATAATGATTTCTCTTTTGAAAACCATTTCAATCCTTCTTCCTTATTTCTTTTTAAATAGCTATAAGTACTCTTCCATGAATCTACTTGCTTTATATCAGAATACGCGTTAGCTATAATCTCTTTTGTTTCAAACTTTCCGTTGTCTGAAACAGAATGATAACTACTCCAAATTTTGTATGCCTCTAAATACTTTTGTTTTATCTCGTCATATTTATAGATTACATCATTATAGTAGTTATTCTTGAATATAAAAGTAAATATGCTTTTCATTTGATAGGTATATTATATAGACATTTGGGATACTTTACATTATTACACTGAAACATCTTTATTCCGCCTATTATACTGATATCATTTTCCTCAATCTTTCCGAAGAGTATTCTGCTTCTATTTTTTGTCATAAAAGCATGAAGATCTGAATTTTCGCTCCTAGCTATATGCCCTAATTGAAAAAAACAATCTCCTCCTTGAAGTACTATACCTGAATCCTTATCTGCCAACATCGTTTTTTTTGTAGGAATCCATCTAAGAACTTTGATGGCATTATTATCATATTCATTGTCTAATTCTGCAAATAAGACACAGTATTTTTTGTCCAAGGTTGTGTATGGCGCATAGTATCGGGTACCAACCAATGTGAATTTTCTCGATAAGAATTCATCTGGTATATCTATTAATGCCAATGATTCTACATCGGAAAACTTATTGAACTTTATGCCTATATCGTCTTTTATTTTCTGTAGTGATGAGTCTGATTTAGAAAGATTTCTGCCTGTTATGTTGTATAAAGGGGTGTCAAAATCTAATCTTCTCATAAATCTAAAGGATACAACATCTTTATTTTTTTTTATTGCTGTCCGGTAAAACACAAAAGAGCATAAAAATCCTCCTCGAAGCCCCGTAAAATAGGACTTCGGGTTTTATTTTTTTCAAAAGTAAGCCCCCTTAATCGAAAAGACTTGGTTCTGGTGGTGCTTTTTGCATCTCCTTTGCAAGGAAATCATTCCAGGTTTTCTCGGGATTTTCCATGAATGCGATAAAATCGACGTAGTACATGAGCATAAGTCGTACCATGGTAACAACCTGCGAGAATGCACAGTGCCTCTTGATGCTTCTTGACAGAACTGTTATCAGCAGATTTGCAATCAAGACTACCCATGTCTGTATTTGTATGGCGTTGACGCTGTCCCCATAGAAGAAATGAAGCGGAAAATTTTGTTTTAGCTGTTTGTATAGCGACTCGATGGCCCATCTGAGGCGATAAATTTCAGAAATGTCCTCAAACGTGAACTCAAAGTTGTTGGTCAACAGCACAACCGGCTTCTTTGTCTCGTAAAATATCTCCACCCTACGTGCCTCATGGGTGAGTTCCCCTCTTGTAAAAAGCACTTTCTTGTCTATGTGCGTCACCAGTCCCTGCGGGTTGACATAAGTAATGGATTCAAGTTCCTCGTACTTAAGGTTTTTCTTCATTTTGGTCACGTAGCACACGCCTTCTTCGGTAAGACGTTGGAATTGTGCGATGTCGACGTAACCACGATCCATCGCCAAAGTGGAGTCTTTTGGCAAATGCACCTCCTTCAGCAGGTAATGATCGTGTTTTGCGGCGGATGTGAGCTGCACCACCATCGGTACGCCGACATGATACTTCATTACTGTATGTACTTTCATGCCGCCTTTTTTCTTGCCTGATTTCGGGTGCCGCCCGACCTTTGAGTATGTTGTCAAAGAGCGTTATTGTGGTGGAATCCATCATGTAAAGCAACTTCTCCCAGTCTTTAGGCTCGTGAGTCTGCCCCTTATAGCACTTGGAGGGGCGGCTGTACGCTAAAATTTGGCATACTTCTCCAAAAGATACGCATAAACACTTGCAAAGAACTCCTGAGGACGGCGTATATTGGCCTCCGCAAGCGTGCTGCGACGAACCAGATAGTTCATTCCGAGGTGTCCGAGCTTGTGAGCCTCCGCCTTCATGCCTATCTCAAGTTCGCGAAGAGAATCAAAGTGTTTGAGTATGCCGAACAGCATTACCACAAGATGTTGGTAGCCGTCAAAACGCTTCACGTAAGCCTCGCTTCCTTTCGTTTCGCGACTTATTTGAAGAATCTTCTCTTTGTCGAGTAACTTTAACACTTGACTATAGACCGGCTGTCCGGTAAAATGACTATCTTTGCTCATGGTTATATATTTTTTCGCAAAACAAAGATAACCAAAAGGGCTGATACCTCGTGAGAAGTGTCAGCCCTAATTTATTTTGTTTGAAAAAGTTTTACCGGACAGCAATAATTTTTTTTATATTCAGCTATCTGAGCAAATGAAATTCCAGGATTGCTTCCTTTGTCTTCACTGCCATGGTTATCAACTGGAAATAGTAATGCTGCATCAAATTCGATTGGCAGAAATCTACATATTGTATTTTCAATATTAAAATACCCTTCAATTTTTTCAACACTTTGGTTTTCGCTAAAATCTACCAAAATCTTTATACTGTTTCCATTGACTATTTTTTCAGATTTGCCAAGAAGTTCATCGTGCAACTTTAAGGCCTTCTCATATGCACGATCAAGTTGTAAATGAAGTTCTTTTACTCCATCTACAATACCAGTATATCCTTCAACTACTTTCTTCATTGCTATCTTATTAATGTCAATATCTCACTCGGTCTTATAATAGCATGCGAATAATCAGAGCGTAATAAATCTGCTTTTTCTTTCGTTCCCCAAAAGCATGCAACACTTTCTATGCCTGCTGCATTAGAAGCTTGAATATCTATGACTCTATCTCCAAATGAGATGGTGTCTTTTGGAAGTACATCCATCATTTCAAGAGCTTTAAGCATAGGTGCAGGATGTGGCTTTATAGGTTTTGCATCATGATAGCTTACAATATACTGAGTAGGAATACTATAGTGCGATACCAAGCGTTCTATGTAGGGACGCGGCGATGTACTTACAATAGCCATTTTAATTTGGTGTTTTCTAATTATTCCTAGGACTTCGTCCATCTCTGGATACATTGTTGTTTGAGGAATAAGACTGTAAGCTAGATTCCAATTCCTGCTATGACGTGCTTCTTCGAGACAGGTTGTATCAACGAGCGTCAAATCCATATCAAATATTATATTTTTCATGAGAACAAATTTGGAAAAAGTGATTCTTGTTGATTCTGTTTTGCCTTATTTATGTAAGACTCTATCAGTTGTTTTGCTTCATCTATTTCTGACGAGCGCAGGGGATGTGCTTGCCCCTCTTGAACAAGCTTTAAATTCCCTTGTACCTTTTCACTGATCGTGTCTTCATTGTTTTTGAATTCAACTGCAAATAATGGTTTTTGCGAATTAATGGTAGCATTCACAGCATGCATAGTCCCACCTTTAATTCCTGTCTGAATCACTATGGTTGCATATGACAGCCCTGCTTGCAGTCTGTCGCGAGCTACTAAAGAATATCTTCCACAACTTTGCCCAACCGGATATTCACTTAGCAACAATCCACCATTTGACACAATTTCTTTTGCTAAAGAGAGGTTCTCTTTAGGATAAATGGAAGCCCAATCTAGTCCATTGGCTAAAAATGCAGTTGTAGTGCCTCCTACAGATAACGCACCTTGATGACCAGTTGCATCGCAACCTATAGCAAGTCCTGAAACAATATTATAACCACGTTTCGCAAACTCTCTTGAAAAATGCAATCCAGCCTTTATTCCGTTTGGAGTTGGTTCCCGTGTTCCAATTATTGCTACTCCAGGTTTTCTTAATGCTTCCAAGTTTCCCTTATAATACAGAATGAGAGGTGGATCTATTTTTCCATCTTCATTTGTGCATGATTTTAGTATCTCAGGATATTTTGAATCGTAATAAGATATTATACCTACATTTTCCTCTTTGCATCTTTCAATAATACGCAATGCAACATCATGTGCTTTGTATAAGTCATCTTCTGTTATAGCTTGAATTTTTTTCCCTTTTAGTGTTATCCAAAATTCGCATAATTGACTTATCTGACTAATTGTATTAGTCACATACTTTGCAATTTGGTTGAAAATTGTTTTATTTCCGATTCCGTCCAGTTGTTGAAGCGTCAGAATCATTTCTGTTGATAAATGCATACTTTTGATGTTTAATATTTATCTACTCATGGTGTTAAATATGAGATATTTTATTAGTGTGAGATTCTACTGATTTATGATTATTCTAATCAAATATCTTATGTAGATTAACAGTATCACTAGATATTTCATATCAATACACCATAGTAATATTGTTTATTATATTATTTGTTGAGCATATACAACTCATCTACAAAAATACTGATATTACTACATATAATCTATTAAACATCAAACAAAATACCACGACTATTTCCGTTTTTGACTATTTCTATACTTAAATATGTTTTATATCACTTTTTGTATACAATAGATTCCATAAATTTTTGTTTTAAGTGCAGGTGATGTTTTTGGTAACACATGGCCTGGCAATAGACATGACCGCCATGATGGGAAGGAAAGGCATCCTCAATTCCGACTTTGATGAACAGAAGGAGGAGTATGACTACACTTCACACGTGTCAATAACTGAAAGTGGAACTAGGCAGTGATTATCATTATGGAAAAGCGATACAGAGAGAAGGTTTTTCAGACGAAACCCCGGAGTATATCGCCATAGCCGAGATGCCGCTGTCCGGTCAGACCATCTTTGAATACGACCAGAAAAGCAATGATGCAGCGGACTATCGAACACTAACCGATGAGATAATCTGTCGGGAAGAAAATAGGTAAACTATATTACTATATGACTAATCACAAAGGTTATTGGTAACATAGTAAGTAAATCAGCAAGTAAACAAGTAATAAAGTAAGCAATATGAGTAAGAAGAATTTATCCTTATTGATGGACGGCTTCATGGGTGAAGCCAATTCATCTGATTCTGTACAGGAACAGCCTAAAGAACAGGCTGTTGAACTGGCCGAAGCACAAGCGGAACAGCCAGCAGTTCAAGATGATAAGCAGGAAAGTCCGAAGGAAGCACCTGCTAAAGTATCTTCTAAGCAGGAAGCAACCGAAACGGCTGTAGCAGAGCAAATGAAGTCCAAACTTGAAGCCAAACGCAGGGAGAGTGTGGGTCGCCCCAAGAAAGGCGAAGCAGCCAAAAGTGCCAAGAAACCCCAGGAAATCCGAGCCACCTTCATTGTGGATCCGGATTTAGTCCGTAAGGTGAAGTACATTTCCCTCGTGGAAAGCATCCTCTTGAAGGATGTTATCTCTGAAGCACTGAACAACTATGTGGATGCCTGGGAGGAGAAGAACAAGAAAACCGGTTGCCGAAGGCGAAGTGAAGCTGTTACAGCTCGTCTGTTTTACTATTATACCATCCACACATCAGAGATAGCGTGATGAACTATCATTTAATCAGCTCGTTGAGCTTGTCCTCTCTGACAATTTTAGGCTGCGCCTTACCTGCCAGAATCAGTACTTTCTTGCCGTTTCGGTATATATGGAGTTGTCGACTGCATACCACTGCAGTGATTTCTTCATCCTCCTGTATGGCTTTCCATATCGGATAATATGCACCTTCCGGCTGAAACAGCTTCTTTTGAAGGTGGGAACACATATTGGTAGTATCAATGGTCATCATGGTTGTCATTCTATTTCGTTTCAATGGTAGGTTGTTTCTTTCCGTAACTTTCGCTGGGTTCGGCGGCAGCTTCCAAAACAGGTTCGTTCATCGGATAAATTTTGCTCAACTTCTTCTCTACAGGCTTCTTCTCCGTGGGTTTTGCCAATTCCGGATTCAGTCGCTCCTTCAGTTTCGTGTTCCGTTTCAACACCGACATGTTGCGGATGGCAAATGAAAGCGCCTTTTTGGTACCGATGAGCACGCAAATCTTCTTGGCACGGGTGATGCCCGTATAAACCAGGTGTGTCATAAGAACTGGCATCACCACGATGGGATATTCCGATCCTTGCGACTTGTGAATGGTCGTAGCGTAGGCCAGTGTCAACTCATCCAGTTCTGAGGCTTCGTATTCCACCTGACGCTCCTCAAAGTTCACCAGCAGCGTACGTTCCTCCATATCTACCGATTCCACATAGCCGAGGTCCCCGTTGAACACATCCTTGTCGTAGTTGTTGCGCAGCTGCATCACCCGGTCGCCCTGACGGAAGGAATAACCTCCCCTGTTCAAGGCAATCTGGGAAGGATTCAGTGCATTTTGCAAGGCCATGTTCAGATTGGCAGCACCCACCACACCGCGTTGCATGGGGGTCAAAACCTGAATGTTGCTCACCCCTTGGCTGTAGGCTTTCGGCAGGCGGTTCTTCACCAGATTCACAATTTCCTCCGCCACCTTCTCCGGCTCCTCCTGTTGGATGAAAAAGAAATCCGTCTGCTTGCCGTTGCTCGTATCGGGGAAACGTCCCTGGTTGATGGCATGGGCACTCATCACAATGCGGCTGGTCTGCGCCTGACGGAAAATACGGGTCAGTCGAATCACCGGAATCTTTTCACTCTCAATGATGTCGCGCAACACATTGCCGGCACCAACACTCGGCAACTGGTCAATGTCGCCCACGAAGACCACGCGCATGGAAGAGGGAATGGCCTTCATCAGGTTGTTCATCAGGATGATGTCAATCATCGAACACTCGTCCACAATCAGTGCGTCCCCTTCCAAGGGATTCTCATCATTCCGCTTGTAGCCGTCTTTCGGATTGAACTCCAGCAGCCGGTGAATGGTCTTGGACTCCATCCCGGTGGCTTCACTCATACGTTTGGCTGCCCGTCCCGTAGGAGCCGCCAGCAGAATGCGAAGTCCCATATGCTTCAAAGCCGCAATGATACCCTGCGTGGTGGTAGTCTTACCCGTACCCGGTCCCCCCGTCAGTACCATTACTTTTGAACGGATGGCTTCCTCGATGGCCTGCAGCTGCACCTCGTCATATTCAATGCCAGTTTCCTTTGATAAAGCCTGCACATCTACCTTCTTGGCAAAGAGGTTCTGTTCCGATTCACGGAGCAAAGCCTGCAGCCTGTTCGTCGTACCTACTTCGGCAAAGTAGAAAGGCGGCAGATAGATGGCTTCGTCTTCCAACTTCAAGTCATCCGTCTGCACCATATTATTCAAAGCCTCACGGCGCTTCCGTTCCGATTCAGGTGTAGATGATGCCACTCTTACAGCGGCGGAGGTCATTTTTTTCGTAGCCCATCTTCGCTGCAATGCTGTCGGCCGTCTTGAAGCCGATGCCCCAGATGTCGTCAGCCAGTCGGTAAGGGTTCTCCTTTACCTTGTCGATGCTTTCCTTGCCGTACTGGCGGTAAATCTTGGCCGCATAGGCCGTACTGACACCATACCCCTGCAGGAAAAGCATCACATTCTTGATGTCCTTCTGCTTCTCCCAACTCTCGCAAATCTTCTCCACGCGCTTCTTGCCGATGCCCGGCACCTCGTAGAGCCGTTCGATGTCGGTCTCGATCACATCGATGGTTTCCAGACCAAACTGACGGACGATGAGTTGGGCAAACTTCGGACCGATGCCTTTTACCAGTCCGCTTCCCAGATACTTCTCAATGCCATAGACCGTGGCCGGCATCACCTCCTCCCACGATTGGCACACGAACTGGCTGCCGTAGCGTTTGTCCACCTTCCATTCGCCCTCACATAACAGCACACTTCCGGCAGGCACCTCCAGCAGGTTGCCCACCAGTGTCACCAGGTCGTCATAGCCTTTGACCTTGACCCTCATCACCGAATACCCGTTCTCGGGATTTTGGTAGGTGATTCTTTCTACTACGCAGCGAAGTTTGAGCATGATTAAAAAATATCTTATAGTTCATCAAATGGCGGAGTATCTGATTGCCCGTTTAGAACTTGTTCATACTCCTCGTCTTGAGGCAATCTAATTATGCTTACATTTTAACATTAAAATGTTACACAAAACTTTCAGCAATACTAGAGAGCAATATTCCTTCCAATTGTCATTTTATTTATTGCTATGCCTCAATAATTTACACCTTTCCTAAAATGTCTGGTTAATACGCCTTTAGTACTATTCATACTAATGTAGAAGTTATATTTTGAGTTTCCCATCCTCTTTATTGAGGGTGGGAAACTTCATTATTTTATAGTTACCAACGAAGGTGTTTCAATCATTCTAGTCACCAGCGACCGGAAATTTATTTTGAAATCTTCGTTCATATACTCCTTGTAGAGTGACATATCCTTCTGGCGTTGTCTGCGTACGATGCGGTCGATAATTTTGTCAAGCGCTTCTTCTGCAGCTTGCTTGTCAGGATTACCTACAATAAGTGAGAGGTAGTCGTTGTCCTGCTTGATGGCATTGACAATGGCTGTGAGCTTGACTTTCTGCTCTTCTGGAGTAGTATCCCAACCTTTGAACCATTTATCATTGAATTCTTGCAGAATTACGTCGAGTTCTTCTTTTGCATCATCACTCGTGCCTGCACCTGCCATAGCTGCTTTGGTAGGATCGAGAACAGTTTCGCTAGAATCTAATTCTATCTTTTCATTCAATCCAGTACGGCGTAGACCATAAGTATTCAAGTCTACTGAATCCAATAGGTCTTTGAGGTCGTCACGGCCAGGCACATCTACATGCAAGTTGGGAATTAAGAAACGAAGGAACCAGAACATTTTTTCCCAGTTGAGTACCTCATAATCCATGATGGCAGCTACACGAGAATAGACTTTTACAAACTGCTTGCATTTGATTTTGAAGTCTGCTTTACCATTCTCGTCAAACTCAATCTCGTGGTTGAATCGATGAGCTGCTGCATCTGTAATGGGAACCCATTTATCAGGTTCTGCGCCACTCATATAGATTTCCATAAATTGGTTGATGTCTTCTTCATCAAACACCCCAATAGACAACAAAGTACTACGCAACTCATGAAGAATGTTTACGTCCGTAGGTTCGGACAGAGTTGTGGAGGTGTAGAAAGGGTTGAAGCTTTCTTCCATGTCGTCCTTCTTGTTGTAGAAGTCCAAAATAAAGAGATCCTCGCTACGCTTGGACAAGTCTGGGGCTGCACGATTTAAGCGTGACAAAGACTGTACTGCCAACACACCAGCCAAAGGTTTATCAATGTACATGGCGCACAACTTGGGTTGGTCAAAACCAGTAAGATACTTGTTGGCCACCACCAAAATACGATTTTCGTCCGCATCAAATTTTTCTGCTGTTTCCGTTTCTGCAAAACCATTTAGACCTGCTTCGGTGTAGGTAACGCCGTTCATTTCTTTTTCACCAGAGAATGCGATGAGTACTTTGTAGGGCAACTTTAGTTTGACTACGAGGTCGGTTAACGCTTTGTAATAGTGGATTGCGCATTCTATGTCCTTTGTTACGACCATTGCTTTGGCTTTGCCCTTTAACTTTCGCTGGCGGAACACTTTACTGTCGAAGTGTTGTAGCATGGTGTCTGCTTTTACTGCGATGGTGTCAGGATGGCGTTCTACCGTTCGACGCAGTAGTTTTTGAGCTTTCTTTTCGTCATATTGAGGGTTCTCCTCAATCGACTTGATAAGCTCATAATAGCTCTTATAGGTGGTATAGTTTACAAGCACATCCAATATAAAGCCTTCTTCAATGGCCTGCTTCATACTGTATAGGTGGAACGGATGAAATACTCCTTCTTCGTCTTGCCATCCAAAGCGCTCTAGAGTTTCACGTTTCGGTGTAGCAGTAAAGGCAAAGTATGAGCAGTTGCTCGACATCTTACGGTCACGAATGAGTTTGGCTATCAACTCGTCTGTATCAGATCCTTCCTGGTCTGAATCACGTTGTACTGAAGCGTTCATTTTGTCCGCAGCTATACCACTTTGCGAAGAGTGAGCTTCATCGATGATGATGGCAAAATTATGGTCACTTACGTCAGCAATAGTCCCACAGATAAAAGGAAATTTCTGTATTGTTGTAATCACAATGCGTTTGCCACCTTCTATAGCTGTTTTTAGTTCGTTTGAACTATCTGCATGAGCTATCGTTTTCTCACTTTGACCGAACGCCTTAATGTTATCTGTGATTTGTTTATCTAGGATGCGACGGTCTGTCACTACAATCACGGTGTTGAATAGCTGTTGTCCCAATCCGCGAGAGCGTACAGCGTTTTCGGATGAAGCACAAGACTTAATCAACTTAAATGCCAGCCATGTCAATGAATTTGATTTTCCAGAACCGGCTGAATGCTCAATCAGATACCGCTTGCCTACGCCATTTTCTTGTACATCGGCAATCAGTTTATCTACCACATCAAGTTGATGGAAACGTGGAAAGATCAGTTTTTTTGCATTTCGAAGAATGTGAGGAACTTTTTTCCTTGTTTTCGCTTCACCATAATCAAAGAGAGCATAATTCATAATGATGTCAGACAACGTATCCTTGGTCAGAATACGCTCCCACATATAGGAAGTCTTGTAGCCATTTTCATTTACAGGATTTCCAGCACCGAGACCATTAGGCAGACCTTGATTAAAGGGCATAAAGAATGTCTTTCCTTCATTGAGCCGTGTAGTGAAGTACACTTCATCTTTGTCCATGGTGAAGTGTGCCAAACATCGTCCGTAGTTCAGCAAAGGTTCTTTGGGGTTGCGTTCTTCTTTGTATTGCTTGATGCCATTATAGCGAGCGGTCTGTCCAGTCCATGGATTTTTCAGTTCCATAGTAAATAAAGGCAATCCGTTCACACTGATCACCATGTCTATCTCCAGTCCTTTATTGGATGATGAGAAAGTTTGTTGGCGCGTTACACAAAATTGGTTTTGTGCGTAAAGTCGTTTACTCTCCTCACTGTCGGCCTCTGATGGTTTGGGATAGAATAGTTTGATTCCTTCCAGATTGTCCAAGTCAATACCTTTTCTCAGTATTTCCAGGATACCCTTGGTGGAAATGATTTTGGCTATTTGTTTGGGTAAGGCTGTTTCTAAGTCTTTGCCCTTGTATTCTTTAAGTTTCTCGCTTTGTGTGGCATTCAAGAATGACCATAAGCGCACAGTGTCGATGGCCAACTCTTTTTTTAGGTCATCAGGGCGGCCCCAGTAAAACTTTTCGTTACCTGGGTTCTGTGTGTCAAAGTCAGCTATTTCTTTATTATGTTTTCGCTCTTCTTTAGTATTCCCTACGAGTGCTTGTTCTATCAGCCACTCAAAGGCTTGTTCGTTGCTCTTTGCAGGTGTTACCATAAGCTTTTACTTTTTGAAGATGAATTTAGCGATACGTTCGGCAACGATTGCTGTTGCGTCTTCAATATCTTTCTTTCCCCATTTATCTTTAGGGTATTTTGAAAGGTCCAGGGCCATGCCGTAACGACTGCCCTTATACCCGCGTTTACTCTGAATGGTACTGCCTTTTTTGGTCTTAAACCAGTCATTGCTGATTGATTTGTTGATGTCTTCTTCAAGCAGTATTTTATTTCCCAGTAAGTTGGCCAGTGCGTCAAACTCTTCCTTCGTTTTGATATGCGCATCCATGCGAATGGCCTCTATGTTATGTCCGCTCGCCGGCATGATATGTTCTACATTCACACGGTCGTCAAAATCAAAGTTGCGATTTTGCTCCTTAGCATAAAGATACTCATTTAGGAAGACAAGAATGTTCTTGTCATATTCCTTGAGGTAATCGAGCACATCTTCCTTCTTCCAAGTGACTTCAATATGTTTGCTGAAATCAGACTCGATCTTATAGATATCGTAGTTTCCGTCTACCAGACGGAAGTTCTCGTTGAAAAGGAAGGTCTTGAAATTGGAGGAAGAGAAACCTACATCACCCACTTCGATAATGGCAAACAAGCGGAGCAAACATTCTGCTATTGGTTGTACATCTTCGGGGCAAAGATCATTTACGTCAAATCGGTAGAGATAGGCCATCAAAAACATCTTGAAGTTTTCATTAAACTTGAGCAGGAGCTTGATGATGGGGTAATCCTTGATTTTGTTCCACGTATTGAGAATCTTTTCAAAAGAATCGCAAAGCGCCATCGGCTCATTCAGAAGTTCTGAATGTTCGATGGTGTAATACTTACGAATACCTGGTGTGGTTACTTGGTTCAGTCCATAGTGATTGTTCTTAGCACGGTTGATATACATAAACTGTTGCAACACGGCATCGATATTCATCACCTTTCTTTGGCTAAGTTGGTTGGCTAACAGCGTGATTCCTTGCCATTTTTCGATGAATGTATCTTTATCGTCCTCTTTCGAGAACAACTGTGCAGAAATGATATCGGCATCCGACAATGGCATACCGGTGGAGTTGAGTGAATTAAACATGGTAATAGCCTGTTCTATCTGCCAACTCTTAATCTCAATGATTTGACACTTACCCAGGAATATCTTGGCAAAGTTATTCAAGTTTGACTCTGAGTACAAAAGCAGCTTCTCATAGAAATACTTGAAATTTCGGAAGAAGTTGGTGTATTTATTGTCTTTTTGCTTGCGAGGTATTTTATGAACTGCTTTCTCGGCTTCAATGTAGGTCTCTGCCTCTATGATGTTTTGGAAGTCATCTTTGTAGAGTTCGTTGATACTCTTGTTTTCCAATATGGTAATACCCTTGGCTTTATTCCAATCTTCTTGAATGGCTACTTGTTTATCATCGTCTGCTTTGAATAGAATTTCAAAGATACCGTCATAGCTATTACTAAGGCCCTTGTATAGAGCTTTTGTATCTGGGCTCATTTGGAAATCATCCAGTACTTCCTTTAAACGGAGCTGTAGTGCTTTCAATAAAAGAAGAAACGTTGTTGTGCGTTGCTGACCATCAATCAAGTTCAGACAGTTATCCGTGGAGCAATCAATAATGATTGTTCCAAAAAAATAAGGGTCGTCTGCTCCCGAGTCGATAAATGCCTCAATGTCTTGCCACAACTTGTCGCAGTGCATAGTTGTCCATGAATAGCCTCTTTGGTATTCCGGGATACGGAATCTGTCATCTTTTCCCAACTTGGTATATTCACTGATAAGCCGTAAATTCGGTTCTATATTTTTTGTTGCCATGTTATGATACTTTTATTTTACCCGTTACTACTTCACTGATGATAATTTGCTTGCGCTCTTGAAGGAGAGTTATCTGTTTTTGTATCCGTTCTAAAGCTGTGTTTATTTGTTGTAAATTCTGAGTTAAGGAACTCACTATATTCTTTTGTTCTTCCATCGATGGTTTAGGTATGGGGAAACGTTTTAATGCTCCCATATCTACATATTGAAAGCAAGTAGAATTTGAGTTTTCACGACAAAAATCACCAACTACATACATATAGTAGAACAGGAAAAGCGGGTAGAAAGATTCAATCAGCGATTTGCGAATTTTAAAATTCGCAAATCGCTGATTCGCAAGCGAATCAGCAATTAACATCGCATGTTCACCTATTGACGCTGTACAGATTGCCATGATGTATGATCCTGCTTTAAAGGTGCCTTTTCCGTTTATGGCTTTGGTAGTAACGTATTGCATTGCCTCCCTTAGAAAGCGCCCAGATTTTCTTATATCCTCCATACGATACCATGGTATTGAACCATTAGTCCAATATGTAGGATCGTTTTTAGATGGTGTATATCCATTTCGCATTTCAAACACATAGGTTAACGGCAAAGATTCCCAATGTGATGGTATTTGTCCCAACCAATTCAATCCTGAATTCTTCATTTCCACATTCCCGTCCAGCCCTTTCGTAACTGCACGCTGAATGATGATTTGCTTTCTTTCATTAAGCAAATCAATCATACGCTGCTGTTGGGCAATGGCTTTGTCTATTTCGGCAGTAGCCTTGTCGAGATAGGTAGCCATGGATTGTTGTTCTTCTAAAGGAGGGATAGGTAATAGCTCATTTCTAAATTCTTTAAAAGATAATGTGAGTCTGACACCACATCCCATTCCATGAAACACTTTTCGTGCATCCATTCCTTTTAGAAGATAAGTAAAATAATCTGAACATATATTTTCTTTCGGGCGTAGGGCTATGTAAGCAGAAGTAATGATTCCCTTTTCTTTTACTTGAGCAACTCTTTGAGATACAAAATCATAATTCAGATTAAGCCCATTGATCATAATATCTCCATTTTGAACTATGGTGTACTTTGAAATGATTTTCTTTAAATCAGAATCCATTTCTTGAGATTTCTTAGGTTCAATCGTTCCAAATCTAAATTGAAGTTGATTAGTATTATTACATGTAGAATTTGTCTCAACATTTTCATCAAATATTAATCTAGAGCGTTTAATTTCCCAATGACTCGGAATTTTACCAAGCCATTGTATACCACTATCTTTATAGCTATTATATTTCTCCATAAGCCTACATCAATTTAAGCAATGCTTCGATAAACCCTTGACTCTGGCGATCTAACTCCAGAATATCATGTTCATTCTCTTCCAAAGAGCGAAGTTGAGCAGGCTTATAAAAGTACTTGTTAAACGAAATCTCGCATCCAATCTTGGTGACAGGAAGGTTAATCCACGCTTCTGACACATAAGGATTTACCTCACGCTGCACATACTCCCAAATATCCTCCTTAACAGGAATTTTTTCAATGTCACGCAAATCACTGTCAGCTTCGTAGGTCACATAAGTACCATCCGTTTGTGGGTAATAGCCATAATCGGGCAAAAGACTTTCATCTATGCCGTAAGTAGCCAAAAAAGCAGGAATGTCCTTATTCTTTGCCTTGAGCACTTTGGCAATGACAGGCTTTGCAGTTGGATCTTGTACTGCATTGGTACGCAAGATGGTTTTCAACTGGGCGGCAGTTAGCTTTAATCCTAGCTCCTTGATCGCCTTTTGGTTTAGCGCAAGGAAAAGGTTGTAGTCATCGTATTCAGCCGTGCCTACTTTGTGCATGAGCTTCATTGCAGCCTGTTGCAGGGCACGACGCTCTTGCCATTTCTTGGCACTCACCAAGGTGGTAAACTTCTTGTCTGTTAGCTTTAGCTCGTTCTCATTGAGATATTCTTTAATATCAGTCACCTCTGCTTCGAGACCGCTATACACCTTATCTCCATACGTTTGGTAAAGCCATTTCGAAAGTTCCATCATGGAAGAATCAAAAAGCAGTTCATCGCACTTAACGGCAGAGAAACGGCAACGTAAGCGTAGCGGACGCTCAATTTGTACGCTGTAATAGCGGAAGTCGTCGCCATCAAAAATCTTGCTCGAAATGCGTACGTCATCATTTGCCTCACATTCAGTGCGATTCATGTAAATACGTACAATATCATCTGCATCCTTAGGCGTTACCTCGCAGTTACGGCTACCTAGATTCTTGCGCAATTTGTCGAAAGCTTTCGAAGCATCAATGAGTTGCACCTTGTGGTCTTGTTTGTGATTGCTCAGCAGCCACACATAGGTACTGATACCGGTGTTGTAGAAAATATTATTAGGCAACTGCACAATTGCATCCACCAAATTATTCTCAATAAGATAGCGACGGATATTAGATTCACCCGAGCCAGCATCGCCTGTAAACAGAGATGAGCCATTGTGAATGGAAGCCACTCTTGAACCTTGTGGTTGTGCTTCCAGTGACTTCATTTTATCCACTTCTTCGAGAATAAACAGAAGTTGTCCATCACTGGTGCGCGGCGTAGAATCCACAATTTCTTCTTCACCAATGAAATTAGTCAATTTCAAGTTGAAGCGTGCATCAAGCAGATCCTTATCATGATAGATTTTTTTCTTGTCCTCTTTCCACGATTTGCCATAAGGTGGATTGGTAAGCATATAACCAAACTGCTTATTATGGAAATGGTTCTCAGTGATTGTGTTACCACGGTGCATACCTTCAGGATCTACTCCTTTAATGATAAAGTCACTCTTACAAATAGCATAAGTTTCAGGGTTGACCTCTGTGCCATACATCTGAATGGCATTTGGAGTTACGCCCATGTTGAGTAAGTAGTCACGGCCTTCTGTAAGCATACCGCCCGAACCACAAGCAGGATCATAGAGTGAAATAATTTTAGGGAGATTATCTTTTACGGGTTCAAATACCATCTTAGCCAACAGTTCAATCACATCACGGGGCGTGAAGTGCTCACCTGCTTCCTCATTATTTTCTTCATTGAATCGGCGGAGCAGTTCTTCAAACAACGTACCCATTTGAAGATTAGACACAGCCGGAAGCGGTAAGCCGTCGGGGTCGGTTGCAGGACGGTCGGTAAGATTCAAACGGGGGTCCGTAATGCGTTCTATGATTGAAATCAATCGGTCATTATCGGCCAATTTCTTAACCTTCGCATAAAACTCAAAGTTCTTCAATACATCCTTGACATTCTCACTATAGCCATTCAGATATTCAATGAAATTGGTATAGTTGATGTCATTATTATCTGAGGATTGATTTTTCAGTCGATTGAGTGTCCACTTTGATAGGTTGTAATACGTTTGTCCCGACTCATCTTTAAGGGCTTCCTCATCTAAATTATCTGCAAGTCCAGCCTCAATCTGACTTTTGTATTCTTGCTCTACAGCTACTTTGGTAGGTTCCAACAAAGCATCGAGACGTCGCAGTACAACCATAGGAAGAATTACATCACGGTATTGACCGCGAAGAAACACATCACGCAGCACATCGTCTGCTATATTCCATATAAGGGCTATCAGTTGCTCCATTTTTTCTTACTTAAATTGTTTTTGTATATACTCAAAAAGCTCCGGATTATTTCTCATTGGATGCTGCAAACTGCGGCCTCCGTGAAATCCGTGCTCAAATAGTTTGGTTTCACTTAACGCATCACCAGTGTACTCCTCTAGAAGTTCGAGTTTAAAGGTTTTATCTTTGGGGGCTACTCCATTCCAGTAAGCACTATCGCCGCGTTCTTGATTGGCGGCAGTAACAATGGTCTTGAAACGCACACATCGTTCGTTTGACATGAAGAGATAGACTATATCTCCAATTGCAAACCTTACTCTGTCCTGTCGCCAAGATATGTAACCTAACTCTTGAAGAGCTTTTGCATGGTTACATTTTGATTTATTTGCGAATACCAGCCAATTATAATTCATGCTTCTAATCTTTTTGTGGAGTCGGTACTAACAAATCTCTAATGTCAACGCCTAAAGCTACTGCCACTTTTCTCAGTGTAGCAAGATCTGGCTGGGATGAATTAGTGCACCATTTTGAAACAGTAGCAGGGTCTTTGTCCAATTCTGCAGCCAGCCATTTATTTGTCCGCTTGCGCTCTGCAAGAACAACTTTTATGCGATTCAAATCTTTCATTTCAATTTCTAGGTTTATTGCGTTTGGTACAAATTTAGTGAGAATATATGGAATACGTATGAAAATATCTGTCTTTTCTCTTTTGAATGTAATTCATGTAATAACGAACGACCATTTGAGAGGATTATGGCATCCGGTTTACTCCATGTCTGCGACACCAAGCAAAGCCCGGCTGAATGGCTTTTGCAACAAGTGGGGACTCCAGTCCATTGCCACAGAGAGAAGCAGCAGGGTTTCACTTCGCTCCACTCAGCTATTTCTCACTGTGTCAATGAGGTCAGGCTGCTGGTCAAACGATGATTAGCTCAATGGCTCTACCGAACGCAGGCTGACGCTTGCGGAAGTAGAGCCATCGAATGGCTTTGGAGGCTGGCTCACAGGTGTTGGCCGCCACTTCCGACTTATCGTATTGCATGCGATGCCGGAAGTGACGACCTTTTGGGAAGATGCGCCATCCGGTTTGCTCCGTGTCGGTGACACCAAGCAAAGCTCGGTTGATAGGCTTTGGCTACAAATGGAAGCTTCAGTCCATCGCCACTGTGAGAAACAGCAGGCTTTCACTTTTCTCCACTCAGCTGTTTCTCACAGTGTCAATGAGGTTGGGAAGCTGGTCTTCAAACGGTGATTTGCTCGATGGTTCTACCGAACGCAGGCTGACGCTTGCGGAAGTAGAGCCATCGAATGGCTTTGGAGGCTGGCTCACAGATGTTGGCCGCCACTTCCGACTTATCGTATTGCATGCGATGCCGGAAGTGACGACCTTTTGGGAAGATGCACCATCCGGTTTGCTCCGTGTCTGCGACACCAAGCAAAGCCCGGCTGATTGGCTTTTACTACGAGTGGAAACTCCAGTCCGTTGCCATAGAGAGAACCTACAAGGCTCCACTTCGCTTCACTTTGTAGGTTCTCACAACGGCAACGGTTTTCGGGAATGTGCATCTTCAAGACGATCGGAATGCTGGGTTACGCGGACTTTCTGAGGAATATGTTTGAGATGACTTGTTAGAACTAATCTTTTTCCTTGGAGTCATGGTCGGGAAAGTCTTGAAAACCATTGGAGCTTCTTGGTCCAACTCGTTTTGTACGTGCAAAGGTACTGCGGACGGGAGAAACGTCAAGTGCCGCTGACGCTTTCGGACGGAGTACTTTCCGGCAGCCTTCCACAATTTGTGCCAAATTGGGTATTCCGAAAAGTCCTCTGTCCTCACACTTGCCTTATTCCCCCTGGTGTCCGCAGTGTAAGGAGGCACGAAAAAACGGTTTTCCCGACCAAGAAGCTCTAAAGGGCTTCACAAGAGGGAGAAGAATCGGAAACGTAACCAACTTAAATGATACAATTATGTGCAGACTTATGACAACACAGTTGGAGGAAGCCTTGAAAGGCTATCCTCTCTATTCCCAGGACGGCAAGGGAAAGGACGCTATTTGCCGTGCCATCTTTGCGCTCGGTGGAGTGCGGTGGTTCATTCTTGAAGGCGAAAAGGAAGGCAACGACACCATTCTCTTCGGTATCGTCATCGGACTGATGAAGGACGAGTATGGCTACATTTCTTTGAATGAACTTTCGGACATTGAGTTGGATTTGACCAAACAAGGCTTCGGCAAGCTGCAAGTGAGGCAGCAGGAAGACTTCCAACCGACACCGCTGAAGAAACTGCGCGACAGCCGGTTGCAGGAGTTCCTTGCAAGAATGGGCAGTTGAGTATGATAATGAAGTAATAACAAAATGACCTGCCTTATCCGTCACGGACCGGGCAGGTCTCAAATAGTAGGTTTAGTCTGAGATATGAGGAATGGAAATATATTCAGTATCGCAGCCCAACTCGGTTGGACTGCTTCCGCTCAGTACAAGGAGGGCAAACTCTTCTTTGACTTCCAACGGAAGACCTTGAGCGGTGTGCCGTTTACCTTCACGGCAGAAATGAAGGACGGCAAGGTAAGTAATCTGGTGAAGGAGATTGAGTCCTTCGTGGATGCCATCGAGCCGGAGACTTGCGCTTCGGAGTGGATGGTCCGGTCGGGCACCGTGGCACCATCCCGTTTCCGGCAGGCCGTGAGCGACATGGATGCCATCCGTACCGAAGCGTGGCTGTTGGCTTGCCAGCTGGCCGAGGCGGACGGCAAATCCGTCTTGGCAGGTCTGCCCTGGAGCCAGTGGAACTGAGTTCCGCTGGCCAATAAGTCCAAAAGCAGCCCTTTATTCACGAGGGCTGTTCTTGAACTTGCGTCCTCTTCTTGGAAGACCCGCTTCCTTGTAGGCAATAAGGTCGCTTCCCCGGAAGAGGATGCCCCTTTTATCGGTGTAGATCCGGATAAAAGGCAAGGGTCGCTCGGGATTGTTGATGTAGTCGTAGATGGTGCATCGGTGTACCCCGAGATAAAGGCAGGCTTCCTTGATGGTGTAGTTCCGGTCGGGAGCTATCGCTATCCATGTGTTCTTCAAGTCGGTCATAGGCATAAGCGTTTGATGCAGTAAAGTTACGAAGAAATACCTTGTGTGACAATAGCTTCCGTGTGATGCAATGAGGGATTTTGGGTGACTTTGTGGGATTTTGTGATACCCCCTGCAAAAAGTTAGGCAAACATTCATCCGTCTTTCATCCAAGAATGGCACTTAGTGTGGGGCTGCATCAAAAAAACACCTTCTGCAGTTTCCGGCGGTATAGTTAGGGTGGTGACAAGATAGCCAGGGTGACAACGGGCTGGAAAGGCCTGGAGCCGCTTCCGAAAGCCATTGTATTTCAATATCTTTTCTTTTTAAAGGAAAAAGATTATAGAATAGAAAAGCCGGAATTTGTCAACCAGTGGTTATAATTTTTCTGCCGCAGATTTTTTTGTCAACGCTTGTCAACGTTTGTCAACGCTAACGGATGTATTAAAGCTGTTGATATACAATGACTTTTGCTGTGGCTATCTTGTCAAAGCGAAAATGCTCCCATTCTAGAAAATGAAGCGACTATTTTATAAGGAATTATTCGTGTGAGTATGAGGGTGTAGAAGAAGGAGCAAAATGTACCTGCAAGGTCTTGTAGAAGTATCTGTCAGGGATGGAATGAGGAATATCCGGTTCTGTGAAGTGATGAATGAAATGACCGCTCACCGTTTTCTCATCTTGCCTACGAGGATATTTTTTTGCAAAGGTAGGCTGTTCCCACCAAATGTCAAATCTCTTGCAGAAAATCTTCCTCAAACAAGTTGAGCGTATTTTCTGTCCTGAATTTACCTAATTGGTGGCTGCCAGCACTCTGAAAAAAGCAAAAAACATCCCTTCGGACAAGCTGCAAAACAGCAAAACAAGAGGGAAAAAATCAGAGCGTATGGCACACATGGACAATTACCTCAAGAAGCAGTTGGAAAAACCTCAGACATGGTTCTGCAAGTATTTCCCGAAACGCATCCGCAATGTCGGCGAAAAGGAAGTGACTGACAGACAGATGGTATATGATTTCAAGGACGGAAGAAGTTTTGAGGCAGTGGCACAAATGACCGCAGCAAGCATGAAGGAGCAGTATGGCGATTTCTGCAAGGACATCACCTTTGTTCCGGTTCTGGCATCCACCTCCGAGAAGAACGAACTCCGCTACAAGGCTTTTTGCGAGAGAGTCTGTGAACTGACCGGAGCCATCAACGGCTTTGAGCATATAAAGGTAATCGGTGGACGCCTTGCCATCCACGAGAACCGTAAGCTGGAGAAGGAAATCCGCAGGGTGAGCATCATCGAGTTTGATGAAATTTGGTTCAACGGCAAGAATATTGTTACCTTTGACGATGTAATCACCCGCGGTATCACTTGGGCTACCTATTCCGACCAATTGGAGAACTTGGGTGCACACGTCCTCAGTGGCATCTTCTTGGCAAGAACCCATTATAGAGTAACAACGAACTGACAATGATAGAAAAGAGAATAATGAAGGTGAAGGCAACCGCAAAGGCAGTTGCCTTTACCGGACATAGAGAAATATCCCACAATCACCAAGGACAAGTACGAGAACGGCTGAAGGATGCCGTTCTGCAAGCCATCCATCAAGGAGCCAACAAGTTCTACTGCGGCATGGCGCTCGGCTTCGACATGATGGCAGCGGAAGAAGTCCTTTCCCTCAAGTTGAGCATCCCCATGCTGAAACTGATAGCGGTCGTACCCTTCAAGGGACAGAGCGCTTCCTGGTCCATGGTGGAGCAGCAGCGCTATGCCTATATCCTTTCCAAGGCAGACGATGTGGTGCATCTGAGTGAGGACTACTTCAACGGATGCTATTTCAAGCGGAACGACTACATGCTGTCGCAAGGCAGTGTGATTGCCTACTTTGACGGCAAACCGAAGGGCGGCACAGCTTACACCTGTCGCAAGGCAAGGGAGAAGCGGATGCCTGTCGTCAATGTGTATTAGTTTACAGCTTTCAATAAACGAGTAACGGGAAGCTAAACGCAAAAATATTTGCGTCCAGCTTCCCGTTTTGCGTGAAAATAGGCTGTTTTTGATGGTTGAACGCAAAAAAAATTGCGTTCAACGGTTAGGAAGGTTTCTTTCTGAAAGTGGCTTTTTTGAGATGAATAAGTCGGATTAAACCTCGAAGTCATAAGGATGTTATACGTTTTTCATATGTTTTTTGAAATACGTATAACATTATTCGGAAAACTGCTTATCTTTGTGCAGAAATAGTGTTTAGACCATGGGTAATCAGGAAAAACAAGTGATAAAACAAGCGGAAAACCAGCCCAAGAAACCCGGTAGAGGAGGTAAAAGACCAGGTGCAGGTCGCCCCAAGGGTACCAGCAAACTCTATGCTTTCCGGGCCGATAATGAAGTGGCTGCCTATCTGGACAGCCAGGAGAACAAGACGGACTTTATCAAGGAATGTATCGTCTGGCAGATGGAGGTTGCTAAAAGCAGGCAGGAAGACGAAGCTTTGATGCAGTTGGGGGAAGTGATGCCTACCAGCCGTGTCAAACCGATGACGCTGCCTTTCTTTGATGTGAAGGTGGTGGCCGGTTTCCCCATTCCTTTGAACAACGATGAACTGGCGCAGGACATTGAGGTGTTGAAGATGCTGTGCCCACACCCGGACTCTTCGTACTTGATCCGAGTGCAAGGCCGTTCGATGATTGAAGCCGGAGTGAATGATGGCGACATCATCATTGTAGATAAGAGTGAACGGAACCCTACGGAAAAGCAGATTGCGGTCTGCGAACTGAATGGAGAGTACACGCTGAAACGGGTTTGCAAGAAGGAAGGAATCCTTTGGCTGGTTCCGGCCAATCCCGAGTACCCCGAGATTAAAATCATTGATGGTGATGATTTCAGTGTTTGGGGAGTCGTGACGTATATCATCCATAAGCCTGTTTACTAATTTCTATAATCCGTTTGCCAACAACTCATGATTGCTTTAGTCGATTGCAACAGCTTCTTCTGTTCCGTGGAAAAGGTCTTCCATCCCGGACTGAACGGAAAGCCCGTCTGTGTGCTTTCCTGCAACGATAGCTGCATTGTTGCCCTGACCCCGGAAGCCAAGGCACTGGGGCTGCGTCGTGGAGACCCCATCTTCAAGAAGAAGGATATTGTGCAGCACTATGGGGTGAAGCTGTTTTCTACGAACATGTATCTCTATGCGGCCATGTCCAACCGGGTGAACAACATTCTGCGGTCTGCTGTGCCTCATTCGGAAACCTATTCGATTGATGAATCCTTCCTCTATCTGGACGGGCTGGAGAAGTACCATAATTTGGAGGACTACATGAGCGGAGTGGTGGAAAAAATCAGGCTCTATACGGAAGTGTGGGCATTGCACCGACCAAGACATTGGCGAAGATTGGCAGCAAGTTCGCCAAGCAGTACAAAGGCTACCGCTCGGTGTGCCTGATAGATAATGAAGAGAAGCGCCGGAAAGCGTTGGCACTCTTTGAGTTGGCAGATGTGTGGGGAATTGGCAAACAGACCTTGACCAAGTTGAACTACCTGGGCATCCGTACTCCGCTGGACTTTGCCGACAAGAAAGGAAGTTGGGTGCACAGCCACTTCACCAAGCCGGGATTACAGACGTGGAAGGAACTGAACGGCATCCCATGCATTGACACCTCGGAGGTGTTGCAACGACAGACTATCTGCACCAGCCGGAGTTTCGGACTTTTGGTAACCGATTATAACGAATTGAAGGCATCTGTAGCCAGCTTTGCGGCCAGCTGCGCCAACAAACTCCAGGAACAGCACTCGTTGACTTCTGCCGTGACGGTATTCGTATCGAGCACCCGCTTCCGGGAGGAGCTTCCTCTGTATTCCAACGGGCAGACCAGGATTCTGCCCATGCCGACCTCAGACACGATAGAGATTACACTGGCAGCACTGGCAGTGCTGAAGGAGATTTATCGGGAAGGCATCGGCTACAAAAAGACGGGAGTCATTTTGGGAAACATCACCGATGTTTCCTACATCCAGCAGAACCTCTTTGACGAAGTGAAGAACCGGCCGGAGCGGATGCAGCTGATGAAGCGCATTGATGAACTGAACCACCGATTCGGTTTGCGGAAAATACATTTGGCCGTGGAGGGTGAAGAGAATCAGGCCTGGCATGCCAAGAGTGAATTCCGGAGTGGTAACTATCTGTCGGACTTGCGAGAGATACTGACGATTCAGATATAGTGATGCTGGGATTGTCACTATATTTATGTGGTTGTTTATCAAAAATCCTACGATTAAGGTTTAAATAAAGAATATCAATTGGTATATTTGCCAATTATTGCTATCTTTGCATTGTTTTGATAACATTTAAAGGTGGCGGCAACACTTAAAATGCGGCAGAATAATTATGACAAATCAAAATGAACTTTCCTTTTTGGAAATTCCCAATCAATCATCCGCGCAGATAATTAGCCGGAACGAGGTAGAGGTAATAGCTCCCGATGGTGAGGTCTTTACCGTATTATGTCAGATAGGTGCTTATACGAGCAAAGAGACACAAACCATAGAACTTTATTGGTTGGAGTCTTTGTTTGACAAGAACTTTTCCGCTGACAAAGAGGAAATGATTAATGCTATTTGGCGAGAATCCATGCAGTTTGCTATTGGTGGCGGAATAATAGGCATCAGTACAGGTACTCGCCATAAGGATAGAGCACGTATCGGTGAACGTATTCGTCAAATCCGTATGGATAGAGGTATGGAAGCTCGTGATTTAGCAAGACTTTCCGGCATAGATGCAGCTAATCTGTGTCGTATCGAGAATGGTAAGTATTCTGTAGGGCTAGATATTTTATCTAAGATAGCAGCAGCTTTAGGGAAGAAAATAGATTTTGTTGACCTTTAATAGCTTGTTATGATTGATATAGATGACTACAAAGTAGAGGTCTCTTGTGAATATAAGGGTGAAACCTATTCCGTACGAGATAACGGTGCTATTATGAGACATCCTAAAAAAGGCGGACGAACAAGAGCATTGGATGGTAAATGGACATTTGGAAAGAAGGATGAATCCAATGGTTATATGTTTTTTTCTTCTAACATTCGTGTTCATCAAGTTGTTGCTACAGCTTTTTGGGGGCAAAACAAGGAGGAAGGAATGGTGGTAGACCATAAAGACACCAACAGGTGTAACAACAGAGCTGAGAATCTTCACTGGGTAACAAAGCTTGAAAATGTGTTGAACAATCCGATTACTCGTAGAAGAGTTATCAATATTTGTGGAAGTGTAGAAGCTTTTCTTAAGAATCCTGCTTTGATATGGAATAGTTCTGCTGATCCTAATTTTACATGGATGCGCACTGTGACAGAGGAAGAAGCTGCGAAATGTAAGGCGAACCTAGAACGATGGAGTAAAGAAGATGTAGATTTCTTTAATTCACCTAAAGTCAACGGTTTAGGCGAATGGATTTACAGTGATGTGCGACCCAATAATGACGTCCTTCATGAAAGGAAGCCACTACCCCAACATCCTGAATTTGAAAAGTTAGATGAAGAACAAGTAGAACTTGAAGACGATCCAATGTGTAGTTTCGATGAGTCATTAACCCTCAATGCACTACAAGAGTATTGGAGAACTCCTACAGAGTTTTCTTTATGTCCTTCTGAGGTTCTGTCATTAGAAACATATTATGCGTTGCTTAAGAAGGGAAAAGTCTTTTATTCTAATACTTATGGTTCAGGTATTATCATTGAAGCTGCAATTTCTGATGACAAAAATGAATTGTGTGTTGCGACCCATAATCCTGAAGCATTAAAGAATTGGGGCATTACATACATTTATATCTTGGGCGGCAAGTACATTCATCGGAGTGGTGGAACATTTTTTTCAGAGATAGGTGCTTTAAAAGCAATAACATTTTTCCAAGGTAAAGAATGGACAGGCGGCGATTGCATAGATGATTATTGCTAATCAGTAAGTTTACATATATGTAAAGGGGAAAGATTATCAAATAAGATAGTCCTTTCCCTTTTGTCATCAAGATAGAATAGTTAATGGTATGAAACCCATTTTATGGATTCTTCTTGGATATGATTAGCCTTCTTCTAATAGATTAGTTGCTTTTGTACTGATTTATAGAGCAAAAACGAGTTTGCTTGGTGTTTGTTTGAGGTGCATTGCTTATCTTCGTGTGCTTTTTTAAGAATGTAGAAATGACGAAAGCAGAATTATGTAAGAAAATATCCGCAAAGACGGGATGTGATGCCCAGACTATACTGGCAGTAGTGGAGAGTTTGATGGTGGAAGTGAAGGAATCACTGGAGAAGGGAGAGAATGTTTATCTGAGAGGCTTCGGCAGCTTTATCGTAAAGCAGCGTGCAGAAAAGACTACACGAAACATTTCGAAGAATACCACTATTATTATACCGGCTCATAACATCCCGGCTTTTAAGCCTTCCAAGGAACTGGTGAAGCTGGTGAACAAACTGGAGGATTGATAGCTGTTTGCAAAGGATAAACCATAAAAGCGAGCCGTTTCTTGACTCGCTTTTATGGTTTATCTTAAATGGGCTTTTGCACTACTTTACTTCAATAGCTTCCAGTAGCCGGCTTTGGTCGGACCAATATGCTCTACAATATGTTTCAATTCTTCGATGTCGCGATGAATGGTACGGGCATTGACACCTAGCTTGTCTGCCATTTCCTCCATCGTAATCCTTGAATTCTTCCTGATCAACGAAACTATCGCTTGATGGCGCTTATTCTTTTTAGAATTTTCTTTCTTGTCTGTTGACTTTTTAAGAGAAATATTCAAATCGTCTTCATCATTGGTGGAAATGGTTTCTTGGGACATTTGTCCGTTTCTTGGGACATTTTCCACAGTTTCTTGGGACATTTTCTCATTTCTTGGGACATTTTTCACGATTTCTTGGGACATTCCCATATAGGTAATGGAGAAGATGAACTGTGAACCATTGACGATTTCCACTTTGTAGTCGGGATAGTACAAGGGAGCATAGCGCAGGATATTACGGGTGCCGGAACCCATGTCTTCCACCCAGGACAACTCATGGAACACGCGCACCAGCAGCGGATTCTTGGTATAGTTACTCAATTCCTGTAACGTGAGTTCGCCTTCGGGAATCTCCGGCAGCAGACGGGTGGGGTTCTTCGTGATTACTCGGTCCTTGAATACATGATAGAAACAGGCATAGCCTGTACTGAAATCGCTGTGTACGCAAAGATTGGCCACAATTTCACGGAAGAGGTCCCAGCGCAGGTCTTCCCGTTGGGTGGTACCTTCTGGCAGGTAGAACTTGTTCGGTAGGTAGCGTTCTGTAAACTGCGTCAGTCGGTCATAGACCTTGATCAGGTTACAGCGCATCGTGATGCGGTCGTCGTACCGGTTGGGAAAGCGCTTGATGTCGTTGTATTCCTCGTAGGTACACATGTGGAACAGTGCCTCGAAGCGGTAACGGGGCATGTACTCCTCAATGGCTTCTTCCTTGCCAAACAGAATGAGTGCGGCATACTTCAACTTTAGTTTCCCGGTTTCTCTGTCTTTCTTGGCCAGACGGGTATGAAGCAATATATCTTTATCAGCCAGCTGCAGCCAAGGATGGTTCGGTTTGATGACAGCCAGAATATTACGGCAGTACTGGAAAGTATCACTGTCCAAATCTTCCAGTGTCAGTTCCTCTACAATCCTTTCTTCAAAAAGATGCGGATTCTTTCGCTCAAAGAGCGACAACAGCAATTCCGGCTGGTCGGTTACATCAATGTCTGCATCTCCATTACGATCCCAGTATTTCCCCTTGTAACGGTAAACGTATTGGCCGCAAGGTATGTCCAGATGCAGGACCATCTTCCCTTCAACGGTAAGTATTTGCGGTGTGAAGTAGGGACAGGGCAAGAATAAATCAGGATTCTTGATGGCAGTGATGATATTACCCTGCAGTGTGGTGGCTTTGTCTGGATTCACTCCGACAATCTCACCATTATCCTTGACTCCCACAAGGATGTGGCCACCACTATGGTTCAGAAAGGAGCAGACGGTTTCATACAATGAATCAGAAATCTGTTCATAGCATGTTTTGTATTCTATTTGAGCATTCTCTCCAGCTTGGGAGAGCTTGATAAATTGGTCTTCTCTCATGAGGTTCAGTAACTTTTTTACAGATATATGTGGCATGGTCCTATCATTGAGACCCATGATACAAAGATAATTCTATTTCCTGAATGTTCGAAATAAAAAGGCCTTTATATCATGGGGTGTTAATCACATCAATTTTCTTACATATCAGAATCATCTTCACTGTTTTCCGTTATCACTTCCGTTTCCAGATCTAGTCCGAACATCTCCTTGAGCTGCAGGTAGTCGAAGCAAAGTGCTTTGGGACGGTTCACCTTAGGACTTTGGATTACCTTTCCGTCTTTCACAAGCGTCACGCAATCCAGGTTGCCGCTGGGTAGCAGGATGTAGAAGCGGTCCTGCTTGGTGCCCAGAAATGCCGGATGGGATTTGAGGTACGACAGAATGGTGGACCACGATGAGCGGTTGGCCGTGATGTTTTGGGTGGAGTTACGGCTGCTGAACAGCGAAGAGATGGCTGCCATGTTCAGGTAAAGTATCGGACGGGCTTCCAAGAACTCCATATCTTCCTTGACATTCATCGGACGGAACTTCTTGAGATAGCGAATGTTGAAGTGTACTTTTTCCGTACACTTTCCGATGGATTGCCAGCCCTGAAGCGTATTCCAGAAGTCTGCCACTTCGGAACTTTCCTGTGCCAGCTCGTTCTGGTTTCGCATACCGTTAATGGTGGTTTCCAGCATCTGGGTATAACCAAAGGGAAGATGCAAGGCGGATTCCAGTGTGCGGAGTGTGGCCAACGGAATAATCCAGTTACCGAAGATACGGTCATGGATGCCTTCCTGCTCCATCTTGATGGCAAGTTCCCGCTTGGTGAGGGAGTACATATCGGAAAAGTTCTTCTCAAACAGCTCCCTATGTTTTAAAATATCGAGGGTCAGATGGGTCAGACCTTGATTGCAAATGGACTGCAATTCTTCGTAATGCTTTTTCTCCAGAACGTTGAACGAGGTCTTGGTGTAGGCCAAAAAGAGGACACGGGTATAGAGTGCCATATCCTGCGTCGGTTTTTCTTGTCCGCAGATGACGACTCCCGTGCTGACGATGGTCTGAGAGGCCATGCCGTCCGTGTTGGTGTTTTTCTTGGTCTGACCGCCACCACCCCAAAGGCCTTTGAGAAAAGCTATCTTCCGTACATCGAGGTCGTTCTTGTATTCATCAAAAACGACCAGGGTGTTGACTGCCTGCGATACTCGGTCGTTCATAGCCGAAACCGATGCCACACCCATGTTGGGCGGTTCCACGTCATGCAGGAAGAAGGCCTGCAGACTGGTGGCCAGTGTGGTCTTGCCGGTTCCTTTCTCACCAAAAAGATTCAGGATGGGGAAATGCCGGGTTCGCTTATAGACCACATCTCGGAAAAGAGTAGCAATCAGGTAGCCAAAAGCGATGCGGGCATTGTCGCCAAAGACCTCCGTCAGCTTTTCCACGAAAGAGTGGAGAAGCACCCCGTTGCTATTTTGGTGTACCATCAGTCGTTCAAATTGGTAGATTTCCGCATTGTCCCGGTAGATTTTAGAGGTGGCGGGAATGTAATAGGCATGGTGGCTGTCATCTTGGATAATGCCCATTTCGTCAGCTTCATGAAAGACACCATGCTGATAGATGCCGTTGCCGAAAGCGAAGAACTCTTTGTTCTCGTTCCAGCCAAGCTTGCGGATTCGCTCGGCCGTCTGGGTGCGGGAGTAGAGGAACTCCTTGACGCTGTTCAGTTTGTCTATCTTGCCCAGCCATACATAATTGCCGACCGAACCTATCTTCTGCTGGAAGTTGGAGATGGAGCACATCTCGGATTCCTTCAACTCGATGATGCAGCTGTCCCGGAAGGAGTTGAACAGCCGGAACAGGCGGACTCCGTTGCATTCGTCATGGATATGGAACAGAGGTTCCATCCGAAAGTTGGAAAGGCGGATGGGGTCTTCATCATCCTTGCCCAGGCAATAGTAGCAGTTGTTGCGGACAAACAGGTTGAGCTGCCGGAGTGCATCGGTCTCTTCCTGTTGTTTGTCCATCATGGTCGGCTGTTTGGCCCTCTTGGCCTGGTTGCGGGCTTGTGTCACGGCATCCTTCCACAGACGGGCTTTGCCGTAGATTTTACTCAGCTGCTCGATGCACTGCTCATACACGAACTGGTCCTTTACATAACGCAGCAGGTCGGCTATCTGATTGACGCAGTTGATTTCCCTGAGCAACGAACTGGCCGTGGCAAACTGCTTCTCTGCCAGCCAGACGATGAAATGCTTTTCCCTCAGGTTGCGGTAGATTTCTTCGCTCAGGATGTAGCTGTCGGCATCATTCTTGACAAGCACCTCCCGTTGAGCATCTTTTGGAATAGTCCCTTCGTACTTTTCCTGCAGTTCATCTTCCGTCAGTTCCCAGGTGCCGAAGGGCAATTCCTTGACCGTGGCATGGAACCCCTTTCGGATGGCCAGTGTGCCGCATTCCATCACAGCCTTGAAGCCAGGACCGTATTGGCCTTCCGGAGCCACATCAGAGTCAGGAATGAAACAGAGGGAGGACTTATAGCGCTTGAGCAGGTTCAGCTGGTTCTCGTTCCAGCTGGTGCCCAAAGAGGCCACTGTGTTCTCCAGACCGATGGATTGCAAACGCAGCACATCAGGGGCGCCTTCCACAATGATGAAGTTCTCGGCATCCCTCAATCGAAAGGCGCGGTCGATGCCAAACAGGGTTTCTCCCTTGGTGTAGAGCACGCTGGTGGCGGAATTGATGTACTTGGGGGCATGGGGATTGGCGCCGATATAACGGGCCGTATAGGCAATGATACGTCCCCACCGGTTCCGTATCGGAATCATGATCCGTTCGCGGAACATGGGGTAACTGGTGCCATCCTCCTTCCGTTTGAGCATGCCCAGTTCAAAGAGCAGTTCCTCTTTCAATCCTTTCTGTTGACAGTAATCGCGGAAGGCGTTGCTGTCTTTCGGGGCATATCCCAATCCGGCCTCAGAGCAAAAGTCTTCCGGCCAGCGGTTGTAGGCATAACATCGGGCATTCCAAGAATCCTCCGTAGTTGCCAGGCGAAGGCTGTCCACAAAGAAGGTCTGGAGTATATCCAATGCGGCCAGAAGGGATTCCTTGTGTTTCTGTTCGGCTATGGCTTCCCCGCTTTGTTCCTCTTCCTTTTCATAATCTACCGGGATTCCGTGCTGTTTGGCCAGAAAATGCACCGCATCGGTGAAGGAAAGGTTTTCCTTCTCCATAATAAACCGGATGCCATCGCCTCCCCGGTTGCAGCCGAAGCAGTGGTACAGGTTCTTGGAAAGATTCAACGAGAAAGAAGGGGTTTTCTCCGAATGGAACGGACATAGCCCTTTCATGTTGAGTCTGCCGTCACGCGAAAGCTTCACATACGGCTCCACAATGGACTCGATGGGCAGTTCCCTGACTTTATCAAGTGTATCTTCGCTGGTCATAACATGCGGAGTTTAAGCCAGCAGTCCAGGATGGACTGGCCGGAATATTTCAGACGTCGGGAAGTGACCGGATTGATGGGCTGTATGTAGCCGTTCATCCGGTATTTACGCAATGTCTTGTAGCAGACACCCAGTTCCGCACAAGCTCTTTTTACTGAATAGACTCCCAAGGGGTCTACTATTGGCTTTGATTCTATCATATCTTTCTACTTTTTGGATATACCAATGGCCTATGAGAATAGGGTACACCAGATTTGTGTGGTATTCTCATTACATATTCAAATTGATAAAATCCAGTTCCTACTATTATGGTTTGTCTCCCAATAATGAATTAAGTGGCTATACTCTGGGAGGATGACGAGGTTAAGTATAGTCGCTGTCGTTTTTAATCTAGTCTTTTTTATCTTGCTTACGTACTTGTTTAGTTCTTACTTGAACTTTTTTAAAGTAGTCTTGAGTGGTCCGCTGGAGAAGTCTAAGGTCTGCAGTTCTGTATTCTAACTTGCCTGGTCGTTTGCACGGTTCAACCTTTCCTTCTTTCCGCCAGCGTTCAACATTACGTCTGCCAAATAATCTCCAGGCCTTGTTTTGACTGATGTATTCAGGGTCATCATGAGTGGATTGAATCATGTTGGCGATTCTAGCTGCTAGGTCATTGGCGAACTCTTCGTATGGAATCATTCGGTCCGAGAATTCTAGAACATTCATAGGACTCAGGTTTACTCTACGAAACTCGTGTAACCATAATCGTGTGGGTCTCCCGATTTGTTCTGGTTTTGAACTGTCGGTTGAGAATCATTCCCAGTTCGGAAGCTTGTGTTCGAACACTTTTCATCTTTTCGATGGGGAACTCCATGCTTTCGCCTACTTCAAGAGAAACGAGCGCAGGACGAATTTTTGTAGAAATTTCATTCATAAAACTTTGATGTTTGATGTTTAATGTTTAACTTTGCCCATGGTTATGGGTTTGTACACCGCAAATTAAATGATTTATGTTTATATAACCAATAAATGTTTGATGTTTTTTTGAGCTTCAATTAAAAATTTCGTTCGGATGCTATGAGTATAGGAATAAAACATGTTCATATAGGCAGGGAGATTGATAAACGACGTCTAGAGCTAGGTATCAGTAAATCAGAGCTTGGGCGGCGTATTCATGTACCCCAGCAGCACATCAACCGCATTCTGGAGAAAGAAACCATCGACACAGGCAAACTTATAGATATAAGTGTAGCCTTGGAGAAGAATTTCTTTGATTTGTATGCTTCCGATACGCACAACGTATCTGCATATTTAGCAGCAGTGTCCATTCATGGAGATGCCAATAATATGATTGGCGAATCGGAAGTGGCGAGTGAGCTGTCCCAAACGAAAGTTGTTTTGGAGGAAAAAGACAAGACCATTCAAGTTCTAACTGACGAGATCAAACGTCTGGAGGAATCACTTGAGGATAAAACACTCATCATATCCTTCTATAAGGAGAAGGTGGGTGAACCCATAAAGAAATAACCATAGTATTAACCATAGTTGCCTAGTCTGGAGAGATTGGTAGAGCTTGTAGTGAGTACAAGATTTTAGTGAAGAAATTGATTTGAGTTGCAGAGTCAGAGCTTGCCATCAAAGTGTAAGCATCTGATAGTTAAGCCAACTTTTCAACGATGCCTTTAAGCCATGATGGAAAATCCATCAAACTTTAAGCTTTAAATAAACATTCGCTTACACTCCGCTTACAACGATAGTGTTAGCAGTTGAATATCATAGCTATATTAGAGTGGCGCAGGCTGCTGTTGAAGATATGAAGTAAATTGAATATTTTCTGAATATAAAGGTGGGAGGTGCTTGGAATAAGTACCTCCTACTCTATTTTTATGGCATTTTATTTTTTCAATAAAAACATAGTTTATACATTTGCCTGCAAGACAAAATCTATATTCATATGAAAAACAAATGCCTCTTAGTATTACTGTTAGCTTTGGGATGTTGCCATGTACAAGCACAAAAAAGTCAAAAGGATCCTTTGTCCGAAGCACTCGTCCGGTTGAATCAAAAAGTGGATTCCGAATTGATTCCCGGAATAAAAAGGTTTCCCCTGATTGGAATTTCCACAGATATAAGTCCGAAACGGACAGCCGTAAACACGGCATATGTACAGTCAGTCATTCTCTGGAGGAATTCCTTACATGATACCTGTAACGGATAATGTAGAAATACTGCGTCAAATTGTATCCCGGCTGGACGGAATTGTCTTTACAGGTGGAGAAGACATCCAACCAATGTATTATGGCGACCTTCCTTATGAAAAACTGGAAGAAGTAAGTCCCGCCCGGGATACCTTCGACTTGATGGTGCTGAAAATGGCCGCAGATCGGAATATTCCCATATTAGGAATTTGCAGGGGGCTACAATTAATGAATGTAGCTTTCGGTGGAACTTTATATCAAGATCTGCCCACGCAACATCCTTCAAGTGTCAACCATCGCCAAAAAGAATCCGGCACTACCCCCACCCATCCGATATCCATCATAAAGGAAAGCAAGTTGGCAGAAATTACAGGACAAGAAGTGCTGCAAGTCAATACATTCCATCATCAGGCTATCCGGAAATTGGCACCGGGATTCAAAATCACGGCTTGGGCACCCGACAGTATAGCGGAAGCTATAGAAGCTTATCCCATACGACAAATGATAGGTGTACAATTTCATCCGGAAATATTTACAGCTGCCGGAGATACCACCATGCATAAATTATTTAAATTCCTAGTGAACAAGGCTGATACATTCAACCTAGCTAAAAAAATTCACAGCCGCATTCTATCCATTGACACTCATACAGACACTCCTCTTTGGTTTAAAAACGGTTACAGTGTAGGCCTGAGAAAAGACAACATGGTCAGCATCCCCAAAATGGAGGAAGGCAAATTGGACGCACAGTTCCTAGCCGCATTTATATGGCAGGGGAAACGGGATGACGCATCTTCACAAAAAGCCGTAGAAAGCACCACCCGATTAATTCAATCCATTTATGACGAAGTAGAGCAATACAAAGATTTTTGTGGCATCGCCCTTACGGAAGAAGACTTGATACGCCTGAAGCGTGAAGGTAAAAAAGCTTTCTTTATAGGGATCGAGAATGGTTACGCCATCGGCAAGGACCTAAAGAATATAAAAAAATACAAACAGATGGGAGTTAATTATATAACTCTCTGCCATTCTTATGATAACGATATTTGCCATTCGTCCACTCATACGGAAGATGCGACTCAAGGACTGACACAGTTTGGTCGTGAAGTAGTGAAGGAAATGAACCGGTTAGGTATTATGATAGACATATCACATGCCAGTGAAGGTACTTTCTGGGATGTGATAAAATATAGTACACAACCTATCATCGCCTCTCATTCCTCGTCAAAGGCTTTATGCGACCATGATCGTAATCTGACAGACGAACAACTCCGTGCCTTAGCGAAAAATGGCGGAGTGGCACAGTTATGTCTCCTCGATGCCTATATCAATAAAAACCCAAAAGCCGCATCCATTTGTGATGCAGTCGAACATTTAGACCACATGATTAAGGTAGCCGGCATAAACCATGTGGGAATAGGTACGGACTTTGATGGTGGTGGTGGTCTGCAAGGATGTAAAGGAGATAATGACTTAATTAATCTGACCATAAAAATGATTGAAAAAGGATATACAGAAGAAGACTTAAGGAAGATTTGGGGAGGTAATCTCTTGAGAGTAATGAAGCAAGTACAGGAAGCACCACTTCTTTCTTCAAAAAAACGCAGATAATACCCAAACAAGGATAATTAAAAATATATAGAAATATCCTATTATCATTTTTCGGAAATTATCAGGGCTGTCTCACCAATGACAGCCTCTTTTTGTAACTTACAGTTTAATAGTAAAAGAAATAAGACAGACCTTATTCCCCTCTCCTCACCATAGGAATTTTCCTATTACAAATAGGGAAACTCTCCTTTACAAATAGGAATATTCCGTTTATTGTATCATTCCCTCCACTTATCTTTGTGACATAAGAAAAACAAATTTTAAAATTAACGGATATGAGAACAAAAATACTGAAATACTTCGGAATGGTAGTTGTACTGATAATAATGGTTAACCTAACCTCCTGTGAAGTATCCATAGAAAGTTGGTACGATGATGATGATTACAGCGAAATATATTACAGAACCACTCGGGAACTATGCAGCCGGACCTGGCAGGAAACTTGGGAACAAGACGGTGAATACTACACACAACGACTAGACTTTTACGAAAATAGAACAGGCACAGACATCATACGAATAGAACATCGGAACGGCTATGTAACCGAAGACAGGTACAATTTTGAATGGAGATGGGATAACAGCGCACAGACATGTATCCGTATGGTTTACGGTCCCAGTGACATTTCATATTTTGAAAATATATGGTTGGCCGGAAACTTCTTAAAAGGCACATTGATGGTGTCAATGTAAATTTCACAGGAATCAGGTAAAAAGAAAAAAAGCGGGATGATACCCAACACATATCATCCCGCTCTCCTTTTTCCAAATACACTACTCAACTTTAATACTCTTTACCGGATTCTCATTAGCGATACGCCAAACTCTAACAACGACACACACCACTATCAGAGCGATAATCACCAATGCTGTTCCGACAAAATACAACGCATTCATATCTATCGTTTCGGCAAATTGATCCAACCAAGCCTTTCCTGTAAAGTACGATACTACAATTCCTATCAAGACCGATGGGACAGCAACATATAATATATCACGGGACAGCAACCGAAGAATAGTCGAAGCTTCAGCACCATTCACCTTACGGATAGCTATTTCCTTACTGCGACGTTGTGTTTCATCATTCACGTAACCTATCAACCCCATAACAACAATAAGCAAAATAAAAGTAGAAGTAATCCATACAGAATTACGAAAACGATATACATTGCGATAGATTTCCTTCAGCATGGTATCTATCGGAATAAATTCCAATGCCTTAGTGGAATGCACCTGCTCCATGTATTCGTTCAGCTTTTTCAAATTCTCATCGTATGGCTGCTTTAAACGTACATCAAAAGTGTGACTGGTATTATGACTATAAACCAAAGCCACGGGAAACTGCTTATAAAGAAAAGACGTATTGCGCACATTACGGAATACACCAACAATGGTTCCGGCTTTATCAAAATCATTCAACCGTTTGCCTACTGCCCCATCTGTCCATTTCATCAGCCGCACTACTTCTTCGTTGACCAATACATCTCCCTCATTCTGCATATCTTTCCCTTCAATAATAGTAATCCCCATGGTTTCAGCATAATTCTTATCACAAGGATTATACATCAAGGTTTCTATTCGCTTGCCACTATTATCAATCAGCCCACGAGTCCAATATTCTCCCAGAACACCATGCATAGAACGGGTGGCATTTTCCACCATGGGTTGACGACGAAGATCGTTAACCATATTCTCTGCTTCTTCGGGTGACATCCATGTTTCCGCCTCCACCAATCCTGGAGTACGGATACCCATATCACTATTAATCAGATGATGATACTGCATCAAAGATACTAACAAAATCCCCATCACAAAAGATACCCCCATAAATTGTACAAATAAAAGAGAACGCTTCCACCCCTTTTTCCCATCTGTGTAACGACGAAAAACTTGAGTGACAGGAATGCGTGAAAACAATCTTCCCGGCAGCACTCCGGCTACTATGAACAGTACAAAAACAATGAGTATCGGAACCCATAAAGTTTCCAATGTAAAGAGTGAGGATAACTGCACCGAAAGTAAATCTTCTATCAGATCTTTGGTATTGAAAATAATAAAGAGGGCCACTATAACGGACATCAATACCACAATCCCCGTCTCAAAAAGGAACATACTGAAAATATTGATTGCACTGGCACCACTACACTTATGCACACCTATACTTTTTGCCCTGCGGCTCATGGTAGCAATAGCTACTAATACATAGTTCATGATTGCCACAAAAAATATGGCAAAGCCCAAAAAACCATAAATGTAAAGGCGAGTGCGGGTATTTGAGTCATCCAAATGAATTTCGGGCAATGGCTGTGCATCATAAAAATTTCTCCATTCATCATCAGCAGAATCAGGATAATATTTTTGCATAGCCTTGTATATCTGACGATTGATTTCTTCCCTGTCCACCCCATCGCGCAAACGGAGAATAGTATAATAAATGTCATTACGCCCCCATGTTCCACCCCCTATATAACCACCTCCGGCATAAATGGGAGCTACAAAATCAAAATGATAGGCCGTATTTTCCGGAGTATCCTGATAAACACCACGGACTGTCAGTTCATGCTGTTTATCCAAAGATAATTTTTGTCCCACAGGGTCCTGTCCACCAAAGACATCACGAACAAAAGTTTCAGAAACGAATATGCTCCCTGCCCTTTGCAATTCCTCAGGATTCCCTTTCAATACTTTGATGCCGAAAGTACGGAAATAGCAAGTATCTACATAAGCGTAGTTTACGTCTTTCAGCTTATGACCATCCTTGAATACATTTAATGTCTCAAAATTGAAAATGACTGTAGCATTTTCAATCCATTGTGACAAATCACTGCGGAATGCTTCTGCCATCGGAGCAAACAAGCTATCATCATATCCTTCTCCTTTCTCTCCAGTCTTTACATTCTCTCCTCCTCCACGTACCAACACCAATCGGTCGGCCTCAGGGTAACATTTTTCATAATTGAGTTCAAATGCTATTTGTGAAAAAAGCAGCACACCAATAGTCAAGCCTAATGAAAGCGATATGATTTTTGTCACATTGCTTCCACGGCCGTGTAATGTCGATTGTATCGCATAATAGATTTGTTTCATTACAACCACCCTTTCATTATTATTCTTTAATGTTCGCCACTACACTACCGTCAAACAAATGAATGACACGATGAGCAAATCCGGCATCATGCTGAGAGTGAGTTACCATGACAATACTAGTCCCCTCCTTGTTAAGTTCGGTCAATAGATTCATTACTTCAGCACCGTTCTTTGAGTCCAAATTACCGGTAGGCTCATCGGCGAGGATCAATTTAGGGTTAGTAACCACAGCACGGGCAATAGCCACACGCTGTTGTTGACCGCCGGAAAGCTGTTGCGGGAAATGCTTGGCACGATGACTCAAGTTCATTCGCTTTAAAATTTCCAGAACACGCTCCTTACGTTCACTAGCCTTGATTCCAAGATAAGTCAACGGTAATTCCACATTTTCAAAAACATTCAGTTCGTCTATCAGATTAAAGCTTTGAAATACAAAACCTATTACACCTTTACGCAGACGGGTGCGTTCTTTTTCTTTCAGATTGGCTACTTCATTGCCCAGCAACTTGTAACTGCCTTCAGTAGGATTGTCCAACAGACCAAGGATATTCAATAAGGTGGATTTTCCACAACCTGATGGTCCCATAATAGCTACAAACTCTCCTTCTTTCACCTCTATGTTTACATGATTCAACGCAATTGTTTCTACTTCTGAAGTACGAAATACCTTACTTAAATTTTCAATCTGTATCATAATAATAAATTTTAATTGTTTGTTCTATTGATCTTTATTCTGATTTAATACTCTTTACTGGATTCTCACTGGCAATGCGCCATGTTTTGGAAATGACACAACTGACAATCAATATCAAGACCACGATAGCTACACATACATAATAAGGAACAAGCGAACCTACAGTCACAGCAAACTGTTCCATCCATAAACCACCTACATACCATGCCCCTAGTGTACCTGCGACTACAGCCGGGAAGAAATCCAAAGAACATCTTGCACCAACATTTCCAATATCGCAAATGACTCAGCTCCATTCACTTTACGAATAGCAATTTCTTTCGAACGTCGCTGTAATTCATCATTAATATAGCCTATCAGTCCCATCAAAGTAATAAACAAGATGGCAATTGCCGCCAATAAAGTCGCATTACGAAATACACGAACGGAATTATAACTATCCGCCATTTTTTGTTCCAAGCTTTCAAAGCCGACTGTTTGATTAGGAAAAGCTTCGGCAGCATCACGCTTCAGTTTCTGAAGATTCTCACCAAAGGGTTCCTTCAGACGGAGATAAACAAGATCAGCCAAATCTTTGGGATGATGATGCAAGACAAACGGTTTCAGCTCTGAGTAGAATCCGCCAATATTAAAATCTTTAATCACACCTACTATTTTGACACGGCCTTCTTCTGTCTGTATACTCTTACCTAAAACATCTTTTCCCCAATGCATTCTCCGTACAAATTCCTCATTCACTGCCACCTCACCGGATTCACGAGGCACACGCCCTTGCTGTATGACCATTCCCATAAAAGCTACATGAGTAAAATCATAACGGAAAGACTCGTTCCTTTCTCATCCGGTATCATCTGCCCGCTATATCCATTAGACGGATAGCTAGTTGCCGAAGTCAATGCTTCCACGTATGGAAGCCCCTCATAAAAGTGACGGGCAGCAAGCCGGGCTTTAGCATCCGGTGCATTATTAACGCCAATCACTACCCGCTCAGGATTATAACCCGGATCTTTATTAATAACATAATGATACTGGAGCATCACTACACACATCAATCCACATATAAAAGCCACTCCTGCAAATTGGATAAACAATAACGGACGTTTCCATCCTTTCTTACCCTCTGTATAACGCCGGAAAACCTGTGTGACCGGTATCTTTGAAAAAATTCGTCCCGGCAGCACACCACCAATGAGGAATAAGACAGCAGTCACTCCAAAAGGCACCCAAATACGTTCCACCGCAAAAAGAGACTCCAGTTTAGCAGCTGTAGTATCTTCCACAAATTCCCGGAAATTAAACATTAAAAAAACCATCAAAAACAATGAAAGCAAAATAATAATACCGGTTTCCCACATAAACATACCAAAAACAGTACCCGTTCCCGCTCCGCTGCATTTATGAACACCAATACTTTTGGCACGCCGGCTCAATGAAGAAATAGAAATCAACACATAATTCAATGTCGTGATAAACAAAATAGATATACCTAAAATAAGCATGATATTACGCATTCTTTTCACTTCATCATATCCACGGTACGTATCCCGAACAGGTTTTGCCATGACAGTGATTCCCAACTTATCACTTCTGGGAATATGTTGCTGTACTACCATATCAATACGCTTGTTCAATTCATCCAAATCAATATCCTGCTTCAACCGGATATATTCTTTCCAGCTGTCCCCACCGTTCCATGAATAATTTCCTATCCGGCGGCTCCAGATAGAAGGCAAGGAAATGACAGCCTTCGGTCGCATAGTACAATTCTCAGGTAAAGCAGCATACGTTCCTTTGACTGTCAACTCAATTTCCTTATTGAAACTAATTATTTTACCAATCGGGTTCTCACCGCCAAACATTTTATCCGCCAAATCTTTACTCAGGAAAATTACATCTTTTTGCTGCAATTCACGTACCGGATCACCACTCAAGACCTCAATACCCATTGTCTGAAAAAACAATGAATCAGCAGCAACTTTAAAATCATCAAAGCGGACACTCCCGTTATAAATAGGTGCCGAAACCGGCCACGAGCCTGTACTTGCCGCCGATTCCACAATTTCCGGCATTGCATCCAGTATGCCTCCGGCAGCTGCACCGATAATGAACTCACTCGGAGGAAAAGGCTCTCCATTTACTGTCCATATATTCCACAATTGGTATAATTTATCATGATCCTTAAAACAAGTATCAAAACTCTGCTCATACACAACTCTTGAGAAAAGCAGAATACTCATAGTCAGGCCCAAGCCTAACGAAACGACTTTTATAATATTAGCTCCACGTCCATGTATCAAAGCCTGAATGACATAATAAATCTGTTTCATATTTCGTGTTTTTAATTATTATTATTTTAAAAGAGAGAAGTCCCGTTTCACAACGTTACTTCCCATAAAGTGTATAAGAAACTAAAGTTTCTATAATTCGTTCTCTATAATATAAATGCCAAAACCGTGCCACGCAAACAAATAACTGATTAACAACACATTGAAAAATAGCAAAAAGAAACAGTCTGTCTAATTATTAGACAATGATGTATGATAATTAGACAGACTATGAAAACAAACAAATAGTTCTACGCTTCAAACTTATTGGAATTTGCCTTATTTTACTATCTTTGCATTATCACCTATATAAAACAAATTATTATGAAACACATTCTTTTGGCAGCCTGTGCGGTTGCCATATTAAGCGGTTGCGGTTCGCAAGGGAAACAGGCAGCCCCTACCGGAAATCCATTCCTTTCAGAGTACACAACTCCCTTCCAGGTTCCTCCTTTCGACCAAATCAAGATGGAACATTACAAACCCGCCTTTTTGCAGGGCATGGAAGAACAACAGAAAGAGATTGACGCTATAGTAAACAACCCCGAACCCGCCACTTTCCAGAATACCATTGCAGCACTGGATCAAAGCGGAGCGTTACTTCGTAAAGTCAGCACCGTATTCTACGGACTGAAAAGCGCCAATACCAATGATGAAATGGACGCACTGAGCCGTGAACTCTCTCCACTACAATCAAAACACAGCGATGACATCGCCTTAAATGAAAAACTTTTTGCACGTATTAAAGCTGTCTATGAAAATCCCGGCAATTTGGACAAAGAGCAAAAGAAGTTGTTGGAAGAAACCTATAAAGATTTTGTACGTGGAGGTGCCAACCTGGATGCCGACAGTCAAAAAAAACTGCGTGAATTAAATAGTGAGATTTCCATGTTACAGCTCACCTTCGGCCAAAATATGCAGAAGGAAACCAATGCTTTCCAATTGATCGTGGACAAAGAAGAAGACTTAGCCGGATTACCCCAAAACCTGATTGCCAGTGCTGCCGAAACAGCTAAAGAAGCAGGCATGGAAGGCAAATGGATTTTCACCCTGCATAATCCCAGCGTCATGCCTTTCCTGCAATATGCCGATAACCGAGACCTGCGTGAAAAGATATTCAAAGGATACATTAACAGAGGAAATAACGGAAATGAATACGACAACAAGGAAGTGGTACGCAAACTGCTCAAGGCCCGTCTGGAAAAAGCCAAGCTGATGGGATATGAAAACTATGCTTCCTTTGCACTGGAAGAACGTATGGCGAAAACACCGGATGCCGTATATAAATTATTAGACCAGATTTGGACACCTACTCTGTCCAAAGCCAAAGAAGAACTGGCAGATATCAATGCCGAAATAAAGAAAGACGGAAAAACCTTCACAGCCGAAGGTTGGGACTGGCGTTATTATGCAGACCGAGCCAAGAAAGCCAAATTCGACTTGGATGAAAATCAGGTACGTCCTTATCTGAAACTGGAAAACGTACGTGACGGTGTGTTCTATGTTGCCAACAAACTGTACGGTATCACTTTCACCCAGCTGGACAATCTTCCCCTCCCTCATCCCGATGCACAGGCATTCGAATGTAAGGACAAAGACGGTTCTCATCTAGGTGTACTCTATATGGACTTCTTTCCGCGTGCCAGCAAGAAAGGTGGCGCATGGTGCGGAAGCTATCGTTCACAGACCTACAAGGACGGCAAGAAAGTGGCTCCTGTAGTAACCGTGGTATGCAACTTTACCAAACCGGCAGCCGGACAACCCGCTTTGCTCAGTGCAGATGAAGCGAATACCTTGTTCCACGAATTCGGACACGCTTTACATAATCTTTTCAAAGATGTACATTATTATGGTGTGGCTAGTGTTCCGCGTGATTTTGTAGAACTGCCGTCACAGATAGATGAGCATTGGGCTTTTGAACCGGAGGTATTGAATGTATATGCCAAACATTATCAGACAGGTGAAGTTATTCCTGCCGGACTGGTTGAAAAAATGGACAAGAGTGGCAAATACGGACAAGGCTTCGCTACGGCTGAATATTTAGCTGCTTCCTGCTGGATATGGATTATCATGTATTAAAAGAAATTCCCGATGATATGGACGTTATGCAGTTCGAAGCAGAAACATTAGGTAAGCGCGGATTGCTGAAACAAATTCCGTCACGCTATCGCACCACTTATTTCAACCACACCATGGGTGGTGGATATACTGCCGGTTACTATAGTTATATTTGGGCAGAAGTGCTGGATTGTGACGCATACGAGGCATACAAGGAAACAGGCGATATCTTTAATCAAGAAGTAGCAGGAAAGTTCCGCAAATATATCCTCACTCCCGGCTGCATTGACGATGCGATGGACATGTATGTCAATTTCCGTGGCAAAGAACCCGGTATTGATCCCTTGTTGAAGAACAGAGGACTAAAATAACCCTCTAACCCTAAATAGAATTCCTCCCCCTGCAAAAGACAAATGATTGTGACTCTTGCAGTGGGAGGATTCTCATTTTGTAGTATGATTGCGGATAGTTCTTTTTATTTTTTGTTCCAAAGCAAGAAATAATCCTCAGAGAAAGCATACCTTTGTGCCTGTCAAATCAAAAATTAAATTATGAATCAACCTATTGCTATGAACACCACAAGAAAACATGTGGTATGGCTGGATGTCGTTCGTTTGGTAGCCATGTTCACCGTAGTTTGCTGCCATAGTGCAGACCCGTTCAACTTTACCCCGGCGAACCGCCAGCCAACATTGATGAAATCAAATTCTGGGGAGCCGCCTACGGAGCCTTTCTCCGTCCGTGTGTCCCACTGTTTGTCATGATTACAGGAGCATTGCTGCTCCCCGTACGTGGCGAAATATCCGCTTTCTACAAAAAAAGAATCAGCCGTGTATTCTGGCCGTTCCTTATCTGGAGTGTCATTTATAATTTATTTCCCTGGTTTACAGGATTGTTGGGACTTAATCCTGAAATAATCCTTGACTTTTTCCCTTATAGCGGTGAAGAAGCCGCCCGTCAGTCACTCAACGTATCATTGGGTTATATAGCAGAAATGCCTCTCAATTTCTCTTTATTAGACGTACATATGTGGTATATCTATCTGCTTATCGGATTATATCTATACCTTCCTATTTTCTCCGCATGGGTAGAAAAGGCCTCGGAGAAAGCCAAACTATGGTTTCTTGTCGCATGGGGAATAACCGGCTTGTTACCTTATTATTATCAGTTCGTATCCCCATACATTTGGGGAGGCTGTGCGTGGAACTCGTTCAATATGCTCTATTATTTTGCCGGATTCAACGGGTACTTGCTATTGGGACACTATCTGCGCAACCACGACTGGTCATGGAGTAAGACACTGTCAGTCTGTATCCCCATGTTTCTGGCAGGTTACATGGTCACATTCTTCGGTTTCCGCCACATGACCGCATTACCACAATGCACTGATGAAATGTTGGAACTGTTCTTCACCTATAATTCTTTGAATGTGATTATGATGACTATCCCTTTCTTCCTCATAGCCAAGAAAGTAAAAGTACGCTCAGAACTGATCCAGCGTATGCTGGCAAACTTGACCGTATGTGGTTTTGGCATCTATATGATACATTATTTTTCACAGGTCCGGGTGTAGTCCTGATGCGCAATATCGGTGTTCCCGTGCCTTTACAAATTCCCGCTGCCGCAGTCGTAGCATTTGGCGTATCATGGCTGCTTGTGGTATTCATTCGTAAAATAAGCGGCAAGAATGCTAAATACATTGTAGGATAATAAAAACAGGACATACAAATATCGTTATATAAGAATAGCCGGAACTACTTTTTCCAAGTGATTCCGGCTATTCTTATAATGCTTCATCCACTAGAAATCAAGTCAGTTATTTGAGATGTAATTTAAAGAATATACCTCCGCTAAAAATTTACCGTCATTCAGTTCAGCAATAAGATTGATATGGTCTTTCCATATTGAATAAGTTCCACCCACATTCACAGTATAAGTTGCTGTATGCAGATCTTCCGCATGTCCGGGACACACTTCCGCCATCAGATTAAATCCATTCAGAGCTTTCTGCCAGAAACCTTCGCCCTTTATGCCAAAGTGAAAGTTTATCCCTGCAGCAAGACGGCTATAATGCACATCACTCATAGCTTTACCGATAACCCAAGCTACATGCCCCCACTGTACCTATTCCACTAAATTCAACATGTTTCGTTGCCGCCAGATAATAACGTGTCAAGTAATTGTGGTTTCCGCTACCACCGCCCCCAATCTATGTCTCCACCTCCATTTGAAGAATGGCTTCCCGGATCATTCGCACCAATCACTACCTGAGGCGTCCAAGCCTTCCACCAGCCTTCTTTCCATGCCCTCAACCGGAAATGAAACGATCTGTCCTGATTGGTAAACCTGCCCCAAGTTTGCTGAGGCCAATAAGAAGAACCATGTATCCCCTTTACCAACGTACAAGTATATGCTACTTCCAGCCAAGGAAACAAAGTACAATTTATATAATAGTTATAGGTATAGGGATGATATTCACTTCTCACCCAATATCGGGAAAGTATATTTACATCCAGCATATTTCCTCCCAGCATAACGGTTTTATCTTTCTGCATAACGGCAGTAGGTGCATGAAGTAGTCCTGTAGTACCATAAAAGCCTGCCCTTTGATAACATTCATTCCTCCAAAGAGTCCCCAGAAATATTAGAGTTCTTAATTTCACTATTCTATGAATTTTAATTTATATTTGCAGCATGAAAACAGATGTATTAAAAATACTCGGAAAAATTATTCCTACTGCTATCTTCGTCCTGTTGTTGCCATTCTCCATTATTTACATGGCAATAAGCAAAGTCTGCTCTTTCATCCGAAAATTCTTTCCCCGATAAAGCGTACCGGAAACAAGAATGCAGCTTGCAGATATCTTGTACGTGTATGTTTCTCCTTATACATTCTATAAACGAAACGCAAATTCATCTTATCAACCCAGTTCGGATAATAGTGCATCCTATTCATTGCCGTTTGGTGAACAAAGCCACCACACGTAAAGCCGATGCCTTGGTAACCCATCTTTTTTACCTTAAGCAGAAACTTTTCCTGCATCAAGGCCCCATACCTACTATCAGAAAATCCGGATTTAATTCGACTATATGAGAAGCTTCCTTATTCATTTCAGCATCCGAAGAGAAATATCCGTTCCTGAACCCTGCAATGCGTAACTCCGGATACTGCTCTTGAAATATCCTCACAGAACACTCCACTTGTTCTTGACCCGAGGCTACGATATAGAGCGTTTTACGGCTTTCCATGAGATAATTCAACAATTCGGGAGCAAGGGAGGTCATATCAAAGCTACGTCTGGTCACTCGCTTTCCGTATACTAATCTTATGGCAGAAACCAGTAAAGAGCCATCGGCAAAAATACCATCGAATTGTTCAAATAGGGATTTGTTTTCTAAAGCTATGAGGTAAGATACGGGGTTGAGAAAGGTGTAAATTCTGTTTTCGTTTCGAAAAGTTCGGGAGACGTCCATTTCTCTGTTTGCAAAATGTGATTGACTAAGAGAGATGTCATATTTTATACTACAAGTTTTTGTAAATTCTCATGAGGTTTTCCGCCTCCGTTTCTATATTATAACCCGCTTTAGTGATAAGTTCAGTATTTCTTTCGCAACGTTCTTGACGAGACAATTCGTATTTAACATTACCGAGATATTCCGCCCAATAGTCAGCACCTTTACTTAAAGGTAATTGAATTACATCTTCACCTATGTTTACCATTTTAGTTACAGCATCCGAAATAATGCATGGTAGACCTGATGCCTGTGCTTCTACCACAGACAATGGCATACCTTCATAAATAGAAGGAAAAAGGAAAATATCCATTGCTTGTAACAATTCAGGGATATCAGAACGCAATCCAGCCAATATCACACAATCATTCACTTTGTTCTTATCTATCGCCGCTTCTACAAGATGACGTAACTCACCATCACCAATCAGCAATAATTTTGACTTTGGCTGCAAGGCATGATATTTAGCAAATACTTCAATAAGAAAGGAGTGATTTTTTGCTTCCATGAATATACCGATATGGCCTACCACATATTCATCATCTTTAAAACCAAAGACACACCGCATTGTCTTTCTTTTATCTACATTGAATATAAAAGGTTCCACTTTGATAGCATTACGCAAAATAGTAAATTGTGTTTCACCATAAAGCCATTCACCAGCTTCAATAGAACAAGCTATAGCCTGAGTGAACGAACGCCTATATCCAGGCAACAATAATTTATTTAAAATTTTATGTTGGCAACAACTAGAATGATTATGTATAATTCTTGCCTTTATACCTAACCATTTTGCAATTTGTAATTCCAAAACAGCTGTAGCACTGTTTCCATGTATATGAACAATGTCATAACTTCCTTTATACATTATGCGACATAATGCCATTATATAACGAAATAATTGCTTCTGCCGATGTGGCAAATGAATGATTCCACACCCTAGAGATTTGAATTTATCTATAACATCATTGTTTTCTTGTACCGTTACCACTATATCAATTTTATAATCACTGCTTCGCTGTAAGACTGAAATATAATTGAATATATGAGTAGTTATGCCACCTAGATCCAAACCATTTAAATTCTCAACAAGTATTCTTGTCATTTTAGTTTCTGTTTTTCAATATTTTATAAAGTTTAAAGTATGGAAAAGGAATTTTAAGCAAGCATTTTAAAAAACCTATTTTCCATTTACTAGACAATAAATCATTTTTTAAACATCGAGGATTAAACACATAATAAATAAACGACTTACTAGAAACTAATGAAAAAGTCTCTCCCTCATCAAAAAATCTAAATTTTGCCAACATCTTTAAATCCTTTCGAGAAGGAGATAATCCCACTGCTTTTAAATTCGCAAACAACACATCCGGAGTGAAAGGAATATATTTTACAAACTCTATTGCTTCTATATCATTAATGAAATCTAGAGCTGCTGACTGAATTTTTTCTACAATATAATACTCCTCTTGTAATTCGCCATTCATTTGATATTCATAATCATATCTCTCTGCCACAAGCCATTCATTTTTGTCACGAATATAGTTTTTTACAGATCCTTTTTGCTCTAAAAACAATGTTTCATAAAGCCCAACAAACGGACTTCGTTTATCCACACTGTTTACATTATTATAAAAATCGAACAAATATCCATGTAATGATAGTTTTCCATCATTCATATTTCGTTTATAATAATCAGCTACCCCTGTATAATAACCTAAAATTTCATTTTCTATACCTATTATTCCCAGTGACTTTTGAAGAAATCTCTGCATACCACCTGACCACCCTATATCCACAACTGCAAAACGTCCTTCAACGTGCATTTGCTTCATATATTCACACATTAAGACAAATTCTTTTTTTGAGTTTAAAATAATCTCATTCTGCAACTCATTATATAAAAGCATTAATCTATTTTCTTCCAATATGGTATTTCTATAGAAATAAGAATTTAAATCATATCCATATTTTCTAACTAAAGCTATATGATCAATAATATTTAATCCAACTCCATCAAATATTGACTTCAATGATATCCTTTTGGAAGGTGACAGCATGGTCAATAAATTAATAAATGATGGATCATTCCACAAAATGGGTACTCGCAAACTCCTTCTCGATACTTCTAAATAATAACTTTTCAGCCTCTCATCTTTGTTAACAATATCGAATGCTTTTTTCATGATAAGCCCATCACGAGCAAAAAAATAAATCTTATTAAGATCTTCTTTTTGAAAATTTTTAATTAGCCAATGAATATATCCCCATAATAAAGGACCCAAACATCTATAGCCCAAATATTTAAAATAATCCTCTTTTGTTTGACACATATAATCAATGACATTATTTAATAGGGATAAATAGCTTGTATTATCTACTTTTGACTTTGTAAGAGTTATCATAGTTGTATGTATACCCATTATCTTTGGTCTAATAAAATCAGACTTTAGTGTGTCTCCAATATGAACTAATTGACAAGGTTTTAGATTTTCTTTATCTAAGATATAACGAAACAAAGCCCCTGTTCTTTTAGTTCTTTTTATAGATGAAGAAAGATAAAGTTTTTCATAACCTGTAATGCCACAATGACTTAAAATATCCTTTATTATATCTTCAGGAAGATACATATCTGATGTTATTATTACTTTTTTTCCATTCTTAAGGCATTCATTAAAAAGACCGACAATAGATTTATTGGGAATACAAACTTCGTACTCCGTCTTCAATTCTAGGTTTTTCAATTCTTCATTTATAGCTGGACTAAATTCTATAAAATTATAAATTTCATCGATTGAAACTTCTTCTATTATTTTTTTCCTAGCCTTAAGTTCGGCATTTATCCTCAATTCCTTAAAACCTCTTATTTTCTCATTACTGGTACCATGTAAACTGTTATACCTCAATTCAACTATATCAAACACATCTGTAGGCAAGGAAACATATCTTTTTACTAATGTATCAAATATGTCAAAAGATACACAATCATGTTTTAATATAACGTGAGTTCGAAATAAAATCAAAAAATAGCAAGTTGTCCGTCATTGACAAACTTTACGTCAATGGCGGGCTTCTTTTTTCAAAAAAAAGCAGTATGCCGCGATAGCCGACAAGGAGTTGGCTATAAAGTTACTGAATGAACGATGTCTTGAGTGTTCAATCTGTGCGATGTTCTTCAGTTCGTCATTGACCGTTTCAATCAAGGCTCTTTTTCTTAGCAAAATCTTGTCGGCAATACTCATCAGTGAGTTCCTCATATTATTTTTAACTTTAGTAACAAGTTGTATGCCATTAAGGAAAAGGTTTTCAAACAGAGCCTGACCTATATATCCCTTGTCTGCACATAGTTTTCCTTTGATGTTTTCCAGAAACCTACCCTGTTTCAACGGTTCCCGGTCATCCACGTTTCCAGGCGTGAACATGAAATTGAGGATTTCACCCTTGTCATTGATTATCAGATGCAGCTTGAATCCGAAGAACCATCCCATAGAACATCTTCCACGCTCGGCAAGCCCTTCAAATGTCTTATGAATCAAGATTCTTTGGTTACGACATACACATAAGGGAGTGGAATCAACGAAACTGATGCCGGTACAAGTTCCCAGCAGTACTTTTTTGATGAATATGGTCATGGGAAGCAATACTTCCTTCTCCAGTTCCACAAAACGGTTATAAGAAACCTGACGAGGTAAAAAGGTGTTTCAGATGTTTACAGACATACTCCTTGTAGTAATGCTTGAAACAACGGAAACCACCGGAGTGAAACAGGATTAGAATAACCATAATCTCTGCATCACTCATACGGTTGGGTTTGTTACGATGCATGGTCTTCATATCCTTAATCATATATTTTTCCTGTTGCAATGTAAATTCCTTGCAAAAATCATCGGCCATACAATAAATCTCTGTAACTTTAGACTCTGGAAACATAGTGGTAATCGTTTAAATGTTATAATTCAGCACTATAAATTTAATACTTTTATCGCTATGTTTCTAATTATAAGTGAAATATATTTATTCTTATTTCGAACTCACGTTAATATATATTTCAATTTATGATCCATATATAAGCCTCAATTGATTAGAGACCCTAATAAATAGGGAAATCTCGCTGATTAATATTTGGGGTTCTGACTAAGATTTAACAGATTTAAACAGTATCTTTAATAATAAAATGCATTTATATTTCAATAAAAAAAATACTATTCTATGCTTTAAATCCATTCGTTGATAAGGATAATTAGACAATAATTCTTGATATAGTTTTTCTTCTAATATTCTTTTGATCTTCTGATCTGTTTCACCAGCTAACACCATACGCATTACAGTATTACGAAGAAGAAAAAATACCGAGCGAAGATAATGCAAATAATATTTCTCTTCAGAGTAAATTTTTGCCAATCGCTCTTTTATTATCCGAGATAAATTTACCATTTTATGGTATTTGGCATCATCATAAGTATGAGAAAGCGAATATGGATTTACAACATAATAGTGCAAACAATCAGGCAGATAACATACACTCCTTACATGTGAAAGAAAATCAATATCAAAAATAATATCCTCGCTCACAAATTCACGTTCAGACACAAACTGTACTCTATGCTCCATAAAAATGCTATGACGATATATAGCATGCCCCACCGACATCATATAGCGAACATCATGATGATATTCAGGCAATGGAGCTATCATATCAAGCAAAAATCATCAACAGCTTCACGCCCTCTGAAGATAACCTCCTCCTCTACATCTTTTCGAGGATAAATATGCTTTTTATCTTTATAAATATTGCAATTACAATAAACAACATCAATATCCTTGGCCTTTGCTTTTAAATATAACTGTTCATACATATTCACATCTACAAAATCATCGGAATCCAGAAATGCTATATATTCACCAGTAGCTATCTCCAACCCTGAATTACGGGCAAAGCCAAGACCTTCATTAATTTTATGAATCACCTTGATAATCGGCCAATGCAAATTATCTGACGCTGATTCATAATTATCACATAATGCAGGACTATTATCCGGTGAACCGTCATCCACTAGAATAATTTCTAATTCTTTCAGCGTTTGCCCAAGAAGCGATTGCATGCAACGATCAAGATATTTCTCCACATTATAAACAGGGACTATTATACTAACTTTCGGCTGTTTCATTCATTTTTTGATTTACATATTGAATAAAATCATCATAAGACGAAAATTTCGCCTTATGAGTAGATAACCAATCACCATAAGCTATACTTAACTGAGACCGAACAGGCACACCTTGACGTTCATATTCCTCTACATTTGAGGCATCTACAAAATAGATGAATTCTTCATATAATTCATGAGGCAAAGGATCTCGACCAAAATTCTTTTGAAAAGCCTTAACATGTTCCACAGCTTCCTGCAATCCTTTGACTTTCCGTTTTTGATAATATTCATCTAATGAACACACTACACGACAAGGAGCTCCTACCGCTACACTATTGGCAGGGATATCATGTGTTACAACACTGCCAGCACCTATAACACAGTTATCACCAATAGTAACACCACGTAATACAATGACATTTGTGCCAATATAAATATTCGAACCTATTTCCACTCTTCCTGAAGAATTCACAAAATCATGATATTTATTCCTAAAAACAAAGCTAGCCCAATCATGCGTCAATATCTGGAAATATGTATTCATATCAACATTACTACCAATGGAAACCAAGGCTGGCCTTGAAACATCGATTCTCGTAGTCAGCGGATCTCTAAAAATGCAACCATCACCAATTCTTATACCCAGTGAACGCAGATGAGCAATGTACGATCTGCTGTTTCGGCGATGCCAAATATCTAATATATGCGCTGTTATAGATGATAATTTTATCATATATTGAATTGTACAATGAATATTTAATATAAAAACCTATTAATATGTTACTTAGAGCATTTGAACATTGCCTATAAATTATACACGAATTTTTATCCATTCATTTGGCAAAGCTTCTAATTTTGAAAAATCAGTATTCACCCATCGGTCTGGAGTTATAATTATTTTTGCTGTCCTATTTAAATAAGCTGCCCAACATGAAAAGGTACTATTTGCCAAAATCATATTTTTAGCATGAGCCATCAGGTACATATCAAAGAAGCTGCGATCATCTCTATTATGTGATATGATTATTTTATTTCTTATATCAGCAAATTCTGTTTCCACATATAAACAATCATCAGAGAAAAAGAAAAAAAACGGTTCTTCCACCTCTTGTTCCATGAATTTAATTGCTTCCCGATAATATTTCGATGTACATATACCACCATAAATATGTATTAAATCTGTTTTCAAATAATCGCCACGACGAATATGCACTGAGATTGAATTACAGGTCTCCATTTTTTTAAGAAATTCCATGTTTTCCTTTCCTATAGGAAGTTCCGAGCGAAATTCAAAAATATTTATTTGTTTTATAATAGAATAATCTTGCCAATCTCCCCATTGAAAAAAATGTTTCATAGATTGAGGATAAACCCTATTACAAAATAACAATCTATAGCCATGATTATATAAAAAGCGATTCACACGATATAGAAGAATGCCCAATTTATTATATAAATAAGAAGTTGGAGGTAATTCTATATCAAACCATTTATCAATCTCTATCCCATTATGTGCCTTTAAACTATCAGGATATATTCCCAAAATTCTTTCTGAAGGATATTTCTTCTTCAAATATCTATAATAACTATACTGGAAAAGTTGGTTACCTAATCCTCCACCAAAAACAAAAAATTTCATTTCAATACTTCCATTTGTTCACCTATGAGTAGATGATATAACTATATTACACCACTTTAATTCAGAATCTCGACTCCAATAGTCCATTCTTAAAAAGATAACAACAAAAGTCATCAGAATATTTATATTTTCATCAATCGGAGCAGATAGAGATAAAAAAACAAAATATATAACAGGAAAAAGCACAGCAGTTTTCTGACATTTATAAATCAAAAAACAACATACTAATACAAGAAAAATAAACATTAAGCCACCCATTATTCCATAATCTATCAATAAAGAAAACCAAATACTTTCAGCACCTAATATTTCATAATTATTCTGTGTGGCAACATTCCACAAATATGAGCTCCCATTTCCCCATAATTCATTTTGCTCAAAAGCCCATAAAATAGATCCCCATTGCTCTAGTCTCATACCACTGCTACTACCTACGTCCATTTTGTTAGCAAATAAAGTAGAATAAATAAGAGTAAAATAGAATTTCCAAAAAAACAAACATGATACTAAAAACACACCTACTATTCTATAAAAAACTTTATACCTAAAAATATTTACACTCAATAAATAAGGCAGTATACCAATAAGAATGGCAACATACCCAGCCCTAGTCCCTGTAAGAATAGTGCATAATGGAAGGAAATATAATAGCTTTGTTACTTTATTTTTATTCAATGGATAATTATAATACCGACTACAAAAAAAGTAAAGATAAAAACACATACAACAATATAAAGCAAAAGGCTGATAATAAGAAAATATAGAATTACTTCGTTTAAAACCATATCTTTCCGCACCTTGGGCTATATATCCATGTACATCAAATAAGCTCAGCAATACGTCCTGAATAATATTCTTATTAAAAAGAACTTCTATAATAGAATAAACACAGGCAAATAACATACATCCACTAAGAAGTTGCAAACAATATATCATATATTTTCTAGAATCAATGAATACCATAAAACACGGGTAAAATGAAAAAGAAATATATGTTAGCAAAGGTCAGCATGTTATCAGGAGGATATAATGCCAAATAATTAGAAATTAAATAGCTGATTGAAGTTAAGACTGAAATAAGAATTAACGATATGGGATATTTTCCTTTTTTTGATCTATATATAACTAATCTTCTTTTTCTGCATTTCCGATAAACAAAAATACAAATAGCCACAACAGATGTCGGATAAATCAGGCGAAGACTAGTATTCCACAGAGTTAAATATATGAATATCTGCAAAATAACAACTATTTGTATGATACCTTTTTTCACATCTTTAAGAAGAACGAAACAAAAGTAGATGAATAGAAGAACAGATGGCATCTTTTATTATTTATTGTCTATTAGGAACATAGAATAGGCCTTTTTTTTCTCTTTTACAGGATTGAATCTATACAAGGGAATTGACAGCACAAAAAAAATTGCAAAAAGAATATCCCTATTATTTAAAGCTAATCGGAAACAACTCCAAAGTGCAGTATTATATCTTCTTATTTTACCATAGCACAAATATTGGTAAATTCTATACCTACTAGTAAATAGACTATACATTTTATCAAATGTTAGTTTAGATGTAGATATGTTTCCTTCCCGTGTATAATAAACATATATTTTATTTTTAATAACTTTTATATTAGTTGATCTATATCCAACTCTTACAGAAAATAAAGCATCATTTCCCTTTTCAATTTCCTCAAATTCTACATCCTCACAAATAAGTTCCTTTTTTATCATTTTATTCCATGGAGCCCATAAATAATACCGTATATTATTTATCATGTCTTTATGTCCTTCTAGATAAGATTTTATTTGTATAGAGATAATGTTATCACAATGTTCCATGGTCTTTTCTATGATATGATCACAGGCAAAATAAATTATATCATAATTACTATTCACATATTTATCCAAAACGTTCATTAAATCTGTTGTATAATGATCATCTGCATCAGGAAACAAAAACCATTTTCCCTTTGCATAAGTCAATCCTATATTCCTGGCATATCCCGCTCCCTTCCCTTCTTTTGTAAAATAAACCTCAACACATTTTCATTTAAGCTGGAAAACACTCAAAATTCACGATCTTAGGATCACTATTATCATCAACTATAATTATTTGGATATCATCACGTTTGGGAATTGAATCAATACATCGTTGAAGAAGATGTGGTACATTCCTATGAGGTATTATAAAAGAATAATTAGGGACATTCATTAAATATTAAAATCAGCCAACTAATTCATACACAAAGTATTGCGAATTAGTTGGCTTTTGTATCTTTAGGTATTCCCCGAAAATAAGATTTGACGGCCAAAACGGGGAAATATCCAAACTAATAAGATATGGCAAAGATAGTGAATATTTCAGAAATTCACCCTACTTTGGGTTTTACAGAATTTGATATTCTGGAAAAATACCGCAAGAGTTTTAATGAGAGTGAGCTTGGCAAGCTTCATTCGGTCTTTCCGTTTGAATGTATGGCAAAAGCCGCCGGCCTGTCGGACCGGCGCCGGGACGCAGGAACAGATTCAGTCCTTCCGCAAAGATCGCCCTTATGGTCCTGAAGGCATACACCGGATTCTCCGACAGGCAACTGGTGGAACATCTGAACGGGAACATACACTACCAGATTTTCTGTGGAATTATGATTCCCCGTCCCTTCCCATAACCAACTTCAAGATAGTCAGTGCCATCCGTAATGAGATAGCATCCCGCCTTGACATTGATTCTTTCCGGAGCTCCGGCTTCACACTGGAAACCTTATCTTGATAACCTTCACGTCTGCATGACCGATGCCACATGCTATGAAAGCCACATGCGTTTTCCTACGGACATGAAACTCCTTTGGGAAAGCCTCGAATGGCTCTACAGGCATATATGCCGGCATTGCAGGGAGTTGGGCATAAGGCGTCCGCGCAACAAATACAGGAATGTGGCGGAATCCTATCTGTCCTACTGCAAGAAAAGAAAGAGGAGAGCTTCAAGGACAAGAATGCTTAAGCGCCGTATGATCAAGCTTCTTGAAAAGCTCCTCAGTCAAAGGGATGGGATCCATAGCGAGTACGGTGCTTTACTCCGATATACCCAGGATTATCATAAGCGTCTTTCCATCATCAGAAAGGTGCTTGTACAAGAAAAGGAAATGTTTGAAGGGCGGAAAGTCAGTGACCGCATCGTCAGCATTGACCGTCATTATGTACGTCCCATCGTCAGAGGCAAGGAAAACAAGTCCGTCGAGTTCGGTGCAAAGGTCAATAATATACAGATAGACGGCATATCGTTCATCGAACACCTCTCGTTCAAGGCATTCAATGAGGGTATACGCTTGAAGGACTGTATCCGTATGCAGCAGAAGCTTATGAGTGTACGGGTTAGATGCGTGGCGGCGACGCTATATATGCCAATAACGCCAACAGAAAGTTCTGTACGAAATATGGAATATCCACATCCTTTGTGCGCAAGGGAAGGGCGGCCAAAGATGAGCCTTTGAGGAAGGTGCTTAGAAGCGAACTCTCAAAAGAAAGGGCAACACGGCTTGAAGGAAGCTTCGGCACTCAAAAGCAACATTACTCGCTCTCAAGGATAAAGGCCAGAAACAGGAAGACGGAAATACTGTGGATTTTCTTTGGAATACATACGGCAAATGCCATACTGATGATAGAAAAATCAGAAACAAAACAGCTAAAGCAGCATGATATGATTTTACTCACAGAATCAGAAGAGGTCATCAGACTTCTTCCGAACGTCATGTCCTGTCGGATAGAAGTATGTGAGAAAGCACGGAAAAATGACAATAAGAATGGCATATGAAATGGTCATGCCCTATCATCTTCATATGCCATCTTATTTTTAGAGACATTTACTGAATATCCCTAATTAATTTCTATTTCCATACGCACTAATACAAACTAAATATTAAATCATTTTTTGTTTATTTTTTCTCCGCTTTGATTCTAAAATGGTCACTAACTTTTGGTTTACCACATATCTTTCTGTTGATGAAAGACCGCATAAATAGGCAAGAGAAAATAAAATAAGTTCTAATATAAAACTTGAAAGAACAGCTGTAAAAACTATCCTGTTCCATCTTTTATGTAAGATATAAGCTATACAATAGGTGATAAACACAATAAGTATATTTTTGCTAAAAATATGTGTCACATAGTATCTAATTTCATAGATGGGCAAGATTCTACTTATTAAAACTATCCGAATAAGTACCCCCAATAATGTAACAAATAATGATGCATAGAGAACTGAATATGGCGGATATCCAATTGATAACAATAAATAAGCTATCGGTAATTCTGTCAGCATAACAATACAAATTATTACTTGAAACCATTTGATTCTTCCCGTGGCTTGCATGGCTGTTGTTAATGGACTAGATATAGCATACAAAAGATTGCATACAATCGTTAATATCAGAAAAATATCCGTATATTGTGGAACTTCTACCAACCATAAATTTAATATATAGGTAATATTAATCATTATAGGCAGGGAAATGACAGCTAACAAATAAAATGAAATTCCCATGAGATAAAAAATCACGCCCAAGAGAATGTAAATAGTCAAGCTGAAGTTACCTTTGTATAGTGTAACCCTAAAATGTATCAGTTATGGCAGAAGTGACATTCCCTCAGTTGATACAGCGCGCTTGCGGTATCGACGTCCACCTGAAGGTTGTAGTGGCGACAATTGACGGAGCAGGCATCCAACGCGAGACCCGCTCATTCAAAACCTTCACGAGTTCTTTGAATGAATTGAAAGAATGGCTATTGTCCAATGGTGTAACGCATGTGGGAATGGAGAGTACCGGTGTTTACTGGAAGCCGGTTTATAAGGTTCTTGAAGATTCCATTCCCAATGTTTGATATCAATGCCCGTCACATTAAGAATGTTCCGGGTCACAAGACAGACAAGATGGACAGCGAATGGATCTGCAAGCTTCTTCTGGCAGGTCTTCAAACCGAGCTATATTCCTCCCAAGGAGCCGTCAGCTTCGTGACCTGACGCGTTACCGGAACAAGCTTATTCAGCAGATAGCTTCAGAGAAGAACCGTATGATGCGTATTCTTGAAGACTGCAACATCAAGCTTTCAAGTGTAGTAAGTAATACAAGCGGTACGACAGCTACTTCTCTTATTGATATGCTTTGTGAAGGTAAAGTCCTTACTCTTGATGATATAAATTCAGTTTATCACGGTAAACTGTCAGCCAGTCCTGAAGAATTGCTTGAGGCGTGTACCGGTTTTGTTGAAGAGCATCACATTTATCTTCTTCAGATGATCCGAAAGGATATAGACCAGACTCAGACTTTGGTTGATGATTTGTCCGAACGTATAAAGAGACTGTTGTCCAAGTACGAGAATGTCCTTGAACTTCTCAGGGAGATTCCCGGTTTTAGCACCAAGGTTGTAGAGGATCTGGTTTCTGAGATAGGTCTTGACATGTCCCACCCTTCTGAAAAGCATCTTTCGTCCCGGGCCGGTCTTTCCGGGCAACAACGAGTGCGGGTAAAAAGCGCACGAATCACTCACGGAAACAAACAGGTAAAGGCGGTAATCACAGAAGCCGCATGGCTGCGACCCGTACAAAGAATACGTTTTTTAGTGAAAGATACCATCGTATAGCTGCCCGCAGAGGAAAGAAACGTGCCTTGATTGCAGTGGGACATTCTCAGTTGATATCCGTTTATCTGATACTGAGTACAGGGTCCCGTTACCATGAACTTGGAGCACAATATATGCAATCCAAGATAGAGCAGAAACGCAAGGTATATTTGTCTTCTGAACTTAAAAAGCTTGGATACAATGTCTCGCTTACTAAAGTTCCACAAGCAGTAACACCCAATTAACAATACAGACCAAAGGCCGACTTTTACTGGAATTACCATAGTCCGAAAATGAAATTGGTCTCAACAGCTAAGCGCCAAAGATTGTGACTTATGTACACGTGTATGAAACTTTTAAATTCTTAGCTGTTGCTATTTGTCATCGTATAATAGCCGCATTTGTGTTTTCATGAATGCTAATCTTTCTTTTGTCAAACCACTCGGTTTTATATCAATTTTAGTATAAACCTGTCCTACTTTATGTGTAGGACGCTTAATATTTACGTATGAAAATCTACAACCTGCATATACTAACTCTTTAGATCTGTATAAGTCTCCTACTGCATACGATTTTGTTATTTGTGGATTCATCGCCATCATAAAATTAGCAGAAAAACTATTTATTAGCGAACCTACCTGAACTGATATTCCGCGTGCAGCATTAACAACTGTACCAAAAAATAGATTCAAGAGAATATTAGATAATTGATCTTTAAAAGAAAATCCTAAATTCCCAACCAAACTCCAACCAGCAAAGGCAAACATTTCCCTAAATTGTTCAATATTAAAGCTAAAAGTATAATGACACTCCTCAAAATGCCTTTTACAATAAAAGCAATATAAGGAACGTAAAAGCAATGCAACGCAAAATACCAAAATTGAATATACAATCAATTTATCATAAGATATAAATAACAGCAAATAGGCTATTGCTAACTTCAAACTAACTTCGAAGATACTAATATATGCAAATGCGCTCATTTTTTCGTGTGCCACAATAGAAGCATTATAAGGAACACTGATTACATTCACAGCAAATACGAATATAGACCAATTCAGCCATCATTCTATCTGATGGAATATTCAGTTTGGTATTGAGGAACCAAACTCCTATTACTTCCGATAAAACAACAATAATAAACGCAATAGCTATGTGTATAGTTAAAGTCGTACAAAAAACATCTTTAAGTTTATGTAAATTTCCCTTTCCTAACTCATATGAAATAAAACGTTGTGAAGTTGCAATCATAGCCGAATTTAAGAAAGCAAATATTGTAACAATACCACCAACAAGATTGTATATGCCATAATCCTCTATTCCCAAACTTTCAAGTACAATACGACTTGTAAACAAACCTATTCCCATACTGAAAAGCATACGAAAATAAAGTAATAGAGTATTTTTAGCTATTCTTTTATTATTTTGCTGAGATAAAGCAGACATTTTCAATTATAAAAAAGCACATTAAAATATTATGTCTATAATAGACAAGTCCCGTAATATGTATCCTAATTCTATTAATATATTCAAATCACTTGAAAGATATATATCTTCCACCTGCAACATTACTAATCTTACACCCCACACATTAGTAACGTGTGGGGTGACACGTTACCAACCTTCCGGCATACACGTTACTAACCCTTAAAAGATCCTGTTCTTTTCCGAAAAGAACAAGGTCTTTAAAAAAAAGAACAGGACGTTTTCATTGAAAGAACAAGAGCTTTTAAAAATTTGACCTGTTATTTTTTCCATAACGGTATCTACATGCCGAAACGCCTTTTTTTTCCTTCAGATCTTTCAGCCACTCCGCAAACACCCTGCCTGTCGGCATTCCGGCTGAAGGATATGCATTGTGAAATGTTTCAGCCGGAAAATATCCTTCAGGAAAAACGATTCCCTAAGAATCGGAGGAAGATCAGTTCGGCTGAAACATTCCAACCCCCAACTGAAGGATTCCTGAACCCAATCCTTCAGCCGGAATGCCCACGGGTAGGGCGTTTGCGAGCAGGCTGAAGCTTTTGAAGGATTTTTCAGGGTATTCACCTATAGAGCATGACGAATGACCATATTCCATTGAAAAAAGTAAGATATCTTCGTAAGCAAAGTAACACCACTTACTTGGTCCACGAAGTCCGCATACTTTTCTTTACAACAAAACAGACCTCACAGCCATCTCATGCCAATGACGATAATCCCCCATCGGCAAAACATGCTCCGACCACACTTTCCGGTAAATTCCATCGTGCAAAATGATGTACTCACCCAAACAGCCCTCCGCCTCATCGGCAGGAACAGAAGCCATCACCACATATTCCACACAATCCGGGACACGAAACAAAGTCAGCTCACTTTTAGAAAACAAACCGCTCAACCTACAGGCGGAACGCTCGAAAGCCACCCAATACGCACCAATGTCATACAGATGAATGAATTTATCATTATTCTTTTCCCGGCTAAAATTTCCTTTATACTGATTCTGAATCAGCTTGGAGCGGATGCCTGACGGCATGAATGTGGTTCTACACATTATTATACATAAGATTTATATTATCAGATCATTTACTTCCCCATTAATCAAGGGATAACAATGTTTAACGTAGCAAATGAAGTCATCTCTTCTTTGGCTCTTCTATCACTTCTATCAAGTCCGGCGAAAGCGTCGCCATGGCCATGGCTATCACCCCTTGCAGACTGATAACCACACGACGGTCTCTCGCACCTTTCACCTTTACAAACACCCCTCGTAGCCCCTCGAAGTCACCACCCGTAATACGGACTTTCGTACCTTTACGCAGGTTCACCTCATCGGGACTGAAGAAGATAAGATGCTCGTCATACGTTCCAGCCACAGCGATAAACTGCCTCATCTGATCATCGGGCACAATGATTTTCTGCCCGTTGCGGATATCAATCATATATTGAAAATACGGAAGTTTGAATCACCTTCTGAAGTTCGGACTGGACGGAATGAACAAATATCAGATCACTGATAACGGGAACCAGTTCACGCCTCTTGTTCCGTTCCTTATACGAACTTCGTAACGCA
>SCPP01000144.1_pt1 | contig 119766 bp, 169 predicted proteins | sample 6106811 | NCBI WGS metagenome assembly SCPP01 (sample SAMN10720449, study PRJNA508395) | human gut metagenome | isolation source: Participant 2 stool, 15 month | host: Homo sapiens | collected 2018 | reverse complement strand
CTGTCGGAAAGTACACACTCAGAGAGGAATCTGCACCATATGGATATAAGGTGCGTGATGTAACCTTTGAAGTAAAGGAGACAGCAGAAATCCAGAAGGTATCCATGAAGACGATGAGCAGGCAGTCGGTAAGATTGTCATTGAGAAAACTGACAAAGTAACCGGAAAGCCAATCGAGGGTGTTGTATTTGAAGTAAGGGATAAGGACGGAAAGGTGCTTGATACACTCACTACTGACAAGAATGGTCATGCAGAGAGCAAGGAGCTTCCTATCTGTATACTACAACGAGGATGGATCATTCAAGGAAGATATCCATTATACAGTAGTTGAGACAAAAGCAGCTGACGGATATATCCTCGATGAGACAGCTCACGATGTAACTCTTCGATACGATGACAATGCACCGGATGTTGTTGTAACAACTCTTAAGCTTATCAATGTACCGACAGAGCCTAAGCTTCCACAGACAGGCGACAATGCAAATCCGCTTCTTTATCTTGGAATTGGTGCACTTGCACTTATTACAGGTGTTGGAGTAGGACTTCGTGGAAGAAAGAAAAAGAATAAACAGTAACAATTAACCTTGCGGGGAATGTAAGCCAGTGACTTATGTTCCCTGCTTTTTTTGATTTGGAGGACAAACAGTGGTAGGAGAAAGAATCAGATATTACAGAAAACGACAAAAAATGACACTCAGGGAACTGGGCGAGAAAAGTGGTTTTGAAAATAGAGGTGATGTAAGAATTGCCCAATACGAAAATGGTTCAAGAGTTCCAAGGACGGGAACGTTGAACAGGATTGCAAAGGCACTTGGCATTCCGCCGGAAGAATTATTCTGTGAGGACTGTAGAAAGTGCATGTTTCTCAAGAATTATTACAGAAAGAAAAGAAAATCTCATACCACTTTTGATATGGGAATCGAAGAAGACAACAGTTACAGAGAACACAAAAATCCCGAGGATGAAGGGATCTTGTATGACAATTTAGATTAAGGAGGAACCGTAATATGATGAATTACGAGATTTTTAAGGAAGTAGTAAAAGAAAAGTTTATGGATTATATGCCTGAGAAGTTCAAAGGAATGGAGCTTGTGGCAGAACCCGTGGAAAAGGTGAATGTGACTCTTGATGGCATCATCTTACGAGAGGAAGGCAGGAATATTTCGCCTACGATTTATATCAATGACATGTATAAGAAGTATCAGGACTGTGGTGATCTTGAGGTGTCACATCATTGACAAATGTACATCGCCATGATATGGTTTGAGAAATATATATATTTTTTGTCGGAAGTGTAGAGTTTTTGTCGGATACTTTTCTAAAATAAATAAGCTATTACATCTTTATGAAGGTGTTTCAGCATTTGGCACAAGGGGTTATCGCAGAAAGACCTATTTTTTGCAATAACTCAAGTAGAAATGAGGTGAATATCGATGATGCAGCAATTGTATAAATTGACATATGTCAAAAATGGGGGGGGGTAGAAGCCTACTGACCGTGAATGACGCTCAGGAGAGAATGACAAAAGGAGGACTTTATGAATATTATCAAACATAAATATGGCAAACGAACGGTATCTCTGCTGCTTGCGGTAATTTTGGTGCTATGCCCTTTGCCGGTTAGGGCGGCAGATAACAAGCCAACCATCGAAATTGGTGACTACATTCAGATGGGTACTTATGGGGGAGTGCCAATTGTGTGGCGTTGTGTAGCGAAGGATAGCAATGGGCCATTGATGCTTTCGGATAGAGTATTGTGTGATTACATGCCCTATGATGCAAAAACCAACAAAAATGCCGAAACAGGCTCGCACCGGCGCAATAGCTGGAGAGATAATTTTGGTTCTAACCACTGGAGAGACAGCAACATACGTTCTTGGCTCAATTCCAACGCTGAAGCAGGAAAAGTGAAATGGCTTTGCGGAAATCCGCCAACAGAGGATTCTGTCTATCCTAAAACGGCAGCATATGACCAAAAGGAGGGCTTCCTTCGCAGCTTTCGTTCGGATGAGCTGGGAGCGATTCGAACGGTGAAGCAGCGTTCTATCGTTTCCCATCCGAGTATACGGCAGGTTATATCGACGCAGCCGGTGTTGATCTTCCCTATAACACCACAATTGATACGGTAGCGGATGGGTATGACAGTGCCCATTATGAATATATTTGGGATAGAGTTTTTCTGCTGGATGTTCAGCAGCTCAAAACGGTTAATGATAACCTGAACGGCTACCATATCGCAAAAAACAGAAGCGGTGTAGCATGGAACTATTGGCTGCGTACACCGATTACAACCTGTAACCATGATATGCGATTTGTGACCCCTCAAGGGAATATTTTGCGTGACGCACCCTATAAGGGATATTACGGCGTTCGTCCTGCCTTCTATCTGAATACGGAAAATTACACCGTATCATCCGGCACAGGACAGAGCGCACAGGACCCCTATGTTGTTTCCGCACCGGATGCGCCGGATGACAGCATTGGCATATCCGGCGCTGTGAGAGAGGATGAATGGTGACTGGAATGTGAACACGGAAGAGTATCTACAGCTGGAGATGAGTACCCTCTACACTGAGGATCCTGCATATGCAAATGTAACCGTACCGGTGTATACAATCCAGAAGCCTCGCAGCGATAAGGAGAACATGGTGATTGTGTACTGCGCCGAGGGCTACACCAAAAGCCAGCAAAAGCAGTTTGTCGAGGATGTAAAAAAGCTGTGGGGGGAGGTATTGCAGATAGAGCCATATCGCAGCATGGCGGATCGCTTTAATGTCTATGCACTCTGCACGGCATCGGTGGATGGCTATGGCGGTACCAGCACATTTTTTGCTGCGACCGCCAAAGGAATTTCTACTAACAAAGGGAACTGGCGCAACCATGTTTTGAGCGCATCATAGGCCCTGCGTTTATCGAGAAGATTCATGACGCACATATTCCTAATGAAACGCATCCAAACGAAAACACGATGGATCATAATTATAGACAGTATGATTATGTGTATGAAAATATCAACCAATTCGTTGTGTTGGCGAATAGCGGTGAGTATTTCGGTGGCTCTCATGATAATAAACAATATGGTATTCACTATATTGTTGCGTCAGCGAGAAACGCATATTCTGTGTTTACCCAGCGGCATGAACTGGGACACGGTCTGTTCCATCTGGGAGATGAATATAATTATAGCACTGTTCCTGTAGATGAGTGGAATTACACTACATCACTGAATATGACTGCAACAAAAGATCCCACGAAAGTGAAGTGGAAGCAGCTGCTTGGCTTCCGTAATACCTATACCTGCCCGCATCTTGACTACTATCCTTATACCTATAATTCCAGCAGGGATTGTCTGATGCGAGACCTTTCAGAATGATTTTGCGATGTGTGCAAGCTACAGGGCATAAAGGTCATGAGTCAGCTCATTACAAATCCCCCTGCGCTTTATGTGGCTGTTCCTGAGGTGAAAAAGTATATCGGCGGTTACAGAAATCCCACAAAAGATCCTTCTGCCTTTGAGGCAGCGAATTCCTCCGCATATGCGAGCTATCAAAATGACAGGAATAGCCGTCTATTAAGCGGCGGCAGTAAAAACAGCTTTGATTATAGCAGCATGAAGGGGCAGCAGGTTGAGCTGCGCACCATTATACAAAATCTTCGAATACCCAAGCGAAGACTGTGACCCTGCGCCTGTGGGTGGAACATTCCAACGGCGAAAAAGCGGTCACGACAGATGGGGAGCAGGTTTTCACTACGCAGGAGTTTGACATCCCTGTTTGGAAAGAGAAAAGCAAATTCTGGACAAAGGGTGCGTTGGATTACGAGGGCAGCGACTTTAATTCCGGCCTTGTCAACTGCTCTCTGGTTTACACGATTCCGAGAATGCCATTCTGCAATCCGGCGATACCATCGGCTTTGAGATTGTAGATCATGCGACAGGCGAGGTATTGGCTGATGATGATACGGAGCAGCAGCGCTATGTCAATGTCACCATCCAATATCAGCTGGAGGATGGCACAGATGTTCCAAACACCATGCCGACTACCTTTACTGTTCCGGTAGGCAAAAAGGTTGATTGGCAGCCGCCGCAGGAACTGCACGGCTACACTTTTGTTAAAGCGGAGGGGATGGAAAATGCTGTCCCGAACAGTGGTATGACGATTCGTTATATTTATAAAAGGTCTGAGGAACGCCCCGAGCCGCCGGTGACAAAAAATTATACGGTGCAATACAATTGGGGCTCTGTATTCCCGACAGGCGCAACGCTGCCGCTAAATAGCAGCTCCTATTCGAGTGTGCAACAGGCGAAGGCGGCTGTGGATAAGAAATATACCTCCACAACACGCATTCAGGCACAAAAGGATGGTAAAAACGGCACATGGGCTTTTTCGGGCTGGGATGCCGGCAACCTAAACGGCACAACCGTGGTATTCCGTGGAAGTTGGAGTTTTACGGCGGATACAGCGCCGATAACGCCTCCGAGCGGTACAGCAAGCTACAAGATTACCGCAACGGCAGGTATCGGTGGAACAATCTCCCGGTGGCACGACAACGGTATCTGCCGCAGGTCAGCTTACATATACAATCAAGGCGAACGAAGGATATTATATTGCGGACGTAAAGGTGGATGGTTCGGAAGTGACAGCAACCACAAGCTACACCTTTAGTGATGTGAATACTGATCACACCATAGAAGTTACCTTTAAACAGGAAAGCCAGACACCGGATGTGCCGGATGTGATTGCACCAAGCATAACCACACAGCCTAATGCGACAGTGAAGGTAGGTGAGACTGCGTCCTTTACCATAGCAGCAAGTGGTACAGATCTTACCTATCAGTGGCAGATGACAGAAATGATGGGAAAGGATGGGTAAACATTGACGGTAACGGCAACGAGCTATACCACATCCACAGTCAATATAAGCTGCAACGGATTTAAGTATAAGTGTTGTTTCAAACAGCGCAGGAAACGTAGAGAGTAATTCTGCAACATTGACCGTACAGGATGCGGGCGGTTCCGATAATCCTGACACACCGAATAACACCTATCAGATTATTGATGGAGCCGGTAGCCACGCACGACAGTGATGGTAATATCACCATCCGGGGTAACGGAGACTTCTCCAAGTTTACCGGAGTTAAGGTGGACGGAAATTTGATAGACAAGAGCAACTACACTGCAAAGGAAGGCTTCATTATCACACTGAAAGCCCACCCGAATACACTTTCGGCAGGAAACCATACAGTTGAAATCCTTTGGATCTCTGATAACAGTAATAACAACCAGAATGATAATAACAATAGCAATTCCTCTGATGACAAGCCATCGAGTGGAATTGATAAGAAGGATGTGACTGCACCTAAAACCGGAGACAACACACCGAGTGTATGGCTGTTTATACTATCAATTCTTTCCGGAACGGGATTGATTATTACCGTAAAGAAACGCAGAGAAAATTTGAATTCATAGAAACGATAGTTAAAAAATAAAACGAGAAAATAACCATGGAGAAGGCGGGCATGTATGTCCGTCTTTTCTTCAAAGAAAACACAACAGGGAGTGTACGCTGCGGAAGAGGCGAAAGAAAAGACAAAGACGGAATCAAAGCAGAAGGCGTGTATGGGAATGGAAATGGAAATGCCTGACTCTGCAACTTTTATTAGCGGTGATATTTGTTTTTTCTGTGGCGGGGCTTCTTGGATATGGCATCTTCTATCTGTGTCAGAATGAGAGTAGCAGAAACACGCAAAAAGAATTACAAGGCATACAAGGAGAATCAAAAAAATTGCTGCTCCGACTCAATCTTCCACATGGAATACATCTTCCACCAGCATATTAAAGTACTTTGATATCTGCAGCATAAATTCGGCAGATGGGGTACTGTCCCTCCTATCCCTGCCGACAGTTTTGGTGCTGTATCCGATAGCAGCGGCAAGGTCGTTCTGGTAAATGCCACGCTGCTCCCGGATTTCTCTGATATTATTGGTAATCGCCATAAAAATCCCTTCTTTCAGTTCTATAGATATTTTCTTATTGTCATTATGCAAAATAATGTGTCCGATAAAAAGGACTTGCAATTTTATCGGCAATGCTTTAATTGTAAAATTTAACGCCAGAAATTGCCTACTTTTACTCTTACAATCGTGCGTTTACTTTTACAAATCTTGTTTTATAGGATAATACTCATATGCTGTCTGACCAGAAAGGAGCAGACCATGAGTAAACATCTCACTTTAAACTGACCGGGCAATTATTGAAAAATATCTCGCCCAGGATATGTCTTTCTCTTTTATTGCTAAAAGACTGAACCGCTCAGCAACCACAATCTCTCGCGAGATTAAGAACCACCGTTGCTTTGTTAACGGTTTCCGGTATACATCGAATGACTGCATTAATTATCGTTCTTGCTTACGCAGAAACATATGCGATCAGGAATCAATTTACACTTGTTCCCATCGCTGCAAAACATGTACGGAATTCGACTGTAAAGCTTATGTTCACAGTACATTTCTGCACATTGTCCTTTGCTGGATAAACCGCCTTATGTTTGCACTCGTTGTCCAAATGAGAAGACATGCAAAAGAAACCATGCCTACTACACTGCTCATCGGGCGCACGCTGAATACGTCAAAGAATTAAGTTCATCAAGGAAAGGCATTCGTACCAGTCCTGAACGGTTATTGGAACTAAATGATTTACTAATGTCGCTGGTTAATAAAGGACAATCCATCAACCACATATTTGCCACTCATTCCGATGAAATCAGGCTTTCCAAAAGACTATCTACAACTACATCGACCAGAGTGCTTTCCGGGTAGGAATATTGATCTTCCCAAAAGGTTCGTTATAAGCAGCGACATTCTCATGAGGTTCTTATGAAGTTCGATTATCAGTATCGAAAAGGACGTACTTACACTGATTTCACTTCCTTCATGGAACAAAATCCGAAACTCCCGATTGTTGAAATGGATACCGTAATCGGTGCCCGAAATAGTGGAAAGGTACTTCTGACTATTCTATTTAGAGACACCAATTTCATGTTGATTTTTCTTTGCCGGATAAGTCTCATCAAAGTGTACTTCATGTTTTTGATAAGCTCACATCGCTTCTTGGTATTGAACTTTTCCGAAAACTATTTCCTGTAAGGATGCGAAAGCATGTTATAAGATGAATAGACTGGTGCTTGTGAACCTGATATTCTTAATGAATATCTGGAGACATTTCATATAGAAGACGAGGAATTCTACAAATAAATTGAAAAGAATATGAAAGAGTTTGCATTAATATACTTGACTTTATGTCGGACATAAAGTATACTATGTTCAGATGGAGGTGATATATTGGCAAAGATGGGACGACCAAAAGCTGAAAATCCTGCTGATAAGAGGATTACAATCAGACTGAATGGTGAAGAACATGAATTGCTGCTTGAATACACCAAAATCATAACATGACTATGACGCAAGTAGTTAAAATGGCAGTGTTAGAGAAACTAATGGCTGACCAGAAGTAATGCAGGCTCTTTTCTTTTTGAGAAAGGAGAAAAGATGGCTTGTAGAAAAGATGGTAAAGGAAGAGTATTACGAAAAGGAGAGCATTATCGTAAAACTGATGGCAGGTATTCATATATTTATACTGATCCATTAGGGAAAAAAAGGACGATATATGCGAAATCTCTTGTAACACTTAGGCAGAAAGAAGACGAACTTGTTCGTGACCAGATGGACGGGTTAAATGTATATGTTGCTGGAAGTGCAGATGTAAATTTTTGTTTGATAGATATATTTCTACCAAGACGGAGTTGCGAAGCACTACAAAAGCAAATTACTTATATACATGGGATCATTTTATCAGGGATACGTTCGGAAAGAAAAGATTAAGGATGTGAAGTATTCTGATGTCTTATTTTTCTATACGGATTTGATTACGAACAAGGGATTGCAGGTAAATACTTTGGAGAGTATCAATACTGTATTGCGACCTACATTTGAGCTGGCAGTACGAGATGATATTATAAGAAGAAATCCTGTAAATGGAGCTTATGCCGAGGTGAAAAAAAGAAACGGTGGTGCTAGAAAGAGTCGAAGAGCACTGACAGTAGAGCAACAGAGAGAATTTATTGATTATGTTGCAAAGAATCCGTTTTCTTCCATTGGTATCCGTTTTTGTATTTCTGCTTGGAACTGGATGCAGAATCGGTGAGGCAATAGGCATCAGATGGGACGATGTTGATATGAAGAAACGAACAATCAATATTAACCATAGTCTTACTTATTACACAAGATCTGACAATTCATTTAAGTGTGAGTTTCGGGTTTCAGAACCTAAAACAGAAGCAGGAATAAGGACAATTCAATGATGGGACCGGTGTATGAAGTGCTCAAGTCTGAATATCAGCGTCAGCAGGAAGAAGGTTTTGTGTTGCAGAGGTTGATGGAATGACAAACTTTATATTTACTAATCGGTTTGGAAATCCACATAATCCGCAGGCAGTAAATCGTGCAATCAAGAGAATCGTTGATACTCACAATGCCGAAGAAGAGGTAGAGGCAAAGAAAAGAAGAGACCTATAATGTTGCCCAGGTTTTCATGTCACATTTTAGACACACATTTGCTTCGAGGTTTTGTGAGAACGAAACCAATGTAAAAGTTATTCAAGAAGTAATGGGACATGCTGATGTCAGCACAACCATGAACATTTATGCGGAGGCAAATCCAGAGGTTACTAGAGAGCTTTGGAGAAACTTGCCAAGAACATGGATGTATTTTAGAAACAACGATATAATATAGAAAAGAGTCCTCTGATTTGAGGGCTAGGCAATTGACCAAAAATTTAATATGACTAATATGTGACTAAATAATGGTTTTAAATTGACTATTTTAATGCATCTTAGTACAGAAATTGCTGTAATGATTTAAAGAAATACAAATCATCTTACAGACCTTTACAGCAAGAGCGAAAAGCTCCCGACAATGAAGAGCATGGATAAGTAAAAGCTAGATAAATAGGGGCTTCCAGCGATTTGGAAGCCCCTGTTTTTAGTATTTTACTGCAAATTTACTGCAAAAAATAAAAATCCATCTTTGTTTTGGCAAAGATGGATTTATTTTTTGTCCGTTGTAGTATTGTTGGTTATTTCAAATAAATCTCCTATAGAGCAATTTAAAATGGAACATAATTTTTCAAGATTTTCAAATTTTATAGATGATGTTTCATTTTGTACCATTCTGTTGAAATTCTGATAACTTAATTCCATCTGTTTATATAACCAGTATTTTGAGTGATTTTGTTCTTTAAGTATATCAAGCACACGCAGACGAACCATATATAGACACTCCTTTATTTTTAGATATTATATCTAAAATCTAATGCTTGCATAATTGATGTACGAATTATATAATGTATACATGAGATACACGCAGTGAACAAGGGGTGTATTAATTATATTATGTAATAAGACCAGTTATGTATAAAACTGGTTTATTACAGAAATATTCAACTGTTATCCTTGTGATTCGAATGATTTAAAATATGATTTAATGTGAAGGAGAAAATTAGAAATGGGATTTTTTGATTCATTAAAAAAGAGATGAATAATATGATGAATGAACAACAGAAAAGCTTTGAAAATGCATTAAGAAGATACAGTGATGATGAAATAATGAGGGCAATTGAAAAAGCTGAAAGAGATGGAATATGTGACTATAGGTATAGAGCTTGTTGCAATGAAGCTAGAAGAAGAGGTTTATAAGTAAGGAGTTAATATGGGATACAGAGATACTTATTTTAATAAGAATGATGCATATGATAATAACAATGGCTGGTATACATGTCAGAAGTGTGGCAGGAAGTTCAGAAAAGGTGATATGGATATAGACCATATTATTCCACAAAAGTTTGGAGGAAGTAGTTCTGAATGGAATTTACAGTGTATATGCAAGCATTGTAATCGCTCAAAACAGGCAAGCATGAGTGATACACCGAGAGATTTGTTTAACTCTGGAAAAAGAATATTAAAAAGGGAAGTTGGAGAAGCTAAAATGATATGGGATTTATCACATGAAGATGAAGATGATTTTTAATGTGTTAAAGTCAAGATAATCAATTATATAATATTATTATGAAAAGGTATTAGTTACGGAAATATAGTTCTGTAATTAGTACCTTTTATTTTTTAGAAAGGAGCTGATAGTTATGGATACTGTATTGAAAGCAAGGGATAATGTTTTATATGAGAATTTAAAAATAGAAAATGGACAGGAAGAGATTATTAAAAGAAAATATGTTCAAGAGAAACTTAATGGCAAAAGAGATGGAAGCCATATTTGAAGAATAATTTTGGATTATCTGAGTGCTTTGATTTGAATAATTATAGTTATGAGGAAGTAGTAAATTTTTGTATTTTTGAAAATATATATTAGATAATCCAAATGATATTTTAAGAATGGACAGAGCAATTGGAACTGTACAGCCAAATCAAAAGATAATGCTTTATACTAAAACGAGTGAGATTAAGCATAATTATGAGAAATTATATAATTATATTTTGGAATATAGAAATAAATTTTATCCTAAAAGTGTAAATGCATATTTTTCATTTTATGGCATTACGAATTTAGAAAATTATTTTAATGCAGAGGTTCGTTGCATTAATGAAATTATGTCATATAAAATGATATGGAAAAAGGGACTTACTGAGTCACAGCTTCTGATAATGATATTCAATTGATGGTTTATTCCATACAGGAATAAATCTTCATCAAATCTTTATTTTTTCCTGTTAGGTTATATTTCAGTAAGAAATGAAATATAGAAGGAAGGATAGTAAAGATGGAAATGATGTTGCAGACACAAAATTTGTGTAAATATTTTAGAAAGCAGAAAGCGGTAAATAACGTTTCACTTAATATAGAAAAGAAACAGATTTATGGACTGCTTGGACCGAATGGTGCGGGAAAATCTACCACATTGAAAATGCTGACCGGTATGATGAAACCAACTGCAGGAAAGATTTACTTTGATGGAAAACTTTTGGATAGGAAAGATTTATCAAAAATAGGAGCGTTAATTGAAAATCCGCCTATTTATGAAAATCTTTCCGCCAGAGAGAATTTGAAGGTAAGACAATTATTGCTTGGTACAGATGAAAACAGAATTGATGAGGTCTTGCAGATTGTATCACTTACAAACACCGGAAAGAAGAAAGCAGGACAGTTTTCTTTGGGGATGAAGCAAAGACTAGGCATTGCAATGGCATTGCTTGGAGAACCGGAACTTTTGATATTGGATGAACCTACGAATGGATTAGATCCAATAGGCATCGAGGAATTACGAGAGCTGATCCGGTCTTTTCCGGAACAGGGAATCACTGTAATTCTCTCCAGTCATATTCTCTCAGAGGTACAGTTACTTGCAGATAAAGTCGGGATTATTTCAGGTGGAATCTTAGGATACGAAGGAGCATTAAAGCAGGGAGATAATCTTGAAGATTTGTTTATGAATGTGGTAAGAAAAAACCAGAAAGCAGGTGAAATCCATGGTTAATATTATAAAAGCAGAACATCAAAAAGCCAAAAGAACCATGCGAAAAAAGTTTATCTGGGGATTTCCTCTTCTTACATTTGTTATGGCATTTATATTTACTCTTGGGATGACAAATGCTTATGCAGAAAGTGTTTGGAACTGGTGGTATACACTTTTGCTGCCGGGGATGATTGCTCTATTTTGTTATCTTTCTGTGGCGCAGGAGAAAAAGATAAAATACTATCATTTAATGACTATTCCCACAGACAGAAGAAAATTGTTGCTGGGGAAAATTATTTATATTGGGTACATGATTTTGTTTTCTAATGTGATTGTGTTTGCAGGAGCAACGCTTGGAGGCTTTCTTCTAACGACACATGTTCCAGTTGGAGGAGCGTTGATTGCAGTATTGTTTCTGACAGTTTCTGAGTTATGGGAGATTCCGGTAGCTTTATTTTTAAGTGAACGATTTGGAATGATTGTAAACCTGTTCGTCTGCCTGTTTATTACCGTCAGCGGTGTGGTAATATCACAAACCAGAATCTGGTATGTACTTGTTTCTGCAATCCCTATGCGAATGATGTGCCCGTTGCTTCATGTTTTACCAAATGGACTTGCCGCAGAAGCAGGGAATCCTCTTTTGGATACGGGAGTCATTGTTCCGGGAATGTGTCTCTCAATCATCTGGTTTGTTTTTGTAACGGTTCTGTTTTTGAAATGGTTTGAGAGAAGAGAGGTGAAATAAGATGATTGGAAGATCTCTTAATGCAGACTTGCGAAAGATGAAAGGAACATCTGTGATTCTGGCACACTTACTGATTCCGATTATAACCAGCGTTATATTTTTAATATATTACTTTTTTTCACCATGGAATGAAAATATGAAAGTGATTGCATTTTATCAGGCAATAGGAGCAGGACTTCCGGTACTTATTGGAATTTTTACAGCAAGTGTGATGGAACAGGAACAAAATGCAGGTGATTTTCAAAATCTGTTGTCTTTACCGGATAAACCTGCAGCATTTTTATCGAAACTGTTGATGCTACTGGTTTTGTGTCTGTGCTCTATCCTATTGACAGCAATCATATTCGGAATTGGATTTGGAAGAATCGCATCAAGCGATATCGAAATCATGAAAGGATGTATATTTGCAGCATTGCTGCTGTGGGAAGCAGTGTTCCACTTTATCTGTGGCAGCTGATTCTGGCTTTTCAGTTTGGAAAAGGGGTATCCATTGGAGCAGGGATTATATCAGGACTAATTAGTGCATTGATGCTTACCGGACTTGGAGATTATGTGTGGAAATATGTATTTGTATGCTGGACGGGTAGAGTACCATATACTTATCTGCAATCTGTATTGGGAGAAACTAGTGTAGGTGAATGGTTGTCATTCATACCAAGTTGCTTAATATTTACAGGGATTAGTATGGTATACTATTTTTGGTGGGTAAACCACTGGGAAGGAAACAGAATATCGGAATAGAATCGAGGGAAACTATGGCAAAAATACTGGCAGTTGATGATGAACCGGCAATTTGGAAATGATAGAAAGCATTTTGAATAAGGATGGACATCTGGTTACCAAAGTAAGTAATCCACTAAAAATTAATATGGAAGAATTACATCGTTATGACCTGATTTTACTGGACATTATGATGCCTGGAATTGATGGTTTCGAATTATGCAAAAGAATCAGGGCACTTGTGGATTGTCCGATTTTGTTTCTTACGGCAAAAACGGAGGAAAACAGTCTGGTAAACGGACTTTCTTTAGGAGCAGATGATTATATTTCAAAGCCATTTGGAGTGATGGAACTTCGGGCAAGGATCAATGCACATCTTAGAAGAGCACAGGGAACATTCTGTCCGGATGGTTTTAGGGAGAGTCTGCATTCAGATGTCTCAAAAGAAACTGTTGATGGATGATAAAGAACTTCCGTTTACGAAAGCAGAGTACGAAATCTGTGAATTTCTGGCTAAAAACAGAGGACAGGTTTTCTCGAAGGAACAGATATTGGAAGCGGTCTTTGGCTTTGACAATGAGAGTAATGACAGTACTATTATCACGCATATCAAAAATATAAGAGCAAAATTTGCGGATTATGATTATATACCGATAAAAACAGTCTGGGGGATTGGATATAAATGGGAAGAGTAAAGAGAAGCAATGCACTCAGCAGGATTTTTATGAGATATGTACTGGTCATGCTTGGATCATTAGTTGGTTTGGTGATTGCTGCTTATCTGCTGCTGTACCTTTTGATTAGTGTGGGCTGTATTTATCCGGCAAATTATGCAGAGCAAAAGATTAATGAAGCATATGATACGATTCTACGTGCAGATAAAGTGACTGCTGAGATGATTCCCGCACTTTGTGATTATGTAATTTTTTCAGAGAATGGAGAGAAAATAGGTGGAGATCTGTCAGAACAATACGAACAGATAGCATGGAATGTTGCAAAGTACAGAAACGCATCCGGGAAATATTTTTATAAAGTAATTGTAAGGGAAAATGAATATGTTGTATTGCAATATCGCCTGACACCTCAATATCATTCAGCTTTTTTGAGGGAGCATTTTATAGGACCACAGAATGTGATGATTATTATGTCTGTGATTGGAGCGGTAGCGATTATCATCATTCCGTCCATATGTTTTGGAAAAAGAATCAAAAAGCAGATGCAGCCTGTATTAGACGCAATCGGACAAATAAAGGATCAAAATCTGGAATATGAGACATCCTGTTCCGGTATCAAAGAGTTCGATGACTGTTTATCGGCAATCGATGATATGCGAGATGCATTGCGAGAATCTTTAGAAAAGCAGTGGAAAACAGAGCAGCAAAAGAAACAACAGATGTCTGCTTTGGCGCATGATATTAAAACACCTCTTACGATTGTACGGGGAAATGCAGAACTACTTTCAGAGACTGAACTGACCACAGAACAGAAGAAAAATATCACTTATGTTTTGAACGGCACAACACAGATACAAAGTTATGTAAAACAGTTGATAGATGTCACAAAATCATGGAATTGCAGTGATGTTACCTATACAACGGTGAGGTTAGAAGATTTTTTCGCAGATATAAAGGAACAGGCACTCGGACTGGTAGAAATCTATCACCAGAAAATAGATTGGAAGGCGGGACAAAGTGATAAAAAGGTAACGATTGCTTATGATCCAATGTTCCGGGCCGTAATGAATGTGATTCAGAATGCAGTGGAGCATACAAAAGAAAATGGAATCATTTATATTGACGCAAAGGAGCAGGATGGCCGGCTGACATTCATTGTGGAGGATAGCGGATCAGGATTTACAAAAGAAGCATTATTGCATGGCACAGAGCAGTTTTTTATGGATGACACAAGTAGAAATGGCGAAGCCCATTATGGGATGGGACTATTTTTTGCAAAAACTGTGGCTGCAAAATATGGTGGAGGTATTAAACTTTCAAATTCTGAAAATACAGGTGGGGCGAGGGTAGAAATATTTTTCCTGAGCAGTCAGGAAACAAGCTAAATAGACCGCAATTAAGCTATGCAAAAGAAATTTTACATGCTTTTATCTAATATGTAAAAGTCTTTTGATAGACGTTACTACTACATTTGCTGTAATCTCATGGAAGACATCTTCCACCAATAAATTAAAGTATTTAGAAATCCGTAGCATAAACTCGGCAGATGGGGTGCTGTCCCCACGTTCTATCCTGCCGACAGTTTTGGTGCTGAATCCGATAGCAGCGGCAAGGTCATCTTGGTAAATGCCACGCTGTTCTCGGATTTCTCGGATATTATTGGTAACCGCCATAAAAATCCTTTCTTTCAGTTCTATAGAATTTTCTTATTGTCAATTATGCAAAATGATGTGTCCGATAAAAGGACTTGCAATTTTTTAATATAGGCTTCTCCGTTTAGAGCGAAGATGCCGATTTCTCCATTAGCAACAGATTCCTGTTGTAATACCCATGCAATCTGACCATCGTGGAATTCAGGTTCCATACTGTCACCACTAATGCGGACACCGAAAGTAGTATCTTCCGGTAAGATAGATTCATCTATACATACAGTCTCTTTCGGTCTGTCTACAAGGAAGTTACCGGTTCCGGCTGATACAGCATTTTCAAAAATATCAATGCTTCGAAATGGAATTATCTTAGCAGTCTGCTTTTCATACATTCCGGATGCGTGGAGCAGATTAATATAATCCATAGCTTTTTCCTGCCTTCATCAGTAAGTGATGAGAAAGGTTCGGCAGGATTTACTCCAAAATATGCTTCATCGTTTATACTTTTCATAATGAGAAACAGAATAAAGATGTTTACATGGTGGCACTCAGAGATGAGGGTAAGCTGATAGGATATTATGAGAAACATGAATATCGAAATTTAGAAACCATGAAACCATACGATTTGTGGTGATGATATGACGAAGGATGAATGGTATAGATGGAGAGATAATCTTATGTGATTTGTTAAATAAAAGAAAACTATGAAAAATGCTGGTGTTGAAAAATAATAAATTGATGTATTATGATGTTGATAATAAAATATGGAGGTGTATCATGAAAGCACATAAATATTGGTCAATCGGACAATAGTTACAATGATTGGAACTTTTATACAGGATATAAAGGGCTAAAAGCAGCACACAAATACTTTGCATTTGGTTCTCTGATATGCATGATTATGGCAGTCTTTTCTGGTCATAAAATGATTTCGGGCAATAAAAGAACAAGAAAACAGGTGAAAAACACAAAAGCGGAGGAATAGTAAATGTTAGAGTTAGGAAAAAAAGCACCGGACTTTGAATTGCCGGATCAGAACGGAGAAATGCATAAATTAAGTGATTATTTAGGTAAAAATAATTTTATATTTTTATCCAAAGGATAATACACCAGGATGTACGAAGCAGGCATGTGGCTTTTCTGAGCGTTATCCACAGTTTACTGAGAAGGGAGCTGTTATTCTCGGAGTAAGCAAGGACTCTGTAGCGTCTCACAAGAGATTTGAAGAAAAATACGGACTGGCATTTACGCTATTAGCAGATCCGGAGCGTAAAGTTATTGAAGCATATGATGTCTGGAAAGAAAAGAAAAATTATGGAAAAGTATCTATGGGTGTAGTAAGAACTACATATCTTATTGATGAGCAGGGAATCATTATAAAGGCAAATGATAAAGTCAAGGCGGCAGATGATCCTGAAAATATGCTTAAGGAATTGGCATAATGAAGATTATTTTATCACCTGCAAAAAAGATGATTGTAGATACCGATAACTTAGCACCGCTTGAATTGCCTGTCTATATTGATAAGACAGCAGAAGTATTAAACTGGATGAAAAGCAAATCAAAAGAAGAACTGAAAGCTATCTGGAAATGTAATGACAAGATTGCAGAGCAGAACTTTAACAGATTGGAAAATATGAATCTTTATAACAGGCTTACTCCGGCTGTTTTAGCATATGAAGGGATTGCATTTCAATATATGGCACCATCTGTGTTTGAAATCCAGCAGTTTGAGTATTTGCAAAATCATTTAAGAATCTTGTCTGCGTTTTATGGCATTTTAAAACCAATGGATGGTGTGACTCCTTATCGTCTTGAAATGCAGGCAAAGGTTGGAATTGGAGATGCAAAAAATCTGTATGAGTATTGGGGAGAATTGTTATACCGCTCAGTAATCGATGACAGTAGGATTATCATTAATCTTGCATCAAAAGAATACTCAAAATGTATAGAAAAGTATCTGACACCACAGGACAGATATATTACGATTGTATTTTGTGAGTTATCCGGAGATAAATTGGTAACAAAAGGTACCTATGCCAAGATGGCTCGTGGTGAAATGGTCAGATTCATAGCGGAAAATAATATTGAAAATCCGGCGGAGATTCAGAAATTTGACAGACTCGGATATTCGTTTAGGTCTGATTTATCTTCAGATTCAGAATATGTATTTGAACGTGAAATAAAATAGTTATTCAGGTAAAAGATGCTCAATTTGGCAGTTTTTATAATAATGAGAATTATTACTATTTTTTATTGACAACAGGATAAGAGTGGTATACAATCCTTATTAAGAGCTAATCCTAATAAGGAGGACTAATGACAAATAGGAGAAATACCATTCAAAAAGATCTTGTAAGAAATGCCGTATACGAAATGAGAAGACACGTTACGGCAAATGAAGTGTATGAATTTATAAAAGAAGCATATCCAACAATTGGAAAAGGAACTGTATATAGAAATCTTGATATATTGGTAGAGGAAGGTGCATTAAGGAAGGTTGAAGTTCCGGATGGACCGAACCGATTTGATTTTACCTTGAAAAATCATTACCATGTAAGATGTATAAAGTGCGGTGAAGTTTTTGATGTGGATATGGATCAAATACCGGATTTGCTGGAAAGAATTCATAACACTCATGGAATTGAATTTGTGGATTATGATATTTCATTTAAAGGCATTTGCCCGAAATGCAGGGAGAAGGTAAAGGAGGAACAGCATGGATAGCAAAGCAATGTATAAGTTGAGTTATGGACTGTTTATATTGATTAAGGAGATGAGATTATTACGAAGATGAAAGTTATTAATTCAAAAAAAGCAGTAATGATAGGCTGTGGCTTTGTTGGTTCTGCATCGGTATTTGCTCTGATGCAGAGTGGCTTGTTTACAGAGATTGTACTTATCGATGCAGATAAGAACAAGGCAGAAGGAGAAGCGATGGATATCAGTCATGGTATTCCATTTGCGAGTCCGATGAAAATATATGCCGGAGATTATGATGATGTGGCTGATGCTGCAATTGTTGTCATATCTGCCGGAGCGGGACAGAAACCGGGAGAGACAAGGCTTGATCTCGTAAATAAAAATGTAGCAATATTTAAGTCAATTATTCCTGAAATAGCAAAGAGAAATTTTGCAGGTATCATGCTTGTAGTTGCGAATCCGGTAGATATCCTGACTCAGGTAGCCATAAAGTTATCAGGACTTCCAGAAAACAGGGTTATTGGATCGGGTACTGTGTTAGATAGTGCCAGATTAAGATATAAGCTTGGTGAGCATTTATCTGTGGACAGCAGGAGTGTTCATGCATTTATAGTAGGTGAGCATGGAGACAGCGAAGTTGTAGCATGGTCATCAGCCAATGTATCTGGCGTTCCATTAAGTGAAATGTGTGAAATGCGTGGACATTATAAGCACAAGGAAAACACGGCAGAAATAGCTACAGCAGTCAAGAACAGTGCGTATGAGATCATAAACAAAAAGCACGCTACTTATTATGGAATTGCAATGTCTGTAAAAAGAATCTGCGAAGTGATTATGAGAGATGAAAAATCAATACTTCCTGTATCACACATGATTCATGGAGTATATGATATTGACGGAGTATCGTTAAGTATGCCAGCTATTGTAGGTGCAGATGGTATTGAGTCTGATATACCTATTAATTTAAGTGGCGAAGAAGCGTTAAAGCTTAAGGAATCTGCAGATTCCTTGAAAAAGATTATGGAGACAATTGAATTATAAATTTTACACATGGAAGTATATACAGTGGAAGGCAGTCATGTTCATGTCGTGGTCGGACAGACAAAACATCCAATGCTTGAAGAACATTTCATTGAGTGGATTACATTAAATACAAACCAGGGAAATATACAGAAAACAGTTAAATCCAGGTCAGGAGCCGGTAGTGGATTTTTGTCTTTGCGATGGTGAACAGGTAGAAGAAGTATATGCATATTGTAACCTGAATGGATTATGGAAATGCTAAAAGCATTTATACATATTAAGATTACAGAACAACACAAATATAACAGTAATATAGGCTGTGTATTAATATATTTACAAGGAGGAACAAACGAATGAAATACGTATGTGATGTTTGCGGATGGGAATACGATGAGGAGAAGGGCTATCCAGAAGGTGGTATTGCACCTGGTACAAAGTGGGAGGATATTCCAGAAGATTTTGAATGTCCGTTATGCTCTGTTGGAAAAGACCAGTTCTCAGAAGCATAAATGTATTATGATAGGATTATAACAATGAAAGAAGAACTAAGTATAGATATCATCGGACTTGCAGGAGCCTGTTCTTATGCTTTGGACTGTATAGAAGCAGAGTTGGTAAATATCAAAAACAAACATGGAAAAAGAGTGGCTTATATAAGTATATGCATGGCTGAATATTGGAAAATTGAAGGTGATGAATTACAAGATTTAGCCATGTGTGCTTTACTGCATGATAATGCTTTGACACAATATATTTCGGAAGAACTGAAAAAGGATTCCGTCATTAATTGTAAAAAAGATTTATCCGAGAAAAAAACAAATCTTCATTGTATTTATGGTGAAAAAAATATTACTAAAATTCCATTTAAAACAGATGTGTCAAATGTGATTTTGTATCATCATGAACATGCCGATGGAACTGGTCCTTTTCAAAAAAAGTGGGATGAAATTCCATTGTTTGCAAGGATTATTCATCTTGCAGATACCATTGATATTATAGGAAATAACAGTTGGAATTTTATATGTCAGTACCTTTTAAAAAATAGGGATGGATTATTCGATTCAGAATGTGTGAATGCTTTTCTTCATGCATTCACACATTCCGAATCTTTTATGTGTTTAAGTGATGGTTCTTTTGAAACGAAGCTATGGGAGATTATCCCAAGACAAAAACAGGTTTTTGATTGGAAAACGTGTAAAAATGTCGCAGATTTTTTTGCAAAGATTGTAGATTATAAATCTTCTTTTACAAGCAGACATTCTATAGGAGTGGCTGAAAAAGCAGCTTTTTTTGCTCAATATATCGGATATGATTCTATTAATGTGCAAAAAATGTATCTGGCTGGTGCACTGCATGATATTGGGAAGATGGCAGTAGGCAATGAAATTTTGGAAAAACCGGATAAGCTTACGGATGATGAATTTTCAAAAATGAAGAATCATGCTGGCTATACATACCTTATATTATCAGAGGTTAATGATTTTGAAGAAATACGAGACTGGGCAGCTTTCCATCATGAAAAATTAAATGGAAAAGGCTATCCTTTTGGGAAAACTGCGGATGAATTAAATGAACCGGAACGTATTATGGCATGTATTGATATTTATCAGGCATTAACCGAGGACAGACCATATAAGAAAGGTTTATCGCACGAAAAAACGTGTGAGATGCTCGATGACATGGCGCAGAAAGGTTTTGTTGATTCTGATATTTCCAAGAAAATTAGGGAATGTTTTGGTGGAATCTAACATTAAAAACGAGAAAATATAGGAAATTCATGAGAAATGCATTTGCCTATTATGAATAGTATTGAACAGGTAACAGGTTCATAAAACAAATAAACTGAAAGTAGGATTGATTTATGTATGAAATGAAACCAGAATATTATATCGGTATAGATATGATAGACGAAGAACACAAGCAGTTATTTAAATATGCAGATGAGGCATATGAACTGCTTCATGATGAGTTTACACCGGATAAATATGATAGGATTAATATAATATTAGAAAATCTCCGAAATTATACAGTAAAACACTTTAGTGATGAAGAGCAGTATATGGAATCTATTAATTATAAGAAGATATTTACACAGAAAGTTCAACATCAGGAATTTATACATAAACTTGATGAATTTATGGAACATCACAATGATGAGGTAGAAGATCAAGATGAACAGATTATGGGGATTTTAAAATATCTCACAGAGTGGTTAGTTAATCACATTCTGTATGTCGATGGTCAAATTCCAAAAGGCTGATATAGTAAGAAAGGCTGTTATTTTTTAGAGAGTAGCAGCCTTTTTTATTTTGAATATAAAATATGACACATACACTTGACAATATGCATACATGGATGAAATAGGACATTTCTTCATAAAAACAGTATGTTTATGGTATACTAGCTAATGGTAATGCAGTTTCAATCGACATTACATATTATGAAGAGAAATTAATACAAAGGAGTTACAATCAAATGGATAACAATGAAGTAGTAACAGAAGAAGTGGCAGCAGTTGTTGAAAATAATACAGGTATTGAAAATAGATAGTGGCGAAAGAGATGCGACTTTGTTTCTTAGCAGTTTTATCGACAAAGGAAAAAATGAATTATACAATAGACCTTCTTATCACTATGGTGACAGATGAGATTGCAGAAGAAACGGGCAAGGACAGAAAAGAGATATTGGCTGTTTGACGTGAGTCATGCTGTGACAAAAAGATAGCTGCTGTTAGAGAGGAAATGCTAATTCCGGTAATGCTTATGCTTGTAAGAATTGCAAATAAGACGAAAGGAAGGTTTCTATGACAGTAAAAGAAAAAGCAGAGCTGATTGTAAAAGATATAAAGAAAGAACAGGGAACAAATCCGGTTGTTATTTTAAGCAGATTGCAGAGAAGGAATATATTAGCATTCATGGACCGGAACACCATATATTAGATGGTGCAAGTTTGCTTGTAGCCTACAAAAACGCAGGTGGAGAGATAGACTTAGAACAGGCGTTGGAAAGGCTGATGGCAGAGGGTCTTAGGATGCCGGGGGCAATGTGCGGTTTATGGGGAATATGCGGAGCAATCACATCTATAGGTGCTGCACTAGCAATCATCGACGGAACAGGTCCGCTTTCAACGGATGGAACATGGGGAAATCATATGCAGTTTACCTCGAAAGCAATTGGAGAATTAGGAACCATAAACGGACCAAGATGCTGCAAGAGAGATGCAATGATAGCATTTAAGAATGGTATTGATTATGTAAATGCTCATTATGGAGTAACATTGCAATACGAACAAATGCAATGCGGATTCACAGATTTTAATGAGCAATGTATAAAGGAGAGGTGTCCATTTTATGAGTAAGATAAAAGTAGCTTTTATTTGTGTCCATAATTCCTGCCGAAGTCAGATTGCTGAGGCTTTTGGAAGACATATGGCATCAGACGTGTTTCAAAGTTATTCGGCGGGGACAGAAACAAAACCACGGATTAATCAGGATGCTGTCCGTATTATGAAGGAATTATATAATATAGATATGGAAGCAGAAGGACAGTTCAGTAAGCTGGTTAGTGATATTCCAGAACCGGATATTGCAATATCAATGGGATGTAATGTAGGGTGTCCATTTATAGGCAGACCATTTGATGATAATTGGGGACTTGAAGATCCAACTGGGAAAAGCGATGAGGAATTTAAGATAGTCATTGAACAAATAAAGCATGATATTTTGGAGTTAAAAAGTCGATTGAACCATAATGAGATTTAATAAACTTTTTTGTCTGACTGAGAAAATTAATAATAAACTTACACAGCACTTTAGCCAGAACAGGTTAGGAGTGCTTTTTCATACCATAAAAGGAGGCGGTTGAAGCAATAACGCATACCGAGCAGTGATTTACATGTAAGGAATATAAGGATGGAGTAGTTATTTCGAAAACGATGTACTAGGAATTGATGAATTTACATGGCTGCCTGAAACGAAATCCGAAATTGACACCCCAATAACTAAATACTATAATATTCTATACGGCTTTAATAGTATTGTATTATATGCGTGATTAAGTGAAATACGTTAATGATAAGGAGAATGCAAATGGGGGCCTTAAAGTGCAAAATGTGCGGAAGTAATCTGGAGATAGAGGATTCGATTACTGTCTGTAAATGCGAAAAATGTGGAACGAGCCAGACAGTTCCGGATATAGAGGACGATAAAGAACTTAAGCTGTTTGAGCGTGCCGGGAGACTGCGTTTTAACTGCGATTTTGATAAAGCAGCAGGAATATATAATACAATAACTGACAGTTACCCAGAGGAAGCAGAAGGATACTGGGGATTAGTCCTTTGCAAATATGGTATTGAATATGCGGATAATGCGAGTGGAAAAAAGGTACCTGTTTGTCACAGAATCTCTTATGATAGTGTAATGGATGATGAAGATTTTGAACTTGTTATGGAGAATTCAGATTCAGAGTCAAGAGCAATATTCAGGGAAGAAGCTAAGATCATAGAGGAAAATCGTAAGAAATATATTCAGATTGCTGAAAGTGAACAGCCATACGATATATATATAAGCTACAGGGCAAAAGATGATAATGGAGATAAGACGGCTGTTAGTGAAATAGCAGGACATTTATATAACAAGCTGACATCAGCCGGATACAGGGTATTTTTATCAGAAGCCGCACTTAAAGGAAAAAAGCGATCAGAATGTGAACCATACATATATTCAGCTCTTAATTCAGCAAATGTTATGCTTGCACTTGGTACATCATATGATGATTATAACGATGTCTGGGTTAAGAATGAATGGAACAGATATCTTGAGATAGCAGAAAAGAATAAGAACAAATGTCTTATTCCATGTTATAAAGATGTTGATGAATATGATATTCCTAAAGAATTTGCAGGTCTGAAGGTGTGCCAGCTTGGAAACGATGATACATTTAATAATATAATGGCTGAGATTGCAAATGTGGTGAAGCCGGAATCAGTTAACCAGCCAGCACCAGAACCAGAAAAGGCTGAACCAGCGGAAGAGATTGAACTTGAAGAAATAGAAATCATCGAACCAGTGAATATCAATAAGCTGCTTGATGAAGGATTTTCTGCAATTTCAGATAAGAACTGAAAAGCCAATAAGCTTTTTTCAGGTCCTTGATGAAGAACCTGATAATTCAAAGGCATACTGGGGACAGCTTCTTGTGCAGCAGGAATGCACTAATGCAAGAGAAATGGCAGATAATTTGTATCTTCAGGTAATTGGAAATACATCAGATAATACATATGAACTGGAAATCAGAGACAGGCGTCAGGAGATAAAGGACAAGTATCCTGTTGCTAATCTGTTCTCAGAAGAAGAGTATGCGAATCTGTTTGATGTACATTTTAACTATCAGTCAGGTGTTGAGAATACAAAGAGTGCCATTGCAGCTAATAATGAGCATTACATATTAAGTGATAATGAGCTTTTCAAGAGGGCAAAGCAGAATGCCGATGCTGAGGTGGCAGCCGGAATAGAAGAATTTGTTGCTAATGTAAACAGGCATCTTGACGAGATATTAAAGAATGTAACAGAACAGGAACAACAAGAGATAGAGGCAGCCAGACAGCAGGAAACAGCATATTTTTCAAAGCTTGAGGATGCATTTAAGAAGGCAGACGATATGGCAAATGCTAATCTTTCCAACAGTGAAGCAGAATACCAGAAAGACCATGATTCGTGGGAGTATGAGAGAGATAATCTTGAGGAAGCCAGACAGCAGTGGGTTAAGGATGTTGAAGAGAAGCAGAAGGAACATGATGAGTGGCTGGCTGTAAATGGTGCAGCTATTGAAGAATGGAATGCCAAGAAGAAAGAATATAATGACAACAAGCAGAAACTTGAATATGAGTTAAAGAGACTTCAGGAAGATAAAGGATTTATAGAAGGTTTTATGGCTGGGGCAAAAGCAGCCAAGAAGGATAAGGAAATAATGAATGTAAGGATTGAATTATCACGGCTGGCATTGCCTAAAGAACCGATAATGCCTAAAGAACCGGTTATTCCACCGGAACCGGCATTGAGAAGAGAACCGGAAAAGCCTGATTATGACATAATGATTGGACGAAATGATGTGCTTGATACATTTAGAAGTCTTATGGCGTAGTGAGTATTCATGAGAAAGGGGATAAGTATGAAATATTCAAATGTTGTTGTTGCTGGAGGCGGAGTGCTTGGAAGCCAGATTGCTTTTCAGGCAGCATATTGTGGATTTAATGTAACTATCTGGTTAAGAAGCGAGGGGTCTATTGGAAGAACACAGCCTAAGATTGACCATCTTAAGCAGACTTATATCGAAGCTATTGAGAAGATGGCGGAGGATAAGAATGCATGGTGTGCAGGACTTGCGGATGAAGATACATTTGACAAGGAAGAGTGTCTTAAGAAGGTTGAAAATGCATATGCTAATCTCAAGCTTGAACTTGATATGGCTAAGGCTGTTGCAGATGCAGACCTTGTAATTGAGTCAATGGCTGAGAATGAGAAGGACAAGATTGCTTTCTATGAAAAGCTTTCACCGCTTCTTCCAGAAAAGACTGTGATTGTAACTAATTCATCAACACTTCTTCCTTCAATGTTTGCTAAATATACAGGCAGACCTGACAAATATCTGTCATTACATTTTGCTAATTCTATATGGAAGAATAATACTGCAGAGGTTATGACACAGGCACAGACTGATGAAAAATATTTTAACGAGGTTATGCAGTTTGCCAACGACATACGAATGATCGGACTTCCTGTAAGAAAGGAAAAGAGCGGATATCTGCTTAATTCTATGCTTGTTCCATTCCTTTTAAGCGGGCTTGATTTGTACGCAGCAGGAATATCTGATCCTGAAAGTATTGATATTGCATGGACAAGAGGAACTGGAGCACCTAAAGGACCATTCCAGATATTTGACACAGTAGGACTTAATACTGCCTACAATATTGTTCACCAGTACCAGAGCGTTCCGGGAATTTTCTCACCACTTCTTAAGAAGATGATGATGCCATATAATTTCAAGAAGATGGAAGCAATCCTTAAGAAATATATTGATGAGGGCAAGCTTGGAATGTCTTCTGGCGAAGGCTTTTACAAATATAATTAAGGACTGATGATATGACGACTAGGGAAGAAGCACTCGAATATGGACTTTCTTTTCCAGATACTTATCAGGAAGCACCTTTCATGATCAGAACTGGCAGCTGGTAAGAGTTAAAGGATGCAAGAAAGCATTTTTATGGACATACGAGCGTGACGGATATATTAATCTTAATGTGAAAGTTTCACCTGAATGGCGGGATTTGTGGAGGAGTACATATTCTTCTGTAATTGCGGGCTGGCATCAGAATAAGGAACACTGGAATACTATTATTCTTGATGGAACTGTTCCTGATGAAGATATCAGACGCATGATTGCGGAAAGCTATGACCTTGTATCTTACAGCCCGACCAAGAGGATATATGAAGCTGTTAAGAAGATTCCTAGAGGACAGGTTGCAACATATGGACAGATTGCAGAGCTTGCAGGCGACAGAAATATGGCGCGTGCAGTTGGCAATGCACTTCATAAGAACCCGGATCCGTTACATATTCCGTGCTACAGAGTAGTTAATTCGAAGGGAGAGCTTGCCGGGGAATTCGCATTTGGAGGAGCCGGAAAGCAGGCAGAACTGCTTATGGCAGATGGAATTGAGGTTGTTAATGGCAGGGTTGACCTGAAAAAATATGGAATGAAATTCTGAATTACTATAATGATATATGAAATAATGTCGATATATATTAGGCATGGAAGGCGCATTTATTCAATGGATTGAAGCTGTTGGATGAATGCGTTTTTTTTATTATTTGCCACTTGGACCTTTCTGGAAAGTGGTGCGGCTGCGACTGACTGAGAGGCTGCAGAAAGGAGAATACATGAATATTAACACACAAATGAGGTATGGGACTTATTCAGAGTACAGTTCCAGAACAACGAAGACTGGCAAAGGAGACACCGGTTTTGAAGAATCTATGAAGCAGGATAATAATATCCAGTACAAGTCATTAGGAATTGGCTTCTTAAATGTTGGGGATACCGGCTACGGAATGAGGGCAACCCAGATTATTAATCCGGACAGTGAGGACACGATTATAAGAGTAAGTGTTGCACTGGGTGGAAATGAATTTAAAAATTATGATGTTAATCTTTCCAAGATAGATCCATCTAATGCAAGTGCTGTGGAAATGTTTGCATATTGCCAGTATGCAGACTCAACCAGTGAAGGTTCATACAAATGGGGCAGCTGGAATGCCTTGAAACATTTGACAGATGATATGGCATATTCATACAATTCACTGGATGAAGCTTTAACTGAAAAGAAAAACTGGAATGCTGCACTGGCTGGTTCAGGTATTGAACTTGAAAATGAGGCAACGGGTGAAAGATATTCTGTAGCGGATCTCATTGAAATGCTCAAACAGCAGTATGAGCTTACAGCAGACGATCTTGAGGAAAAGGACTGGCGGGATATGTCAGACAAGGAATGGGAAAAGCTTTTAAACAGTTTTGACCAGAATATTGATGCAATCAAGGATAAAATCAGAAAGCTTAAGGAAGTTCAGGATGAAGCAGCTTCTAAGGCAGCAGCTAATGCACCGGCAGGGCAGAAGGCAAATGCAGCTTCGAGCGCAGCGCAGAGTGCAGCAGCCAATGGATTTGCATCGGATGTAAAGACTGAGGATGAAGAATGGATAGAAGAAAACAGTTGGACATATGACATGAAAACAGAGAATCAGACAATTCTTCATAAAGCAGCTATTGCCAATGAAAAGCACAGGACAGCCTTAGCAAGTCTCAGGAGCTTATGCTTACAGGAGACACAACAGAAGGTGTAAGCAAGACAGAAGGTGCAACAGAAAGTGCATCATGTGATGATGAATCAGGAGAAAAAGTGTGGACAGTTACTGCATATACCGAGCAGGGAATTATATGTAAGGAATTTAAGGACGGAGTAGGCACACTTTTGTGGCAGATTGATTTTAAAAATCCGACAGATTACAACAAGGTTATGGATTACCTCGATAACGAAAAAGAAGAGGATATATTAAAGTATGTCAGGGATAAGGAATTCTGGGAGAAGCTTATCTGGGGGTAAGATAAACTGAAATAAAAGCAAAATGGACTTTCTGCACGGTAAATCCGTGGGAAAGTCCATTTTATTATTACTTTATCACCAGCACCCTGTCGGTATCATCACCCTCAACTTTAGCGAATTTCTTAGCAGTGAATGAATCGGCGGAGCATTTGCCAATGTGACTTTTTACGCCAGTGACAGGACTTATCCACCACATGTCTCGTCATGGTTACATACAACACCATAGCTTACACCATCATGTCCGCCGTACTTTCATAATGGATATATTATAGCATATTTTGTAAAAATGTTTTATAATAAAAACATTAAGTATTTGAAACGGAGATTGTTATGTGGAAGATAAAACAGATATTTGACGGAGATTATGGGTGTGAAGAACTTGCAGAAGGGCAGACACCCAGGGTTTCTGTTATGCTTGTTGATGAAGCTGGCGCTAAGAAATATATTACAGTAGAAGATAAATGGCTTACTGATAACGGACTTGATGAAGGTTCAGTGTGGCCGGAGGATACAGATGAATAGATTGACAAATGCTGCTAAATATGCAGCTATTATAATGTCGCTGATAGTTACTGTGACGATGGTGTCAGGCTGTAAAAAGAATAATACTGATGTTTCATCAGAATTGAATAAATCGGACATTGAAGAAACAAGTCAGGATATGACTGGAAGCGGAATCGAGGATTCAGATGTAGGCAGTCAGTCTGCTGAGGAGACAGCAGAAACAGAAAGCACAGAGCAGACAGAAAGCGATTTTGAAGAGAATACAGAACAGATTGAAACAGATGCAGGGCAGGAGGAGACGCAGAATCCATATATAAGACAGAAAGAACCATATACCGGAGTCCCTGTATATGAGAATCTGGAACACATTTATATGAATACAACATGGGAATATGCGGACCATTCTGCTATAAGTGATGGCTATGCTGTTCTTTATAAAGCGTCAGGTCAGAGAAAGAACATTGTTGTCGGAGTTAATGCCGGGCATGGAACGGCAGGAGGTTCGGCGGTCAGAACATTGTGCCATCCGGATGGTTCTCTTAAGAGTACAGGAGGCAGTACGGCGGCTGGCGCTGCGACAGCAACGGCGGTGTCAGGCGGAATGACATTTTATGACGGGACACCAGAGAGCGAAGTAACACTTAAGATGGCAGAGATTTTAAGAGATAAACTTCTGTTAGAAGGATATGATGTGCTGATGATAAGGGATTCATCAGATGTACAGCTTGATAATGTGGCAAGAACTGTAATATGTAACAATGTTGCAGACTGTCATATATCATTGCACTGGGATGGTGATGGACTTTCATACGATAAGGGATGCTTTTATATAGCAGTTCCCGATGCAATTAAGAATATGAGTCCTGTGGCAGACCACTGGCAGCAGCATGATTCACTTGGGGCATCACTTGTTGAAGGACTTCGTGGACAAGGTGCAAAGATTCATGGTTCTGGAAGCATGGCGATAGATCTGACACAGACATCATACAGTACAGTTCCGTCAGTTGATATGGAACTTGGGAATGCAAGCTCAGACCATAGTGATGAAACATTAGAAATGCTTGCCAATGGACTTGTGAATGGCGTTGGTGCATTTTGGATATTAATAACTGGTATTCACATTTGAATTGATAGAAGTTACTTCAGGGAAGGATGTCTTGAACTTATGGAGAATAATTACAATGATACACATTACAGCATGCTTTTGAGAAAGCTGATAAAGCATTGTATTCAGCCAAGCAGGAAAGGGAAGACACCATTATCTGCTGAGGCAGTGACAAGACGCGCAAGGGCATTGGGTGCAGCAATTTAATTAAGAATTAAATTCGAAATATTTTAAGGAGAACAATAATGGATAAGAAAACACAGATTATAGCGGTTGCAGGAAAAGGCGGCGTTGGTAAGACTTCTTTAGCGGGAGTTATTGTAAAGCTTCTTGTTGAGGCACACCCAGATAAGAAGATACTTGCGATTGACGCTGACCCGGCTGTCGGACTTTCTACAGTGCTTAATGTTGAAGTGGAAAAGACTATAGATGATATAAGAAAAGAAGTAATCAAGAATGTTGAAGACGGAGATACCAAGACTGCTGTGGAGTTACTTGGAGAAGCCAAATACGAGATAATGGATGCAGTTGTTGAACAGGACGGATATGCATTTATCGCAATAGGAAGACCTGAGACAGCAGGCTGTTACTGCAAGATTAATTCATATCTTAAAGAAGTTATCACAATGCTTTCAGATAAGTTTGATTATGTTGTAATTGATGGAGAAGCAGGAATAGAGCAGATTAACAGAAGAGTTATGGAGAAGGTAACACATCTGCTGCTTGTTACTGACGCGAGCAAGAAGGGATGCCTTAAGGTTGTGCAGACAATCAAGAAAGTTGCAGATGAGCTTGTAATGTATGACAGAATCGGGTTATCGCTAACAGAATACCGGATATGGAGGTTGCGAAGCTTATGGATATCGGCGGCCTTGAACTGCTTTCAGTAATACAGAGCGATTCCAAGCTTGCGCAGGCAGATGTTCTTGGTGAAAATGTATTCAATCTCCCTGATGATGCGATTATTGTTGAGGGTGCAAAGAAAGCCCTTGTTAATATGGGAATATTGTAAGAGGAGGCAAATGTGAAGGATTTAGCTAATCTGTATTATTTTGAGAAGCTTTTGGAGGACGTGAATAACGACCTTGTAAGGCAGGCACAGGCTAAAGGTGATATTGCAATCGGTGCAGTCTGTTTTCAGATACCGGAGCCGCTTATTAATCTGCCTGGCAGCTTTTCGGTAAGGCTGCGTGCACCCCGTACAGGTTCTATAGAGATGGGTACATATTACATGAGCAGTATGCTATGTGAGGGATGTCGTGCGATATTAGAGAGAGCAATTGAGGGTGGATTTAACTTTCTTGACTGTATAATTGCGCCGGATGCATGTGCGCAGATGAACAGGTGCGTAGAGAATATTGAGAGACAGCACCTTATAGAGAAGGAAAAATTCTTTGTGGAATATTCAGATGTTCCGATGAAGAATGATGAGACGGCGTTAAGACATTTTGTTAAGCAGATGAGACTTCATGTGCTTGAACCACTTAATAATACATATGGAATAGACATATCAGATGATGCACTTAGAAAGTCAGTAGAATTGCAGAATAAGATAAGCCGGCTTATAAGAAGCATCGGTGATTACAGAAAAGAAGATAATCCAAGAATTACTGGGTATGAATTCGCGGTTCTGTGTCTTGCAACCTACTGTTGCCCGAAAGAGGCACTTATAGAAAAGCTCGAAGAAACACTTGAGGAGCTTAAGACGCGTGAACCTGATAAAAAATGTAATTACAGGGCAAGGGTAGTAATGGTTGGTTCAGAGATTGATAATCCTGAGCTTATAAAGCTTGCTGAGGAGGCAGGGGCACTGGTTGTGGCTGACAGATTCTGTTTTGGTTCACTTCCGGGAAGAGATGAGATTATTATTAACGATACAGAGGATGTTCTTACACAGATATGCAGACAGTATATGAAGTGGGGACAGTGTCCAAGATTCATGAATACAGAAAAGATTATCGAGAGACAGGAGTATGTTGACGCAATAGCTAAAGAGTATAAGGCGGATGGCCTTATATATCAGCAGATTAAATTCTGTGATTACTGGGGCTATGAGAGGGCTTCGGCATTCCATGTCATGAAAGAAAAATACGGCTATCCTGTTCTTTCAATTGACAGACCTTATGCTGTCGGAACTTCTGGACAGTTAAGAACGAGGATACAGGCATTTGTTGAGAGCCTTGAGATTAAGCGTATCAATGCAGGAAGGAAATTATAAATATGTCTAAGAATATAGGAAGCGAGCCACTCGGCAGATTCTATACAGGCAAAAAGCCGAAGAGAAGAAGAGAATGGCGCGGATTGAAAGATACATGGTACGACTATGTAAGGTGGCTTGGATACTGGAAGACTTTAATTACATTTATAATAAAACCTAATAACATGAAGGGCTTCTTCAGATACCGCTGGATGATTAATTATCTTGCATTGCCTGATTTCATGGACAGGCATACCGAGGGCATGAGAGGAACTCAGCTTAGAATGGCGCATCAGGCATTGGGACTTATCGTTACTGATATATGCGGGATGCTTGGACAGATATTTAAGGCAGACCCGGCTATCGGCAATGATAAGAAGCTAAACAGCAAGATTGTACTTTTTGATGAAAATATGATGAGTACACTGATGGGAGGTTTCCCTAACCTTACATGGTTGTCAGTGGAAGTTCCTGCTGTGTATACAAGCTCGATGATGTCACAGGACGGAGTAAGCTATTATGTAGATGTTACACATCAGTATGGTGTGCCGTCAGATGTCTGTCCTATGCCGGCAGCTGAGCTTGGTGTTGCATTGGCTGATGATTTTCCGCTTATAGGCTGCTGTGCCGTGCAGTGTAATACGACATGTGACGGAAGCCTTATGGGTAACGGGATTGAAGCAAGGTCATTTAAGATTCCTACATTTCAGCTTGCTGTGCCAATAAGACACAGACAGGAAAGCGTACAGGAGTATGCGGCAGAAGAGGTTGTCAATGCAATCCATTTCATAGAGGAACAGACTGGAGAGAAGTTCGACTGGGATGCATTCTTTAAGAGTATGAAGCGGTTTAATGCAGAGACAGAGGAATTCTTAGAGTGGATGGAGATTTCCAAGACAGATTATCCGCAGGTTATGGGCGTAACGCTTGCACTCTACAGATATGGTGTATATCAGGCTGCCGGTGGAAGAAATCAGGCATTCCTTGATATGGATAAAAAGCTTACAAAGATGGCACTTGATGCATATAAGAATAAAGAGATGGCGGCGAAGGAGTACCGCCACAGAGCCATGACATGGGGCGTTCAGGCTGCATATTATACGGCACTCCCAATCTGGCTTCTTAACTGCTGGGGTGTTGTAACTATTGCAGATATGTTAAGTATGGTGTCTACAGAGATGGTCAACACAGAGGATAAGCACCAGGCAATGTTAGACCTTGCATATCTGTATGAGAACATGATTATGAGAAACCGCTCTAACGGCGGTTATGAGACAGGCGTAGAGGCACTCTGGCGTTTCTGCGAAATGTTTAATATTGATATAGTAATCATGTATGTTCATATGGGCTGCAAATCAATGTCGGGATATCACGGTTTATTTGAAGAAGAAGCAAGAAAACATGGAATTCATTTAATATGGGTAACGCACAATCTTATGTGTCCTGAGGATGGAACTAGAAGAGACATGAGAACGGAGATTAACAGATACATGAGAACTGTTTTCAGGGAAGAACCGCTTGACCCGTCACTTGAGGATTTTGACGATTCTAAGAGCTGGTAAGAAGTGTGTATGCTGCATATGTGGCAGGAAAGGATAGCAGAATGAAATATTTCGGTGGTTGTGACGCAGGAAGTACATATACCAAATGCGTAATTATAGATGAGAATGGAAAAATCTTAGCTGCGGTTACTAAGAGAAGCAGGATTAACCCTGTGCTTAGTGCGAAGGATGCGCTTGACGAGGCTGTAAGCCAGGTTGACGGTTTAAACAGCGCAGAGGAGCTTACATATCTGATTGGTACGGGTTACGGAAGAAACAAAGTACCATTTGCAGATGAGAATATATCAGAGATAAGCTGTCATGCCATGGGCGTACATGTAACTGACCCTTCGGTTAAGGCGATTATTGATATCGGCGGTCAGGATGTTAAGGGAATTGCGATTGACACTGATGGAACCGTGCTTAATTTTGCGATGAATGACAAATGTGCAGCAGGAACGGGAAGATTCTTTGAATCTATGGCAAGAGCATTTGAGATGTCTTTAGATGAATTCTCTAATCTGTCTCTTACAGCGAAGAACGTGATTCCAATAACAGCACAGTGCGCGGTATTTGCAGAGAGTGAAGTTATCTCATTAGTGGGCGAGGGTAAGCCTATGGAAGAGATTGCAGCAGGAATACAGTTATCGGTTGCCAAGAGGTGTTTTGTTATGGCTAAGAAAGCCGGTGCGGCTGACAGCGTTACACTTACAGGCGGATGTGCCAAGAATGAAGGCTTGAAGAAAGCAATAGAAAAGGTGCTTAAGATTAATGTAGTGGACCTTCCGACAGACCCACAGCTTATGGGAGCATTAGGTGCTGCAGAATATGCAAGACAGAAGGGAAGTAATGTATGATAGTATTAAAAGTGCTGGCTATTATAGCAATCGTGTTAGTTGCATTGTTTCTTCTGACTCTTGTTATATATTTCTTTAATCTTGATATGAAATTTGCGGCAGTTTTAATCAAGCCGCTTACTGCATATTATAACTGGTCAAAGAACAGGCGTGAGGTAAAGAAAAAGAAGGAACAGGATACACAGAAAAGAATAACAGGAAGGGTAGAAACATCCAATGGATTTATATGATGGAGAGATAAGGAAGCTTATATCCATGCTTGAAAGCCACGGTGCTAAGAAACTGCCATTACAGAAAGAATGGGAGATTACTGTGAAAGAGAATCTTATCCTTAAAAGTGAGATGGCTTATGAGCTTGGCGGTGGAAGCAATCAGGCAGTGAGTGCAATTGCATTTACACAGGATGAGAAACTTGTGCCGGAAGATGCTGTGTATCTTGTTGGGATGATCTGTGTGATATTAAGAATGATATCTCATATGCAAGAATTACTTTAATCAGGCTGGATGGTGAATACATTAAGAACCATGATGATAATGCACTGTATGCTTCAATGAGGGCAACTGATTATGTAAGATACCATGCATTTCCTTAAAGGATATATGATGAGAATATCAGCAGTCAGGGAAAGAGAGCCTGTGAGAGTGAGTAAGGAAGCAGTTTCGCATGGGATTAATTTTGCAGCGGTAGGACAGGGGCTTATCAATGCCTATAGGAAGCGTCCTGAGGTTGAGGCTGTAAGCATATATTTTGTCACGGAGCAGGATATTGATTACACATTTTAAAAAGTGAAGCACACAGATGCGAACAGATAACAGACTCATTAAACAACATATTTAACGGTCTTACGATGGATTGTTCTACATGCTCAAGCAGGGAATTGTGCGATGAAATAGATGGGCTCAGACAATTACATATGAGTATTTTGTGAAAATACCTTGAAAAAAATTAGAATTAGGAATAATATTAATTAGATAACAATAGGGAACAATTAAACATATTGTACAAATGATGCGTATGGAAAGGTGGGAGTTATAAGATGTTTAAGAAAATGAATAACAAGAAGATAAAGGGGCGTTTGGACTATGTATTCAGACTGATAATTATATCATTTTCCGTAGTTGCAGTTGTTATATGTGTAATGATGATTTATATGTCTATGGATTACCGCAGGGTGTTGACGCGTTATGCGTTCCCTCAGGGAGATATTGCTACAGCTATGTCTGAGGCAGCAGAGATAAGAGGCGCTTCAAGAGGAGTTGTAGGATATGATTCAGTAAGTCTTATCAACTCAATGAAACAGCAGCATGATGAGCATGTCGAAGCATTTGAAGACAAGCTTGAACAGATAAGACCTTTAATGTCTAGTAAGGCTGGCAAGGAATGTATGGACAAGATTGATAAGGCATGGGCTGAATATAAGGAGATTGATGAGCAGGTTATAAAGCTGGGAGCTACAACAGATGCTAATCAGTCAATGAAGGCACAGACGATGATGCAGAAAGAGATGGCACCTAAGTATGAGGCACTTGATAATGCACTTAATGAACTTATGGACACTAATGTTGCTAAAGGTAATGCAGAAAAATTAAAGCTTGAAATATTACTTAAAATAGCAATTGTTGCGGCAGTTGGAATTATAGCTGCGGTAGTTGTTGTTGCTTCTAAATCAGCACGTGCGATTGCAAAGAGTATAGAAGCTCCATTAGATGGAATGATGGCCAGATTCGAGACATTTGCACAGGGAGATCTTGATTCACCATTCCCTGAAGTTGAGACTAAAGATGAGATATCCGATCTCATAGATAGTGCACATGCTATGGCAGAAAGATTACATAATATTATCAGTGATGCCGGAAGACTTATGGGAGAGATGGCAGATGGTAATTTCGCTATCGCAACCGAACATGAAGATCAGTATACAGGCGCATTTAATGCATTGTTACTTGGAATTCGTAACATGAACCGTCAGATGAATTCAACATTAAAGGGTGTTGAAGATGCTTCTAAACAGGTGGCAGAAGGTTCAGCTAATCTTTCGGACGCTGCACAGTCGCTTGCAGAAGGTGCAACAGATCAGGCTGCAACGGTTGAAGAGATGCAGGCAACCATTAATGATCTTAATGAAGGTATACAGAAGACAGCAGAACAGCTGGAAAGTTCATATAAAGAAGCAGAGAGATATGCTGATACAGCAGAAAACAGCAGAGAAAGCATGGAAGCTCTTATGGGGGCAATGGCTCGTATCAGTGAGGCTTCTGAGAAGATTGGCAATATCATTTCAGAGATTGAAAGCATTGCAAGCCAGACGAACCTTCTTTCACTTAATGCTTCCATTGAGGCTGCAAGAGCAGGTGATGCAGGAAGAGGATTTGCAGTAGTTGCTGATCAGATTCGTACACTTGCAGAGCAGAGTGCTAAGTCAGCGGTAGATTCAAGAAATCTTATAGAAGCTTCTATCTACGAGGTAGGAGAGGGGAATAAGATTGCTACTAAGGCATCTGATTCACTTAAGGAAGTTGTTGATGGTGTTCAGTCTATCGCAGAGAGTGCCAAGAAGATGAGAGATGTATCTACAAGTCAGGCTGCAGGTATGGAGCAGGCGGATGTTGCAATTGCAAGAATTGCAGAAGTTGTACAGGCTAATTCAGCAACATCACAGGAGACATCAGCTACAAGTGAAGAGCTTACAGCACAGGCTACAACTCTTAGTGAGATGGTTGCACAGTTTAAGTTAAGAAATGACTGATAATTACAATTACATATGTAAAGATTATTTAAGGAGCTGTTATCGTAGTGATATCAGCTCCTTATTGTATATCATGTATTTGTTATCGGGTTTGAATAATTTAATTAAAAGAGTTCATTTACCATGTCTGCTGTGTATGAAACGCTTGTGGCATGCTCAACCTCGATCATATAAAGAGCATGTGCTGCTAAATGTTCTGCTGCCTGTTCAAGGTCTCTGATACCTGTAGTATCCTTGCAGTAATCAAGAACAGCGTCAAGTCCGTCATCAAACACCAGGCACTCATCCTCGTGAAGTCCGATTCTTTTAAGAACCTTTGGGAGTGAATATTTAAGGAAAATTGTCTTTTTCTCTTCTCTTGTGTAATCAGGAATATCAATTACTGCAAATCTTGAAAGAAGCGGTGCACTTATCTTATCCTTATCATTAGCTGTGGCGATAGGATATACGCCTGAAGTTGGGATGAGACACTCCATGTAATTATCAGTGAATCCAAGATTATCAAGGAGTGTAAGGAGTACATCCGCAGGGTTGGCGTTACCATTACTTGAAGTTGCCTTATCAAGCTCGTTGATAATGAATACAAGGTTAGATTCACCAGCCATGTTGAATGCTTCCATGATAATACCAGGCTTTGCATTGGAGTATATTCTTGAACTTCCTGTAAGCTGTTCTGCGTCATTGATTGAACTCATATCAAGAGTTGTCCAAGGCATTTTAAGAATCTTGGCAACAAGGTAGGCAATCTGTGATTTACCTGTTCCGGCAGGACCAACAAGAAGGATACCATATGCAGGAAGAGTGTGTGTTCTGTTAATCTGAATAACTGTCTCAATGATTCTCTGCTTAACACTCTCCATACCGAAAAGTTCTTCGTCAAGAATTCTTCTTGCTTCCACAGGGTCAATTGATTCGAAGTAATTGCTCTTCCACTTGATATTAAGCATGATAGAAAGTGCTCTCTGTGCATGTCTTTTCTCCTCAGGAGTTACCTCGCTTGAACGGGCAACAACAAGATTGCGTCTTGCCCATAAACGGATATTCTCAGGAAGCGTGCTTCCTGCACAGTTAAGAAAATCTGATATGCTTGTAAGGCTTGTAAGCTTCATATCATCAGCAGATTCATCAGGCTCTTCACTATTGTCTTCTGCAACGGCACTGCTCTCTAATAATCTTTCAATCATAAACTGAAGAAAACCGTCTTCAGCGGATAACTTGTTACCATTGCCAAATGCAACTTCCTGAATCTTGTATACATTATATCCTTCAGATGTGTTAGCACCTGTAAGCTTTACTTTAACTCTGTTCTCGCCAAGCCATTTGATAAGGCTTGTAAATCTTGAATCAATCTTTAAGATATTGCTTGTAAAAGATTCTCCGTCAATCTGAAAATCAAATGCCGTCTTTTTATAAGGGTTAGTGAATAAACCATAAGATGTCTCATCCCACTTCTTCTCAGAATTATCCAGAACAAGGATTGGGTTCTCTGGTGAAGCTGTAGAATTGTCAGATTTAAAAGTTGTATAGGTACACTCAAAACCGGCATTGCTGCCAGAATTGGCATTAGCGTCATAAACTAACATAAATTCCTCTTTCTGTGCTTTAAACACTTATAATAATCTATCATATAATAACATATTCTGGGAAGTTGGCAAGGAGAGGATTGAATATATTAAGTTATGTGCTATAATAGTTACAGATAAAATATTAGCTATAAATGCATAATTATCAAGAAACTAGCTAATATATTATATATATGTTTGCACATAAGGAGAGATTAATATATGAATGAATATGTCTGGGAGACATGTGAAGAACTGGATAAAAAAATAGCTGACAGGGTAAGACTAATAAGAAAAAGACGCGCCATTTCACAAGAGAAGCTTTCTAAGATTAGCAATGTCAGTCTTGGCTCGATAAAAAGATTTGAAACAACAGGACAGATTTCACTGTTATCGCTGACTAAGATAGCTGTAGCACTTAATATCGCTGATGATTTAAGAAACATTTTTACGGAGATTCCTTATAACAGTATTGAGGAGGTAATAAATGAAAGAAGATAGAGTTATAAATGTTTTTTATCATGACAGGCTTGTTGGAACTCTTGCTATGACGAACGAAAGAAAGGCTGCATTTGAATATGCAGATGAATGGCTGGAGAACGGATTTTCAATAAGTCCGTTTTCATTGCCCCTTGAAAAGAAAGTATGTGTCCCTGTTAAAGAATATTTTAATGGCTTATGGGGAGTATTTGCAGACAGTCTGCCTGATGCATGGGGACAGCTGCTGCTTGACAGGATGTTAAAAGAAAAGGGATGTAATATAGACAATGTGAGTATGTTGGACAGGCTTGCAATTGTTGGAGAATCAGGAATGGGAGCATTAACATACAGACCGGAATGGGATATGCCAAAGCAGGAAAAACTCAGCAGTCTTGATGAATTATCTGAACAGTGTCAGAAAATTCTTAATACTGAATATTCTGACAAGCTTGATGAATTATACAGGCTTGGTGGAACAAGTGGTGGAGCAAGACCTAAAATTATGACTAAGATAGATGGTGAGGATTGGATTATCAAGTTTCCTGCTCATGTTGATGGAAAGAATGCGGGGCTGATGGAATACCGATATTCACAGTGTGCAAAGCAGTGTGGAATTGATATGGAAGAGACCAGACTTTTTCCATCTGATATATGTGATGGATACTTTGGAACTAAAAGATTTGATCGTAAGAATGATTCATTTGGAGAACACAGAATCCATATGCTTACAGCAGCAGCGCTTCTTGAACTGGATTTCAGGCAGCCCAATATGGATTATCACCAACTTATGAAATTAACAAAAATATTAACAAGGGACAATAAGCATGATATAGAGAATATGTACCGACGAATGTGTTTTAATGTGTTTGCACATAACAGAGATGACCATTCAAAGAATTTTACATTTATATATGATGAAAATAATGATGGCTGGAGACTGAGCCCGGCATATGACCTGACTTATAGTACGACATATTATGGAGAACATACTACTACAGTAGACGGCAATGGAAGAAATCCAGGAATTAAGGAGCTGGCTGCTGTTGGAACAGCAGCTGGAATGGAAAAAGATATATGCACTGAGGTTGCGTACGACATAGAAAAATGTGTTAAAAACGAGCTGGATGGTAATTAAACGTCCAGCTCGTTTTGTCAGGTATATATTAATTAACAGCCCTTATCTCGCCATCAGTAATAAGTGGATAGCGAACCAGCTTATCACCGTCAAGGTTCTCCTTATGCATATCAACAGCACATATCTGATGGTTGTCATATGCTGTGTAATAATAGATGCCTTTAGTTGTATTGCAGCAGCAGGTATATATTGTTATCTCATATTTGTCATCGTCTAGCTGGCAGCAGCCACGCTGCTGGTCTACGCTGCCTAATATATGAAAGAACTGGCTTACGCTTGATTTTTCATCGTCACCTGAAACAGAATTCATCTTAGTAAAAGCAACTTTTACGAATCTTGACTGAGATGACAGATCCCCAGGAAGTCCGAGTGCACCCATACCACGGCTGTATCTGTTGAATTCGAGCTTGTCCGAGAAATTGCTCTCAGGCTGTTTTGTAGATAATCCCATGTAATTGTTAAGATTAAACATCTGTATGTTAAATGGCGGATTATTAGTAAGCACGCCAACAGGGTTATCATATATATGAAGTCCGTCTGACATGGATTCAACAGTTATGCAGCTTTCCTTGTCAGCGATAATCCAGTGAAGATTAGCACATGGAAACATTTCATTAAACTGAGTGTTGGTAAGATTAATAAACTGCAAGTTTTCTTTAGCTTCATCAACTGTCGCACACTGCGATAATATCCACGGAATGAATTCGAATACGGCAACATTTTCAATATTACTCTCTCCGTTAAGACCTCTTAGGTCCGGTTCGCTGTAAGCTGCATTGTCAACAAAGTTAAGACCGGCCATGCCAAGCCCTTTTTCGTTAAATGCTTCATAATATAAAGGATAATCGTCAGCCACATGTGCCATTCCAATCATCGCAAAGTGGTTATTCCTTACACCCATAAATCTGAAATTAATAGGATAATTTCTAGGTGTTACAGTCACCTCATCACCATAAGAAAATTCATAATCTAGTGTTCTTCCCATATAGAAATCTTTAGTTTTATAAGTAGCTGCTGTACACATAAGCCCTCCTGTATGTCTTGGATTATAGTAATATTCTGATTATTTATTAAGAAATAATACATTACAGTTCTTTTTACAATACAATTTCATGAAAACACTGTAGTATCCATATCATAAACTTAATAAATCAAAGACAAAGGCGTCGTACATCTAGTGTGCGGCGCCTTTATTGTTTATTTTGTTAATAATTAATCATGCAAAAAGGAAGGGAGCTGGTTTTATGAAGAAAAAGTTAGGATTAGGAAGTGGCGTGGCAATATGCGTAGGACTTATTGTTGCCACAAGCTGTCTTGTTTCTTTAGGAACAGGAATGGGTTCGATAGGCCGATGGTTTATCATTCCGCTATTTGCAGTAATGGTGCTGAACTGGTTTATTGGAATATCATTTGCAGAACTGAATGGACTTATGCCAAGAGTTCAGGGAGGTACAGGACAGTATCTTCTGGCTGGTATAATCGCTTCCATCATTAATTGGAAATCTGTCAGCATATGTAATTACAGAAATATTAAGTATGACAGCAGAGATTACACTTTGCGGACTTGTTTTAAAGGCCTGTTTCTGCCACATGTTGATAACAGGATAATATCAATTGTAATAATGGCATTATTTCTCGTGGTTAATCTTTTGGAGTAGATATATTTTCAAAGGTACAGAACATAGTAGTATTCCTGCTTATCGGTTCAATGGTTCTTATTGGATTAATAGGTGTATGTAAATTAGGAATAAGCTCAAATGTTGTTGATTATGCAGCAAATGCACCAACATTTGAACAGATAGGCGGATTTAAGCCTTTGCTCATATGCCGCACTTGCATTCTGGCTGTTTATAGGTGTTGAGTTTATTATTCCAGTAGCAAAGGATCTGAAGAATCCAAGAAGAGATGTAATTCTTTCTATGACAATAGGTCTGGTTTTATTATTTTTTACAGAGCATTCTTGGTATAGGAATGACTAACTATGTAAGTCTTGATATTCTTGCCAATGACCCTGCAGGTACTCCTCATATGACATACGCTACTAATCTTTTAGACAATGCAGGACGTATATGGATGGGAATTATAACCATACTTGCAGCAGCTTCGACAATTAATACAGTATATGCCTCTGTTTCAAGAATTGTACAGGGTATGGGCGAGGAAGGCATGATGCCATCAGTATTTGCTAAGACAAACAAGAGAGGCGCAGCATGGGTCGGACTTGTAGTGTTATTTGTATTCGTTGCAGGAATAATTGCTTCAGGACTTGGAGCAACAGAGGGTGTAAGTTTTCTGTTATTGTCAGGTTCATGCTTCTGGTTATTAACATACTGCCTTGTACATGTAACAGTGCTTATACTCAGAAAGAGAAATCCTGAATATCCAAGAAAGAAGTGGCTTACATTAGGCGGAATACCTCAGATAATAGGTATTCTTGGAAATGTATACATGATATGGAATATATCAACAGGAGAAACCAGAATTAAGATATTTGAGTTGTGTGGAGTTTTATTTACTGGACTTGTAGTTTATTCAATAATCTGGGTATGTGGAGTTATGAAAGCAAGCCCATTCCAGCCGGTACCGGTTGAAGTGATAAATGATGCTTCTGTCAAGTTCAATGAACTTGTAAAGAAGGAAAATGAAGAAAACTTGCAGGTGCAGAAGGAGAGGTAAACTAAATGGCAGAGAAGAGAGTAAATTATTCATCAGGAGCTCCATTAGAAGAAAAAGTAGGATATAGCAGAATGGTAAAGGTTGGTGACCATATATATGTTGGTGGAACAACGTCGGTACAGCCGGATGGTACAGTGTATGGGGAAAATGCCTATGAGCAGACCAGATATGTACTTGAGAAGCAGGTAAAGCTTATTGACAGGCTGGTGCAGCTGTTGGAGATGTTATTAAAGTAGATGTGTTTGCTGTAGATATGAAAATGTGTGCAGATATATCAAGGGCATATTCAGAGATATTTCATGATATCAGGCCATTATGTACAGTGGTTGGAACACCTGCACTTAACAGACCGACACAGTTCGTGGAGATAATGATGGAAGCAGTTATAGGCTGTGGATTATAGAGGAGGAATTATTATGTATCCAGAAGTTGATTTTTATATCTTAATGAACAGGAAATGATAAAGGCTGGCGTAAAGAATATGCCTAAATGCATAGACACAATGGAAGACGTTCTTAAATGTCTTACAAAGGGTGATTTCGTAATGGGAGGTGAAAACCATAATTCTCATGGCTGTATGGTAACATTCCCGAATGAATCTCCTTTTCGAATATGCCAAAGAATGTAGGAGAAGATAGAAGATTTATGGCAATGCCGGCATATATAGGATGGAATTTGATATGGCTGGTATGAAATGGTATGGTTCTAATACAGCTAATAAGGAAATAGGTCTGCCAAGGTCAATACTTATGGTTATGCTTAATGACAAGACAACCGGTGCACCGGTGTGTCTGATGAGCAGTAATCTTCTGAGCGCTTACAGGACTGGTGCAATTCCTTGGTGTAGGGTTAAGACATCTTGCACCAAAGGGTGCTAAGACAGGAGCAATATATGAATTACATAGTGTAATGGGAAAAACAAGCCTTGATGCATTTATGGCAACATGCCCAGAGCTTGATACACTTAAGGTAAAAGGTAGAGGAAAGAAATCATTAGACAGTTTCCTTGAATATGTCAAAGCTACATATCCACAGCTTACAACTGTAACAGTGGTAGATGATATAGAAACTCTGGTAAGAGACAGTGATGTTATATCATTTGCAGCCACAGCAGGAACAGATCCGTCAAAATATGCATATGTCAAAGGTGAATGGATAAAGCCGGGAGCGCTTGTTGCTCCAAGTGCATTTGATATGGAGACAGATTTTCTCAAAGAAAAATGTAAGATGGTAGTTGATAATATAAAGCTTTACGAGGCATGGGCAGAGGAATATCCATATCCGACATTTGGTTCAATTAACATAATAGGTGCAAAGTTTACAGATATGTGCCATGATGGAATTATAAGTAAAGTGATATTACTGATATGGGAGATATATTGCTTGGCAATGCATCAGGAAGAGACAGTGATGATCAGATAATTGTATATTCTGTTGGAGGAATGCCTGTAGAAGATGTTGTATGGGGTAAGGTGTGTTATGAAAATGCTGTGAAAATGGGACTCGGAACGAAGCTTAACCTATGGAACAAGCCTGATATGTTAAAAGAATATGAAATACATGTATATACTGTAAATATAAAAGACCTGTATGGCTGCAAATAGCGCATTCCATGCAGGTTTTATTGATTTCTCCTCCTATTCGACATAATTCGACATGCATACGTTGTATTATATATAAACATAAGGGTAAAGTCTTTTGGAGGATAGAATGAAACGGATAATATGTGTTTTACTAGTAACAGTATTGATTGTAAGTATGCTGTTGTCATGTAGTATGCCATTAAAGAACAGTAAGGAAGTAAAACAAAGAATTGTTGTACAGCTTGACCAGAATTACTGGCTTGCAAGTGTAGGAAGAATGTTGAAAGAACACTTCCCGGATGTCGAATTTGATTTTGTAATAAGCAGGGGAGGGGCACAGTATCTTAATGATGCAGCAGTAAATGATGACCTTGCAGATATAATAATAGATGCATCGTCATGGACACAGACTTCAACACTTGATGATGACTATGATATTAATCCAGAAGAATATCTATATGATTTTTCATGGACAGATATTACAAATATGTTTTACAAAGTATATCTTGATGGGTTTACCAATGAAGATGGTTCAGTAAACTGGCTTCCTGGTGCTAGCGTGGAGGGATACTTGCCAATACAGCAGTTTTGAGAATATGGAATAGAGCTGCCTCATGATTATGTAACATTTGTTGAAGCATGTAATAAGTTCAGTGAATATGGTATAAGGGGATTTGCAACAGATTACAAATATGATTACACAGATTCATATATGTTACAGGCGTGGTCTATTCCATTGTTACAAAGTACAGAAGGGCGCATCTGGCGTTATGAAGCAATGGATGGAAAAATAGATTACATACCGGATGAACTGGGTGTGAAGTTGTTCTCGAGACTTGGACAGGTTTTGAAAAATACTGATGCACAGGCAGATGACACAAAAGAGGATATTCAAGTATATTGGGATTTTGTGTTCGGGAAGATTGCAATGATACGCCAGAGCACCAATATTGCTGAATATCAGGCTGAAGGAATGAATAATCTCGTTCTTTGCCATATTTTGGGGAGACAGAAAATGATGACTGGTATTTCAGTACACCAGGATATTCAGTAGCCATGAACGGAAAACTAAAGGGGGCAGGGAAAAAGAACTGGCACTTGATATAGTAAGATATTTTTTTAGCAGTGAAGTGATGAATGCGATGGCAGACAGGATACAGTCATTTGTGGTATATAACAAGAATGTAAATGTAGATGTTCAGGATATTTTTTCTAACCTGATTCCTTATATTGAAAGTAATCATATGTATACATATATAAGGAATGACAGTGTGTGCCGGGCAAGCTGCGCAGCAGTACAGAAAAATGCTGGCAGGAGATGTGGATGCAAAGCAGGCAGTGAAAGTGTTTAACAATAATTACAATGCGGTAAAAAATCCCTGTTATTACCACATTTGACAGGGAATATCAGTGGAGAATATCAGATACAGGAAGTGAGTCATTTTCAGTAAGAGTTAATATTCTGCGGGAAATATGTAATGTGGATATGCTGATTGCACCTGCTGCCATGAATGCCGGAGACATCTATGAGGGAAGTTATACAGCAGCAATTACAGGCACTTATTATGGGTGGAGGAGTAAAGTTTTATACAAAGGACGCAACGGGAGCTGAGATAAAAAATGTTGTGCGTTGCCTTGTGGAAGGCTGCGGGCGTGATGATGACCCGATATCATGGGACACGCTCCCTGCATCGAGCGGATTTACAATGAAGATATCAAGAGATGATAAGGGCAATATGCATCTTGAGGATATTCTGAAAGATGGAAAGGCAGTAGAAGACGAAAAAACATATTCTTTTTGTTATGTTGATGTTTCTGGTCATACTTTGCTGGAACGCGCATATAATTATGATATGTCAGAACATGGTGGAGTACATATGTATAAGGCTGAGGCAGACATCAGGAAGGCGAAAAATATGACGGATATATAGTTCATACAACAAATGTAGCACAACAATGGATACAGTATTTTGCTGATGGAGGCAGACTGGCTGCACCAGAAGCTTATATACAGAAGAGCTGATTATCTTGAGAAAGGAAACGGGGCAATTGAAGAAGAATGAGTATAGAAAATATTTTTTTGCAGCAGTTGGAGTGGCAATAGCTGTATTTATGTGTGTAGGCGCAATAATGCTTAATTATTCCATTACAGTCAGAAGAGAACTGTATGAGACAAGTTCGAGAAATCTTAATGAAGTATATAAACAGGTAAGTGAGAAATTCCTTCAGATAACCGGGCAGCAATGGAAGCTGCTGCGAATGACAGGCGATTTTATAAATGAGGCTGGTGAAAATATAGACAGTATCAGCAAGTTTCTTGCTGAATGGAAAAATGAGTGGCATTATACAGAATTTTATTTTGTAGATGATGACTGTAATTACTTGTCGTCGTCAGGTAAAAGGGGTATCTTGAACTCGGAAATACATGGAAAAGTCTTGTGGTAGACAGGAAAAATGTTGTAGTCGACGGTTCGCTTCCTAAGTGATGAGGTAATGTTTTTGCTATTCCTGTTCAGCCGGCAGATGCTAGTGGCTTTAAATACAGTTCCATAGCGGTTTCATACAATACAGAAGCTATTAATAAAGAACTGGGTGTCAAAGCATTTTCAAATGACACAAGCAGTTACATAGTATATGCTAATGGCGATATAGTTTTGAAGTCAGAAGGAAGCATGGATACAGGGGGGAATATATTTTATCATTTGAAAAATGCGGATATATCCGGTAAGTCACTGGATAGCCTTATGAAAAGTGTGAAAAATTCAACTGCAGAAGAGATGGTGTTCCAGCTTGATGAAAACCAGTATTGTCTTGTGTATGTTCCTGTTGGTTTTGATAACTGGGGACTTATATCAATGGTTCCTATAAGAATTGCCAATTCAAGCTCTCTGGCGGTTCAGCATAGAACGGTTTTAATGGCAGTACAGATAGGTATATTGCTTCTTATGGTTGCATGTGTAGTACTATATACATACTACAGAAGATATATCAGTGAAAAGAATCACGAAATATCAAGGCGGGATATTTTATTTTCTATTATGGCAAAAAATCTTGATGATGTATATATTATGCTTTCGTGGGAGACTGGAAAATTGTATGTCAGCAGAAATATTGAGAGAGTTCTGGGAATAAGGAGCAGTGAATATGATGGTATCCTTAAAGATTTTGGAGAATGGAAAAGAGGGAGAAGTTCCTGAATGGAATGATATTGTGAAGCTGGGAAAAGGAGAATCTGTAGTCAATGAATACTGGATAAAGCCAGCTGATTCAAATGAGTACAGATTATTTAAACAGGGCTGTTATCATATGGATAAGGATGGGGATGATGTCCTTGTCGTAATTATTTCTGACAGAACCTATGAGCAGCAGATAAGAAATCATATGGAAGATGCGCTTCATACAGCAGAGGCAGCAAATCGTGCAAAAGTCAGTTCCTGTCTAATATGAGCCATGATATAAGGACACCAATGAATGCCATTGTGGGATTTTCACAGCTTATGTTAAGACATTATAAGAATCCGGATAAAGTCAGAAACTATGCAGAAAAGATAGTTGTTTCAAGCCAGCATCTGCTGAGTCTTATAAATGATGTTCTCGATATGAGTAAAATAGAATCAGGGAAGACTACTCTTAATCTTTGTGATGTGAATCTTGCTGACATCATAAATGAGACAGAACAATATAATCAGACCGCAGGCAAAGAAGAAGAACCAGACATTTGTTGTGAAATCAGATGGTGTTGAATATTGCTGCATTACCGCAGATAAATTAAGACTCAGCCAGATACTTATTAATATATTGTCTAATGCTGTTAAATATACAGAAGAAGGCGGTAACATAACATTTGAAATAAAAGAAATAAAAGTTACCAATCCACAGATTGTAAAATACAAATTCATCATATCTGATAATGGAATAGGAATGAGTGAAGAATATTTAAAAGACATATTTAAACCGTTTACAAGAGAAGAGACAAGCCTTACAGATGCAGTCCAGGGAACAGGACTTGGAATGCCTATAACAAAGAACCTTATTGACCTTATGGGAGGAACTATAAAGGTACTAAGCACACAGGAATGGGAACAACTTACGAGGTAACTATGGAATTCAGAATTGCGGATATTAATACGAATAAAGACCTCTGGAACAGATATAACATACCAAAGCATGAGAATGAACCGGATCATGTACTTGTGGGTAAGAATTTTCTAATAGCAGAAGATAATGGTATTAACTCAGATATGCTTAAAGAACTTCTAAAGGAAGAGGGCAGCAGCCTGTGATTGTGCAAAAACGGAATGGCAGCTGTTGATTTGTTCAGACATTCAAAGAGGGGCAGTATGATCTTATATTTATGGATGTCCAGATGCCTAATATGGATGGATATGAGGCAACAAAAGCCATAAGACAGCTTAAGCATCCTGATGCAAAGGATATACCGATTGTAGCAATGACAGCAGATGCATTTTCAAATGATGTAAAAGCTGCATTTGATTGTGGGATGAATGCTCATCTTGCAAAACCTGTTAATATAGACCGTATAAAAGACATAGTTGCAAATTTTACATAAATTTTACATAACTTACATAATACATTTTACAATGCTCATTTAGAATACACATGATGTGTGAAAAAGTCGTTCAAAAAGGAGCTTATGTAAAATGAATATTTTTGGTGTACTTACGATGGCAGGCGGATTGGCTTTGTTCTTATATGGAATGAATGTCATGGGAGATTCCTTAGCAAAGCTGTCCGGAGGTAAATTAGAACAGATACTCGAAAAACTTACTTCTAAAAGAATTATGGCAGTATTGCTTGGTATGGCTGTGACAGCAGTTATACAGTCATCATCTGCAACTACGGTAATGGTTGTAGGCTTTGTTAATTCGGGTATTATGCAGCTTTCACAGGCTGTAGGTATTATTATGGGTGCCAATATTGGTACGACAGTGACGTCATGGATGTTATCGCTTACAGGTATAAGCGGAGCAGGATGGATTAATCTTTTAAAGCCATCATCCTTCTCACCAGTGCTTGCTGTTATTGGTATAATTATGACTATGACATGCAAGGATAATTCTAAGAAAAAGGATATAGGTAATATTCTTCTTGGATTTGCAATTCTTATGTTCGGTATGGAAACTATGAGTGGCGCAGTTGCACCGCTGGCTGACAATGAAAGTTTACTGGTATGCTTACACTGTTTTCTAATCCGTTATTTGGGCTTCTTGCAGGTACAGTGCTTACAGCAGTTATCCAGTCATCATCAGCGTCGGTTGGTATACTGCAGGCGTTATGTGTAACAGGTGCGGTTAACTATGCAACAGCAATTCCTATTATTATGGGACAGAATATAGGTACATGTGTAACAGCGCTTATATCTTCTGTAGGTGCAAAGAAGAATGCCAAGAGAGCATCAATGATACATCTTTATTTTAACATGATTGGTACAGTCATATTTATGGTTATTTTTTACAGCCTGAATATGTTTGTTCATTTTGAATTCTTATCAACACCGGCAAATGCAGCAGGAATAGCAGTAATTCACAGTCTCTTTAATATTGGATGTGTAATCATACTTTTTCCATTTTCTAATCTGCTTGTGAAGCTTGCAACTCTTTCTATTCCTGATGGAAAACATGAGGAAGTTGTTCAGACAGGTGTGGCAGCAGATCTTGCAGCACTTGATGAAAGATTTTTAGAGACTCCGGCAGTTGCGATGGAGTTATGCAGGAATACTGCTGTAAAGATGGCACATCTGTCACAGAAGGCGTTAGATAAGGCACTTGATATTATTAATAATTATTCAGATGCTGCATATGATGAGGTTGTGGCGATGGAAGAAGATGTTGATAAGTATGAGGATAAGCTTGGTTCATATCTTGTAAAGGTTGGTAACTGCGATTTATCAAGACATGATAATCATACATTTTCAATACTTCTTCACTGCATGAGTGATTTCGAAAGAATATCTGACCATGCGATTAATATTGCAAAATCTGCAAAAGAGATGAACAGCAAGGCGTCATCTTTTTCACAGAATGCAAGAAAAGAACTTGAAACATTTGCAAAAGCGGTACATGATATAGTTAGTAACACAGTACAGGTTTTTGAAAATCAGGATATTGAGGCAGCAAAGCATATTGAGCCGTTAGAACAGGTTATTGATGGACTGAACTTAGAGATTAAGCAGCGTCATATCAACAGATTAAGAAAAGGCAGATGTACAATTGAAACAGGACTCATACTCGAAGATATTATGACGAATTTTGAGAGAGTATCAGACCATTGCTCTAATATTGCTGTATGTATGATTGAAGTAAGAGATAATGGTTTTGAAACACATGGATATCTGGAGCATCTTACAAATGAGGATAATCCTCAGTTTGCAAAAGAATGCAGAGATTATTATAAACAGTATCAGCTTCCGGAATTAAAGAAGGCTGACTAGAACAGGAGATGAGAATATGGCTCTTATATACATAGTTGAAGATGATGAAAGCATAAGGGAAATAGAGACAATTGCACTTAAGAACAGTGGACATATGATAGGTGCATTTGGAAGTTCCAAAGAGTTTTTAAGAAGCTTGATGAGATTCTTCCGACCTTGTTTTACTTGATGTGATGCTTCCTGATGAAAGTGGTTATGACATCATTAAGAAGTTGAGACTGAATTCTGCAACTAAGAGACTGCCTGTTATTATGGTAACAGCAAAGTCTACGGAGCTTGATATGATAAAGGGACTTGAGGATGGTGCTGACGATTATATTAAGAAGCCATTTTCTGTAATGGAGCTTATTACAAGAGTTAAAGCACTTCTTAGAAGAACAGAAACAGATGAGGCAGGAGTGCTGGATGTAGGAGAGATTGAACTTAATCATGAAAGGCATGCAGTTACGGTCTCAGGAAAGCAGATTGAACTTACATTTAAAGAATATGAATTGTTAAGATATCTTATGGCTAACAAAAATATAGTGCTTTCAAGAGATTCTATTGTACTTAAGGTATGGGGAACAGAATTTGAAGGTGAGTCAAGAACTGTGGATATGCATATTAAGACTTTAAGACAGAAGTTAGGTGATGCAGGCTCGCGTATAAGAACCGTGCGTAATGTAGGATATGTTATTGAGTAGCCTGATATAATTAACAGACAGAACAGGGTGAATATATGAAGCAGAAGATTAATTTAAGGCTTATTGGAATAGCAGTTATAGCAGTTCTTGCTACAGCTATCGGAATAACTTTTATATATTATGGGCTGTTTAAGAAACAGGTTCAGGCCGGACTGAGAACTAATGCAGAAGTACTCATGGAAACCGGAGTCTTTGAGAAGTCGTCGCAATATGCAGATGTAAAGCTTCCAATTAATAATCTCAGGGTTACATGGATAGATTCAGATGGCGTGGTGCTTTTTGATAATGACAATGATATTAATGTAATGCCTAATCACAAAGACAGACCTGAGGTGCAGGATGCATTTCATACCGGACATGGCCAGTGTGTAAGAAATTCTGACACGATGGATATGAACACCTTTTATTATGCTCTAAAACAGAAGGATGGGACAGTTATAAGAGTATCCTGTGATGCAAGCAGTTTATTAAGTGTGTTTGGTAATGTATTTCCGGCCGTAACAGGAATACTGGCAGTAATTATAGTGGTGTGTATCGTTCTTTCACGGTTACTTACAAGGACACTTATTGAACCTATTGAGAGAATGGCTAAGAATATAGATTCTGTACAGGAGAAGCCTGTATATAAAGAAATAGCACCTTTTGCAGAGAAAATCAGGACACAGCATGAGAATATTCTTGCTGCTGCAAGAAGCAGACAGGATTTTACTGCAAATGTATCACATGAACTAAAGACTCCTCTTACCGCAATATCAGGCTATGCCGAGCTTATTGAGAATGAGATGGTAAGCCATGAACAGGAGATACATTTTGCGCATGAGATTAAGCGTAATTCAGAAAGATTATTATCATTAATTAATGATATTATAAGGCTTTCAGAATTAGATCATAGCGAAATGCCAAGACAGTATGAGAATTTTGATCTGTATGAGTTTGTCAAGGACTGTGCAGAATCTCTTCAGGTTAATGCACAGAAACAGGGAATACATTTTTCATACAGAGGTTCTTCATGTATGATCCGCGGTAATAAGGATATGATAAGAGAACTTATTGATAATCTTGTACAGAATGCAATAAGATACAATAAAGAAGGCGGACATGTGGAAGTGTTTGCGGGTATGGTAGATGGAAAGCCAAGGTTAGAAGTGACTGATGATGGAATAGGAATTCCTAAGGATCAGCAGGACAGGGTGTTTGAAAGATTTTACAGAGTTGACAAGAGCCGATCAAAGGAAACTGGTGGAACAGGACTCGGTCTTGCTATTGTAAAGCATATTGTTGAACTTCATGATGCAAGAATTTATCTTGACAGTGAAGTTGACAAGGGGACACAGATACGCATCGAATTCTAGAATGATTAAGAGTGGAAGTTTTATGTCTTTCACTCTTTTCTTTTATAACAGAGTGATTGTGTTATATTATATAAAAGAGAAAACAGATATAATCTGCGGAAGCAGGAATATAATATATATTGAGGATTAATGGGAATATGAAGAATATCAGTACTAAAAATCAGTAGTTCTTATTGCAGCGGTTATTGTTTTGATACTGGCTGGAATTATAATTTCAGTAAGTACAGATAAGAACAGAAAGAAGCAGGAAGCGGACAGTAAAGCCAGTGTAAGTGTAACAAGGACAGATCTTAAGAATGAAGCATCATCTCAACAACAGAATATTAAGGAGCAGACAGATGTTGAGATATTGTTTGAGAATAAGGCTGTACCGGTTGGGACAAGCCTGAAGGTCACAGCAATTGTCACACCTGATGATGACGATAAGTCAATTGTATGGACAAGCAGTAATACAGATGTATTTACTGTAGATAAAGACGGAGTAATAACTGTTACAGGGAGTGGTACAGCCACGCTTACGGCTACAGTTGGAAGTGTTTCTGATGCGATTGTAATCGAAGGAATAAGAAATGTAGCTGCAGGTTCAGATAATGGATTCAGTGTGTACACTCATACGGCAGGGAGTATTTCGTCAGGAAGCAACACAGGTTCAGGCAGTGCCAGTGAAGGAGATTCCAGACTAGAGAATCTGCCTGCAGGAGAAAATAAATCAGAGAGTTCTCAAGGAACCGGAAACAGTGGGGATGGTGTACAATCTGGTGGGGTGCAGTCTGGAGGCGTACAGCCTTAGTAGTACAACAGAAAACTCATCTTCAGAAGATAATAATGATTCTGGAAGTTCTGGCTCAGGAGAAATTGAAGATACGATTATTAATAATGGATTTGAACAGACAGTTTCTAATGTTTATGTATGTCAGCAGAATGGGACATATTATGGTGAGATTGTTACACAGAGTAATGTAACCATTATATATATTAAGAAACGTAACAGTGAATTTGACAGCAGGATTAATAATGTAATTGAGAATCTCATTATGGTAATTCACAGATGATATGGAATAATTATCTTCGGCTTCAACAGACAGAACATTTACTGTAGATAACAGAATGGTACGTATTGTTGTTGCAACAGGTGGGGGACACTCTCAAATTGTAATATACAATTAAGAGAAAATATGTTATATTTAACCATATGCAGGTTAAACTTGTTTAATGAGGTGAATCAATTGCTTAATGAGAATAAAATTAAGATGATGACCAAAATGGCAATATATGAAAAGAATGAAGGAAAAAGTATGTTGAAAACTGCCAAGTATTTTAAGGGTGATTACATCGCTTTGGAGTATTAAAGACAGTGATTGCCACTACATTTGCAGGAGTGATTCTTCTGGCGATGTATTTCCTGTGTAATGCAGAAGGAATGATACAGCAGATAAATAATCTGGATTATGTAGGCCTTGCCAAGAAGATATCATTATATTATGTGCTTATGCTTATAGTATTCTGTGTAATTGCCGGGTTTGTATATTATTTCAGATATGAGAATACCAGAAAAGGTATTAAGAGATATTTTTCAAGGCTTAATAAGCTGGAAAGATTTTATACAGGACAGAAAAAGAAATAATTATTTGGAGGCATAGATGGCATTTTATTAGAATTCAAGGAAAGATTTAAAACATTTTATAACAAATACAATACATATATTGTACCAGCAGCAAAGTTTATTATTGCACTTATATCATTTTTGATGATTAATGCAAGTATTGGATATATGGATAAATTAAAAAATCCTATATTTGCAATATTACTTTCTGTTGTATGTGCATTTCTTCCGGGTGGTTTTACACTGATAGTTCTTTCAGCATTTATTCTTATACAGTTGTATGTAATTGTCGAATTTGCATTACTGGTATTGTGTGTAATGCTTCTGATGTATCTGCTGTATTTCAGATTTACACCAAAGACAGCATATATACTTATTATTACTGCCATGTTCTGCTGGATGAAGATACCATTTGTGCTTCCGGTAGCGATTGGTCTGTGTTCGTCAGTTGCGGCAGTTATACCAGTGAGTTTGGTGTTATTATGTACTACATAATAAGAACTGCAAGTGATTATGAGGCAGCTATTTCTGATGATTCTTTGTCAGAAAGTATGAAACAGATATCTTATCTTATAGAAAGCCTTTTAAAGAACAGACAGATGCTGGTGCTTATTATAGCAGCTGCAGTTACTATTATTGTTGTATATATTATCCGAAGACAGAAAATCGATCATTCATGGAAAATAGCTATTATTGTGGAAGTATAACACAGTTCCTTATTCTGGTTGTAGGACAGATAGCTTTGAAATCAGATTTTAATATTGTTCTTATAATTATAGGAACTATACTGGGGTTGCAGCTGCATATATCTGCAATATTGTTTCTTTGCTCTGGATTATAAGAGAACGGAATATGTACAATATGAAGATGATGAATATTATTACTATGTTAAGGCTGTACCTAAACTTAATGTTGCAAATGCTGATGTAAATTAAGCATATTAATGCTAAAAGACTAAGAAGACAGATGATATCAGACAGATGAGAACCGGCGATACAGCTAAAGATAATGGATATGCAGTATCTAACGAAGAAGATGATGATATTTTGTTCTATGATGATGATAAGTAATCATCAGAATATATTTTGCTAGTTTTATTTAGAAGATTATAAGAAGAACGGAGGCGATAATACAGTGAATAATTTCATACAGGATTATCTGGTTAAATTATATATTCCGCATATTACATGGACTGATATTATAGAAATAATTATAATTGCCTTTGTTTTATATAATGTAATGGTTTGGATTAAGAAAACTAAGGCATGGGTTTTGCTTAAGGGAATTATTATTGTTGTTATATTCGCACTGATTGCGTATATTCTTAATCTTAAGACTATTTTATGGATTGCTGGTAAGACAATAAGTGTTGGAATTATTGCGCTTGTTATTATTTTTCAGCCTGAATTAAGAAGAGCCTTGGAACAGCTTGGACGAAAGAAGATTCTGTTTGGTCTTTCAGGTTTAATGACGGAAGAGAAAAGGGTGAAAGGTTTAGCAGTAAGACTGCTGAGGAGATTGTAAGAGCATGTTATGACATGGGTGCTGCTTACACAGGAGCACTTATCGTTATTGAACAGGATATGATTCTTGAAGAATATGAAAAGACGGGAATTGCGGTGGATGGTATTGTTACAAGCCAGCTTCTTGTTAATATATTTGAGCATAACACTCCGTTGCATGATGGAGCAGTTATCATAAGAGGAGACAGGGTTGTTGCTGCAACTTGTTATCTGCCTCTTTCAGATAATAACAATCTTAATAAGGCTCTTGGCACAAGGCACAGAGCAGGTGTTGGTATCAGTGAAGTTACAGACAGTATGACGATAATTGTATCAGAAGAAACAGGCAAGGTTTCAGTTGCTGTCGGCGGAGAGCTTATTCATGATATTGATGCAGATTCTCTTAGAAATAAATTAGAATATCTTCGCAGAAGGACCATAGATGTGAAGTCGTTCAGAATATGGAGAGGAAGGCTGAAGCATGAAGGAAAGATGTTTAAGAACCTGAGCCTTAAGATTCTGTCGGCTATATTTGCGGTTGTTCTCTGGACTATTATCGTTAATATATATGACCCTACCACAAGTTATACATTCAGTAATGTTACGGTTCAGTTAATTAATACCGAAAGCCTTACTGATAAGAATTACAGTTATGAAATTGTAGAGGGTGGCAAGATATCAGTATATGTAAGTGACCGAAGAGTATTGTTACTAATATTAAGGCAAGTGATATTGTAGCAACTGCTGATCTTAGTAAAATAAGTGCTTTTGCAGATTATGTTGATATTCATGTATCTGTCGTGCAGAATGGTCAGGTGCTTAATAGTGTAGAAGCAACACCTAAGACATCTGCTGTAAAACTGAGTATAGAGAACAGGGATACTAAAACTGTCAATGTTGTTTCAGACATTACCGGTTCAGCGGCAGATGGCTATGCAGTGGTAAGAAGAGTGCTTAATCCAACATCTGTTAAGGTTACAGGACCTTCGTCTGTTATCGATAATATAGACCATGCAGGGATATCTTTTGATGTGACAGGAGCGACTGCAGATGTGACAGGAACAGCAGATATTCATTTGTATGATTCTGATAATAATGAAATTAATGATTCTTCTGTTGAACTTACACAGACAAGTGTGGGCTATACTGCACAGGTTGTAAGGACTAAGACTGTAAGTATAGAAGTTAAGACGTCAGGAAAACCGGCAGACGGATACAGAGTTTCAGGAGTGACGCTTAATCGTGATAGTGTTGTTGTATATGGTGATACCAATATGCTTAACAGTCTTGATAAGATTGTTATTCCGGCAAGTAATATTAATGTAGATGGTTTGACTGAAAATAAAGTGTATAAGTTTGGTCTTTCGGATTACATAGATAAATCGCTTACAATTCTTGATAATGCAAGGATTGAGGTTACAGTAAGAATCGAGAGTACAGGTAATAAGACAATAACACTTAATACATCAGATATTAAGGTTAGTGGACTTGAAACCGGAATGAGCTACAGCTTTGAGGATAGAACATTTTCAATAGATGTCGAGGGTTCAGAGACTGCAATTGCTGCATTAGACGCATCTGCCATAACGATGACTGCAGATTTGTCTACATATACTACGTCAGGAATACAAAGCATTACATTGTCGGTTAAACTTCCGGATGGAGTTACATTGAAGAGAGCAGCATCCGTTAATGTGTTGTTTAAGGATAATACAGGAAACAGAAACTACTCAGTCGACTCAGGAAACAACATCAGTGACGACTAGAAATTGAGAGGTGATTCATATGGTAAGTGAGAAGATACTAGTTGGAAGTGCATTAGGAATACATCTTCGTCCTGCAGGAGCAATGTGTGATACAGCTGTTAAATTTGATTCACACATTACATTCACATTTAAGAATAAGGTTGTCAATGCAAAGAGTGTTATATCTATTCTTGCATCAGGCGTTGGCTGTGGAGATGAGATAACTCTCATAGCAGAAGGTCCGGACGAAGAAGAAGCATTGAAAGCAGTTTCTGAGAGCTTTAGAAAAGCTTTACAGGACTAATATAAATCAAGAAAAGAGGTAAAGGGTATGGGTTATATGGAAACTTACAAAGCATGGTGTGAGAATGAATATTTTGATGAAGACACACGTGCAGAACTCAAATCAATTGCAGGAGATGAGAAAGAGATTGAGGACAGATTCTATAAGGATCTTGAGTTTGGAACAGGTGGACTTAGAGGTGTTATAGGCAATGGTACTAACAGAATGAATGTATACATTGTAAGAAAGGCAACACAAGGGTTAGCTAATTTTATTATCAAGGAAGGAACACAGGATAAGGGTGTTGCTATTTCTCATGATAACAGAAGAATGTCAAGAGAATTTGCGCAGGAAGCAGCTCTTTGTCTTGCGGCTAATGGCATTAAGGTATACATATTCCCTTCATTAAGACCAACACCAGAACTTTCATTTGCAGTAAGAGAACTTCACTGTACAGCAGGTATTATGGTTACGGCAAGCCACAATCCTCCAGAATACAATGGATATAAGGTATACTGGGATGACGGATGCCAGATAACAGCACCTAAGGATACACAGATTATCAATGAGGTTAAGGCTGTTACTGATTTTAATGATGTTAAGACTATTGATGAAGAAGAGGCTAGAGTAAGAGGTCTGTATAACATTATTGGATATGATATGGATGATGCATTTATTGCAGCATTAAAGAAGCAGAGCCTTAACGGAGATATCATTAAGCAGGTTGCTGATGATATTAAGATTGTATACTCTCCATTCAATGGTACAGGTAATGTTCCTGTAAGAAGAATTTTAAGAGAGTTAGGTTTCAAGAATGTATATGTTGTTCCAGAACAGGAAAAACCAGATCCTGACTTTACAACACTCGAGTACCCTAATCCTGAAGACCCTAAGGCATTCACATATGCATTAAGACTTGCTAAGGAAGTTGATGCAGATATTATTCTTGCAACTGACCCTGATGCGGACAGACTTGGCGTATATTCTAAGGACACTAAGTCAGGTGAGTACAAGTCATTCACAGGTAATATGTCTGGTATGCTTATTGCAGAATACCTTCTTTCACAGAGAAAGGAGAAGGGACTTCTTCATGAGAATGGTGCATTTGTAAAGACTATCGTATCTACTAACTTAGCTGATCTTATTGCTAAGGAATATAACTTAAAGCTTATTGAAGTTCTTACAGGATTTAAATATATTGGTGAGCAGATTAAGTTCTTTGAGCAGAATAATACATACGAATATGAATTCGGTTTTGAAGAGAGTTACGGCTGCTTGGTTGGAACTCATGCAAGAGACAAGGATGCCATCGTAGCTGTTATGGCATTATGTGAAGCAGCAGCTTACTATAAGTCTAAAGGCATTACTTTATGGGATCAGATGATTAATATCTTTGATAAGTACGGCTACTTCAAGGAAGGACAGAAGGCTGTAACTATGAAGGGTGCAGAAGGTGCTGTCCAGATTGCTAAGATGATGGATGATTTAAGAAATAATCCACCTAAGAAGTTCGGAGCATGGAATGTTGTTGAGTTCAGAGATTATAAGAAGGATGAGTGTACAGTTATTGCTACAGGCGAGAAAAAGCCTACAGGACTTCCTGAATCTAACGTACTTTATTTTGAACTTAATGACCATGCATGGTGCTGTGCAAGACCTTCAGGAACAGAGCCTAAGATTAAGTTCTATATGGGTGTTAAGGGAACAGATCTTGAGGATGCTGATAAGAAGTTAGAAGAACTTACTGATGCAGTTTCTGAAATTGTTGGTTTATAATCAGTTCAAATTTAATTAACAACTAAAACACAATATGAACACATTTCGTTGTTATATTACATGTATTGACAGTGAGATGTGTTCATTTGTTATGTATGGAATCTTCATTGTCATAATACAATGTTAAAAGGAGAGAATGATTATGTATAACGACAATAATGAGAATGATTCACAGTACCGTTACAGTGGCAGTGATATACCATATAACAATACTAATAATAGCAGTACAGCCAATAATAACACAGCATTTTCAAGTGCACCTTATGAAGCTAAGAAGCACAAGAAACACAAAGGCGGATTTGCAAAGAAAGCAGCATGCTTTGTTCTTTCAGCAGTACTTTTTGGCGCAATAGCCGGTTCGGTTATGTTTGGTGTTAATTATGCAGGCGGAAAGATTGCTGGCAGTAATAAGTCTGATGCTACAGGTGTTAATATACCAACAGTAAGTAATAATATTTCTAATGTTGCTAAGACAGATTCTTCGCTTACAGAAGATACTAATCTTTCAGCATCAGGTAAGATGGATGTAGAGGCGGTTGCTACAGCAGCCATTCCTGCAATGGTTCAGCTTAATGGTACAACAACAGTTAAAAGTTCAAGTTATTTTGGATATGGACAGAGTTATGAAGCAACATCAAGTGGTACAGGTATTATTGTAGGCAAGAGTGATACTGAATTACTTATTGTAACTAATGCACATGTTGTTGATAATATTGATAATCTTAAATGTGTATTCTCTGATGGCACAAGTGCAAGCTGTTCTGTTAAGGGTTCTAAGTCAGATCAGGATATTGCAGTAGCCGCAGTATCATTAAGTGATATTTCATCTGATACAGCGTCTAATATTGCAATTGCAGAACTTGAAGATTCATCAGATATTAAAGTTGGACAGCAGGTTGTTGCTATTGGTAATGCATTAGGTGAAGGCCAGTCAGTTACAACTGGTATAATTAGTGCAAAGGACCGTTCAATTACAGTCAACAATGTAACATTTACAGGACTTCTTATGACAGATGCAGCGATTAACTCTGGTAACAGTGGTGGAGCTCTTCTTAATTCAGAAGGAAAGGTTATCGCTATTAACTTTGCAAAAACAAGCAGTGATGGTGTAGAAGGTATGGCTTATTCAATTCCTGTCTCTAATGTTAAGGATATTATCGATTCATTAATGACTAAGCAGACAAGAAACAAGGTTTCATCAGATAAGGCAGCATACCTTGGAATTGCAGCAGTAGATATTACAAGTAATTATGCATCATATTATGGATATCCTGTAGGTATTCTTATAAGAACTGTAGCTGATGATTCAGCAGCAGACAAGGCAGGATTAGAGACATATGACATAATTGTCGGATTTGATGACCAGACAGTTACTACTATGTCAGGACTTACTAACATGCTTCAGTATTATGAGGCAGGTGAAAAAGTAACTATAGATTATTATCATATGGAAGGAAGCGAGTATGTTCTTAAGAGCACGGAGGTAACGCTTGGTTCTAAGAAGGCATCTTAAGGATATATTCCAAGTAGATATTTATGGATAATACCAATGAGAATATGACAGAAGATAAGGATATTAATAAGAATAACAATGGGAATTCCGATGATTATGAGAAGATATGTTTTGTGTGCAGAAGACCAGAATCAAGAGCTGGTAAGATGATTGTTATGCCTAACAATATATACATCTGTCAGGATTGTATGCAAAGAACATTTGATTCAATTAACAGCAACGGAATTAATTATGAAGATATGATGAAGATGTCAAAACATGTGGAATGGGCATGTTTGGCAATTTTCGCTATGGATTCAGACCCGGTTCCAGAAAAGCAGAAGCTTAAGAAAAAGAAAGAGAATAAGAAGGAGTTACCAGCGCTTGACGTTTCTAAGCTGCCTGCACCACATGAGATTAAGAGAAAGTTAGATGAGTATGTTATAGGTCAGGACTATGCTAAGAAGGTAATGTCGGTGGCTGTATATAATCATTATAAAAGAGTTTCAGCAGATGCTAAGATTCTGGGTGACGTTGAGATTGAGAAGTCCTAATATGCTTATGATTGGACTACAGGAAGTGGTAAGACATATCTTGTTAAGACGCTTGCAAGGATATTACAGGTGCCACTTGCTATTACAGATGCAACAACACTTACAGAGGCAGGATATATCGGAGATGATATAGAGTCAGTTGTTTCTAAGCTTTACTGGCAGCAGACAATGATGTAGAGAAAGCTGAACATGGAATTATATTTATTGATGAGATAGACAAGATTGCTAAGAAGAAAGAGACCAGAAGCAGAGATGTAAGTGGCGAGTCTGTACAGCAGGGGATGTTAAAGCTGTTAGAAGGCAGTGAGATTGAAGTTCCTGTTGGTGCGACAAGTAAGAATGCAATGGTTCCACAGGTAACTGTTAACACGAAGGATATTCTGTTTATATGTGGTGGTGCATTTCCAGATCTTGAGGATATTATCAAGACAAGGCTTAATAAGTCATCCTCAATGGGATTTAATGCTGACCTTAAAGATAAATATGATGATGAGAAGAACATCATGTCTTATGTGACGGTTGATGATCTTAGAGAATACGGAATGATTCCAGAATTTTTAGGAAGACTGCCTATCATATATTCACTTGACAGACTGGATGAGGATATGCTTGTCAATATTCTGAAAGAGCCTAAGAATGCTATTCTTAAGCAGTATCAGAAGCTGTTAGAGCTTGATGAGGTGAAGCTTGAGTTTACAGATGATGCATTAAGAAGCATAGCAAGAAAGGCAATGGAAAAAGATACAGGTGCAAGAGCACTCCGTTCTATTATTGAGGATTTTATGCTTGATATAATGTATGAGATACCGAAAGACAGCAATATAGGTTCAGTTACAATAACAGAAGATGTTGTTGAAAAGAAAGGTGCTCCGGTAATAACTATGAGAGCATAATAGTTATAGCAGAATAATACAATACATTTCTGAATACATATAGCATGTACAGTGATTGCTTTATGTTAAGGAGATGTTATGGCATGTGATTTTGATATAACCAAAGAGAATATATATGATTACATAATAGAAGATACCCCAGGGGCTGATGAAGCTATTAAGGCATTGCCAGGGATATGTTCGCAGAGAGCTGATTCGCAATGGATTATAGCTCATGGAGAACTGCCTGATAACCGCCAGCTTAATATAAGCTCTCTGGGGTATTTTACTATTCCAAAGTTATATGGACTCATGGAAGGCGATGCGGATATAAGTGCACTTGATGAAATAGGTGCTTTACGGGTACTTGGACAGGATAATCTGCAGGCAGACGGGAGTAATGTTCTCATAGGGTATGTGGATACCGGAATAGATTATCTTAATGATGTTTTCAAGGACAGACTTGGAAATACAAGAATTCAGGCTATATGGGATCAGACAGATAAAACAGGTACTGATGTTGCAAATACATATGCACATTTTGGCAGAGTATATGAAAAGGATGAAATAGACAGGGCAATAGAGGCTGACAATAACGGAGAAAATCCATATTCTTATGTTGCACAAAGAGACACGTCAGGACATGGAACGCTGCTGGCTTCAATATCAGCAGGTTCATATACAGACGGATATGTTGGCGTTGCACCAGGAGCAGAACTTTTAGTGGTTAAATTAAAACAAAGTAAACAGTATCTGAGAGATTTTTTTCTGATAAAGGATGACGTTCCAGCTTTTGAGGAAAGTGATATTATGCTGGCTTTAAGATTTCTTGAAGATTACGCTATACGACTTGGAAAACCATTGATAATAATATTTGGTCTGGGAAGTGCTAATGGTTCAAGAACAGGCGCATCTCCTCTGGCAGAAATGATGGAGAATCTTACTAAAAAACCCAATATATCAGTTATAACATGTATGGGCAATGAAGCTAATAATAAATGTCATTATAAAGGGACAGTAATGTCAGCCCTGGTACCTGATGTTATGGAAATTAATGTTGATGGAACAGGAAAGGGTTTTACGATGGAAATATGGGCGGATAGTCTTGATATATTATCTGTGTCGATTGAATCACCGTCAGGGGAATTTGTTCCAAGAATACCTGCAAGAATGGGTGCAAGTATGGAGTATACATTTCTTTATGAGAGAAGTACGGTTACGGTAGATTATCAGATAACTGAAAATGTGGCTGGAATGGAGGTTATATTCATAAGGCTTAAGACACCAGTTGAGGGTACATGGAAATTCTATATATATAGTCTCACTAATATAAAAGGAAGTTATAATGCATGGCTTCCATTAAAGCAGTTTTCCGGACAGGATATATATTTTTTAAAATCCGACCCGGATACAACACTTACAGTTCCAGCGGCAGCTGATGGTGTTATAAGTGTAGGAGCATATAATCATTATACAGGGGCTGCTTATTATGAAAGTGGGCGTGGATATAGCGCTGACGGCAGGATTAAACCTGATTTTGTTGCACCGGGTGCGGGGGTATATGGAATTGCTCCATCTGGAGGCGTTAAGGTTACTGGAACAAGCTATGCAGCGGCTTATGCCGGGGCTGTGTTGCACTTTTATATTCATATCAGGTAAATGTAAAGAATTCACAGATGATTAATCATAACGATATTAAAGCACAGCTTATAAGAGGTGCAGTACGTTCAGAATATATGGTATATCCTAACCCTGTATCTGGTTATGGAAAACTGAATATATATACAACATTTAATATGATGAGAATATCTTAGGTTGAAATCACTGGTGTTATATGCTAAATTGTTCATACATGACTAAAAGAGGAGATAGAGAAGTATGAAATATAAGGCATTGGCACTGGATTTGGACGGAACATTAACTAATAGAGAGAAGAAAGTTCCAGCAGGCAACAAAGAAGCGATTGCGAAAGCAATAGATGCAGGCGTTAAGGTTATTCTTGCATCAGGAAGACCACTTTTTGGAATAACACCAATAGCCAGAGAGCTTGAGCTTGACAAGAAAGGCGGTTATATACTGGCATATAATGGCGGCTGTATAGTTGACTGCAAGACGGGAAAGCAGATGTCTGCGACAATAATGCCACAGGACTGTATAGCAGATATATGCAGTCTTGCAAGAGCCAACGGTGTGTATGCCCTGACATATGCTGATACGCAGATAGCTGCTGAGAGTGATTCTGATGAATATGTAAAGAAAGAGGCAATATGCAACAGCACTACAATCAAGAAAGTAGATGATTTGTGCAAATTTGTGGATTATCCTGTAGAGAAATTTCTGGTTGTAGGAGAGCATGAAAAGCTTATTCCGGTACAGAAAGCCCTGTTAGATAAGCATGAGGGAGTAATCAATGCATTTTTTTCAGAGAGTTATTTCTTAGAGGTAGTACCTGCAGGAGTTGCAAAGGATGCATCTTTGGATAAGCTGCTCACAATGCTTGATATAACAAGTGAAGAACTCGTTGCATGCGGCGATGGAATGAATGATATTCCAATGTTAAAGTATGCAGGTCTTGCAGCGGTTATGGAGAATGCATATCCTGAAGTTAAGAAATATGCAGATGTCAATGCACCATCTAACGATGACTGTGGTGTGGCATATGTTATAGATAATTATATATTATAATAATGGATTAAAAAATATACCCCAGGCAGTTTTATTGACTGCCGGGGGTATATTTTATTGATTAATTAGAATTGTTATTGAGACTGTCAACATATTCATCTACATCGAATACATCACCGTTCTGAATCTTACTCATAAGCTGGATAGCTGTATTAATACTGTCTGCATAAGGATACACAACAGAAGCACCTCTAAGACCAGTTATTTCGAGATAAGCAGGACCCTGTCCAGCGGGTGGCTGGGTTGTTCCTTCAATACTGTATGTCTGGATATTCCATGCTGTACCGTCACTTAACTGAAGTTTAACAAGATCAGATATTGTACTTGTTGGAATATTAGTAAGGAACATATCACTAACAGCATCGAGTACGGCTGAATACTTGGTAAGTATTGCAGGTGAAGTGGCCTTCTGTAAGATCCCCTTTATAGCTGCTGTCTGGTTACGTCCACGCTGGAAGTCTCCAGCAGCAAAGGCATGTCTTTCTCTTGAGAATGCAACTGCCATATCGCCATCACATTCATTAGGTCCTTTGACGAAATGATATGGAATAGGAGAAGCATCTTCACCACATGTAAATTCTACTTCTGAGTCAATGGTGATTCCACCAAGTGCATCTACAACAGAGATACAACCTGTGAAATTAATCTTTACATAATAATCAATGTCAATGCCATACAGATTCTGGAGAGTGTCAATAGAAGCTTCTACACCGTAGTTTCCAGCATGTGTAAGTTTATCATAACCTTTTCTTCCATCAGGTCCGGTAATCTTAATGTAAGAATCTCTTGGTGTTGTAACTAGGAGAATCTGCTTTGTTTCAGGATTAACAACGGCAACTATATTAACATCACTAAGTGCATTATTAGAGAGTGCTGAATCGGCACCATCTTCACTTGAGATACCGGAAACATATATTATAAATGGTTCTTTCTTTACGTTAACGTTGGATTTCTGGACAGTAACAAGCTTCTTATATTCGTATTGCTTAATAATCTTAACCTTGGTATCAAAGTCTTCATACTGTGAGGCAACAACCTTAAGCATGGAATCATTCATAACAATTGCCTGAATCTCTGTATTATCATAAAAGGCAGTTACAAGATCATCCCATGATTTGTATTCTGCAAGTTCTAGGCTGCTCTTGTTAAGCTCTGATTTAACAGAATCAAATGCTGTCTTGACATTAGCGTTGCTTGCAGTTGAATTATAAGCAAACTTGTAATTGGCAAGATCATTTAAAGAGGAAGCCTTGTCATCTGCCAGTACAACTACATCAACGATGTCAGTGTTAATCTCAGGAAGATTAAGTTTATTAAGGACAGAATCAAGCTTAGATGATACAAGGTATATGAAAACAATCACTCCTGACATAAGTACTGCAAGAATCTTACCTATAATATGTGCCTTCGTAAACTGTGATGTGAAATCATACAGGAATATCAGCAGTAAAAATGCGTTGACCGCAATTAAATACTTCAACGGAAGAATATCTAACTTAAATATATTAAATAAAAGTAATCCCGATACAATAAGCTGTATCAGAACTAATATAAGACCAATAAGTGTACCCCAGCCACGCCTTTTTCTTTTTCGTTCTTTCTTAGAAAGCTCTTCTTTATTCTTAAATAAATATTTCATATCGTCTTTACTTCTTGTAAAAAAATTAGACATAATTCACTCCTTAATTACACTAGGATAATAAAAAAATAACGAATACATTCTACCATGATTTTATCAAAAAGTAAAACTTAATTATCTTAAGCAAGAAAAACAACATACCTTAGATATAGGCTTATTTTAATTAATATTATTACAAATAACTTAAAGTTAATAGGTAAACGCTATAAAAAACTTGCGGAAATTAACCAAAACAGATATAATAACGCTAGAATTGATGTGCAGTAATGTACAATCTTAAATAATAATTTAAAGGAGTGTTTTAAGGTTATGGGGTATGTTGATGAAGTATTAGACATCGTGTCTAAGAAGAATGCAGATCAGCCTGAATTTTTACAGGCAGTAACAGAGGTTCTTGAGTCTTTGAGACCAGTTGTTGAGGCTAACGAGGAAGTTTACAGAAAGAACGCTATTCTTGAAAGAATTACAGAGCCAGATCGTCAGATCATGTTCAGAGTTCCTTGGGTAGATGACAAGGGACAGGTACAGGTAAACAGAGGTTTCCGTGTACAGTTCAATAACGCTATTGGACCATACAAGGGTGGTTTAAGATTACATCCTTCAGTAAACTTAGGCATCATCAAGTTCTTAGGTTTCGAACAGGTATTCAAGAACTCACTTACAACTCTTCCAATCGGTGGTGGTAAGGGTGGTTCTGATTTTGATCCTAAGGGCAAGTCAGACAGAGAAATCATGGCATTCTGCCAGAGCTTTATGACAGAACTTTGCAAATATATCGGTGCTGATGTCGATGTTCCAGCTGGTGATATCGGAACAGGCGCAAGAGAAATCGGATTCATGTTCGGTCAGTATAAGAGAATCCGTGGAATGTTCGAAGGCGTACTTACAGGTAAGGGACTTACATACGGTGGATCACTTGCAAGAACAGAAGCTACAGGTTATGGTTTATTATACCTTACTAATGCTTTATGGAAAGATAATGGAATGTCACTTGAGGGCAAGACAGCAGCTGTATCTGGTTCAGGTAATGTTGCTATCTACGCTATCCAGAAGGCACAGCAGTTAGGTGTTAAGGTTGTTACATGCTCAGACTCAACAGGCTGGATTTATGATCCAGAAGGAATTGATGTTGCACTTCTTAAGGAAGTTAAGGAAGTTAAGAGAGCACGTCTTACAGAATACGCTGCTGCTAAGCCATCAGCTCAGTATTTTGCTAAGCAGAATGGTGAACACGGAGTATGGCAGTACAAGGTAGATCTGGCTCTTCCATGTGCTACACAGAATGAGTTAGACATCGAGGATGCTAAGATGCTTGTTGCTAACGGTGTTGTATCTGTAACAGAGGGTGCTAACATGCCTACAACATTAGAAGCTACTAAGTATCTTCAGGAGAATGGTGTTCTCTTCGTAGGTGGTAAGGCTGCTAACGCTGGTGGTGTTGCTACATCTGCTCTTGAGATGAGCCAGAACTCAGAGAGACTTTCATGGACATTCGAAGAAGTTGATGGAAAGCTTAAGGGAATCATGGAAACAATCTACGCTAACATTTCAGATGCTGCTAAGAGATATGATATGACAGTTGGTGGAAAGACAGACTATGTTGCTGGTGCTAATATCGCTGGTTTCGAGAAGGTTGTTGACGCTATGCTTGCTCAGGGAGTTTGCTAATTACAGGCTTTAATGTAATAATTGTCTTATAATATGATTTAATTGTAAGGTTCTGCAGATAATATGTCTGCAGAACCTTTTTCTACTTGGCAGATTGCAAAAAATGATTTATATTATATTTTTGAAGAACTATAAAATACGGAGGTCAGTATGAAAAAGAATATAGCAGGAGTTTTACTGTACACAGCATGTGCGGTACTTGTTGTTTTTTATATTAGTGTTATGGTGGGGGAAGAATCCAAAGGTTGGAACAGAATACAGGATGTATTATTTAACACATGAACTTACAGACTGGCCGGGTTATGGTAATCTGAAATATACATTTGGAACGAAAGAGATATGTACGGAACATAAAGACCGTAATGGAAATGAATTAAGTAATGTATGCAGCCGTAAGGGACAGGGCTGGCAGAAAAGTAAGAGATATGATGGAACGAAAAATACAGACAAAGATTCATGTATATACTATATTCCGGATGAATCATCTGATAATATATATCTTGTATGTGATATTACGGAATATGATACAAACAGCCGTTGGTGATAAAGGAATTGAAGTATATGTGAATGATATGCTGATAGGAAGTATAGACAGCAAGGGAACAACGAAGCTAAAGATAGGATATGTCAGCGGTGATGAGCTTCTTACAGTGAAGTTTCATGCTGACAATGCAGAATATACTCTTTACAGTATAAGCCTTGATAAAGGTCAGGCGGAAACTTAAATCCAAAGATGACAGAATATGTGTAAATGTATAGAAGGTAGAATTATATGAAGAAATCGGGATTTAAATCATTATTAAAAGATCAGGCCATACGCAGTGCCAGGTATAATAACAGGTCTGGTTATGATTGTAATACTTATTCTTAAAGGTATATGGCCGTTTGGAAGCAGCAGAATAGATTATTTTGACAATATGCAGCAGGTTGCACCGCTTTATGCACATCTGTGGGATTTCATGCATGGTAAGGCATCAATATGGTTTGACTGGTATACAGGACTTGGAACAAATGTGTCAATGAGTATATCTGCATTCAGTATGCTGACACCATTTAATCTGTTATTATATGTTATTCCAAGAAATTACATATTAGAGAGTATATCAATAATTACACTTGTTAAGATGATATTCATGTCAGTTGCAATGTATGCGCTTATTAATAAGAAATATAATAATCTTATATATGGTTTAAAGGTTATGTTTTCATGCATGTATGCCTTTTGTGGTTATGTAATTCTCTATGGCTCATGTTTTACACCGTGGATGGATATAGTTGCAATATTTCCAATTGTTATAATGTCATATGACCACATGGTTGAAACAGGTAAAAAAATGTTTTATATATGTATGATTGCGTTAAGTTTTATAATTAATTATTACTTAAGTGCGATGGCGGTTATATATATTTTCCTTATATGTGGCATCAGAATGATTCTTATGCAGGAGAGAGCAGTGGAAGAAACTGCATGGAATGTCGGTATAGGCACAATTGCAGGTATCGGACTTTCAGCATTCGTGCTTGTTCCTGTATTTGCACAGCTGTCATCATCACAAAGAGGTGGTGCGTCTAAGGGGCTTTTATCACAGTATGCAGGCTGGATAACAAGTTCAATCGTTACAGATGGTGCAATGGCAGCACTGCAGCGCTGGATGATGCTTTATGGACTTGCATTCGTTATAGCAGTTATTATCATGGGAATAAAAATATAAGTCAGACAGAAAACAGCTTATATATTCTGTAGCCATGCTTGTTGTTGCATTAGAATTGGTGCTTATGGAAGCTGCTAATCTTATGTGGCATTTTGGTTCATATAACGGATATACATTAAGAAACGGATATCTGATATCGTTCACGCTTATCTGTGTTGCTGCGGAATGGCTGAAGATGTTTGCAGATATACCATTAAAGGGTGCGTTTTATCGCAGGCAGACAGCAGTAGTAGCGGTAATTGGTGCAGTATATGTTATGATTTATAACATATTACCAATAAACAATGAAATGCTTGCAATGGCATTTTATAATGATATTTGCAGTAATGTTTGCAGTGTATATGTTTATGCTCATAAGAAGAAAGAATTTAACTGCAAATCAGTTATCCTTGTTATTGCACTTGAATTGTTTATCGGTGCATATGCTCTTATAGGACCTCCGAAATTTTATACATATGAAGATTACCAGATTGGAGATTATGTGCAGTATGCCAATAATGTATCAGACAGTCTTGATATAGATGAGTCTGCAACTGACAGAATCGTAAATCCTGATATAAGTCTTAATGCTAATTATCCGCTTATATTAAGAAGGGGTGCATTATCAAGTTTTACAGCAGCTTTAGAGGACGATACACAAAGTTATGCCAAGAGATGGGGATATTCAAAGTATTTCCTCTGGCTGTTAGATTCGGGTGGAACAGTATTCAGTAATGCAGTGCTGCATGTTACACAGGCAGTCAATATCAATGAGCTTGACAGTGCTTTATATACATTAGAAGAAGGAAGGCGATTACAGCCTTTACAACACTAATTATAACCTGCCATTTAGTTCTGTGTTGACAGCAGCTTCAGCAAGCTGGATATGACTAATGTTGACTGGATAACTTATCATAACAGATTTTATAAAGCAATGACTGGAGATAAAGAAACATTTGTAACAAGAATATATCCACAGGCAGAGACTGCTGGCAATATTAAGTCCATGACTATTAATGTCGGAAGCAGAAGTGCTATATATATGAATATTGCAGATGTGAAGAAGCCTAATGCGGATGCTAATGCATCTAAACTTGAGAGCAGCATACATGTATATGTGAATGGTGAGGCAGTTGTTGTACCAACGCTTGGAGATGTTAAAAACACTGCATATTTTACAGATTATAATAACAATCTTTTATATCTTGGCATATTTGAAAATGAAGATGTTCAGATTAAGATTGAATATGATAAGCCTAAATATATGAACCAGAGTAAGATGACTATCGGACTTCTTAATATGGAAGATGGATAAGCTCTGTGAGGATTTCGCAGATAAGCAGACAGATGTTTCATATATACTAATAATACGCTTACAGTTAAGATAAACAGTGATGGAACTAAGAGTTATGCCCTGATACCGGTTATTAAAGGCTAACTGGATAGTGACACTGATGGAAAGACAGTTAAGACTAAAAGAGATAGCAGGGCTGTTTACAGGTGTACAGGTTCACGAAGGCGAGAATACATTAGTGTTTACATTTGTGCCAAAGGGCAGAAATGCAGGACTGCTATTACACTTGTGACATTGTTAATAACTGTGTTATGCCTTGTGATTAATTATAAAGAGAACTATAAATGTTCCTGTATGGGCTAAGTACTGTGCACAGTATATATATATTGGATTGTTTGCAATAGTTGTGGCTGCAATGTTTGTAGTACCTGTAATAGAGTACAATCCCGGCAGCTATATATCATATAATCCGTATATTATTGAAATGAGGCATTAGATGAACAGACTAAAAATAATGAAATTGCAGGCTTCTGTTAAAGATATTGATTATATTTGCGATATCAAGACTGATTATGCTTATCATGGTTCCTGTGTATAATGGAATTATGGGGACACACAGATCATTTCTGTTTCTTATGAACGAGTGGGATGCAAAAATATGCTTATATAATCAATCATGGTTATACACACCCTACGGATATTGATCCACAGGCTAACTGGGCGTTCTTCCATTATATGTTATCGTGTGCAGCATTAAAGGCAGTGACAGGCGGGCTTATTAATACTTATGTTATTGGAATGATAGTATCTAATATATGCATAATTATTGCAGCATTCTTTGCTGTTAAAGGTCTTAAGAAGCAGACTTCTATTAAAGAAGAATATACTATGATTATGCCAGTGCTTTTATTTATGGCACCTTACACCTTCTATTGCAGTTCTGTATATACAGAAGCTATGTTTATAATGTTTATTGTACTTTTCTATTTCCTTTTGAGAAGAAATACATGGTAGCAGGAATTATGGCAGCGTGTTCAAGTGCAACAAGAATAGTGGGATGTATACTGGTATTTGCACTGGTTGTACAGCTATATATTGACATGGAAGGAACTAAGATAAGCTTTGGCAGGGTTAAGACATTTGTAATGGATATGCTTAAAGCACCCAAGAAGATACTGTCAGTGCTTGTGTGCCCGCTCGGTGCATTTGCATATATGACATTCCTTAATTTCTTCTGTGGAGATGCATGGGCTTATAAAAATGTACAGATTGCATGGAGAGATGATGAGTATTTCCCGATTATAGGCGTGTTGTGGAAGGCATGTACAGGGCAGATAGAACCAAGATATACATATATGGGATGGTTTTGTGTTGCAATACTGATACTTTATGGATATATGTTTTACAGAAAATATTACTCAATGGCAGTGTTCGGAATTATATCACTTCTTGTGCCATTGACATCACATGTTATGAGTACATGCAGGTTTACGGCAGGAACATATGTTGCATTTGTGGGAGTGTATGACATACTTACAAGATGTAATAAGGCTGTAAGATACATTATTATGGCGGTTCTTATTGCAATCGAAATTTATCTTTTATTCCTGTGGTATAATTCTGACTGCTGGCTTATGTAGCAGTCAGAAGAGGAAGGCAGATATGTCAGATATAATATCAGAGATAAGCAGAATCAGTGAAGATGAGCTGCGAATGCAGATAGCGCTTATTGACAATGTTAATATATCTAATGCGGTTAAAGAGACCGGATACAGGCTGGTTAATGTGCTTGCTGATGTTGCCAATGCATTCACGGAGAGCATAGGAATAAAGAATTCTATAGATTATGAGGTAAAAAGTATCAGATCTCGTACGGGAAGACTGTCTTCGCTATAAGGCGTTAAACAGGGAAAAACTTGAAAATGTTATATGAGCGGCTTGAAGTGATGTGTCCTGAAATTGAAGGAGACATGAAGGATAAGGAAGTAAAAGAGCAGATGTCCAGATATATTATTGATGAGGCGGCATCTGCATACGGAATTAACAAATATATGTCACCGGCTCATAAAATAGAGGAAATAAGCATAAGATATAACAATGCCTTTTTAAGTAATATTATGAACCAGATACGTAATCTTACAGTTGTCCAGAAAAAGTCATATGCTGAACAGGTTGGAAGAAAATTAGGGGTTGCTTCAATGGAGACTAAACGTGAGGTTCAAAAAGTCTTATGCCAGAGAAATTCAATGGCGAGGAATTATAGATGTACTCGGCAGACAGAGAAGTACGACAAAGCTTGAAGCTGCAATAAGACTTCTTGGGAAGATGCATTCTGGTCGACAGAGGCGCAGGTAAAGACAATGTATCAGGCTGTCAGAAATATGACAAGAATATCAAAACTTCAGGCGGCGGGATACATATGGAAGGTAAGCCATGCAAATGATATCAAGTTTATGCACCATCAGACCTTATGCCGTCTTATATTGCTGCGGACAAAAGAAAGCCGCTGATGATAAGGACAGAGAATACCGTGTTATGTGTACTCAGGTTGAAAAGGCACGCAAGGAATTAGAAAAATGTGAAAAGGATGTTTCTGTAAAGACAGACAGGATGACTGAAGCACAGAAGAAATATGATGCTGCCGTGGACAGGCTTAATATTGCACAAAATGATTTTGCAAAACTTGAAGATGTCAAAGATGATTACATTAATAACAGAAAGACAGAAGATGAATCAAAACGATATTATGCACAGGTTAATGATACAAAGAGGAAATGGACAGAAGTCTTGGTGATAGTGACAGGAAGAAAAAAGACTTCAGGAGACAGAGAAGAATTAAAACTTGCATGTGAGAAGGCAGAGGAGAGAAAGATATATCTTGAATCTGTACAGAAAACGGCAGATGAAGAGACCAAAAAGAGCAAAGGAACTTAAGATAAAATGGACAGCTTTTTTCTTTAAATTTACATTTGAGGATGCTGTGTTTGAGACTGCTGTCAGAAAATTTAGCAGAGAAGAATTAAGAAATATTGAAGAAACTTTAAAAGAGGCACATGATTCAGCTTCTATGCTGGCAGTAGGGGATAATGTGATAAGGGCATATACTGGTGGAAAATATACAGCTGTTATTACATATGAGGACAGACATATTATTTCTATACAAAGTATGTGACATCCGGAAAGGAAAAGATGAGACATGTATAATGAGATTGTGAATAGTCTTGACAGTATAAGTCAGTTTGCATCATCTACAGGATTAGAAAGAGGCAGACAGTTATTACATGATATGAATAATCCAGAGAAGTCATTAAAATAATACATGTTGCCGGTACTAATGGAAAGGATCGGTGTGTGCTTATATTGCAGGAATTTTACAGCATAATGGTTATAAGACAGGCCTTTTTACATCTCCTCATCTTGATGATATAACAGAACGTATAAGAATCAATGGAATAATGATTTCACAAGAGGATTTTGAAGAAGCATACTGGTATGTGGAAGAACACAGGACACAGGAGCTTGCGTATTTTGATTATCTTTTGGAATGGCAGTATATTATTATAACAGGCAGAATGTTGATTATGTTGTTATGGAAACAGGACTTGGAGGAAGACTGGATGCCACTAATGCAGTCGATAATCCGGTTGTCTCAGTAATAACAACAATATCACTTGAACATACTGCAATATTAGGAGATACAATAGAAAAGATTGCAACAGAGAAAGCAGGAATAATAAAGCCTGGAATACCGGTAGTGTGCAGCGGCATAGTGAAAGAAGCTGCTGATGTGATAAAGCGTGCAGCAGACTTTGGATGCGACTGTCATGTGGTTGACGACAATACATTTGAACTGATACAAAATACATATGGTAATATTGATTTTTTAATTCATAATGAGTATTATAAGAATGATTGCTTCAGACTGGCTACTAATGCCTTATACCAGATTGAGAATGCAAGTATTGCACTTACTGTATGTGCTAATCTGTGTGACAGGGGATGATTAAGCTTGACAATAAAGCAGTCAGTATGGCAATGTACGATACACACTGGGCAGGAAGAATGGAACTGTTAAGAGACAATCTGTATGTTGACGGAGCGCACAATCCACAAGGGATTCAAAGCTTTGTAGATTCAGTAAACAGTCTTTATGAAAACAGTCGGCTTGATAAGGCAACATTACTTTTTCAGTAGTAAGTGACAAAATTATGACAGAATGATTAAGATACTATGCAGCTGTAAGCATTTCAGACAGATATATGTTACAATAACGGGCGGTGTCAGAAAGCTTCCAGCTGATATAATAAAGGAAACATTTGAAGCACATATTAAGGATACACCGGTATATGTATTTGAGAGTGTTGAAGAAGCTATGAAAAAATGGGATAACAGACTGATGTTTGCAACGGGTCGCTTTATTTAGTTGGTGATGTGGACCGTGCATTAGAAAGAAAGGAAAATAATCATGATTAATTTTGATGAAGAGATACAGAAGTTTCAGCCAAGTCTTGAAGTAGAAGACGCAGAGGATGCAATATATAACAATGATGTTCCGGATATTACGGATTTGATATCGCAGATACTTGGTGGAAAGAATTCGGATAAATAGTGAGGGGTGGACATTATGAGATGCTTTAAATGTGGAAGCTTCCTTACAGATGGTGATACATGTCCAAAATGTGGTGAGGATGTAAGAGTCTATAAAAAGACAGCAAGAGTATCAGATGCATATTATAATTCAGGACTATATAAAGCAAGAGTAAGAGATTTAACCGGTGCAGTTGAATCTCTTAAGATAAGCTTATGATTAACAAGTTACAATACAAATGCAAGAAATCTTTTAGGTCTTGTTTACTGTGAAATGGGGATGTAGTTGAGGCTTTAAGCCAGTGGGTCGTAAGTAAGAATTTTACACCTGAGGCAATATTGCAGGACACTATATTAAGAAGATACAGACTAACCAGAACAGATTTGAGATGATAACAGGCACAATAAAGAAATATAACCTTTCTTTGAAATACGCAAAAGATGGCAATCTTGATATGGCTGTTATACAGTTAAAAAAGGTTGTGGCTAATAATCCTCAGCTTATAAAAGCACATTTGTTACTGGCACTTATATACATTAAGCAGGACGAGCTTTCAAGAGCAAAAAGATGCTTAACGCTGTTCTTGCAATAGATAAGAACAATACGCTTGCACATATTTATCAGAAAGAGATAGCAGAAAGAAATGCAGCAAAGAAAGCGGAAACATCAGGCTCTTTCCTTCCTAAGAGAAAGGAAAAGGATATTGATAAGAAACCGTTAAGCGGCAACGATGTTATTCTTCCAAGATCATCTTATAAAGAGCCAAGCAATGGTGCAATTACAATAATAAATGTGCTTGTTGGTGTTGTTATTGGTGCAGCACTTATATGGTTCCTTATTGTCCCGGCAAGAAATAAGGGACTTACACAGGATTACAAGAAGAGCCTTCAGGAGTATAGCGAGCAGTTGTCATCTGGCAATGTTGAACTTAATTCAATGCAGAAGGAGCTTGAAGAGGTTAAGGCGCAGAAGGATGCTCTTGAGCAGCAGCTTGGTGTAGTTAATGGAACAGAAGGAAGCAACAAGCTGCTGGTAGCAGTAATAGAGGCTGCGAGTGCTTATATTGCTAACAAGCCTGCTGATGCTGCAGACAAGCTTGTTGATATAGATGTCAGTGCGCTTCCAAGTGATTCGGCTAAGGCATTGTATAATACAATTGCTACGGCTACACTTCCATCAGCAGCACAGAATTTCTATAACACAGGAATGACAGAGTATTATAAGTCCAACTATGAAGTTGCGGCAGAGAATCTTGTCAAAGCATACAAATGTAATAACAGTGCAGATTCAGCTTATTATGCGGCTAAGTCATATGTAGCATTAGCAAAGACTGATGATGCAAAGAAATACTATAAGTATATTGTGGATGATTATTCGACTAGCGGATATTATAAAGAAGCCAGCGATTATGTTAATTCACATTGATGAGGTACTAAAAGATAAGCCCCGGCAAAGATATTTCTTTGCCGGGGCTATTAGAGTAGTGAAGTGTAAAGCAGAGAGGAAAGAGGAGATTATTATGTCAAAACAGGTTAATACAGCGGATGAGCAGGATGAAATCCAGCATATGGATTATATATACATGGTTAATGGAGATAAGCTGATAATACGAATGAATGCAGAGCTGGATCACCATCTGGCAGAAAGAGATGCGTCAGGTTATAGATGATGTCATAGATAAAGAGGCGTAATGCATATAGTGTTTGATTTTACAAAGGTTGATTTCATGGACAGTGCAGGAATAGGGCTTATTATGGGGCGATACAAAAGGGTTATGGATAAGGGTGATATAACAATTGTGGGGGTTCGTGAAAGCGTTAAGCGGATACTTCTTATATCCGGACTTCATAAGATAGTTAATATATATGAACTTAAAAGGACAGGAGGTATAAGCATGATAGAGAATAACAATGTTGAATTATTATTTGAAGCCAGATCGGAAAATGAAGCATTTGCAAGGGTTGTTGCGGCAGCCTTTGTTACATATTTAGATCAACAATCGAAGAATTGCAGGACATAAAACAGCAGTTTCCGAGGCAGTAACTAACGCAATAGTCCATGGCTATGATAATGGTCCGGGAAAAGTAAGAATGAGATTAAAGGGCATACAGAATCAGGTAATAATAGAAGTGCACGATGACGGTCTTGGCATGGAAAATGTTGCAAAAGCAATGGAACCTCTGTATACAACCAAGCCTGAACAGGAACGTTCAGGAATGGGATTTTCGTTCATGGAGGCATTCATGGATGATTTAAGAGTTGCGTCGGCACCGGGCAAAGGGACAACAGTTCTTATGAGAAAGAAAATAGGGGAGTAATTGATAGGATGTGATGCTATGGATCAGACTAAGGATATGTAAGGGAATTGATCGCTAAAGCACACAATAATGACAAAGAGGCCAGAGAGAAGCTGGTAACAGATAATCTAGGGCTTATATGGAACATAATTAAAAGATTTAAGGGAAGAGGAACAGAACAGGAGGATCTGTTTCAGATAGGATGTATAGGACTTATAAAGGCAATTGATAATTTCAATCTGGATATGGATGTTGCATTTTCAACATATGCAGTTCCAATGATAACAGGTGAGATAAGAAGATTTCTGCGGGATGACGGAATGGTAAAGGTCAGCCGTTCTATCAAAGAAAATGCAGTAAAAAGCATGAAAGCGGCGGGACAGCTCCGTGACACATTAGGCTGCGAACCGACAGTAGAACAGATAGCAGCTGCCTGTGAGTTGTCAGTTGAAGACATAACACTGTCGATGTCTGCATCAATGGAGGTTGAGTCAATATATAAGACAATCTATCAGGGGGATGGAAGTGAGGTCATGCTGATGGATAAGTTAGAAGATAAGGCAGACATTGGGGAAACTGCGTCAAGTAAAGTGGCACTTGTACAACTTATGGAAACACTTTCACAGCGTGAAAAAGAGCTTATCAGGATGCGTTATTATGATGATTACACACAGATGCAGGTTGCTAAGGAGTTCGGAATATCGCAGGTGCAGGTGTCGCGGATGGAGAAGAAGATTTTAAGTGGCATGCGCAAGCGGCTGTTTGCGTGAAGGATTCATTCATATATTAACGATCCGCCGCTGTGTCCGTCTATGGCATATGCCCTCAGGATTTCTTCATCTAGTGGGAGTAAATGCCGCCATCTGTATAGTTTATTACGGTGTGGATAAACAAACGCGCTTCGCTTGAACGAGTTTATCCACACCGCCCTGAACAGCGGCATTAACTCCCACACGATTATTCGGACATATGCCATAGACGGACTGCGGCGTATATGCTGAATGAAAACAGTGATGGGACTGTTTTGTGCCGGTATGGAGTGCGGTGGGCTAGGGCAGGCTGTTGCAGAAATAAAAGCTTCATGAATAATTCTGCGGGCATGTACAATACTAGAGTGTGGAGGAGTTGTTATGTCAGAGAAGATTTATTTGAAGATTGACCAGCAAAGGTATGTTAAGAAGCCAAAGGTCACTATTGGGGATGTGATGACTGTTTATTGCAGTGATAAGGATATGATTGAAAAAATCGGACATATAACGCTTGCGGAGTTTACGCTGGGCAAGTACGACAGGAAGGTGTTTGACGCACTTGATGTTGTGGGCATTATTCAGAAGGAGTATCCGGATGCAGATATTGAATGTCTTGGGGAATGTGATTTTGTTGTTGAGTACAAGAAGCCGGAGAAGGAAGGCACATTGCATTGGATTAAGGTAGCTGTTATATGTTTTATAACAATGGTTGGAAGCGGATATGGAATTATTGCGTACAACAATGACGTAAGTACGACGGATATATTTGACCGGGTGTACGAGCTTCTTGGAGCTTCTGCATATAAGGCAACAAATGCAATGGAGATTGCCTATGCTGTGGGATTGTTTATTGGAATTGTTATATTTTATGATCATTTTGCAGGACAAAAGCTGTCAAAAGCACCAACACCGCTTGAGGTTGAAATGGATAAATATGACAAAGATATATCAGAATCTGTTATTGACAGGGAAGGTGGAAAATGATAGCGGTTATTATTCTTATAGGGGCTATGTCGGGAGTGTTTACTGCAGCAGGACTTTTTGCACTTATAACCAGTGTTGGTGTTATTAACAGATATGCTGATGTCAGCGGGACGAGCAGACATGTGTCTCTGTATGAGGAATGTATAATAATCGGTGCGACGGCAGCCAATGCTGTATATGTTCTTGGAATCACGGTTAGAATAGGAATGACGGGCTGCATTATATTCGGGTTGATATCCGGGATATTTATAGGCACATTTTTAATAAGCCTTGCAGAGACAGTTAAAGCATTGCCTATATTCGTTCACAGGGCAAAGGCAGGCACCGGTCTTGGTTTTATTGTGGCGGCGACAGCGGCAGGAAAAGCACTAGGACAGCTTGTATATTACTTATATATGTATTGATTTTGCATTGCAAAAAGGGAGGATTTATGCACGATATTAATTCTGAAAGCGGTACCAAAGCTGATATTGAAAAAGAAATGAAAGCTATAATGCTTATGTAAAAAATGTTACGCCTAAAGGAAGCTGTGTGGCAAAATGCTTTAAGGCATTCATTGTTGGTGGCTGTATATGTGTTGCAGGACAGATTATTTTAAATGTATGCAAGTGGATGAAAGTGCCTGACACGGATGCAGCATCTTACACAACACTGATACTGGTATTTTTAAGTGTAATTCTTACCGGACTTAATATTTATCCGTCTATAACCACATTTGGCGGAGCAGGAAGTCTTGTTCCGATTACAGGATTTGCAAACAGCGTTGCTGCACCTGCGATTGAGTATAAGAAGGAGGGACGGGTGTTCGGTATTGGCTGCAAGATATTCACGATTGCCGGTCCTGTTATTCTATATGGAATATTTTTTAGCTGGTGTGCAGGACTTATATATCTGGCTTTAAAGCTTATACATGTACTGTGATTCTTGATTAAGAAACATTTGTATGGTAGAATCATAGGAACTGTTTTAAAGAAATGCGCAGGATACGAGGATAATATGGGAACTTTTTTAGAAGATTATTATAATAAATTTAATGAAGAAAAAAGACTGACTTCAAGACACGGACAGATTGAATTCCGTACATCGATTCATTATATACATGAGTGTATTGAAGAATTAAAGAGAGAAGGCAGAGAGAATATAAAGATTATGGATATAGGTGCCGGGACAGGCAGATACAGCGTTGCACTGGCTGAGGAAGGCTTTGATGTAACTGCAGTTGAACTGGTAAAGCACAATCTTGGAATATTGAAATCCAAGAATTCATCAGTTAAGGCTTATCAGGGCAATGCACTTAAGTTAAAGCGTTTCGAGGATGAAACATTTGACATAACCCTGCTGTTCGGGCCGATGTATCATCTGTTCGGACAGGAGGATAAGGTTAAGGCATTAAAGGAGGCGGCCCGTATTACAAGGAAGGGTGGCTTTATTCTTGTCGCTTATGTTATGAACGAGTATGGTGTTATTACATATGCATTTAAGGAAAGACATATTAAGGAGTGTATGGAACAGGGCAGGCTGACAGAGGATTTCCACACGATATCTTCAGAACAGGATCTGTATGATTATGTGCGTCTTGAAGATATTGAGAAGAGTTAATGAAGCAGCAGGATGTGAACGTGTGAAGATTGTGACACCGGATGGACGGCTAATTACATAAGACAGTTCGTGAACCAGCTTGACGAGGAGGAATACGAGATGTTTTACAAGTATCATCTTGCAACCTGTGAAAGAGCTGATCTGCTTGGTGCTGCTGCACATACGCTTGACATAATACGAAAATAATACATAATTAATACATTTTTGGACAGACTACTTATAAAGACTAATGGCACATGAGTATGTGCGGAAACGAGGATTATGACTGGAAAACAGAGTCTGTTATTTGACAAAGATGTATATGTAAGATGCACAGCGACAGTGGTTGGAAAGAAAGAGGCTGATGGTCCGCTTGGTGAAATGTTTGATGTGGCAGTAGAAGATGATATGTTTGGAAAGAAAAGCTGGGAGGAGGCAGAGAGCCACATTCAGGAGATGGCGGTTGACAAGCTGCTTATTAAAAGCGGCATGGCTGCGTCAGACATAGATTATATCTATGCCGGAGACCTTCTTGGACAGCTAATAGCAACATCTTTCGGTCTTATGAGATATGAAATACCGATGTTTGGTCTGTACGGAGCATGTTCAACGATGGGCGAGGCATTATCACTTGGTGCAATGTGTGTTAATGCCGGATATGCGCAAAATGTAATTGCCATCGCGTCAAGCCATTTTGCAAGTGCTGAAAAGCAGTTCCGTTATCCGCTCGAGTATGGAAACCAGAGACCAGTTGCATCTACATGGACAGTTACAGGAGCAGGGGCGTATATCGTCGGCGATAAGCCTCTGGATAAGAAAAAATGTGTTCTCATAAAGGGTATTACAACGGGAAAGATTGTTGATTACGGTGTTAAGGATTCAATGAATATGGGAGCATGTATGGCTCCAGCAGCAGCAGAGCTTATAGAAGCTAATTTCAAAGATCTTGATGTTGATAAGGACTATTATGATGCAATATTTACAGGCGACTTAGGAGAGATTGGCAACAGAATATTGTCTGAGCTTCTAAAAGAAAAAAGTATTGATATTGCTGATAAGCTGTATGATTGTGGAATGCTTATTTACGAGGGGGAAACTAAGTGTTCAGGCGGAAGCGGCTGTGGCTGCAGTGCAGTTGTTCTTGGAAGCTGTATTATGGACAGGCTTATAAGAGGGGAATATAAAAGGGTTCTTTTTGTTCCTACAGGAGCTTTGTTATCTACCGTAAGTTACAATGAAGGAAAAAGTGTGCCGGGCATAGCCCATGGTGTAATTCTTGAGGGAAAGGAGAGTTAAAGCCATGGATTTTGTTAAAGCATTTGTATGTGGGGGATTAATATGTGTTCTTACACAGATTCTTATGGAAAAGACAAAGCTTATGCCGGGAAGGATAATGGTTATTCTTGTAACAACAGGAGTTGTACTTGGAGCAGTTGGAATATATGAGCCTTTTGTTAAATTTGCAGGAGCGGGAGCAACAGTTCCTCTTACAGGATTTGGCAATGTCTTATGGAAGGGCATGAAGAAAGCAATAGATGAGCAGGGATTTTTAGGATTGTTTACAGGAGGATTTACTTCATGTGCAGTCGGAGTATCAGCAGCGCTTATATTTGGATTTATTGCGTCGCTTATATTTGAACCTAAGATGAAGAAAGAATAATAAAAAGGATAGTGGTTCGCTTAAATTGAACCACTATCCTTTTAATGATTAAGGCCGTTTGTCAGATGAATTAGTTTTACCAGATGTCTCTGTTGAGGCAGCAGTTGTTTCTTTAGAATTGTTTTGTCGCTGCCTGTTCCGGGTGTAACCTTGGAAGGCTTTGTTGTGGCGCTGTGAAGAGTACATAGCTTAGATAATTCAGTGTCTGTTATTGAAATATCAGCATCCCATGTCTTGAATTCCGAGCCTTCCTTATCATCACCAAGCTTATCAGCAGAAGATTTCTTTCTCATAATCTTAGTTGTAACACTTGGACAACTGGAAGTAGCAATATCTCCGATTCATTACATATTGAAACCTTAACATGTGTTGTACAGTATTCTGTTGGAACTGTGTCTTCTGTAAAATATTCAGTTATTATGCAGTTTCCTTCAGGATCCTGATCACATAATCCTTCAACAGGAAGAAGGCCTGATTTAGAGCAGACAGATGCTTCTACAATACCAGAAGGCTGTTCATATGTTCCGGTTGGAAGATTAAGGTTTTCATGGATTGTCTGCATAATTGAACGCCAAATAATATTATGATTTACAACATTTCCAAGCTCTCTTGAATTGTCATCATATCCAACCCATATTGTGGCTGTATAATATGGAGTGAAGCCACAGAACCATCTGTCGCTGTCATACTGTGTTGTACCTGTCTTACCTGCTACAGGCTGGCTTGAAAAGTTTGCTGAACGTGCTGTACCATCAGTTGCAACTGAACGGAGACCCTGTATAAGGAGCCAGTCTGAGTTCTCATTAAGAACCTTATGCGTTTCAGGTACAGAATTATCGATAATAATGTTGCCTTCTGAATCAAGCACTTTTGTGTAGTAAATAGGCTTTGTGTAAGTTCCTTTATTAGCAATGGCTGCATAAGCAGCACACATATCGATATTGGAAACACCACGGGTCATACCACCAAGTGCAAGTGACTGGACAACATCATGTGCACCGTTAATTGCATTCTTAGGAGAAACAAGTGTTGATATACCGAATTTCTCAAGATAATTGTATCCGACCTGAGGAGTCAGCTTTGTAAGAATCTTAACAGCAGGTACATTCTGTGAAATTGTAAGTGCCTGTCTTAATGTAATCAGACCTCTGTATTCACCTTTGTAAAGTTAGTTACAAGCTTGGCATCAGTGCCAGAGTAATAATAAGGTGCATCATCAATGGCAGAAGCAAGTGTATATGTTCCTGTATCAAGGGCGGGAGTATACAGCAAGTGGTTTAATACTTGAGCCCGGTTGTCTTGCAATATCATTAGAAGCACGGTTTAAGCTTCGGTTAAGAGTTTTATCGCCGCGCCCACCAACCATTACTTTAACATGTCCATTGGTCTGATCCATTATTGTAAATGAAATCTGTGGCTGTAATGTAAAGGTAAGTGTCTCAGCATATATTTCACCACCCTCTTTAAGGAGCTCCTGTTTATATGCTTCAACATAACTTCTAGCAGCATCTTCATCGGTCATCGTAAGACTGAAACTGGTATCTCCAAGAGTCTTTGTGTACCAGTTAGCCATTGAGTTATGTGAATAATACGAAAATGTACCATCTGTCTGCTTGACAGTTAAAGCATAGTTAATTGAAAAATGTGTATTATCATTGTAATTATCAGGGTCATTAATCACATCATCAGCAACCTGCTGCATCATTGTATCCTGCGTTGAATAAACCTGAAGTCCTCCGCGGTATATAAGGCTTGTTGCCTGAGATTCTGTATAGCCTTTCTGTGACATAAGATCTGAGGTAAGCTGGTTAATAAGTTCATCTACAAAATATGAATAGGTAGTTGTAGATGTTCCGGCAAGTTCAATGCCTTCAAGTCTTGCATATACATCATCTGTAAGAGCATCATCATATTCTTATGGGATATATATTCCTGCTCTTTCATATTGAGGATGACTCTGCCGGTCTTTGTTTCTGTCAGCGTGTCTTATTGGATTAAGACCGGTAGGACTTTAGTGATGGATGCAATTACAGCACATTCACTGATAGAAAGCTCAGATACATCTTTATTAAAGTAACCTTTCGCAGCAGCCTGGACACCATAATATCCGTTTCCAAGATTAATAGTATTAAGATAGTTCTCAAGAATGGAATCTTTAGACATTACAGTTTCAAGCTTTATGGCAAGATACTGTTCCTGTACTTTTCGTTTTATCTTTTCAATTGTAGATTCGTTAAAAGCATTAAATACATTATTCTTAATCAGCTGCTGTGTAATCGTACTGGCACCCTGTGACATCTCACCTGATGAAAGTGTAATTGAAGCAGCTCTTAAAATACCTTTCATATCTATGCCGTTATGCTCATAAAAACGTTCATCCTCAATAGCAATAAATGCATGCTGAAGATTTAAAGGAATCTGGTCAATGGTAACATAAGTCCTGTTAGCTCCAGCAGATGAAAGTGTCTGTATTTCATTATTATCAGCATCATATATTTTGGTCGCAAATCCTTCGGGCGAAACATTGACAGATGCAATGTCAGGGGCATTCTCTATAATTCCCTGAAATGAACCGAATACAAGGCATGAGCCGGAAACAACAACAGCTATAGCAGCAACTAAAGCCAGCTTTATAAAAAATATACCTAATTTGGTGCCAAGCTTGGTAGTAGCTGAATTGAGCAGCTTTTTCTTTTGTTTTATGCCTTTATCACCATAATTCATATATTGTCCTCCTTAATAAAGTCATGATATTATATCATAAAAGGTATGACAGGCAATCAATAAGGCTGTATAATAACTAAATATACATATATAAGAAGGAATCAGATAATGAAGAAGATAATATCAGGTGGAACAGGTGAATTTACAGATAAGAAATCAAGATTTATAGCTAACATTTATCATATTGAAGATGAAGATATGGCAGTGAAAATAATAGAACAGCTTAGAAAGAAATACTGGGATGCCAGACATAACTGTTATGCATATGTTTTAGGAGGCAAGAGCGAGATACAGAGGTTTTCAGATGATGGAGAGCCGTCTGGGACAGCAGGAAAACCAATACTGGAAGTAATTACGGGAAATGAATGCGGAAACTGTCTGTGTGTTGTGACAAGATATTTTGGAGGAGTATTGCTTGGAACAGGCGGTCTTATAAGGGCGTATACTAATGCTGCCAAGGAAGCACTGTCCGTCTGCAGACTTGGTGAGCTTACAGAGGGTGTGCATGCATTCCTTGATGTTGATTATAATTATGTGGGAAAAGTGCAGTACATATGTGCACAGAATGATATAACAATAGTTAATACAGAATATGCCGATGGCGTTACATTTGAACTGATGATGGAGAATGCAGCAAGAAATGTTCTGGAAAAGAATATGACAGAGATGTCATCGGGAAAGATATGCTTAAGGGATACATGCAGCATGCAGATGTACAGAGATGATACAGGAAAATTGTGCAGATGATACCTGAAATATGAATAAAAAATTAACAGTAGTAAAAAATAACAATACAATGGTCGGATTCTGCTTTAAAGAGTATATAATGTGTAAATGTGATGTAAAATAATCTAAAAAGCAAGGCACATAGTGCATTTTACATAAAAACACAAAGATTATATGAAAAAACTATTCTCACGAAATGATTTTTGATAAAAATTTCAAAAATGAAAAATTATGAATGCAGGAAATGGCATAAATACTGGGATTTCACAGAAAAGCAAAAAAATACAATATTTATTAAAATTAGTCTTGTTAAAATAGTACAAAAATGATAATATATCAATGTCTAAAAAACGAAATGGGGGTTAAGCCCCGAAAACCAAATAAGGAGGGTTTTAAGGTTTATGAAAAAGACATTAAAGAAGTTTGCTGCTGTAGGTTTAACACTTACATCAGTTATGGTATCGTAGCTTGTGGCTCTAACAGCAGGCAATCAGGACGCAACAAAAGCAACAGTTGATTGGGCTAACGTACAGAAGCCAGAGCAGTTCACAGTTATGGTTGATGGTACAGTAGTTAAGGAAACTAACGGCGCTCAGGAATTCTACAAGTATCTTGGTGACCTTACAGGACTTGATATTGAGTGGATTCGTCCAGAACATTCTAGCTACTATGATTCAGTTAAGAATGCATTCGCTTCAGGCGATATCCCTGATGTAGTTCTTCTGAACTCAGATTATCTTGCAAACTTCGCATCAAACGGATATCTTTGGGATATGACAGATGCTTGGGAGCAGTCAGCTACTAAGAATTCAGGAAGACTTATCGATCAGGCTGAAATCATCGAATCAGGAAACATGGTTGCTGGTCCAGGGAGAGAAGGCTCTTTACGGCTTCTCACCAACACGTGGTAACGGATGCTGTACATACATCAAGTCTTCAGCTTTAACAGCAGCTGGATACAACCCAGAGGAAGTTGCATCTAAGACACTTACATATGATGAGTATTACAAGATGCTTAAGGATATGAAGGCTGCTTCAGCTAACCAGAACTTCGTTATCTCTTGTTCAGGTTTCATAGCTGGTGGTAACTCTGGTACTCCAGAAGCTCCATATACTAACTACCTTCCAGAATTCTATCAGGATGCTCAGTTCACATTCTACTATGATGAAGCAGCTAAGGAATACAAGGATGGATTTGCTCAGCAGGATATGAAGGATGCACTTACAAGACTTAAGACAGCCGTTGATGATGGTATTCTTGATAAGGCTTCTCAGAACCAGACAACATCAGATGCTCGTAATAAGTGGAATGCAAAGGATGCTTCAACAGCTTCTTCAGTATTTACATACTGGGCTGGTACATGGGCTTATACACTTCAGAACTCTATAGCTGATAAGACAGATAAGATTATTGCTATTAAGCCTATTAAGGAACTTGGTTCATATAAGGAGCGTCTTGCTCCAGCTTGGGCTATTACATATAAGGCATATGAGAATGGAAAGGCTGAGGGAATCTTTAAGTACTTCATCGATACAATGCTTGATGGTGGAGATATCAGATTGCATGGCAGTATGGTGCTAAGAGGTACTCACTGGGATGATAAGGCTGAGACTGTTACAGTTTACGACTCAAAGGGTGGAGTTAATGAGAGTAAGACTAAGACATACGAAGAAGGTGTATTCCACTTCCTTACAACACCTGAAGATAATACAAAGCTTATGTCTAAGAACCACATTGATAAGAGCTTAGCTATCGCTACATTTGGTGATAACACAGATCCAAGGTAACAAGAGTGTTGATCCAATTATCACAGAGAACTATGCAATGTTCAATGCTAACAGCAAGCTTGAGACTCCACTTTGGAACACAGAGTACTTAGTAACAATATCACAGATATCAATACTAAGAGAGTAGAAGTTCTTTCACAGGTAGTTCTTGGAACTAAGTCATATGACGAGGCTATGGCTGATTACAATAGCCAGGTTGGTGCTAAGTGTGATGCAGTAGTTGAGTCATTAAACGAAACACTTAAGAAGTAATTTAAACAATAATTATTGATGTTTATACATCTTATGTTAGTATGGCGGCAGAAATCCGCGCCGCTTATATTGAGAAAAGATTTGCTTATGAAATTTATTTAATAGGCATACGATAAATTATTAGGAAAGAAGGTAAAAAAATGCAGTGTCCATCTTGTAACACAGAGCTTCCTAAGAAAGCTAAAATATGCCCTAAGTGCGGAACAGCAGTAGGAAAGCCAAAGGAAATATTAAATTGATGGCCATCATCGGACTTATTATCATGCTCATTGCCAGTCTTTTTACCTCTTTGTTCAGTCAGGAGATTAAAGAAGTTTATCCTAAAGCTTATGCTTTCGGCTACATGAATATCAGTATGCCGGTTATGTGGTATTTATTTATTGCATGTATAGTTGTTGCTATCATTCTTATTGTAGCCAGAAAATTCTTTTCTATCATTACTACAGTAATAGCAGCTGTTCTTACAGTTGTTTCTGTATTTGCAGTTCAGTTTACACTTGTTAATGGTAAGGTAGCAGGTGGTGGACTTAAGTACGTTAATGTTAACCTTCCAGATCTTCTCAGCAATGGTTATAATGGTAATTCATATCATATCGGATGTGGATTAATTGTTCTTGCAATTGGTGTTGTTATTGCAATTGCAGGTTGCTTCATTGATGTTGTGAAGCCATTTAAGAAAGATCTTCATGTTGATACTAAGTATCTTTCTAATTCATTAAATCAGAGCCTTTCTAATAAGATTTATTATTATAGAGGTTTCTACCTTATGTTCTTACCAGTATTTGTAATGATTATGTTGTTCAACTACTGGCCAATGCTTGAGTGTTCGTTATTCGTTCACAAAATATGTTATCGCTAATCCATACTACATTGGTCTGTATCATTTCCAGACTATGTTTACTAACGATGTATATTTCTGGCAGGCATTTAGAAATACATTAATTTTGTCAATTATTAAGTTGTTCTTAAATACAGGCGCAGCTGTTATAATTTCACTTCTTTTAAATGAAATTGCAAACATGATTTTCAAGAAGACAGTACAGACAATTATTTACCTTCCACATTTCATGTCATGGGTAGTTGTTGCTTCAGTTTTCAAGATGATGCTTGCACCGTATGATATCGCTCCAGTAAACTCAATTCTTATGAACATGGGCCTTATTGATACACCTATTGATTTCATGAACAGTTCTGCTTACTGGCGTGGAACATTCTATGTAATGAATGTTTGGAAAGATACAGGATGGGGAACAATCTTATTCTTAGCTACATTATCAGGTATCAGCCCAGACCTTTATGAGGCTGCACAGATTGATGGTGCTAATAGATTTAAGAGACTGATATATATTACATTACCAGCTCTTGCTAATACTATTATTACAGTATTTATCCTTAACCTTGCTAAGGTTATGAACCTGTTTGAGTCAGTATTCGTATTACAGTCACCTATTACTTATACTAAGTCACAGGTATTACAGACATATGTATATGTTAAGACATTCGGTGGTGGTAACTCAGATTATGGTTATACAACTGCTGTAGGTTTATTTAAGTCGTTCGTTGGTATGATCTTAGTTCTCGGTTGTAACTGGGCAAGTAAGAAAGTACGTGGACGTGGTATTGTATAGGAGGGAATAAATAATGAGTGATAATCAGACACTAGTTTATAAAAGAAAAAAATTTAAAATATTCCCAATAGTTAATGCAATTTTATTCATTATCATTGCATGTGCAATTATGATTCCTATTTACAAAGTAATTATTACTTCAATAGATGCATATTCATCATATGATTTTAAGTGGCGTCCTCAGAAGTTCTCTTGGGGTGGTTACCGTGCTATTATAACAAGATCAAACCTTTATCATCCATTCTTGATTTCAGTTGTTACAACAATTATTGGTACATTTGTTGGACTTTTAGTTGTAACACTTGGTGGTTATGTATTAATTCAGTGGGAGATGCCAGGAAGAAACTTCTTCGCTTATATGCTTCTCTTCACAATGATTTTCGATGGTGGTATGATTCCTAAGTACCTTGTTATCAAGCAGTTGGGATTAATGAATACACTTTGGGCAGTTATTTTACCAATGTCAATCAATGTATATAACTTAGTTCTTATGAGAAACTTCTTTGAAGGTATCCCAGAGTCTCTTTTTGAGGCAGCTCAGATTGATGGATGCTCTCCAATGGGAATTTTCTTTAAGATTGTTCTTCCTCTTTCAAAGGCAGCTCTTGCATCAATTGGTTTGATGTTCGCAGTTAGTTTCTGGAATGATTATACAAACTTCAAGTTATATATTACTAAGAATAAGCTGTTCAACTTCCAGATTCAGTTAAGAAACATGGTTATTGATAGTGATATTCCTAATGATGGTGCTGTTAACCCAACAACAATTTCTAATGCAGCTACAATCATTGCTATTCTTCCTTTCATGATTATCTACCCATTCTGTCAGAAGTACTTCGTACAGGGTGTTAACGTAGGTGCCGTTAAGGAGTAATGTTAATATTTTGAATTTATTTTGGACGAGCCTTAAAGGCTCGTCCTTTTGCGCGAGCGCGAAAAACTGTATTTTTATTCGTCATTACCAGTCAAATAGTGGAATAATACTGTTTAACATGATACAATAAAACAAATATTGGTTAGGAGGAAAAAGGCTTGGATAAAAGTTTTGAAATTAAAGGATACATTAATAATGTATTAAAAGAAACCGGGCTTGAAGGAGCAGATGCATTTGATAAGGCACTTCTTCTTAATGCTTTAGGTAAACTTGAAGCAGCAGAGCATAGTGATGAATATAAGGATGTTATTATAGGTGAATTAGATAAGCTTATACAGGAAAATACTATTAATATGGGTGAGAATGACCTTGTTAATTACATGTATGGTAATGCATGCTACAGTGTTGGAAAGAATGATATTGCTGTTAATATTGCTAAGCAGACAGAGAGACAGCCAAGAACAGAATCAGGATATTTTACAGGAGCGGAAGGTGGCAGATGCTTATGCACTGCATTTAAGGCTTTAAGCTTCTATATGAATTATGAGACAAAAGATGGTGGTAAAGAACATTATAATGATATAATCGCGCAGTATAATGCAATATATACAGAATGCTTTGAGAACGCAGGAAAGGCAGCACATGATGGTGATGCTAAGGCTGTAAAAGCACTTGCTTTATTTGCAGCAGGAGCAGTTGATACACTTGAAGTTATGGACCAGGCGTTGTATGAGATATTTGCAAGAATAAGAGAAATGTATAAAGCAGCAGTTTCAGTTCTTAATGATACAATTGATAATACAGATTCGCAGTTTATAAAGCTTATATATGCATATGCAGTATTGAAAGGATGCCGTATGAAACTTATACAGACTGAAAATATGCAACCAAGGCTGAGGAAATCTTTGAAAAAGCAACTGATAAGCATGTTGCGGATAAGAGCAGTGTAGCTGTATCAGCAGCATACATAACAGCTTACAGTGAGTATATAAGAAACAGGGATTATCAGGATTACGGACGCAGCAATGGAGGTGTATTATGGAGTTAAAGTTAGTTATCAAAACAGGAAGAAGTGCTGTAGTAGAATTTGATGACGGTGGAAAGTATTATTCTAAGGAAGAATACACACTCCTGATTAATGGAGAAGAATATGGCAAGACAGAAAAGGTTGTTACAACAATATATGGTCTTAAGCCAGATACAGAATATAAGATTACAGCGGGTGTATGCAGGAAAAGAATACGACCTGTTGAATTTAAGACAGATTATGAATATGTAACACTTAATGTCAGAGAATTTGGTGCGTATGGTGATGGAGAGCATGATGATACTAATGCAATCCAGTGTGCGATTATGGCAGCTCCTAAGGATTCCAGAGTATTAGTTCCAGAGGGTGTTTATAAGATATCAAGCATATTTTTAAAAGATAATCTTAACCTTGAGCTTGCTAAAGGAGCAGTACTTTCAGCATTTACAGAAAGAGAAAAGTTCCCTATATTACCGGGACAGATTGAGACATACGATGAGAAAGATTATTACAATCTTGGTACATGGGAAGGCAATCCTCTGGATATGTTTTCAGCAATTGTATGTGGTATTAACTGTTCAAATGTTACAATTACAGGTGAAGGAACTATTGATGGATGTACAACTCACGATAACTGGTGGAAGAATTGTAAGATAAGAAATACTGCGTGGAGACCAAGATTATTCTTTATCAATAACTGTAGTAATGTTACTATGCATGGAATTACAGTTCAGAATTCACCATCATGGACAATCCACCCATATTTTAGTAAACATCTTAAGTTTATTGATGTTAAGATTCTTAATCCTGCTAATTCACACAACACAGATGGTCTTGACCCGGAAAGCTGTCAGGATGTTCTTGTACTTGGAACATACATATCAGTTGGCGATGACTGTATAGCAATCAAGTCAGGCAAGATATATATGGCTCAGAAGGAAAAGACTCCTACAGAGGATATGACAGTACGCCAGTGCTGTATGAGAGACGGACACGGTGCAGTAACAGTAGGAAGCGAGATTGCAGCTGGAGTTAAAGATGTTCATATCAGAGACTGTATGTTCATGAATACAGACAGAGGTTTAAGAGTTAAGACAAGAAGAGGTCGTGGTAAATTATCTGTACTTGATGATATTTCGTTTGAGAATATTGATATGGATAATGTTATGACACCATTTGTTGTTAACAGTTTCTATTTCTGTGATCCGGATGGAAAGACAGAGTATGTTGGCTCTAGAAAGCCGCTTCCTGTTGATGACAGAACACCTTCAATTAAGAGTCTTACATTTAAGGATATCAATGCGAAAAACTGCCATGTTGCAGGTGCATATATATTCGGTCTGCCAGAAAGTAAGGTGGAAAAGCTTACATTTGAGAATATCAACTTCAGCTATGCTAAAGATGCAAAGCCGGGTGTAGCTGCAATGATGCTTGGCTGTGATGAAGCAAGCAGACAGGGACTTATTGTAAGTAATGTAGAAAATCTTATATTAAAGAATGTCAATATTGAAGGCTGTGATGGAGAAGCAATTGTGGCAGATAATGTTGATAAGATTGAAAGAGATTAGTATAAATATATAGAAATATGAGGAACAATCATGAATTTACATGCACCAAAGGGAATTGATGTTGAGAATTGGTTCATTGAGTGCTATAGGAAACATAAGGGGCATCCATTAAAGATACTTATAGGGCTTTATAAGGGAAATTATAATAAGTTCTTTCTTGCGGTATTATTTTTCTTTATAAAGCATGCCCCTGTGTGGGTTCTGCCAATTGTAACGGCTAATATTATCAATGATATTACAAGCGGTTCGCCAGATACTATACAGAATATTATTATTCAGGCAATAATTATGGTTGCATTAGTTGCTCTTAATGTGCCAATGAATTATCTGTATACAAGATATAAATCATTAGCAACGAGATATGCAGAAACAGGACTTAGAAAAGCACTTGTAAGAAAATTACAACAGCTTTCAATTTCGTATCACAAAGAGACACAGTCAGGCAGACTGCAATCAAAGATAATGCGAGATGTGGAGGCGGTTGAGACACTATCAACACAGATGTTTTTAAGTATATTAAATATTGCACTTAATATTGGAGTTGCACTTTTTGTTACGGTATCAAAGAGTCTTATAGTATTCTTATTCTTTCTTCTTACTACACCTCTTGCGGCGGTAACTATGGTATTTTTCAGAAATATTATGAAGAAGAGAAATACCGAGTTCCGTAAAGAGATGGAAGAGACATCTGCAAGGGTTATGGAGATGGTTGAGCTTATTCCGGTTACAAGGGCACATGCACTTGAAGAGGAAGAGGTAACCAAGATGAGCGGACAGCTTTTTGCAGTTGCTGAGAAAGGCTATAAGCTTGATGTTATACAGGCATTATTTGGCTCGGTTGGATGGGCAATATTCCAGATTTTTCAGGTTGTGTGTCTGGGATTCACAGGATTTCTTGCTTTAAAGGGAAGTGTTGGTCCTGGAGATATTACACTTTACCAAAGTTATTTTGCAACAATAGTAAGCCAGGTATCATCACTTATGTCACTTATACCAGTAATTGCCAAGGGTGTTGAGTCAGTTAATTCTATTGGAGAAGTACTTCTTGAAGAAGATATTGAATGTAATGACGGAAAAGAAGCACTTGATAGTGTAGAAGGAGAGTTTGATTTTAAAAATGTCAGATTTGCCTATAATAATACAGATAAACCGGTACTTCATGAACTTAATCTTCATGTTGATAAGGGACAGACGATTGCACTTGTGGGAGAATCAGGAGCCGGTAAATCTACAATTCTTAACCTTGTTATAGGCTTTAATTTTGCCACAGACGGAGTTGTTACAATTGATGGACATGATATGAGAGATATTGATCTTAGAAGCTATAGAAAGCATCTGGCGGTTGTACCGCAGACATCAATATTATTCTCAGGTACTATAAGAGATAATATAACATATGGAATAGATGATGTTGATGAAGATACACTTAACAAAGTTGTTGACGCAGCTAATTTAAGAGATCTTATAGATTCACTTCCGGATGGATTAGACACAGTTGTCGGAGAACATGGAGGAAAGCTTTCAGGAGGCCAGAGACAGCGTGTATCAATCGCAAGGGCACTTATGAGAAATCCTAAGGTAATAGTTCTTGATGAGGCAACATCGGCATTAGACAGTATATCCGAGAAGCTTATTCAGGAGGCACTTAATAATCTTACTAAAGACAGGACAACATTTATAGTTGCACACAGATTATCAACTATAAAGGGTGCAGACAGAATAGCAGTAATAGCGGATGGCCATTGTGTTGAATATGGAACATATGATGAGCTTATGGAACTTAAAGGCGAGTTCTATCAGATGAAATCAATACAGAGTTAAAAATAAAAGGAGGCGGGAATATAACCCGTCTCCTTATTTAGATGCCTGCCGGCTTTAATTACTTATTCTCAGAAAACCAGATTCTAAGTGTAGAGATAAGCTTTTCCTTAGAATCAACATCTAACTTCTGTACAATCTGCATAATTTCATTGTCAAGAGCTGTATTCTGGTATGACTTGTCAACGCTTCCTGCAAGATAATCAAGAGAAACTCCTGTAAGCTCTGCATAATATGAAAGCATTCTTAATGTCATAAGGTTACGGCCATTCTCAACATTACTTATGTAACCAGGTGTAACCTCTAATGCCTTAGCAACGTCTTCCTGTGTAAGACCGTGTGCAATTCTTAACTTCTTAACTTTAGCTCCTAAATCGCTATCCATAATTCAAACCTCCTAAAAATAATTACTTTTTGTTTGCTCTGTAACGAGCTGTGTGATCAAGAATCTTCTTACGGATTCTAAGACTCTTAGGTGTTACTTCAAGTAATTCGTCTGTGTCAATATAATCCAGTGCCTGCTCCAAGCTAAGAATCTTAGGCGGAACAAGACGGAGGGCCTCATCAGCACTTGAAGAACGAGTGTTGGTAAGATGCTTTGTCTTGCATACATTAACCTCAATATCCTCAGTACGAGGATTCTCGCCAACGATCATTCCGGCATATACTTTCTCACCTGGTCCAATGAAAAGAGTACCTCTTTCCTGCGCATTGAAAAGACCATAAGTGATAGCATCACCGCTTTCGTAAGCGATAAGAGAACCATTCTTTCTGTAAGAAATGTCTCCTTTGTATTCTTCATATCCTTCAAAAGAAGAATTGATAATACCGTTACCCTTAGTATCAGTAAGGAATTCGCCTCTGTATCCGATAAGACCTCTTGAAGGAATAGAGAATTGAAGTCTTGTGTATCCGCCGTTAATTGGTGACATACCAAGGAGTTCGCCTTTTCTCTGGCTTAACTTCTGGATAACAGATCCTGTGCAGTCATCTGGGACATCGATATAAGCAAGTTCCATAGGCTCAAGCTTCTTACCTCTCTCATCTGTGTGGTAGAGTACCTCGGCTTTACTTACTGCAAATTCATAACCTTCTCTTCTCATATTCTCAATAAGAACTGAAAGATGAAGCTCACCACGTCCTGAAACCTTAAATGAGTTCTCAACGCCAGGTGTTTCCTCAACTCTTAAACTAACATCTGTATTAAGTTCCTTGAAAAGTCTGTCTCTTAAATGTCTTGAAGTAACGAATTTACCTTCTTTACCTGCAAGAGGACTGTCATTAACCATGAAGTCCATAGAAAGAGTAGGCTCTGAAATCTTCTGGAAAGGAATGGCAACAGGGTTGTTAAGTGAACAGATTGTATCACCGATATGAATATCAGCAATACCTGATACAGCAACAATTTCACCGATTCCTGCTTCATTAACTTCTACCTTATTAAGTCCGTTAAATGTATAAAGCTTAGTAATTCTTACACGCTTCTTAACGCTTGGATCATGGTGGTTAACAATCATAACCTCTTGATTAACCTTAAGGCTTCCATTATCAATCTTACCTACACCAATTCTACCAACGAATTCGTTGTAGTCAATAGTAGAGATAAGCATCTGTGTATCTGCATCAGGGTCACCCTCTGGTGCAGGAATGTTATTGACGATACAGTCGAAGTGGCTGCATGTCTTTCTTTCATCATTAAGGTCTGCCATAGCATAGCCGACTTAGCTGAAGCAAAGATGAATGGACAATCAAGCTGATCTTCATTAGCATCAAGGTCAATGAAAGCTCTAAGATCTCATCGATAACTTCTTCTGGTCTTGCTTCTGTCTATCTTGTTAATACATACTATAACAGAAAGATTCATATCAAGGGCTTCTGTAATACGAACTTAGTCTGAGGCATAACACCTTCGAATGCGTCAACAACAAGAATAACGCCGTTAACCATTTTAAGTACTCGTCAACCTCACCGCCAAAATCGGCATGGCAGGAGTATCAATAATGTTAATCTTAGTATCCTTATATGTGATAGCTGTATTCTTAAAAGAATAGTGATTCCTCTTTCTCTTTCGATATCATTGGAATCCATAACTCGTTCAGCAACTTCCTGATTAGCTCTGAAAGTTCCGCTCTGCTTCAACAGCTCATCAACAAGGGTTGTCTTACCATGATCAACGTGGGCAATAATTGCAATATTACGAATATCATCACGCTTTGTTTTCATTAATAATGTCCTTCCTGAATTAAACTCAAAATATCTTCTATGATTAGCAACTTTTATATTCTATCACAATATTCTTAAAAAACAATACTAAATATATAAAAATTTTTTCATTTTTTGAACACAGATTATTCAAAAAGTTTTTGTAATATTTGCGAAAACGACAACATATACATATTAGAGAAAACAAAGCACATGCCACAACACATTAATAATAAGGTGGCAAAGAAGGGAGAAATACAGAATGCTTGATAAAGTAATTGAAAACAACAGAGTGTGTATCATTGGAGAGATTGTCTCAGAGTTCACTTTCAGCCATGAGGTCTTTGGAGAGGGCTTCTATATTGCTAATGTATCAGTGAACAGATTAAGTGATATGGTGGATGTCATACCACTTATGATATCTGAAAGACTTATTGATGTTACTAAGGATTATAGAGGAATGAAGATTGAGGTTGCAGGACAGTTCCGTTCATATAACAGACATGAAGGAACTAAGAATAAGCTTGTTCTCTCAATATTTGTAAGAGAATTAAGATTTTTAGAAGATGACGAGATGCCTGAAGAGCAGTCAAAGTCTAACCAGATATTCCTTGACGGATATGTATGCAAGCCTCCTATTTATAGAAAAACTCCATTAGGAAGAGAAATTGCAGATATCTTAGTGGCTGTAAACAGACCATATGGCAAGTCGGATTACATACCATGTATAGCATGGGGAAGAAATGCAAGATTTGCAGGAGGTCTTGAAGTAGGTGCACATCTTCAGGTTAGCGGACGTGTACAGAGCAGAGAGTACACTAAGAAAATAGGAGAAGAAGAGGTTGAGAGAAGAGTTGCTTATGAGGTATCAGTAAGCAAGATTGACCTTGTTGAAGATGAGGAATAATTAAGACAACATTTATGTTCTTTAGTTTAAGGATATATATTGACATAACATTATCAGAGTGATATAGTCACATTAACTGTAAGGGTTTCCCCTACAGCAGGTAGAGGTCGCACGATTCGAGTAATTATCCTGATGTCCAGACATATGAAGGATAGTAAAGGGGAAAGTGCCGAAGAGGTTGTTTCCGGCAGTCTTACTGGGCGTAGGATTAATAGTTTTACGACTGTCATCGAATAGATGGAGAGCTACTTAAAGGACTATTACTATGATTTCTTTAAGAGCCAGTCTGTTTGAGCAGATTGGCTCTTCTATGTTGGAGCTACCCACATAGGTAGCGATGAGAATAGACAGGTCATGTACATAATAATAGCTGTTAACAAGAAGGATGGTATGTCAGTATTTTACCGGAGCCGGTGTAGCGATTATTCCAATGAAAGCTAATGGAGAAGTTAATTATGATAAGCGGAAATTCCTTGATTACCAGATTAATAACTCAACAGATGCAATTATTATCTGTGGAACAACAGGAGAGGCATCAACACTTACATGAGGAGCATGTAGAAACAATCAGATTTGCTGCTGATTATGTGAAAGAAGTTCCTGTTGGAACAGGTTCTAACTGCACAGAAACAGCTGTATGGCTTTCAAAGGCACAGAAGGCAGGAGTTGATGGATGTCTTGTAGTTACACCATATTATAATAAAGCAACACAGAAGGGCCTTGTCCAACTATACAGCAGTTGCGAAGTCAGTAGACCTTCCTATCATTATGTATAATGTTCGGAAGAACAGGCTGCAATATCCAGCCAGAGACAGCAGCCAAGCTTGCTAAGGATGTTGACAATATCGTTGCTATCAAAGCTGCAACAGGTAATCTTGCACAGGAGACTAAGACAATGGCTTTAGCTGAGGGAAGACTTGATATGTACTCAGGTGAAGACGGACTTATTGTTCCTCTTATGTCAATTGGAGCAAAGGGTGTAATTTCAGTATTATCTAATGTTGCTCCTAAGCAGACACATGATATCTGCGCTACATTTGCAGCAGGAGATGTTGCTAAGGCTGCACAGTTACAGTTTAAGGCATTAGAACTTGTAGATGCATTATTCTGTGAGGTTAATCCAATTCCTGTTAAGCATGCACTTAATCTTATGGGATGGGATATGGGACCACTCAGAAGCCCATTATGCGAGATGGAAGAGGCTAACCTTGAGAGATTAAAGAAAGCAATGGTTAACTACGGAATACTTTAATTGACAGGAGAATGAACATGACAAGAATAATTATGCATGGCTGTAACGGCCATATGGGACAGGTCATTACAGGAATAGTTGCTAACGATGCTAATGCACAGATAGTAGCAGGAATTGACCTTCGCGATGACGGACATAACTTATATCCGGTATTTGCTTCATTAGAAGAATGTAATGTTGAAGCAGATGTTATTATTGATTTCGCATCAGCTAAGGCAGAGGATACACTTGTTGACTATATTAAGAAAACTAAGATTCCTGCTGTAATATGTACAACAGGATTAAGCGATGAGCAGATTGCATCAATCAATGAAGCATCAAAGAGTGTTGCAATATTACGTTCAGCTAATATGTCACTTGGAATCAATACATTATTCAAGCTTTTACAGGATGCTGCCAAAGTGTTTGCGTCAGCAGGCTTTGATATTGAGATAGTTGAAAAGCACCACAACCAGAAGCTTGATGCGCCAAGTGGAACAGCTCTTGCACTTGCAGATTCAATGAAGGAAGTGCTTGATGATGATTATTTCTACAGATATGACAGAAGCCAGTTAAGACAGAAGCGTGATCCTAAGGAAATCGGAATCAGTGCCGTAAGAGGCGGAACTATTGTTGGAGAGCATGAAGTAATCTTTGCTGGAGAAGACGAGGTTATAGAATTCAAGCATACCGCACATTCTAAGGCTGTATTTGCAAAGGGTGCAGTTGAGGCTGCCAAGTTCCTTGCAGGAAAGCCGGCTGGAATGTACGATATGAGAGATGTTATTGCAGCTAAGAACTAGTTGTCAGAACAGTTAATATAATGATATTCAATGCGGCTTGCTTCGGCGAAGCCGCATTTTTTATATAATGCCACAGCTGCCCTGTTATTGCTTGTTACATTAAGTACGAGTGGAAGTGAAGCAATGTTAAAGTAGTCTTTAAGAAAATGCTTCATAAGGCATGTACCAATGCCTTTCCCACGAAGCTTCTCATCAACGAATACTCCGTATACATTGACAAATGTGTTCTGTGTATCAAGATAAAGAAGCGCCACAGGTTCTTCATATTCCGGCAGATACATAAGATAATCCTCACCCTCAAGATAATATTCGGCATTGTCAGGCTCTGCAGCCTGTATTGATTCTAAGTTAAAATGTGCTTTATCAAGCTGGTACAGATATTCGTAGAAACATACATCACCACATAAAGAACAATTAAGAAGTTCTCCGCTTATAGGCGCAATAAGCTCTAAATTGCCAGCAGAGCTGCTTTTAAGCTTCCTGTAACAGATGGATAGCATATTATGAAAATGTCCTCTATGGCGAAAATCAGGTGCTACAAGACCTGAAACTTCAACATATCCGCATTCATCATTGATAAGCAGTCCAACAAAGCCATACATTACAGGTGAATCTGTGCTGTCATCAACAAGCGCACACTGGATAAAGCTGTCGTTATGGGAATCGCAGTAATAAGGCTCGTAGCCGTCACATTTGTTAATAAGTTCTTCAAGAGCATTCATTAAAATGTTGTCCAGATAGTCAATCTCAATATATTTCATAGTGGTTCTCCAATAAAAGTTTATAAAAATAACTTTGAAATAAGAAACATTTGTTTACAAAAGTGTCAAAATGCCTTACTATATAAGGGTATATACGGAAGTATAACAAAAAATATGATTTACCAGCAATAGGTTATTGGGAGGATTTACATGGGTAAAGTAGCAATACTTACAGACAGTAACAGTGGAATTACACAGGCTCAGTCTAAGGAGCTTGGAGTTAAAGTTATACCAATGCCGTTCTTTATAGATGGAGAACAGTATTTTGAAGATATTAATCTTACACAGGAAGAGTTTTACGAGAAGTTAAAGCAGGATGCTGATATATCTACTTCACAGCCTTCTATTGGTGAGATGCAGGACGCATTTGATGAGCTTCTTAAGGAATATGATGAACTTGTATATATTCCTATGTCAAGCGGGCTCAGCGGAACATGCCAGACAGCTACTATGGTTGCTGATGATTATGATGGAAAGGTTCAGGTTGTCAATAACCAGAGAATTTCTGTAACCATGAGACAGTCTGTTCTTGATGCGAAGGAGCTTGCTAAGAGAGGTAAGTCTGCGGCAGAGATTAAGGAGATTCTTGAGAAACATAAGATGGAATCAAGCATATATATTACACTTGATACTCTTAAGTACTTAAAGAAGGGCGGAAGAATAACTCCTGCGGCAGCTGCTATTGGAACTATGTTAAAGCTTAATCCTGTGCTTCAGATTCAGGGTGAGAAGTTAGATGCATTTGCCAAGGCAAGAGGTAAGGCTTCTGCGAAGAAGATTATGCTTAAGGCAATGCAGGATGATTTAGATACAAGATTTGCAGAGTTTGCAAAGGATGGAAAGATGCATATGGAGGTTGCCTATTCAGGTAATCCTGAGGAGGCAGAGGAATGGGCTGCGTTAGTTAAAGAGACTTTTCCGCAGTTTGATTTCCACATGGATCCACTTTCACTTTCAGTTGCCTGCCACATAGGACATGGTGCACTTGCGATAGCGACATCTGCTTATCTGCCAGAACTTGATTAATACGAATGATAAGCCTGTGACAGCGCATGAGTTGTTGCAGGCTTTTGTTATAGATACGGATATTCCCGTAATTTAATATGAATGGAGGATTGTTATGCCAGCAAGAAGTGAGATTGATGATAAGTTTAAATGGGCTGTGAGTGATTTATACAGCTCTGATGAAGCATGGGAGAAGGATTATAACAGTATACTTGAACTGACTGACCAGCCAAGTGAGCTTAAGGGCAGGATGGGCGAGTCTGCCGGCATGCTTTACAAGGCGCTTAAGGAGTATGAACAGGTAGAATACATTACTGAAAGAGTGTATGTGTATGCATTTATGAAATATTATGAGGATACAGGCAATTCAAAGTATCAGGAAATATCTGGGAAAGCCCAGATGGCTGCGATGAAGGTGTCAGAGAAATATGCATTTTTAGAGCCTGAGCTTATATCAATAGATGCTGATGTGCTTGATAAATATATCAGCGAGGATGAAAGGCTGGGAATGTATAAGCATTTTATTGATGACTGCCTCGCAGGGAAAGAGCATACGCTTTCTGAAAAGGAGGAAGCACTGCTTGCAAAGGCATCACAGATGTCAACTGTGCCTGATGAGGTGTTCTCTAAGTTTAACAATGCTGATGTTAAGTTCGGAAAGGTGAAAAGAGAGAACGGACAGGAAGATGAGCTGACTAACGGCAATTTTGCTACATTTATGGAAAGTCAGGACAGAGCTGTAAGAAAGGCGGCATTTGAGGCGCTGTATAAGCAGTATGGGGCGTATATCAACACAATTGCGGCAGCGTTTTATGGCAATGTCAAGCAGGCAATGTTCTATGCAGACGCAAGGGGTTACAAGTCAACACTGAACATGTATCTTGATGGCTCATTTATTCCAGAAAATGTATATAAGAATCTTATTAAGACTGTCAATGACAATCTTGACAAAATGTACTGCTATGTTGATATAAGAAAGAAGGCACTTGGTGTTGACGAGCTGCATTTTTACGATATATATGCACCGATGGTAGAGGATATTGACTGGAAGATAAGCTATGATGAGGCTAAGGACATTGTTGTGAAGGCACTTGCACCAATGGGTGAGGAGTATGTTTCACACATTAAAGAAGGCTTCAATAATGGCTGGGTAGATGTGTATGAGAATACCGGAAAGCGTTCGGGAGCATTTTCATGGGGCGCTTATGGCACACACCCATATGTATTTCTTAATTACTCAGATACACTCAATGATGTTTTTACGGTTATTCATGAGATGGGACATGCAATGCACACTTATTATTCTAATGCAAACCAGCCTTATATTTATGCAGGGTATAAGATCTTTGTTGCGGAGGTTGCGTCAACCTGTAATGAAGCGATTCTTATGCAGTATATGTTAAAGAATACTGATGATGAGAAGAAGAAAAGATATCTGCTCAATCATTTCTTTGAGCAGTTTAAGGGAACTCTTTACAGACAGACTATGTTTGCAGAGTTTGAGATGGAAGCGCATGCAAAAGCTGAACATGGCGAGGTTTTATCAGCAGAGAGCCTTTGTGCCATGTACAAGAAACTGAATGAGAAGTATTTCGGCCCGGATATGGTTATTGATGATGAGATAGCACTTGAGTGGGCAAGAATACCACATTTTTACACACCATTCTATGTATACCAGTATGCAACAGGCTATTCCGCTGCAATTGCAATATCAACCAAGATACTTGCAGGTGATGAGCAGGTTATAGCAGGCTACAGAAAGTTCTTGTCAGGTGGCTCTTCAATGCACCCTATTGAGCTTCTTAAGCTGTGCGGAATAGATATGACAAGACCGGATGTTGTGCAGGAAGCACTGGATGTGTTTGGGGAATTACTAAAACAGTGGTAATGCTTAATGTGTTGTGAATATAAATATGATTCTGGGAGATAATGCGTCTTCCAGAATTTTTTTATGGGATAAATGTAACCATTGCCGGAATAATCCGTCTCTAATTATGAAAGGGTTAACGCTTTTAAAAAACAGGGAGTACAGACAGTAATGGATGATAATCAGATAATTAATTTATTTTTTCAAAGGAATGAAGATGCAATTAATGCAGTTGATGAAAAATATGGTTCTAAGTTAAATGCACTGGCAGCCAATATACTGCAATCAAGAGAGGATGGGCTGGAATGTGTCAATGACACGTATATGAAAGCATGGAACAGCATACCGCCTGCAAGACCAGAGTATTTATTCGCATTTCTTGCAACATCTGCAAGAAATATTGCGATTGATATGATAAGAAACAATGCTGAAGAGGCAGGCAAAAGTGGTTGAGCTGACAAAAGAGCTGGAAGAATGCATAGGTGATGGCGGATTGCAGACACATCTGGACAAGGAAGATATTGGAGAGATGTTATCGCATTTTCTTGAAACAGTTGATAAAAATAAAAGAATTATATTTCTCAGGCGGTACTGGTACTCGGATTCAATTAAAGACATTTCGGAAAGGATGCAGATGAGCGAATCAGCAGTGAAAGTTACTCTTCACAGAACGAGAAAAGAATTAAGAAAATATCTGGAAAGCGAGGGTTTATATCTATGAAAAAATCAGAGGCAATGGATTTATATGAAGGACTTAATGAAATTAGTCCGCGAATGATTGAAGAAGCGGGAAATTACAAGAAAACTGCCAGTGTGGATATCAGGTATAAAAAGAGCAATAATGTAAAGAAGATAATTGCAGCAGGTCTTGTGGCAGCAGCGGCTGTTACTGCTGTATTGGGAGTCAGAGGATTGAAGACTTCTGTGACAGGAAGCGGAAACCAGAGCAGTAATCAGCCAGCATCAGAGCAGACAGGATTTAAAATTGCTCATGTAATGAATGTGTATGCAGCCGGGCTTGATGATACATCGGAATGTATTTTTTCTAATGATGAGAAAAATGCTGGTGTATCAGGAGTTGTGGCTGGAATTTCAAGCCAGGCTGGAGATTCATCTGTGATGGGACAGGTTATGGCTGGTATAAATGTAATGGGCGAAGATATCTCAAAGATTAAGTATTCTATAACGGGAAATGATTCAGATGTGACATATAATCTGGCGAGAATGAAAGAGGTTGACAAGGACAGTTCTGAATATCAGACATCTTCTGAAAAATTCAGAAAACAGACGGAGAACGGCTATGCTTATTACATTATTGAAGATATCGGGAAAGAGTATGAGGAGAGCGGCAACAGTCAGAGCGAGGGCATACAGATTGTAAAGTTTTCAAAGCAGTTAGAAAAAGAATCTTTGTATCAGGAACGTCAGGTATACAATGAGATGGTTAAAAATATGTATGAAGGACTTACATTAAGTATAACTGTGACATATGGAGATGGAACAACAGAGATTGTTGATGTGGGATTTAAGGAAGTCGGTGGTGGCGACAATTCAGGAAAAGTATCAGATAAAGCGGCTGTTTATGTGAAATGATGAGTGACAGCGTATTATTAGCAGATCTTAAACGAAGAGAAAGACATGGTACCAGGTGGCGCCATGTCTTTTTGCATAAATAAAGGCTAGATAAATACTGACTTCCTTACAAAATAAAAGAGCGAGACGGGGATCGAACCCGCGACCCCTCCTTGGCAAGGAGGTGCTCCACCACTGAGCCACTCGCGCAAAGACAATCTTCTCGCAAGAAAACTCTCTTGCGAACACAAACAAGATAATACACATAAAATATTAATCTGTCAAGTGCAAATTTAAAAAGTTGAATCTTTTATGTTAATATTATAATATAAGAGCATGATAATATATGTTAAATTAAAGATATAATAGGCAGAAATCTAGACATAAGGAGAATACGCGATGCTCAATATAGAATATGGCTCATATCAGAAATTATATGATAAATATGGAGAAGATTTTATATATGATCCTGATATGTATTTTAATAATACATATGATGAAAAATGGATTACATCAGATATAGCAAGAAAAATAATAAAAGATATAGATAAATCAGAAGTGCTTGGAGAGAATTGTATAGAAAGTCCAATACTTGGACAGATAAGTCAAAAGATTTATCAGGTGGAGCAAAACATTGATGTTAATTTATAATAATCGAATTTGGTTATTAATGCTTCAGCTTGTGGAGATAATTGTGTAAAGTGGCTTTTACAGATGGCTGAAGAAAAGATATATTTATAAGATTACTTCATAATATGAACTTTGGAACAGCATTTACAATAAAAGTTATGAATACAAATCAGGTTGTACATACTATGCCTGAATTGATACAGATAAACAGTGATATATTAAGAGGGTAAAGATGATTGGAAAATATGAGTTAGAGATTACTACACGAAGGGTTGATTATAAGCTTACACTTGAAAGAAATATAACAATATTAAGAGGAAATAGCGCAACTGGTAAATCAACATTATACAGAGCGGTAAAACAGTATGAAGATGATGGCAGAGCCAGTGGCATTAAATTACATGTGATAAACCATGTGTAGTTCTTGAAGGGAAGAACTGGGAGAATGATTTAAGAGAAATCAATCAAAGTATAGTATTTGTGGATGAAGGGGCAAAATTCATCAATACAGAAGAATTTGCATCGGCTATAAAAATTCTGATAATTATTATGTGTTGATAACAAGACAGGATTTATGTAATTTACCATATAGTATACATGAGATATATGAATTGAATACGGACAAAATAGGAAATAGGATGTTTTGCAAGCAGCAACGCATATATAAAAGTGATAACATTTCAGAAAATGTTATGGTATCAAATATTATAACAGAGGATTCAAAACGGGATATGAGTTTTATAATGAATATGCTATATCACACAATATGATATGCGAGCATGCAGATGGTAAAACAAATGTATCTAAGAGAATTATAAATAAATCAAATTCAGATGTAACATTAATTGTGGTGGATGGAGCAGCGTATGGTTCAGAGATGAATAATACAATGATATTGATTAATAGTATTAGGGTACATATTATTTACACCAGAATCATTTGAATGGTTACTATTGAATTCAAACATTTTAAATAAGCCATATATACTGGATATACTAAAAGAACCATATAATTATATTGAAAGCAGTGAGTTTTAGCTGGGAAAACTATTTTACAGAGCTGCTGAATAAAGCTACAAGAGAAAGCGAAGTTGTTCCATACAGCAAGGGCAATAATAAATCCATAAGGATGTTCACAACAGAGAAGAATATGAAAAAATTATTGAATCAAGTGATTTAAGATATTTGTTAAAGACATGATAAGGAAGTCAGTATCTACTGGCTTCCTCTTTAAAATAAAAGAGCGCGAGACGGGGATCGAACCCGCGACCCCCTCCTTGGCAAGGAGGTGCTCCACCACTGAGCCACTCGCGCAAAGACAATTAAGATAATAATGGGAAAATGATAATTTGTCAATACTTTTCGGAAAAAATTCGGAAAACTTTTTAAATTTGAATTTTTGAAAAATTAATATATGCGAAAGGATGTCAGGGATTTCTATTTTTTTGATAATATGGTATACTTTGCATGCTGAGTAGCAGAATTAGAAAGAATGGAGATTATTATGAATCCAGCATCAATTATGAAGCTTATGAGTGCCAAGAATAAGTTTCAGAAGAATCATCCGAAGTTCGTGGCATTTCTTAACAGATGTTTTGCAGGTGGACTTAAGGAAGGAACCATAATTGAAATTACAGTTACCAATCCTGGAGAGGCACCTATAACATCTATATAAAGGTACAGCAGTCTGATTTGGAACTGCTTGAAGAATTAAAAAGAAATGGGTAGATAGTTTGCTTCGAAAAACAATGTGAAAAGGGGGATTGGAATGTTTGGGAATGTCAAGTCCAGAAAGAACGGACTTAATATTATAGTTGTAGGTGGCGGTAAGGTTGGTGCCACTCTTGTTGAGAGACTCAGCAGGGAGAACCATGACATTACTCTTATTGATAAGAACAGGGTTAAGCTTGATGCCATAACAAGTGCATATGATGTTATGGGAGTTGAGGGCAATGGAGCCAGTTTTGCAGTTCAGAAGGAGGCAGGTATTGACTCAGCTGACCTTCTTATTTCAGTAACAGATTCTGATGAGTTGAATCTTTTATGCTGTACACTTGCAAAGAGAGCTGGCAGATGTGAGGCAATTGCAAGAGTAAGAACACCTGAATACAGTCAGGAAGCTGCATTTTTAAGAGACAGATTAGGTCTGGCAATGATTATTAATCCGGAATTCGAGGCTGCAAGTGAGATAGCACGTGTGCTTTATATGCCTACAGCACTTGAGATTGGAACATTTGCACATGGACAGGCAGAGATGATTAAGATAAAAGTCCCTGAGGGTAACCAGATGTGTGACCATACCCTTGCGGAGATATCTAAGGCTTCATCATCTAAGAGTTCTTATATGTGCAGTTGAGAGGGATGGTGAGGTGTTCATTCCATCGGGACATTTTATTATAAGGGCAGATGATAAGTTATCTTTCATTGCATCAAGAAAGAATGCAAGGACATTTCTTGCAAGTGTAGGTTTTCAGACACATCAGGTCAAGAGTACCATGATTGTCGGAGGTGGAAGAGTTGCATATTATCTTGCAAAACAGCTCCTTAATATGGGAATTGATGTAAAGATTATTGAGAATGACAAGGAACGCGCGTTAAAGTTAAGCGAGGAGCTGCCGGGAGCTGTTATTATCAATGGTGATGGTACTGACGAGAGCCTTTTAAGAGAAGAGGGGATTGAGTATGTTGAGAGCTTTGTTCCTCTTACAGGGATTGATGAAGAGAATGTAATGCTTACTCTGTATGCAAGAAAAGTATCTGAAGCCAAATGTATTACGAAAATAACAAGAATGGGATTCAGCAGTGTTATTAACAGCCTTGATCTTGGCAGTGTGATTTATCCAAGATATATAACATCAGAAGCTATCATTGCTTATGTAAGAGCTAAGAAGGAGTCTATGGGAAGCAATAACATACAGACCTTGTATCATTTGTTTGACCAGAAGGCAGAAGCTATAGAGTTTAATGTTGATAAAGAATCAGGAGTTACAGGCAAGCAGTTTATGGAACTTAAGCTGAAGGATAATCTTCTTATAGCACTTATTAACCGTAATGGTAAGATTATTATTCCAAGTGGTACTGACAGCCTTATGGTTGGAGATACTGTGGTTATTGTAACAACTCATACAGGGTTTGATGCTATAACTGATATTCTTAGATAGGAAAGGCTGGGAACATTGATATGAACAGTTCTATAGTAAGATATATTCTTGGACATGTTTTAAAGATAGAAGCGGCTCTTATGGTCATTCCTGTGATTGTTGGCGTTATATACAGGGAGAAGGCAATATCTGCATTCTTGATAACAATTGCACTATGTGCTGTATGTGGGATTCTTATGACAATTAAAAAGCCTGCCAATACAGTTTTTTATCTGAAGGAGGGTTGCATTACAACTGCACTCAGCTGGATTCTTATGAGTATATTTGGCTGTCTGCCTTTTTTTATAAGCAGGGAAATACCTTCATTCACAGATGCGCTTTTTGAGACAATATCAGGATTTACAACGACAGGAGCAAGTATATTAAGTGAAGTTGAAGGACTGTCACAGAGCATTATGTTCTGGAGATGCTTTACTCACTGGATTGGTGGTATGGGAGTTCTGGTATTTCTGCTTGCAGTAATACCTCTTACAGGTGGCTCCAATATCAATCTTATGAAAGCAGAGAGTCCGGGACCATCAGTGGGTAAACTTGTTCCTAAGATCAGATATACAGCAAGAATACTGTATATTATATATTTTGGGATGACTGTACTTCAGACAATTCTTCTTCTTTTTGGAGGAATGACATTCCTTGATGCACTTAATACAGCAATGGGAACAGCCGGAACAGGTGGATTTGGTATCAGAAATGACAGCTTTACAAGCTTTTCACCTTATATCCAGTGGGTTGTAACCATATTTATGATATTGTTTGGAGTTAATTTCAACGCATATTATCTTATTGTTCTAAGACAGTTTAAGAAGGCTGTTAAAGTAGAAGAGGTAAGATGTTATTTTGGAATTATCCTTGCAGCAACAGCAATTATATTTGTTAATATATACAGAAGTGTAGGTACTGTTGAACTTACACTGAGACAGTCAATGTTTCAGGTTGCATCTATTATAACGACAACCGGATTTTCATCAGTGGATTTCGATATGTGGCCGTCATTGTCAAAGTCGGTGCTTGTTGTGCTGATGTTTGTGGGAGCATGTGCCGGAAGTACAGGTGGCGGAATTAAGGTTTCCAGGTTTATAATAGTGATAAAGACAATATTCAGAGAGATTCAGTCATATATTCATCCTAAGAGTGTTAAGGTGATTAAGACAGAAGGAAAGCCTGTTGATAGTGAAACATGCAGGTCGGTGAGTATATATTTCATAACATTTATGATGATATTCACAGCGTCTTTACTGCTAATATCTATTGAAGGAAAGGATATTGTGACGAATTTCACTGCAGTAGCAGCGACTATTAATAATATAGGTCCTGGGCTTTCGGCTGTCGGACCAACACAGAATTTTGGAAGTTATTCTGATTTCAGCAAATATGTCCTGATGTTTGACATGCTTGCCGGACGACTGGAGTTATTTCCACTGATAATTCTGTTCACACCTTCAGTATGGAAGGATCTTGTAACTAAGAAGGTTTCTGAAAGGAAAATGCGTAGAATAAGAAGGGGTTAAATATGAGTAATGTATCTGATTATTTGAAATGGAGAGGTGACCTTGATTTTAGCCAGGCACCATTTAATGACGTGGACAATTTAATACTTGCGCAGATTGCATATGTTGATTTTACTGATATTGTACCGGCACCTGGAAGTATCGAGACTATTACAATTGCGGAAGCGGCAGACACATTTTTTGATACCCATGATGAGAAGGAGATTAAGAAATGCAAATCTTTCATAGGAAAAGCCCCGTATCTTTTAAGGGAGGCAGCAGCAACAAAAAGATTTGGCTCACTTATACTTACTAATTATGTTGATTATGTCGATGGCGGCAAAGAAGAACAGTTTGCGGCATTTCATGTAAGAATTGATAACAGACTTACGTATATTGCTTTCAGGGGAACTGATGATACACTTGTGGGCTGGAAAGAGGATTTTAACATGAGCTTCTTATCCCCTGTTCCATCGCAGAAGGATGCGGTAAGATATATTGACACAACCGTGCAGCGTTCAGAAGGAAAGCTGATTCTTGGCGGACATTCCAAAGGTGGTAATCTGGCAGTATATGCATCAGTATTTGCAAGACCATCAGTGAAGAAAAGAATTATTACTGTTTATAATAATGATGGTCCGGGATTTGACAGTGATTTTGTAAAGCATCCGGATTATCTGGCAATTCTGCCTAGGATTAAGAGTATTGTTCCTTATGGCTCAGTTGTTGGAATGCTTCTTAATCATGATGGGGATTATGAGGTTGTAAAGAGCAGCCAGTCAGGTCTTATGCAGCATGATTCTATGTCATGGCAGGTTATAGGACCAGATTTTGAGACTGAGCAGGAGTTAAGTCCTAAGAGTAAAAGGTTAAATGCAGCACTGAGCGCATGGATAGACGGGCTTACAAGAGAACAGAGGGCAGAATTCGTAGATACATTATTCTCACTGGTAACTGCAAGTGGTGCAAAGAACCTTTCAGAGATAAGTACAGCCAGGTTTAAGAATATTAATGCCGTTCTTAAGTCTTTCAGGGAACTTGACAAATCAGAACGTGCAATGATACTTAAGATATTTGCTTTACTTACAGGTGAGATTGGAAAAGCTTATAAGAGCAATTAATAAGGAGATAAAGAATGGGACAGGTTATATCAGCAGGAATATTGTTAGTTGTGGTTGTTGCCATATATATTGCAGTTTCATATAAGCATGAAAAAAGCGGTCTTGGGAAGGGCTGTGATGGTAATTGCGGCTCATGTGGATTAAGAAGCTGTAAAACTGACAAGAGTGAGGCTTTAATGCGTAATACGGGGGACAGGTTAAAAGAATGCCGCATTATGAAGGCTTATCCAGAGGAAATGTCAGAAATGCTGAATGTCAGTACTGACTATCTTGCCCGTTTGAGACAAGGGACACAACCGGTTACATACAGGATTATAGAGAAGGTGGCAAAACTTGAAGGCTGGAACAGCGATTATATCCTGCATGGAATAGATAATAATAATCCATTTTCAGAGTTGCACACACTATGCCTGATTTCAGGAAAAAAGTTTTTATAAGAAATTTGCTTTGTCTATTTGACAGCATGCTGCAATTCGGGTATAAAGAAGAAAGGGAAGTGATATATTATCACAGAATGATACTTGAAATTGTCAATGGAATGGAACTTGATGTGCCTGATAATGTGCGGACCGGATATACTCTTACAGAAATAAGACGGATACAGGATATGGATAAAAGGACATGGCAAATGTGCTTGGAATATCAGAGAAGCTATTGTACATTAGAGAATGGTTTGTCAAGACCAGATGTAAAGACACAGATAGTATATGATATGTATGGATTTAATGTTGCAATATTTTCTTACATAATCCACTTGATTGTGAGGCTGTAAGCAATATATATAGAAGTTTCGATGAGCCTTTAAGAGATTTTATTATGAGACGCATCAGGGACGATTTTGATGAAATAATAATTATGAAAGGCCGGACTTATGGTAGAGATATATAGAACGGACCAGCAGGTGTTAAGCACGCTGGATGATATTCAGGATGGATGCTGGATTAATATGGTAGATCCTACAAGTAAAGAACTTGAGCAGATAGCGGAGCGTTTTGAAATAGAACCGGAGGATATTGCATCTGCGCTTGATGAAGAAGAAAGTTCGCGAATAAGTCTTGAGGATGGATATACATTAATACTTGTGGATATTCCAACCCCAGAGGTAAGACATGAAAAGAAAATGTATACAACAATTCCACTTGGCATAATTCTTAAAAGTGATGCAATAATAACTGTATGCAAAGTAGATACACCTATTATTAATTATTTCATAAGGAATAAAGTCAGAGAATTCAGCACTAAGAAAAAATGCGTTTTATATACCAGATGCTTTTCCGTTCAGCATTTGTGTATCAGGCAAATCTTCGTCTGATTGATAAGAAAAGAATTGAGATAGAGGAGAGAGTTGATGGAGACACATCAGATACAGACCTTATCGAACTTCACGAGTTGGAATCTACGCTTGTCTATTTTGCAACATCTCTTCGAGCTAACAGTATTGTGTTAGAAAGACTCAGAAGATATAAAAGGCTTGAACAGTATCCTGAAGATATGGAGCTTCTTGAGGATGTAATGGTTGAGTACCAGCAGGCCATAGAGATGACAACAATATACAGGGATGTCATTGATGGTACAAGGGAGCTGATGTCATCAGTAATTGACAGTAAACTGAACAATGTAATGAAATATCTTACTTCAATTACAATTGTGATGGCTATTCCAACAATAATATCCGGCATATATGGAATGAATGTTGGCGGAGAATGGATGCCATTTGCAAAGACACCTTTTGGATTTGAGATAATAAGTGGAATAATACTTCTTATATGTATAATAGTTTTGTGGGTATTAAAGAAGAAGAAAATGTTATAAAAGCAGTGTCTGCATTGATTGCAGGCACTGCTTTTACTATAGTATATATTATTTGTAAATTTCCTGCCAGCGGGATACCATCTCTAAAGCTTCGTTCTCAGATGATACCTTAGTCACAATAACGCCATCAAGATAAATTTCATAGACAGGGAATTTTTTTGCAATATTTCCGTGGCTGACCTCAACTTTGTTGTACTTTACTCGTTCCATTAGAAACCCTCCTCATATTTAATAATAGTGTTACTAAGTAAAACCAACAATATATTGTATTATAGCATGCTTTTAATAAAGGAAATATATTTTGTATTGGTACTAAAGTACCAAAAATTTGAATTAAACACTATTATACTTGTAAAATCGTCATGTATATAATATAATTTTTATAACATGTATAAAGATTAAGTACGTATAACTAATAATAAAAATATAAGAGGTACATTAATATGAGCGATAATTATACTGCTGACAGTGAGAAATTTGAAATTGTACACAAGATGAGCAGGAGAATTGCATCAGTTGACAAATATTGTGTAGTAAGTGTTTCTAATAAAGCATTTGAAGAATATTTTGGAGAAATTAAGGAGACTCTTATAGAAGTAGTTGCACCACAGGATAAAGAAAGGCTGATAGATTTCATAGAAAATTATGATGGTACCGCCAAGAGTGGAATGTTTAAGTTTATTAATGCACAGGGCATAGAAAGATATAATCATTTATTTGTGTATGAACGAAGAGCTGTGGGCAATGGGCATATGAGAGATATTGAACTTGTTGATGTTGAGTCTATAGAGGAGGCTAATAAGAGTTTAAGAGATGATGTTTCTAAACATAAGATGCTGCTTGGACTGGATAGAGAATATACATTTACATATAACAGAGATAATGGCATATTCAGTATGTACAGATATGATGTTGATTCAAGAGATGTTATATACAAGGCTGACATTGATGACTGGAAGAAGAGGATGCTTTCGGAGGATATATTGACGAGAATGACAAGGAAATCTTTGCTAATTTTATATGAAGTACGCTCTTATACGCAGACATTTTCTATAAAATTCAGAACAAGCATGCGTACATATAAAAGGGTGAAGGAGACTTTAAGATTTAAAGGAACTGTAATGAATAAAAGCGATGGAAGCAGGATTGTGATAGGTCGTGTTGTCCCTGAGGCAGACAGCCATGGCAATTATAATCAGGTTACTGATATGATGATAGAGGAATTACAGTTTGATTCTCTTACGCATGTATATAATAAGAAAACAATTACCATATGCTGTAAAATGTCTTAAAGAAGAAAAGAATAACAGGAGTCACAATAGCTGTTCTTGATGTGGATCATTTTAAGAAGGTCAATGATGTGTATGGTCATATGTATGGTGATAAGATTCTTGCCAGAGTTGGACGAAAGCTTAAGGAAGTTGTAGGCGAAGATGGAGTTGTAGGACGTATCGGAGGAGATGAATTTGTTATTATATTCAATGGTATTAATGATGAGCATGAGTTAAGGGGATGCTTCGTGCGATAAGAACGCAGATTAAATGGGAATTTGTTGATGATTTTGAAGACCTGATGATAACATGTTCTATCGGAGCATCATATAGTCCTAACAACGGACATGAGTATGAAGAGCTTTTCAAAAAAGCTGATTATTGTCTGTATGTTGCTAAGGAAAAGGGAAGAGACAGATATGTATTTTTCAGAGATGATCTTCATAAGGAATCGTATGAGAATTCGCTTAATACAAAGGATAAGAATGTTAATGATGGCAGAGAGATGAAGGAACTCAGATTTCTTACAGGCATTATGGAGAATTTTTCAGAAGATGGCAAAGCAGCTATTAAAGAGCTTATACATCATATGTATGATACATTTAAACTGGACAGCATTAATCTTTACTGGGAGCTAATCTGAACCGTGCATACTATATGGGTGTTGAGCTTGGCGGTTCAATGAATGCTGATTATGTTAAGACAGAAGGTTTTAAGCTTCTGGATGGAAAGAATCATGCTGCTGTGGATTCGTCGGAAGGCAGACAGACCTTGCACCTGAATTTGGAACAGCCATGAGAGAAAAGTGTTTTCTACTGTACAATGCATAATAGGTTCACCAGATAATGTGAAAGGATTGTTTACTATTGACCGTTGTAGGAGTCTGCACAGTGGGCTGAGTATGAAATAGAAATGGCTGTGGTAGCAGCTTCTCTTATTAATATTCTGGCTGAAACTGAATGTGATGAGAATTAATATATAGTTTTTTTATTACAAGATATTGTGTTTTTGATTGACTTACAAGCCTATATGTTGTATAATCAAATCTGCTTGGGAAACCGCATGGATACTGGGTTCCCAGCAGATTTTTAATGTAAGGTGTATCGTCTGTATTGCTGAAAGCAGTATATACAGGGATATGATGGTCTTTGTGAGGGTTTGAAGTATGAAAATTATTAAAAGAAGTGGGTCGGAGGTTACATTTGATATAAGTAAAATCATGGCCGCCGTATCAAAAGCTAATATGGAAGTTGTCCATAGCGAAAGACTGTCAGAAGAACAGATTGAAACAATATCTAATAATGTTGAGAGCATCTGTAAAGAAATGAACCGTTCATTAAGTGTTGAGGAAATTCAGGATCTTGTAGAAAACCAGATTATGAATTTAAGAGCATTTGCAGTTGCAAGAAAGTATATTACATATCGTTATAAGAGAGCGCTTGTGCGTAAGTCTAATTCAACAGATGAGCAGATATTAAGCCTTCTTGAGTGTAATAATGAGGAAGTAAAGCAGGAAAATTCTAATAAGAATCCTACTGTTAACAGTGTGCAGAGAGATTATATGGCAGGAGAGGTAAAGCAAAGGAGATATTGTACAAAAGAGATTCCTTCTTCCTCCAGATATTTTAGCATATGCATAACTGCTGTCTTGTCAATCTTGAGGATATGTTACAGAATGGAACTGTAATAAGCGAGACTATGATTGAGAAGCCACACAGCTTTTCTACAGCATGTAATATTGCAACTCAGGCAATTGCACAGATTGCAAGTTCACAGTATGGCGGACAGAGTATATCACTAGCACATCTTACACCATTAAGCCGTGAGAAGTTTATCGGACAGGTAGAGATGAGTTCGAAAAAACCGGAATAGAAGCATCAGAAGAGAAGATTAAAGAGGTCGCTGAACTTCGTGTAAGAGATGAGATTAAGCGTGGCGTCCAGATGATTCAGTATCAGGTTATCACACTTATGACAACTAATGGTCAGGCTCCATTCGTTACTGTATTTATGTACCTTGATGAAGTTCCGGAAGGTCAGACAAGAGATGACCTTGCACTTGTTACTGAGGTATTAAGACAGAGAATGCAGGGTGTTAAGAATGAGAAGGGTGTATATATATTACCAGCATTTCCTAAGCTATATATATGTTCTTGAGGAAGATAATATCCACGAAGATTCCAAGTACTGGTATCTTACAGAAATAGCTGCACAGTGTACAGCTAAGAGAATGGTTCCTGATTATATATCTGAAAAGAAGATGAAGGAATTAAAGGTTGATGCCAATGGCAATGGACAGTGTTTCCCATGTATGGGATGCAGAAGCTTCCTTACACCATATATTGATCCAGAGACAGGAAAACCAAAGTATTATGGAAGATTCAATCAGGGTGTTGTAACTCTTAACCTTGTTGATGTTGCATGCTCATCAGGAAAGGATATGGATAAGTTCTGGAGTATCCTTGATGAGAGACTTGAGCTTTGTAAGAGAGCACTTATGTGCAGACATTACAGACTTAAAGGAACACCTTCTGATGTTGCTCCAATTCTCTGGCAGAATGGTGCGCTTGCAAGACTTAAGAAGGGTGAAACAATTGATAAGCTTCTTTATGGAGGATATTCAACAATTTCGCTTGGATATGCAGGACTTTGTGAGTGTACATATTACATGAAGGGTGTTACACATACTAATCCGGAGGAACAGAGTTTGCCCTCAAAGTAATGCAGTATCTTAACGATATATGTAAGAAATGGGCGGCAGAGACTAATATTGATTTCTCACTTTATGGTACACCACTTGAATCAACAACTTACAAGTTTGCTAAGTGTTTACAGAAGAGATTCGGTAAGATTGCCGGTGTAACAGATAAGAACTATATAACTAACAGTTATCATGTTCATGTAACAGAGAATATCAATGCATTTGATAAACTGAAATTCGAATCACAGTTCCAGAAGTTATCTGGGAGGAGCTATCAGCTATGTTGAGGTTCCTGATATGCAGAATAACATTCCTGCAGTACTTAAGGTTATGCAGTACATTTATGATAATATTATGTATGCAGAGCTTAATACTAAGAGTGATTATTGTCAGGAATGCGGCTACACAGGCCAGATTCAGATTATAACTGATGATGACGGAAAGCTTATATGGGAATGCCCTAACTGCGGAAACCGTAATCAGGATAAGATGAATGTTGCAAGACGTACTTGTGGATATATTGGGACACAGTTCTGGAATCAGGGAAGAACTCAGGAGATTAAAGAGAGAGTGCTTCATCTGTAAGATTAAATATAATATGGCAGGACATGGAACCGACCCTCAAAAGTTAGACTAAAAATCTAACGATTGGGAGGTCGGTTTTCATGTCCTGCCTTTTCTAATAATAAGTGCTGTATGTGAATTAATATTCTGGGAAATATTCATGCTCTCTCATGCCATAAACAGCTGCAATAAGAATTGAAAGTATTATGGCAGGTATTGCAAATATAACAACAAAGCCAATGTCCTTGATTGTCATTATGAGTGCAATAACAGTCCATATTCCTGTATATATAATCTTGACAATCAGATTGCGGCGTATATGCTTTGGGTTGTTGGTTTGCTTTATATAATATGATTCCTATATAAGCAAAATAGTAATCACAGTAACGGGTAATCCAATTATGACAGCAAGAACAGCAAGAATATATATATAGAACTATGGATGAGCTTCCCATATAAATATGTCCAATTAAATTGAATAAATTGTTAATACTAAATGTCTTGTTATTAATTGCAGAAAATGATTCATACAAATTATTAAAG
>SCPP01000125.1_pt1 | contig 121522 bp, 150 predicted proteins | sample 6106811 | NCBI WGS metagenome assembly SCPP01 (sample SAMN10720449, study PRJNA508395) | human gut metagenome | isolation source: Participant 2 stool, 15 month | host: Homo sapiens | collected 2018 | reverse complement strand
CGATAAAGAAACTTCTTACAGCACCTTTCTTATAGTCAAATGTGACAACATCCCACTCAGGATGCTTCTCTAGTGATGGCTTAAGATATCCGTAAGCATCTGCCCCGTCAAAATCATACAGTCCCTTAACTTCTGTACCAAAGTAAGCACCATTCCAGTCCATTATTACGCCAATTCCGGCGTTATGACAGTCATCAACCAGCTTTTTAAATGCATCGCTGCCGCCTGTTCGGTGTGTCACCGCAAAATATCCCAATGTCGAATATCCATTCATCTCCTCATTAAGATACTCTGCAACCGGAAGGAAACATACATGTGTATATCCCTCCTGCTTTACAAAATCCACGAACTCATCTGCACTTTTTTCTTTCAGCCAGTCAGTAAGTGATACCTCATATACTGTTACGGGCTTCTTCTTTTCTGCTTCTTTCTTTCGCTTTATCATCCATATCCCATCGTTCCATGCATATGAATCAGGCATGTTCTCATCACTTACCATTGATGCAGTAATTGGAACTGATGATATCTGTCTTGATACAGGGTCTAACTTTCTTGTAGTCCCCTTACCCTGTCTCTTAATTTCATACATATATCCGCATCCGGCTGCCAGTCCCGGAATAAACAGTTCAAATACTCCTGTGTCCTCAATTCTTTCCATTAAGTGGACTCTGCCGTCGTATTTGTTAAACTCTCCTACGACACTTACGCTGAGTGCCTTAGGTGCCCATACGGTAAAAAGCACTCCCTTCACACCATTGACAGTTCTTTCATGAGCTCCTAATATATGCGTTGCATTTTTCTCTTCTCCTGCAAGAAATGCTTTGTAATCTTCCGGTTTCGTAACATTTGCAAATGCATATGGGTCCGTATATTCTGTGACCTCTCCATTAACCTTCTCCACTGAGTATGTGTATGAAAGCTTCTTCTTAGATGAAACAAGTGCTGCAAAGAATCCGGATTCATCAACCTTTTCCATATTAACAGCAGTTTTTCTGCCATCTATATGCAGCTTAACTGTCACTGCATCAGGACGCATTATCTGTATAAGCAGTCCCTTACCGGTAACATGCGCACCAAGCAGCTCCTTTGGCTTGTCACATTCTGCATATACAATTCCCTCTATCTCCGGCCAGTTCATCAGGCCGTATAAGTTTTTATTCATACATTACCCCCATCCACTGTTTAAAGCATTCCGTCCATGATGACACCTGTGGTTCAAAATGTCCCATATTCTTTGTCGCAGTCTCTCGTGTACCAAGTCCAAGACCATGAGTACCTTTAGCATATACATGATAATCAAACGGAATCTCCTGTTTTCTTAACGCCTCTACCATAAGAAGTGAATTTTCAAGCGGAACTGTCTTATCTTCACATGTATGCCATATGAATGCAGGTGGTGTGTCCTTATCCACTCTCTTTTCTATAGACACTTCATCTATAAACTCATCATATTTTTCCCCAAGACTTCTCTCAAATGATGCCCTGTGTGCATCAATTCCTGATGTAATTACAGGATAACCTAACAGCATGCCATCTGGCTTAACATACTCATGACTGCAGTGAAGTACATTTTCCAGAAGATAATCAAGTCTTTTTGAATTCCATCCGGTTCCAAGAAGTCCGGCAACATGACCTCCTGCTGAAAACCCTGCGATAATGATTTTGTCAGGATCAACATCCCACTCTGCTGCATTATCTCTTACATACTTCATTGTATAGGCTGCCTCAAAAAGCTGTGCAGGATACGTAACAGGTGCAAGACTGTATCTCAATACAACAGCATTATACCCCATATCAAGCATCTTAATAGCTATAGCTTCTCCTTCTCTTGGAGAATGATGATTATATCCGCCACCCGGACAGATAACAATAAGAGGTCTCTTAAACGGATCCTGATCATTAGGGAACACATCCTTGATATAAGTTGTTATTGTGGCACTGCCCTGCTGCTTTATCCCCAGCTCCTCATATGGTAATTCTATAGTAAATGTTTCGTGTAACATTATTTTCTCCTCCTAACTGAATTATTCTGTATATTATGTCTGTAGTGTAGTGGCGGTGCTGTGTGTATATTTTCGTGTGTGGTCGATTTATGACGAGCTGTGTGGAGTTAATGCCGTTAGATGCATAAGCGCTGTGAATGAAGCTCGTTCAAGTGAAGCGTTTGCTTTCATTCACAGTAAAAACTTTGCAGATAACGGCATTTACTCCCACTAAGCGCAGGAATCATGAGACCATGCACGAAAATATACACACATCACCCTTCAGCACATCTACACCGAAAATACATAAAATCCACTTAGAATCTATGTATGAATAAACCACTTCTAAGCTTTGGCTCAAACCATGTTGATTTAGGTGGCATTAATAGTCCTGCGTCTGCTACTGCGAATAATTCGCCTATTGATGTTGCATACATTGAGAATGCCAATACACTATCTTCTGAGCATCTTCTCTCAAGCTCGCCTAAACCGCGGATTCCGCCTACGAAATCTATTCTCTTATCTGTCTTAGGGTCGTGGATTCCTAAGAGTGGCTCTAAGACATTGTTCTGGAGTACTGCTACATCTAATCCGTCTACCGGGTCGCTGCTTAAGATTTCTTCTTTGGCTGTGAGTGTGTACCATTTTTTGCCAAGATACATTCCGAATTCACCTTTCTTAGAAGGTGCAACCTGTGTGCTGCTCTCGCTTACAGTGAATTTATCTTTAATCTTTTCCATGAACTCTTCTTCACTTAAACCATTCAGGTCCTTTACAACTCTGTTATATGGCATAATCATAAGTTCTTCATCTGGAAATAATACTGACAGGAAATAATTGAACTCTTCATTGCCTGTATATCCCGGATTAGCTTCTCTTCTGCGTAAACCTACCTTTACAGCAGAAGCTGCCCTGTGGTGTCCGTCCGCAATATATATCTGGTTAATTCCTGCAAATGCGTTCTCTATTGTCTCTACAGATTCTTTACTGCTTATTTTCCATACCTGATGTCTTATTCCATCAACCGCTGTAAAACTGTATACAGGCTTTTCCTGCTTAGCTTTGGCAACCTCTGCACTTATTACTGCATTAGCTCTGTATGCCAGGAATATAGGACCAGTCTGGGCACTGCATGTATCAACATGGTTAATTCTGTCTAATTCCTTATCAGCTCTTGTGTTCTCATGCTTCTTAATAACATTATTAAGATAATCATCAATAGAAGCACATGCTACAATTCCTGTCTGTGTCCTTCCATCCATTGTAAGCTCATACACATAATATGCCTTGTCCTTATCTGTTATAAATGTTCCATCATCTATAGCTTCCATAAGCATATCATGGGCTTTCTTATATACCTGCTCACTATACATATCAACTGATTCATCAAACTGGGTCTCTGCCCTGTCAATCTTAAGAAATGATAATGGTTCTCTTTCCACCTCTGCTCTTGCTTCCTTTGAATCATACACATCATAAGGAAGAGCTGCTACTCTGTCTGCCACTTTCTCAGCCGGTCTGACACATTCAAATGGTCTTATTACTGCCATACTAACCTCCATCCGCACTATTTAACTTAAGTACTATACTTTCATATATTAGATATATTTTAACATTCAGACGACCTTAATACAAGAAAGACCAGCCAAATGTTACAACAAATGACTGGTCTTTGATATTATTCTCATTACATATGATTACTTAATAACTCTTACCTTGATAACACCTTCAATTGCTGAAAGCTCTTCAACTACTGCCTCTGGTGCAGATGCTTCAATATCTAAGAGAGAATATGCATAATCACCTCTTGACTGGTTAGCCATAGATGATATATTGATGCCTGCAGCACCAAGAACTGTTGTTATCTTACTGATAACCGCTGGAACATTCTTGTGGCATACAGTAATTCTTCCTTTAGTTGCACATACTCCGCAATCACAGTTAGGATAATTAACTGAATTGACAATATTACCGTTCTCGATAAAGTTTCTAAGCTCATTAACTGCCATAATAGCACAGTTATCTTCAGCTTCTGCTGTTGAAGCTCCAAGATGAGGAAGAACAATTGCTCCTTCCATCTTAGCTGTTGTTGGGTTAGGGAAATCTGAAACATAAGTCTTAACTCTTCCAGACTTAAGTGCCTCACCGATAGCAGCTTCATCAACAAGTACATCTCTTGCACAGTTGATAATTACTGTTCCATCCTGCATAAGGTCAAATGCTTCCTTATTAATCATTCCCTTAGTGCTGTCAAGTGCAGGAACATGAACTGTAATATAGTTACATTCCTTATAGATATCCTTAACATCAGATATGTACTTAACTTCACTTGAAAGATTCCATGCAGCCTTAACTGAAACATATGGGTCATATCCGTATACTTCCATTCCAAGTGCTATAGCTGCATTGGCAACTAACTGTCCAATTGCTCCAAGACCGATAACACCAAGCTTCTTGCCCTTGATTTCCTGTCCTGCAAATGCTTTCTTAGCCTTCTCAGTTGCCTTGGCAATATCAGGGTCTTCTGCATTATCTGCAACCCACTTGTTACCACCGATTAAATCTCTTGATGCTAAAAGCATAGCTGCAATAACCTGTTCCTTAACTGCATTAGCATTAGCTCCTGGTGTGTTGAATACAACAATACCTTCCTCTGCACATTTGTCAAGAGGAATATTATTAACGCCAGCTCCTGCTCTTGCAATTGCAAGAAGATTATCACTAAGCTCCATATCATGCATCTTGGCACTTCTTACAAGTACAGCCTGTGCATCTTCAAATGAGCTTTCTGTATTATACTCATCAGAAAAAAGCTTCAAACCACATGCCGCTATATTATTAAGACAATTAACATTAATCATTATGCATTCTCCTTCTCGAACTTCTTCATAAATTCAACAAGCTTCTCTACACCTTCGATTGGCATAGCATTGTAGATAGATGCTCTCATACCGCCAACTGTTCTGTGTCCCTTAAGGTTAACAAATCCTGCAGCTGCAGCTTCCTTAATGAACTTAGCTTCCATAGCATCCTTAGCTTCTTTATCTTCAATGTTGCATACAAAAGGTACATTCATAAGTGAACGGTCTTCCTTAACAACTGTTCCCATGAATAACTTGCTCTCATCAAGGAAATCATAAAGAATCTTAGCCTTCTTCTCATTGTGTTCCTTCATTGCTGAAAGTCCACCCATCTTCTTAATCCACTTGAACACCTTGCCACAGATATAGATATTGTAGCATGGTGGTGTATTATAAAGAGAATCTGCATCTGCCTGTGTCTTCCACTTAAGCATTGTAGGAGTTCCTGGAAGAACGTCATCTGTTATAAGGTCTTCTCTGATAATAGCAATTACAACGCCTGCTGGTCCGATGTTCTTCTGGACACCGCCGTATACAACGCCGTACTTAGTTACATCCATAGGTTCTGATAAGAAGCATGATGAAACATCTGATACAAGAATATGACCCTTAGTGTTAGGTAATGTCTTATACTTTGTTCCGTAAATTGTGTTGTTCTCACAGATATATACATAGTCAAGATCCTCTGGAATATCAAGATCTGAGCAGTCTGGAATATATGAAAATGTCTTGTCTGCTGATGAAGCAAGCTCAACAGCCTCTCCATATATCTTAGCTTCTGCAAATGCTTTCTTAGCCCACTGTCCTGTAAGGATATAACCTGCTTTCTTATTCTTCATAAGGTTCATAGGCACTTCAGCGAAGAACTGCGATGCACCACCCTGTAAAAATAACACCTTATAGTTATCTGGGATGTTAAGAAGGTCTCTTAAATCCTTCTCTGCCTCTTTGATGATGTTGTCATAAACCTTGGATCTGTGGCTCATTTCCATTACCGACTGACCGCTTCCCTGGTAATCTAACATTTCATCTGCTGCTTCTTTGAGTACTTCCTCTGGTAAAACAGCTGGACCAGCGCTAAAGTTATAAACTCTACTCACCTTTTCTTCCTCCTAAAATATAAAATATTAAGAACTATTTTAGTCCTTTATCACATTAAAGTCAATATGTGAATTATTTCTTGTTATTAAGGTCTTCTCTGTCGAATGCCTCTGAGATTGCAGCCCCCGGTGAAACCATAGGGAATACCTTGTCTTCTCTGTCAATATGACAGTCAATAACACATGGAATATTGAGTTCGATTGCTTCTTTAAATGCTTTCTCAAACTCCTCTATTGTATCAACACTGTAAGCCTTGGCTCCCAGTCCTTCTGAAACCTTAACAAAATCCACCTGATCATCAAGAACTGTAGCTGAATATCTCTTGCCATAGAAAAGATCCTGCCACTGTCTAACCATACCAAGTACATGGTTATTAAATATAACTTCAATAATAGGAATGTTATATCTGGTTGCTGTTGCAACTTCATTCATATTCATACGGAAGCAGCCATCACCTGCAATATTAACAACTGTCTTATCCTTACGTCCAACCTTGGCACCTATACATGCACCAAGACCATATCCCATAGTTCCAAGTCCGCCTGATGTAAGAAGTGTTCTTGGCTCTTTGAACTTATAATGCTGTGCAGCCCACATCTGATGCTGTCCTACATCTGTTGTAATAATTGCATCACCATTTGTAATCTCGTATATCTTCTCCATGATAAGAGGTCCGTTAAGAATATCTCTGTTATATCTCATAGGATAATCAAGCTTATAAGACTTGATGTGTTCCATCCAGTCTGAGTGATCCTGATTGTCTAACTTATCATTGATTCTCTTAAGAATCTCTTTAGCATCTCCGAGTACATGTGCATCTGTCCTGACATTTTTGTTAATCTCAGCTGCATCAACATCAAACTGCAGAATCTTTGCATTCTTAGCAAATTTCTTAGCATTTCCAGTAACACGGTCTGAGAATCTTGCACCAACCACGATAAGAAGATCACACTCTGAAACTCCGTAGTTAGATGTCTTAGTACCATGCATACCAAGCATTCCTGTATATCTTTCATTAGATCCGTCAAATGCGCCCTTACCCATAAGTGAGTCACATACCGGTGCATCAACCTTCTCAACAAACTTCTTAAGTTCATCAGATGCCTCTGATATAACAGCTCCGCCACCAACGAATACATATGGCTTCTTAGATTTCTTAATAAGTGTCACAGCCTTGTCAATATCTTCTTCCTTAATGCTTGCTGTAATTCTCTCTACAGGTTTTGGAACTCTTGGTGTGTACTCACACTCTGCTGCTGTTACATCCTTAGTAACATCAACTAATACCGACCCGGTCTTCCTTCCTTGGCAATTCTGAAAGCATTTCTTAATGTCTTGGCAAGATCCTTTACATTCTTAACAATATAGCTGTGCTTTGTAATGGCATTGTAACACCTGCTATATCAATCTCCTGAAAGCTGTCTCTTCCAAGAAGAGGAACTGTTACATTACATGTAATTGCAACCATAGGAACTGAATCCATATATGCAGTTGCAATACCTGTTACAAGGTTAGTCGCTCCTGGACCTGATGTTGCAAAACATACACCAACCTTACCTGTTGCTCTTGCATATCCATCAGCAGCGTGCGATGCACCCTGCTCATGTGATGTAGAATATGGTTATCTCATCTGAATGCTTATAAAGGCATCATATACATTAAGAATAGCTCCACCAGGTATCCAAATATTGTATCAACGCCCTGTTCTTTCAAGCATTCAACAATTATCTCTGAACCATTTAACTTCATTTTATCTTCTCCTGATTTCTCTTTAATGTCTTTATAATTATATTAAATATTACTCATCTGCTGAACTTTTAAGAATAGCTCCTCTGTTTCCTGATGTAACGAGTGAAGCATATCTCTTTAAGTATCCTGTTGTTACCTTAGGTTCTCTTGGCTGCCACTTAGCCTTTCTTGCAGCAAGCTCTTCATCTGAAACCTTAAGCTCAAGTTTAAGTCCCGGAATATCAATGCTGATGATATCTCCTTCTTCAACTAAAGCAATAGGTGCCAACAGCAGCCTCTGGTGATACATGACCAATAGAAGCTCCACGGCTTGCACCTGAGAATCGTCCATCTGTAATAAGAGCAACCGATGAGCCAAGTCCCATACCTGCAATGGCTGATGTAGGATTAAGCATTTCTCTCATCAGGACCGCCCTTAGGGACCTTCGTAACGGATAACAACTACATCACCTTCAACAATCTTACCACCCTTAATAGCAGCAATTGCATCTTCTTCTGAATCAAATACTCTTGCCGGTCCTTCGTACAAGCATCTCTGGAACAACTGCTGAACGCTTGACTACTGATCCGTCTGGTGCAAGATTTCCTGAAAGAACTGCAAGACCACCTGTCTTACTGTATGCATTATCAACTGTTCTTATGACTTCAGGATTACGGTTGTATGCTGTTGCTATACACTCTCCGATTGTCTTTCCTGAAACTGTCATGCAGTCTGTATTAAGAAGTCCGATATCAGCAAGCTCTTTCATAACTGCATATACACCGCCTGCTTCATTAAGGTCTTCCATGTATGTTGACCTGCTGGTGCAAGATGGCAGAGATTAGGAGTCTTTTCGCTTATTGGGTTAGCGAATTTGATATCAAAATCAAATCTATCTCATGTGCAATAGCTGGAAGGTGAAGCATTGAATTAGTAGAACATCCAAGTGCCATATCTACTGTAAGGGCATTCATAATAGAATCCTTAGTGATGATATCTCTTGCTGTGATTCCCTTATTAACCATATCCATAACAGCCATGCCTGCGTGCTTTGCAAGCTTGATTCTCTCTGAATATACGGCTGGAATTGTACCATTGCCGCGAAGTCCCATACCAAGTGCCGCAGTTCATTGAATTGGCTGTGTACATGCCTGAACATGAACCACATGTTGGGCATACCTTTTCCTCAAACTCAAGTTACATCTTCCTCTGTCATTGTTCCTGCTGCATATGAACCAACAGCCTCAAACATTGAAGAAAGGCTTCTTCTTCCCTTAACATGACCTGCAAGCATTGTCCGCCTGATACGAATACAGTTGGAAGATTAAGTCTCGCTGCTGCCATTAAAGTCCGGGAACATTCTTATCACAGTTAGGAACCATTACAAGTCCGTCAAACTGATGTGCAATTGCCATACACTCTGTTGAATCTGCAATTAAATCTCTTGTTACTAAAGAATATTTCATTCCGACATGTCCCATTGCAATACCATCGCATACTGCAATAGCAGGGAATACTACAGGCACACCGCCTGCCTCAGCAACTCCTAATTTAACTGCATTGACAATCTTATCAATATTCATATGACCTGGTAATCTCATTATAAGAGCTTACAATACCAATCATAGGTTTCTTCATCTCTTCTGCTGTGAAGTGCATTAAAGGCTTCGTGCAGGTGCCTGCTGCATACCACTTCTGGCGTTATCACTTATCATAGCTTATCTCCTTAATATGTATTATTTAAATGTATTAAACTCTCTGCGATTAAGTCGCCCATCTTGTCAGTTCCTACAAGTGTGCATCCTTCTGACATAATATCAGTTGTTCTGTAGCCTTCCTTTAAAACAGCTGCAACTGCTGCTTCAATAGCATCTGCTTCCTTGTCAAGATCAAGTGAATATCTTAACATCATGGCTGCACTGAGAATTGTAGCAATTGATTAGCAACATTCTTTCCTGCAATATCAGGTGCTGAACCATGGCTTGGCTCATAAAGACCTAACTTAGTCTTATTAAGGCTTGCACTTGATAACATTCCGATTGAACCTGTTATCATACTTGCCTCATCTGATAATATGTCTCCAAACATGTTCTCAGTAAGAATAACATCGAACTGTCCATTCATAACAAGCTGCATAGCACAGTTATCTACAAGCATGTCTGAAACTTCAACTTCCGGATAATCCTTTGCAACCTCATGTACAATCTTTCTCCAGAGTCTTGAAGAATCAAGAACATTTGCCTTATCAACGCTTGTTACTCTTTCTTCTCTTCATTGCAATCTCAAATCCCTTAATTGCAATTCTTCTGATTTCTTCTTCGTTGTATGTAAGTGTATCAACGGCTGTCTCCAATCCGTCAATTTCCTTAGTATATCTATCACCAAAGTAAAGGCCGCCTGTAAGCTCTCATAATGACCATATCAAATCCATCACCGATTATTTCTTCCTTCAATGGACACGCTGCCTTAAGTTCATCATAAAGATATGCCGGACGTAAATTAGCAAAAGTCCTAATTCCTTACGAATCTTTAAAAGTCCAGCTTCTGGTCTTAAATTAGGTGCAACATCATACCACTTGGAATTACCCACATTGCCTCCAACTGCTCCAAGAAGTACTGCATCAGATGCTTTAGCTGTTGCTACTGCTTCATCTGTAAGTGGAACGCCATACTCATCAATTGAACATCCACCCATAAGAATCTTGGTATAATCGAACTTGTGACCGTATTTGTCAGCCACACTGTCAAGCACTTTCACAGCCTCTCTGACGATTTCTGTCCTATTCCATCACCTAATTAAAGTTATTCTGCTCTCCATAAACCTTTACCCCTTTTTCATATGATAATTCAATTTAATATGATATAACATTTGCACAACATTTTCAATAAAAGGATTCCACCAGACAAATGTGTCTGATCAGGAACCCTGCTTTAATTAATTGCCTTTAATTATTCTGCTGATGTGCTGTCTGATGGCTTCTCAACCTGAGCAATTGCCTTCTTCTGCATTGAGATACGGCAATTCTTGTTGTTACCGAATTCAACAATTACATCATCATCTGATATATCGATAAGAACACCATAGAAACCGCTTGTTGTAAGAACATAATCACCGATTTCCATAGAATCCATAAGTTCCTGCTGACGCTTCTGTTCCTTCTTCTGTGGCTTAATTGCCATGAAATACATCATTGCACCAATAATTACGACATAAAACTATGATAGCAATATTCATTGATACTCCTCCTTAAAATGTCTCTTTCAAACTTAACATATAATACATAATTGAGAGCTGCTTGTCTACCTCAAAATGTATTTTAACAAAATATTTATAAACATACAGCATTACTGCTTATCATATGTCTTCATCTGATATAATGCCTCTTCCTTGAAGCCTGCATATCTTCCTTCTTCAATCGCAGCTCTTATGTCTGTCATAAGATGGTTGTAGTAGTAAAGATTATGAAGAACGCACAGACGCATACCAAGCATTTCCTTAGCCTTAAGAAGATGCCTTACATACGCTCTTGTGTAATTCTGGCAGCAAGGACATCCACAGCCTTCCTCGATTGGTGCTGTATCTGTCTCATACTTTGCATTAAAAGGTTAATCTTTCCGAACTTAGTATATACATGTCCGTGACGGCCATTTCTTGAAGGATATACGCAGTCGAAGAAATCAATTCCTCTGTCTACTGACTCAAGAATATTGGCTGGTGTTCCACACCCATAAGGTATGTCGGCTTATCCTTGGAAGATATGGCACTACATTATCGAGTACATCATACATTTCCTCATGTGTTTCACCTACGGCAAGTCCTCCTACTGCATAACCGTCAAGGTCTAACTCTGATATTCTCTTGGCATGGTCAATTCTTATATCATTAAATACGCCACCTGATTGATACCGAAAAGCATCTGATCCGGATTAACTGTATCAGGAAGTGAGTTAAGCCTTGCCATCTCTTTCTTGCAGCGCTCTAACCAGCGGTATGTTCTGTCAACAGAATTCTGGATATATTTTCTGTCAGCCTTTGCCGGCGCACATTCGTCAAATGCCATTGCGATTGTTGAACCAAGATTAGACTGTATCTGCATACTTTCCTCTCCCATGAATATCTTATGACCGTCAATATGTGACTGGAAAGTAACGCCTTCTTCTTTAATCTTCCGGAGTCCTGCAAGTGAAAACACCTGAAATCCACCTGAATCTGTAAGAATCGGTTTATCCCAGTTCATGAACTTATGAAGTCCTCCAAGCTGCTTAATAATCTTATCTCCCGGTCTTACATGAAGATGGTAAGTGTTAGATAATTCTATCTGCGTTCCTATCTGCTGTAAATCAGTTGTCGCAACTGCGCCTTTAATGGCTGCAACTGTTCCGACATTCATAAATACAGGTGTCTGCACAGTTCCATGTACTGTTGTGAACTCTGCTCTTTTGCTCTGCCATCCGTCTTTAAAATTTTATACATATCTGCTCCTTTTATTTTCTGTAAAACTCTTTAACTCTGTCCATTCTAGCCGTCATATTGTCAAATATCAGGTCAACAAGTGTAAGTGCTGTCATAGCTTCAACCACAACAACTGCTCTTGGAACTATCATCGGATCATGTCTTCCTTTGATTGAAACCTCGATATCCTCGCCCTGCTTATTAACAGTTTCCTGCAATGCACTAATTGAAGGTGTCGGTTTTACCGCTGCCCTGAACACAATCTCATCACCGTCGCTTATTCCGCCAAGCACTCCGCCGCTGTGATTAGTCAGCTTGCCAACCCTGCCATCCTTCATTACGAATTCATCATTATTATACTTTCCTGTAACTTTAGCCGCTTCAAACCCGTCTCCAATCTCAAAGCCTTTGACAGCCCCGATTGACATTATTGCCTTGGCAAGATTAGCATCTAGCTTTTCAAATGTAGGATTGCCAATTCCAGTCATCATTCCTGTAACCCTGCATTCAATGACACCACCGATTGAATCTCCAACTGACATCTTGCTCTCTGCAAAGCCTTAACCTTCTCTGCAGCTTCCTTATCAGGCATGTTAAATGCGTTATTATCTCTTTCAGCTATATCAAACTTATCATAATCAATGCCAATTCCACCGATTTCTTTAGCATATGCTGTAATATTAATTCCAAGCTCTTTAAGAATCTTCATAGCGATTGCACCGGCCGCAACTCTTCCGATAGTTTCTCTTCCAGAACTTCTTCCTCCGCCTCTGTAATCCCTGAATCGAATTTCTCGTCAAATGTATAATCAGCATGTCCCGGTCTGTAATAATTAGCTATCTCTGAATAGTCAGCAGACCTCTGTGTCTTATTATATACTGCAAGTGATATTGGAGTCCCGGTAGTCTTACCTTCAAATACACCTGAAAGAATATGTACCTCATCATCTTCCTTTCTTGGTGTAGTAAACTTTGACTGTCCCTTTTCTTCTGTCTAACTGCTCCTGAATATCTTCCTCACAAAGAGGCAGACCTGCAGGACACCCGTCAATTACAACTCCAAGTCCCTCTCCATGCGACTCTCCCCATGTTGATATCTTAAATATATTTCCAAACACTGAACCTGCCATAATATATTCTCCTCATCTTTTCAATAGGATTTATTTTAACATATTAAAATATATATCATCAAGCAAAACCCCAATTTATTAATTTTTTCTTATTTTTATTTTTTCTTAATAGTCAAATGTATTTTATATGGTAAAATAAATATATCAATATATTGAATGGAGTTTATTATGGGAACTGTTATAGGAATTGATTTAGGAACAACTAACAGCTGTGTGGCTGTTATTGAAGGTGATACGCCTACTGTCATCACCAACAAAGAAGGCTACCGCACAACTCCTTCTGTTGTAGCCTTTACGAAATCAAAGGAACGTATTGTTGGTGATGCCGCCAAGAGACAGGCTGCCGTCAACTCTGACAGAACTATATTCTCTATCAAGAGACACATGGGTACGGACTATCGCAAGAAGATTGACGGAAAGTATTATACTCAAGAAATCTCTGCATTTATACTTATGAAGTTAAAGGAGGATGCCGAGGATTTCTTAGGACAGCCTGACAGACGCTGTTGTAACTGTACCTGCCTATTTTACTGACGCACAAAGACAAGCTACTAAAGATGCCGGTAAGATTGCCGGGCTTAACATATTAAGAATTATCAACGAGCCTACTTCTGCCGCTCGCGTACGGACTTGACAATGGTACGGCACAGAAGGTTCTTGTGTATGATTTAGGTGGTGGAACTTTTGATGTGTCTGTTATCGATATCGGTGATAATGTCATTGAAGTTCTTGCAACTTCCGGTGACAATCACTTAGGTGGTGATGATTTCGATGAAAGAATAGTTAATTATCTTGTCGAGCAGTTTAAGATAAGTGATGGTATCAATCTTTCAAAGGACGTCTCTGCAATGCAGCGTTTAAGAGAAGAAGCTGAGAAAGCAAAGAAGGAGCTGTCTTCTGTGACAACTAATATTAATCTTCCTTTTATCGCTATGTCTAAGGACGACCGCACCACATTGATATCACTTTATCAAGACAGACATTTGATGAGCTTACTGCTGACCTTGTAGACAGAACAGTCACCCTGTTGAGAATGCACTGCATGATGCAGGTCTTTCCAAAACAGACATTAATATGGTTTTATTGGTTGGTGGTTCTACAAGAATCCCTGCTGTTGCTGATAAAGTAAGACAGCTTATGGGAAAAGAGCCATCAAGAAATCTTAATCCTGATGAATGTGTAGCCCTTGGTGCTGCCATTCAGGGTGGCAAGCTTGGAAACCAGCTTCAGGCCGGTTCTGCTGCTTCTGAAATCATACTTATGGATGTAACTCCAATGTCTCTTTCTATTGAGACTATGGGTGGAATTGCAAGCAGGCTTATTGAAAGAAACACTACCATTCCTACAAGACACAGCCAGATATTTACTACTGCCGGCAATTTCCAGACATCCGTTGATATCAAGGTTTTTCAGGGTGAACGAAAGTTTACAAGAGACAATAAACTGCTTGGCAACTTCCGTCTTAACGGTATTAAGCGTGCGATGGCAGGAGTCCCACAGATTGAAGTAACATTTGACATTGATGTTAATGGTATTGTCAATGTATCTGCAAAGGATTTAGGTACCGGAACAGAGCATTACTATTACTTCAAGCTCTAACATGACCGAAGAAGAGATTGCAAAGCCCGCTGGGAAGCCGAAGTCTACAGCAAGCAGGATGAAGCATACCAGAGATTTATTGATATAAGGGAAGATGCTGTACGGACTCTTAACGAGGCTAACAACGCACTTGCCGCCAATAAAAAGTCTGGGATAAGGATAAGAAAAGAATGTTAAGGCTCAGATTGGACATCTGGGTAAGCTTATATCTAAAGCTCCTATTGATAAGCTTAATGAGAAAGCAGTTTCCATGCATGAAGCTGCGGAAGCTGTAAAAGAAGCTTTATAGTAGGAAAAAGACCAGTTCAGATATTTCCCGAACTGGTCTTTTTATTTTCTTGTTATTTCTCTAGTTCTTCGTATGTAAATAACATTTTCTCTGTGTTATCTACATAATATTTCTGTTCTTTCTGAAAATATTTTACAAGACTGCTGTAATCATTTTCATGCTGTGCTTTGTTAAGACTTCTGTAATACTCTGCTTTATTATCATCCCTTATGATTATTGGAATTATGTTATTGTCTAAGCATTGTTTCAGTATTATCATTCTTCCAACCTTCCATTGCCATCCTGAAAAGGATGTATAAGTTCAAATCGGGCATGGAATTTTGCTATTTTATCTATACTGACTTCATTGGAATTATTGTATTCTTCTATGAGGTTATGAATCTTCTCTGGCACTTCCTGCGGCAAAGCCACCTTAATATCACTTACTCTGTTTCTCTCTTCTTCCAGTCTCCTATAGCATAACCATTTGCAAAATCTTCAAACACGCCTTCTTTGAGATTTCTATGCATACCTTTAATCAGATCTTCATCAATGGTGCTTCTATATTTTTCATTATATAATTAAACATTTTAAAATGTCCGTTCATTTCCTCTATATCTTTAGCCCGGAATATTACTTCTGTATCATCAGTATATAATGTACCTGTTTCGAACATAGATGCTGTCTGCTTTTCTGTAAGAGTACTTCCCTCAATTCTGTTTGAATTATATGCCATACTTCTCTGCGTATATCCATACACACCGCTTCTATCCTGCTTTTAAATTCTATAAGTAAACGCTCTTTTAATCTTTTCATAAAAATATCTTCATTCATAACATTTTCCTTCTCTATAAAATCCGCTATATTTACTCTGCAACTGATAATATTGTACCATTTAGCTGATGATTATTACAACATTTACATTAATCCAGATAGGAATTTACTCTGCTTTCTTCCCCTTCACATTAACTATACATATTCCTATGCACACTAATACCAACGCTATAAGTGCATTTATTCCAAGCTCTTTGCTTCCCTCTCCAAGCCCATAGGCTGAAAGAAGTACTCCGAATACAGGGTTGGTGAATCCGAAGATTGCCACTTTGGATACCGGGTTGTGCTTTAACAGTATTCCCCATATTGAGTAGGCTACGGCTGATATGCATGCAAGATAGAATAGCATTAGTATTGCTGATACTGACACGTGTGTAATTCTACCGCCCATCACAAGTCCTAATATAATCATTACTATTCCACCGAATATGAACTGATAACCACTCAACATTACCGGATTATCTTTCTTTGAATAGTTCTTCATAAGGCATGATGAAAATGCATATGACAACGCACATAAGAACAGACTTCCGTCACCCATAATACTTAGGTTCATGTCGATTTTCTGTCCATTCATGCTGACTACAATAACACCTGCAAAACCAATCACACATCCGATAATTTTTCAGATTCAGCTTTTCCTGTCTGAATATAATTGTCGATACAAGTATTACGAAAAATGTGTTAGAACCGTTAATTATTGACGCCTTTACTCCGCTGTTGTGTGCAAGTCCGATATAGAAGAATATGTACTGCAGAATTGTCTGGAACATTGCAAGCTTTACAATGCTTGGTACACTTGATTTCGTTGGAAGCAGCATTTTTCTGTTAAGAATACTTCCAATTAAGATTGTAAGCACTCCTGCAAAAACAAATCTTGTTCCTGCAAATAATACCTGTGTCCATGTTTCACTTGACGGTATCTTAAACAGCGCATATCCTAATTTGATACAAGGCGATGCGCTTCCCAAAGGAATGTACACACAAGTGCAAGGGCGCACACCACCCATGTTTTCTGTAAAAATCTTTTTCTCGTTTGTTTTTCCATGATTAATCTCCTGTTTTCTAATATTTATTATTGCTAATTATAATGTCATTCATAATCTGACAGGTTTTCTCCCTGACACCTGCCATTTCCATATAATCTGAAAATCTTTTGCAACATCTTCTATATACGATATTATTGCATCACATTTTCTCTTGCTTACTCCCATGTTTATTCCACATTTTATCAAATCATCATAACTTATATCTGAACTTTTTCCATTTATAAGCATCTGATGTGCTTTCAACCACATATTGCTGCTGTCATATGCAAATGTGACATCATATGCTGGTGACAATCTCCAGACACCATTCTTATCCATCAGAAAGAAACATTTTTTACATGATCATCCTGATTAATCAGAATAACATTAAAAACCATTCTTCTATAAAATTGTTCCACATCTGAATATGGTATACCTAGTCTATTCATATAATATGCTGCCTGTTCATAACTGCATAATCCCGGAATATTGTAATCTATATGTGAAATTGCTCCTAATGTCTGCATATGAATTTTTTATTATTGTTCCTATCGAAACGTTTAGTTATAAAATGTGCATATCCGGCATCTTCAAGCAGACGGCATTCATTCATAATTACCCCCGCTGCTTTTGCCATAAGATAATATCCGTATTCTATTCTTGTATATTCTACTGAATCTTCCAGATTATGATCCCCATTTTTAGATACTCCATCAAACTTCATAAGCCAGTATTCAAATCCATCACCAGCATTAATCTGTCCACTTTTATTTCTTCCGTATCTTCATTCCATGCAATCAGCGCCTTTGCTCTTGCACCACCTGCAGATGTTCCCAATAGCACAAGCTGGCTATATCCAGCATTATCTTTCAGATTAATCAGCTTATCTTTCTATCAGATAATACATCAGATGCAAACTCTACCATTTTCGATATATTAACATCCTCTATTGTACTGTCAAACGGACTTGTTGCTGGTATATATTCTAATGCACCCATACCTCTTTTTCCTGTATAGCACAGTCTGTCTATAACATTAAATTCACTAATTGATTTTCCCTGCTCAGCCAGCCATCTGTCTATAATTTTATTACCAAATTTATCTGGAAGTGAATCCGCTACCAATCCAGGTGCTCCATGAAATGCTGTCCTTGCAAGTTCGGAAATTCATACACTCTTTCTGATAATGGCATATGTATAGGTGATACCTCAATATTACTCTTTAAAAATCTTTATCATATTCAAATGCAACAACCCCATTTGCTTCATTCATATGAATTATTCCAATTCTTGTGCCCCAAAGCATTACCTCCGCTGTATTTATCATTCATCTTCCCCCCATTTAAATCCAGTATCTGCTTTTCTTTTTGCAGATGCTCTCTGCCTTGTTTTAACATTTTTCAAATAAGATGATGGCCGGTTGTTCATATCTGGTATCACATTCACGAAATTATTCATAAGCTCCATCGCATTCATTAATTTCATAAAATTAACAAGACTTATATCTTCTCCACTTTCAAACCGAGTAATACTTCTTAATGAAACGCCTGATTTATCCGAAAGTTCTTTCTGTGTTAATGGATAACTTATCCTATATGCCTTAAACCTGATAACAACTTCCTCATAATCACTAATCATAATTAAACATCTCCAAATCCATAAATCTTATATATCTTATTCAAATGTTTTTTGTATTGTATCACATTTGCAATTAATTAGCAATATATGGCGTGTTAAGTCATATTTTAATACTTAATACGCCATATATTGCTAGTTATTTTTTATTTTGTGCGGCAGTCGTACCCGAAGAATTTTTCTTTTAAACATCTGGCTGTTAAAAGGTATCACAGGATAAATGTAGCTTTTTCCTGATATTGTCCTGTTAAAGCATACAAGCACTATCGCAAATATGACTCCTGCCAGAAGTCCGATTCTTCCAAAAAACTGCACCAGAATCAGATTGACTATTCTTATGAATTTTAATGCATATCCCATCTCAAAACTTGCCTGTGAGTAAGTTCCAACCGTTACAACTGCCATATAAAGAAGCGATTCTGAATTAAACCACCCGGACTCCACAGCATATTCTCCCACAACAATACCGGCAAGAATACTCAAAGGTGTCGACAGCATTCCTGGCGTATTGACCGCCGCCAGCTTAAGCCCGTCAACTGCAAGTTCAAGAATAAAAAGCTGCAATATAACCGGAACCGTTATATCCTCACTTATCGTTATGAATTTCAACCATTCAGGCACCCACTGTGGATTGCTCTCAAGCAAAAGCCATACAGGTGTAAGAAAAACCGTAAGCAATGTAAAGAAGAACCTCGACAGTCTTATATAAGTTCCTATCATTGGCGAAAAATTAAAATCATCTGCTTCTTCTATTATATCAAATACATTTGTTGGAATTATCATTACTGCAGGTGATGTATCTACCATAATAACTATATTTCCATCAAAAAGTGCTGCTGCAGCGGTATCGGGTCTTTCGGAATATTTATACTTAGGAAACGGATTAATCCATTTTCCCTTAAACATACATTCCGCAAGGCTCTCTATATTCATAGTGAGCGCCTCAACCTCTATGCTGCTTATCAGATTCTCAATTCTTTCAAGCAGCTTCTTATCAACCTTATCATCAATATAGCACACAGCAACATCTGTCCTGGAGCGTTCCCCTACAGTATACATTTCCATTGAAAAGCGGCTATCCCTTATTCTTCTTCTTAAAAGTGCCGCATTGCACACAAGTGTCTCAACAAATCCGTCTCTTGAGCCACGCAGAACCTTGTCTTTGTAAGGCTCTGTAACTGAACGCATCGGATAAGTACGGCAGTCAATAAGTATACATTCATCAAAGCCATCTATTATCATGACTGTCTGTCCTGAAAGAAATGCCTTCTCCACTTCGTCGTAATGTCCGTTTTTTTCAATCTCTGTATACGGCATTCCGACTTCTAAGAATGTATCTATATCCTTTATGTCCGATTCTTTCAATGAATAAAAAAACTGCACCAGTTTTTCAATTGTTTCTTCCTGTACGAATCCATCTATAAAATAAAAATGTGTTCTCTTCCCACCTATTAATACATCTCTTTGCAGAATGTCAAAATTCCTGTCCACTCTTAACTTTTCATTCATCATGCGGACATTCATGTCTATGTTAGTTGTAAAATCAGTCATGCTTACTCCTTTCACCTGCACATTTTCAACCGCACTTTAAAGCACCTTTCGATATCCCATATTGCCGCTAAATCTCTTCAAAGCACGAAAAGGGCAGGACTTACGCCCTGCCCTTATAGAATGTCCACATTTGACACATTTATTCTGCTATTAGTTCTCAAAAAGTGATGTTGAGTAATATCTGTCGCCGCTGTCCGGAAGCAGTGCTACGATTGTCTTGCCTTCGTTCTCTGGTTTCTTAGCCCACTCGATTGCTGCATAAAGTGCTGCACCTGCCGATATTCCAACCAGAATTCCCTCTGTGTGTGATATCAATCTGGCATACTCGAATGCGTCATCATTATCAACTGGAACTACGCTGTCATATATCTTAGTATTAAGAATTTCTGGAACAAAGCCTGCTCCAATTCCCTGAATCTTATGTGGTCCCGGCTTGCCCTGTGAAAGTACCGGTGAAGTTGCAGGCTCAACTGCAATTATCTCAATCTTGTCATTCTTAGACTTAAGATATTCACCAACGCCTGTAATTGTTCCGCCTGTACCAACACCTGCAACAAATGCGTCAACTTCTCCATCCGTATCATTCCATATCTCTGGACCAGTTGTTCTTCTGTGTGCATCCGGGTTAGCAGGATTAACAAACTGTCCTGCAATCATGCTACCTTCAATCTCATTCTTTAATTCTTCTGCCTTCGCAATAGCACCTGTCATTCCCTTATAGCCAGGAGTAAGTACAATCTCTGCACCATATGCCTTAATTATATTTCTTCTTTCAACACTCATAGTCTCTGGAAGAACTATTATTGTTCTGTAGCCTTTTGCTGTTGCAATAGCAGCAAGTCCGATTCCTGTATTGCCTGATGTAGGCTCAATAATTGTTGCGCCCGGCTTAAGAATTCCTTTCTTCTCTGCATCTTCAATCATTGCCTTTGCAACTCTGTCCTTAACGCTTCCTGTTGCATTAAAATATTCAAGCTTAACAAGTATTCTTGCCTTAAGTCCAAACTTCTCTTCAATATGTCCGACTTCTACAAGTGGTGTGTTACCTATTAAATCTGCTGCTGATTTATATATCTTTCCCATACAATCCTCTTTTCTTGTGGTATTATTCCACATTTTCTAATATCAATTCATGAATCAGGTGTTATGTATATGCAGTACATAAACATACTATGTTTATATGTTATTATAGGACAATGATTCTGATTTGTACAGTACTTTTTTATTTTTCTTTTTAAATCATGTGTATTCCGCTCTCCAGCTTCCCGTTTTGGACTTCCTACTTGCCTCACTCTGCTTCAACGTCCAATCCACTCCTCCGGCTTCCCGGTTTTGGACTTCTTCCGTGCCTTACTCTGCTCTAACGTCCAATTCCCGCTTCCGGCTTCCCCGCTGACTTCTTAATTGCTTCCACCAGCCCACTATAGCTATGCTCACAAGCTTCAATTATCCTATTCTCTTTCACACCCGCCTCAACAAGCTTTCTGCTACAGGCAGGGCCAATGCTATACACTGGGACTTCACCTGATTCACCAAGCTTGTCAATCAGCCATTTTATTCTCTCACCGCTGATGCCACTGGTAACAGCTATTCCAGAAACATCACTAAAATCTTTCATTTCGTACTCTGCATATGTATCAACATATTCATTCCTGTATACTGGAATCTTAATCAGTTCTCCGTAATCTTTCATAGCTTCTTCAAGTGAACCGCTTGTTACCTCAGCACACAGATATACAACCTTCCCGGCTGCAATATTCATCAGACTCTTTCCAAGCTCCAAGCCAGCAGCTTGTAAAGAAACAAAATCAGCTTCAAGACCGCATGTTGTTCTTAAAGCTTCCTGTGTCTTTTTGCCGACTACCGCAATCTTAACACCAGCAGGAAGTTCACACTCCCCCATATTATAAGCAAACCCAGCCACAGCATTTTTACTTGTAAACACAAGCCACTGTGCATCTTTTATCTGTGTCTCAAAATCTTTAATCTTTATGTATTCAATCCTGCCAGTCACTATTTTTTCGCAGGAAAGCCCCTCCTTTGCAAGTAATTCTGCAAAGGAAGGGCTTTTATCGCACATCTGTCCGTTTTCAATATATGTATATATGTATTTACCCACAATCTACTCCAATCCAAGCATACGGGCTGCTTCGTGGCCAACCGCCTCACTGTCAGTTCCTGTAACCTCAATTCTAAGAATCCTGCTGCAATCATCATTACCAAATAACACAACCATTCGAAGGTCACCGTTATCCTTTGTCACACAGTGTGCGCCAACCGGGGCATGACAGCCGCCGCCTGTTAATCTTAAAAATGTTCTTTCAGCAACAGCTTCTCTATCAGAATTATCATCTGACAAAGCATTTATCTTATCAAGAAGTTCTGTATTCACCTCTGCAGTCTCAATCGCAAGAACTCCCTGTGCCGGTGCCGGAATAACGACCTCCGGGTCAAGGTACTCTGTTATCTCAGATGACCTGCCAAGTCTGTTAAGTCCTGCTGCTGCAAGCACAATTCCATCAAGTCCGTATGAATCGTCCATAAGTTTGTTAATTCTCGTATCAACATTTCCCCTGATAGCAGTAAACTGGATATCAGGACGCAGCATTGCAAGCTGGCATGCACGCCTGAGGCTACCAGTTCCTATAACCGCACCAGAAGGAAGTTCTGAAAAACTTCCTACAGTCTTTAATATAAGTACATCTCTGCAATCCTCTCGTTTCCACGCCTTTGCAAATGTAAGTCCAGTCGCACATTCAGCCGGCATATCCTTCATGCTGTGAACCGCCATATCAATGCTGCCTGAAAGAAGCGCTTCCTCAATCTCCTTTACAAAAAGCCCCTTAGTTCCAATCGCAGCAAGCGGCTTATCCGTAACCTTGTCGCCTGTTGTCTTAATTATAACAAGTTCAAATGTATCCTCAGGATACGCCTCTTCCATTCTTCTCTTAACATATTCCGACTGGACAAGTGCCAGCTTCGAACCTCTCGTTCCTATTCTGTAATGCATAATCCTCCCTACAAGCCAAACAGTCTCTCCACCATGTCTTTATACTGCTGCTGTTCATTTTCTTCCACATTTTTCAATTCTTCAATCGGTTCTTTTAACAATCTGTGTAATGACGACTTAAGAATCTTCTTTAAGATTACCCTGTCATGGTCTGAAAGGTCAATCTTGCGGTTAAGATAATCATAGCTGTCCTGTACTATCTCATCACATTTTTTGCCAAGCGACTGGATAGTTGTATCCATTCTGCTTGATGTGAGCCATTTCTTTGTTTCCGCTATATATTCATCAATCACGCACTGGCTTTCTTTTAACAAATGTGCCCTCTCATTCTGATTAGACTTCACAATCCCACCTATCCTGTCAAGGTCAATAAGAGTAACTCCAAAAATGTCACCTGCCGATTTTTCTATATCTCTTGGTGCAGCAAGATCAAGAAGTGTCATCTTTTTACCCCCTGATAATTCAGCACATTTAATCACCAGATGAGGTGATGAAGTCGCTGAGACAACTATATCACTGCTTTTAAGTGCTTCTGTTTTCTTATCATATGCAATAACCTGAATATCTGGAAATTCCTTAAGCAACGCCTTCGCATGCTGATAAGTTCTTGAACACACTGTTACATCAGCGCCATATTCTGCCAGATATCTTATGGCAAGAGCCGCGGTTTTGCCGCTTCCTATAACAAGTGCGTGCTTTCCTGATATGCCACATACTCTGTCTAACTCCTGAATACCGACATAGCATACAGATACTGGTTTTTCACTTACCTTGTACTCTGTCTTAATCCGCTTTGCACAGCTTACCGCTTCTCTTACTATATAATTAAGTTCTTTCCCGCTGTGTCCAAGCGTTCTTGAAAGGTCTGCCGCATCCTTTAACTGGCCTAGTATCTGATCCTCTCCAAGCACCATGCTTTCAAGTCCGGCGGCTATGCAAAACAGATATACCAGTGCTTCTTCACCACATTTGACACCGGCTAATTTAGTATCAGTAAGTCCAAAATAATCATTGAATAAATCGGACATTACTTGTACAAATGTTTCATCCTCATACAAATAAAACACTTCGCATCTGTTGCATGTTGAAAGGCACATGCACTGTTTCACACCTGCTTCCTCTGCCTGTTGCATAAAGTCTGCTATCCCGCTGTCTGTGAATGTAATCTTGTCCCTTACTGAAAGGTCTGTATTCTTATAATTAATTCCTACATATCCTAACTGCATCTGTATTCCCACTTATTATCCGAATTATTTCCTGAAGAATTCTTCCATAACCTCTATTGTACGGTTGATATCCTCATTAGTGTGTGCGTCTGATACGAACATTGCCTCAAACTGTGATGGTGCAATGTATATTCCGTTATCAAGCATATGTCCAAAGTATTCTGCATACTTCTTAGTGTCTGACTTTACTGCACTGTCATAATCTTCAACTGCATCTGGTGTAAAGAATATACTCATAAGTGAACCAATCTGATTAACCGATACCCTTCCGGCTCCACATTTTCTTACACTGTCAGCAATACGCTTTGTCTTAGTCTCAAGTCTGTCGTATATGTCCTTATTATCTCTTAAGATTCTTAAAGTCTCTAAGCCTGCTGCTGTTGCAATTGGATTGCCTGACAATGTTCCTGCCTGATATACAGGACCGTCAGGACTTACCATTCGCATAATGTCAGCTCGTCCGCCATATGCGCCGACTGGCATACCCCCACCTACAATCTTTCCAAGAGTTGTAAGATCTGGCTTTATGTTAAAGTACTCCTGTGCTCCGCCAATTGAAAGTCTGAAGCCTGTTATTACCTCATCAAATATAAGAAGACTTCCATTTTCCTTAGTTATGTCTCTTAAGAATTCAAGAAATCCATGTCTTGGAAGCACAACTCCCATGTTAGCTGCAACTGGTTCGACTATTACCGCAGCTATTTCATCTTTATTGTTATCAAAAAGCTCCTTCACAGAATCGCAATCATTGTACTCTGCTATAAGTGTATTCTTAGTGTAATCAGCAGGAACTCCTGCACTGTCCGGAACTGATGTTGTAAGTGCTGCTGAACCGGCTTTTACTAAAAGTCCGTCAGAATGTCCATGATAACAGCCTCTGAACTTAATTATCTTGTCTCTTCCGGTGTAGCCTCTTGCCACACGGATTGCGCTCATAACGGCTTCTGTTCCTGAACTTACAAGACGGCTCACCTCCATTGTAGGAATAAGCTCGTATATAAGCTCTGCCATCTCAACTTCTCTCTTGGTTGGTGCACCATATGTAAGGCCTGCTTCCGCAGCTTCCTTAACCTTTGCAATTACTCTGTCATGTGCATGACCTAATATTCCCGGTCCCCATGAACATATGTAGTCAATCATTTCATTCCCATCTACATCAGTAATTCTGTCTCCCTTGGCAGAAGCTATGAATCTTGGCACTCTGTCAACTGCCTTGTATGCCCTGACAGGACTGTTTACACCACCCGGCATATGTTTTACTGCTCTCTCATATAAATCATTTGACATCTCTTCATTCATAAAACCAGCTCCTCCTGCTTAATTTAATACTGCTAAAAATGTTACTCTTCCTTTAACCATTTTGCCACATCTATAGCATGATATGTAATTATCATCTTAGCTCCGGCTCTCTTAAAGCCTGTCATATTCTCCATTACAATCTTCTTCTCATCAATCCAGCCATTCATTGCTGCTGCCTTAACCATCGCGTACTCACCGCTTACATTATAAGCGACAATTGGAATATTGAAGTTAAGCGCTATCTCTTTCATAACGTCCATATATCCGAGTGCCGGCTTTGCAATAATCATGTCTGCACCTTCTAATATGTCTTCTTCAACTTCCCTTAACGCTTCTTTTCCATTAGCCGGGTCCATCTGATATGTCTTTCTGTCACCAAATCCCGGTGCTGAATGTGCGGCATCCCTGAACGGTCCGTAATATCCTGATGCAAATTTGGCACTGTATGAACATATAGGAATATTAACCAATCCTGCCTCATCAAGTGCATTTCTGATTGCCTCAACTCTCTTATCCATCATGTCACTCGGTGCAATTATATCTGCCCCCGCTTTTGCATAAGCAACCGACGCCTTTGCAAGAAGCGGCAGTGTCTCATCATTTAATATAACGCCATTTTTTACAAGTCCGCAGTGTCCATGTGATGTGTACTCACACAGGCACACATCAGCCATGATAACAAGCTCTGGATAAGCATCCTTAATAAGACGGATTGCCCTGCACACAACACCTTCCTCGTCATATGCCTCACTTCCGACCTCATCTTTATGTACAGGGATTCCAAAAAGCAGAATCCCCTTAATTCCAACCTCTACAGCACATCCGATTTCTTCAAGAACATGGTCAAGCGAATACTGACATATTCCCTGGCATTGACGGCACTTCCTGTATTACATCATTCTCCTCTGTCACAAATACAGGATATATAAGCTCGTCCACCCTTACATGATTCTCTCTTACCATATCTCTTAATGTCGCATTCATTCTTAATCTTCTTGTCCTGTCCATGATTATCATCTTCCTTCCAACGTTTCCTATATAATAGCATTGCATATAAACATTGTAAACTGGTATGTTATGTTCTGCTATGTATCTTAACCATTCTTGCATACTCACCATCAAGCTTCATAAGCTCCTCGTGAGTTCCTCTCTCCTTGATGCCCTCGTCAGTAAGCATCAGGATTTCCTCCGCATTTTCAATAGTTGTAAGTCTGTGTGCTATTACAAATGTGGTTCTGTTCTTAGCCAGCTTCTCAAGTGATTCCTGTACAATCTGCTCACTCTCATTATCAAGTGCTGATGTCGCCTCATCAAATATAAGAATTGGCGGATTCTTTAAGAATACTCTTGCAATTGACAGTCTCTGCTTCTGACCGCCTGACAATTTGACTCCGCGCTGTCCGATATCTGTGTCGTATCCGTTCTCAAAGCTCATAATAAAATCATGCGCATTTGCAAGCTTTGCCGCCTGAATTACTTCTTCGTCTGTAGCATCTGGCTTACCATATCTTATATTTTCTTTAATTGTACCCATAAACAGATACACATCCTGCTGTACAACTCCGATATGGTCACGCAGGCTTTTAAGTGTAACATCTTTGATATCTGTTCCATCAATCTTAATCGAACCGCCCGTCACTTCATAAAATCTTGGAATAAGCGAGCAGAGTGTTGTCTTTCCTACTCCCGAAGGACCTGCAAGTGCAACATATTCTCCCGGTCTTACTGACAGATTAACCCCGGAAAGCACCTCGTCCACACCGTCCTTATATCTGAAGGACACATTTTCAAATGTTATTGCACCCTTCACATCAGTAAGCTCCTTTGCGTCAGGCTTATCAGCTATTTCCGGCTCTACTGAAAGAATCTCTAAGAATCTTTCGTAACCCGAATAGCCATTCTGGAACTGCTCTGTGAAATCAATAAGCACCTTAACCGGCTCCGTAAATATATTTATATACAGTAAAAATGTAACGAAATCCGTAATATTTACCCAGCCCTTTGCAATTCCAATACCGCCTGTTGCAATTACAATTACATTTATCATTGTTGTAAATGCAGTAAGTCCTGCATTGTACATTCCCATATAATGATAGCTGTCTCTCTTAGATTCAAGGAACAAGTCATTGCCTTTCTTAAATTTCTCACATTCAATATCTTCATTTGCAAATGACTTGACAACCCTTATTCCAGACAGATTGTCCTCTATCTGTGCATTTATCTCACCTATTCTTACCCTGTTTCTCTTAAATGCTCTCTTCATGCGCTTGTTAAGCACATACGCGAATACAAGCATGAACGGAATCAGCACAAATGCGGCAATCGTAAGTCTTAAGTCAATCGAACTTAATATGCATAATGCACCAATTATCTTTATCAGTGAAATAGTTATATTCTCTGGTCCATGATGCAAAAGCTCTGTAATATCGAACAAATCTGATGTTATTCTTGATAATAACTGTCCAACCTTCTGGTCATCATAGAATGAATATGACAGCTTCTGATAATGATTGAATATCTCTGCCCTCATGTCATACTCAATCTTTGCACCCATTACATGTCCATAATTAGATATATAGTAGTTGCAGCCCCACTGTATCAGTACAAGCACAAACAGCACTCCAACAATAATCATAATTCTTGAAAGTGCTTCATTGGCACTCATATATGCGACCTTTGATGTAATGAACCTTACAACAAGTGGTATCACAAGTGCCACCGCCGCTGACATCATTGCCAGTATCATATCAAGTATAAATGTGCCTAAATACGGCTTGTAGTATTTAGCCAGCTTCTTAAGATTCTCTTTCATAATCTTCTCCTGTTTTCTATATTTAATCTTCTTCAATTCCTGCCCGATATTATAACATAAAGTAAGACAATGAAAAAGTATGTAAAATGTCCGGCATGCAATTCATTTTAAATCACATGCCGGACATTTTAACCTTCTACTCGCTTACAAGTTCTGCTTTCTGTGCCTTAGCTTCTCTGCCTGCTCCGTTAATTGCAAGATATAAAAGTCCAATTCCAATAAATATAAGCAACAGAACCACAATCATATACACAACTCCGATTCCTAGTGATTCAGACCCCATCTGGCTTAAATCCCAGCCAAACCAGCCTGCTGGTGCAGCATAATTAAGGAAGTTATAAGGTGCTGTCATTGTATCATACCATCTTACGCCCAATGCAGCCAGAATGTATACGAATGCAACATAGCAAAGCGGTGGAATAACTGCATATATTGCATATATTTTCTTTGCCGAAAATTCCTTATCAAACACAAGGAAATCTGCAATCGCAAATACCGGACCAATTAAATGTACCCCAAGACTTCCTGCATATTTATTAAGATATGCACCAATCAGTCCGTCCTCGGAAGTTGGTCCAAGAATAATCATATACACCAGACATGTCAGTGTAATTGAAAGAGTCATAAGGAATTTGAGTATGTACAACCCATTGTTCTTATAATCCTTTCCTTAGTGAGCAGTATAACATCAAGCACAATAAATACTGCAAGTACAATATCAAGTGCCATTAGACAGCGTTGTAAAAATGTGAATGACTTAATACTGTCAATCGTAAATACAAGACCATACACCGAAGCAATCAGCGATATTGCCTAAAAATAATACTTGTAATCAATTTTTCTTATTTATAATATTTGTATTCAATTTGAGCCTCAATTATTTTGATTTTCAAATTATAATACATATTAGTTTGATTATCAAGTTATTTATATAAAGTATCATTATATTCTTTCAGTTTATCATACGATTCTTTATCCACCTTATAATCTGCCATTCCATGTAACTTTTCCAGCAAGTACAATCGTATTTGCCACTCCATCTTTATAATATGTAATGCAATATCCCCAACCATTAGTCTGTGGGAATTTCTTTGCCTTAAGATTCATATTCTTTACCAGACTGCTTATCTGCATTCTCTGTTCCTCATTCGGTGTTATAGTCTTTCCTGTACCACCAGACATTATTGTCATCTCATTAAAACCGCTGATATCAATATTAACTACCTGTTTTGATGTACTGCCTATCAGATACACTGCAATCCCCACAACTACCAGTGCAGCAATAATCGCTGCTATAGCTTTTCCGCTTATTTTCTTCTTCATAAGATACCTCCGTATCTTCTCTCCGTTTCATAGATCAGCCTGTTACTCTTTCTTGTTCCTTTTGGACTTCCTCCGTGGCTTCCACCGCGTCAATGTCCAATCCGCCTCTATTTCTCCTCCTTTTGGACTTCCTCCGTGGCTCACTCCGCTTCAACGTCAATCTACCTCTCTTTCTCGTTCCTTTTGGACTTCAACCTGTCTCCCAACCGCCTCAACGTCAATCCACCTCTCTTTCTCGTTCCTTTTGGACTTCAACCTGCCTTCACTCTGCTTCAATGTCAATCCGCCACAGCTTTTCTTTTCTTCTACATATATATACGAATCCTCTCTCAAAAGTTTAACTTTACACCCTTACTTCCCACAATTTTCCTATCTTCTCCCCACCACAAAAACTCCCGCAGGGGACAAAGCCCTGGGAGCATTTGAAAACATACAAACTATTAGAGTTGTATATTAATTACTTGTAAAGTTCTACTAACTTCTGGAGATGCTCATATCTTTCCTTAGCAACTTCCTCCAGACTTAGCAAAGAGTCTCTCTGCTCTTTCTGGGAATGGCTTAACAAGTCTTGTGTAACGAGCCTCGTTATTAAGGAAATCCTGATATGTTCCATCACCTTCCTTAGATGTAAGTGTGAATGGATTCTTTCCTTCAGCCTTAAGTGCTGGGTTGAATGAGAAGAGGTTCCAGTAACCAGCCTTAACAGCCTTCTTCATCTCATCCTGGCAGTGGTTCATACCACCCTTAGCAATACCGTGAAGTTCACAAGGAGCATAACCAATGATAAGTGATGGTGGATTGTAAGCCTCTGCTTCCTTGATTACCTTAAGAGCCTGAGCCATGTTAGCACCAGAGCAATCTGTGCTACATATACATAACCGTATGTCATAGCAATTTCTGAAAGGCTCTTCTTTCCGATTTCCTTACCTGCTGCAGCGAACTGGCAAACCTCACCGATGTTAGAAGCCTTAGAAGCCTGTCCACCTGTATTAGAGTACATCTCTGTATCGAATACGAATACATTAACATTCTCACCAGAAGCAAGTACATGATCAAGACCACCGTAACCGATATCATAAGCCCATCCATCACCACCGAAAATCCATACAGACTTCTTAGCAAGGAAATTCTTCTTAGCTAAAATCTGTGGAGCTACTGGACAACCATCTTTAGCTGCCTTCTCTAACTCTGCAATAAGAGCATCAGCTGCTGGTGTGTTAGCCTTTGTATCATTCTTTGTCTCTAAGTACTTAGCTGCTGCTGCCTTGAAGTCATCAGATGCCTTATCAGATGCAGCCATCTCTTCAATCATCTCGATAGCCTGCTCTCTGATGTACTTCGACCAATATACATACCGAAACCATGCTCTGCATTATCCTCGAAAAGTGAGTTAGACCAAGCTGAACTTCTTAGAATCCTTATTTACTGTATAAGGTGATGTAGCTGCTGGATTTCCCCAGATTGAAGAACAACCTGTTGCGTTAGAAATATACATCTGCTCACCGAATAACTGTGTAATTAATCTTGCATAAGATGTCTCTGCACAACCTGCACATGATCCTGAGAATTCAAGAAGTGGCTGGTTGTACTGTGAACCGATTGGAGTTTCAACAAGTGCTGGCTTGATTTCCTTCTTACCAACGTTAGCAACGAGGTAATCAAATACAGGCTGCTCAGTTGACTGAGATTCCTGTGGAACCATCTTAATAGCTTCTCCAGCCTTAGGGCAGACAGTAACACACTCGCCACATCCCATACAATCTAATGGAGATACTGACATTGTGTACTTCATTGTCTTATCAATTGCATGCTTAGAATCTGCAAGCTTGATGTTTGCTGGAGCTGCTGTAACTTCATCAGCTGAAAGAATAAATGGTCTGATTGTAGCATGTGAACATACAAATGCACAGCTGTTACACTGAACACAGGCTGTAGGATCCCACTCTGGAACCATAACTGCTGTTCTTCTCATATGCAGAAGCACCTGTTTCAAACTGACCATCAGCGATATCCTTGAATGCAGATACTGGAAGGCTGTCACCATCCATCTTAGAGATTGGCTCAAGAAGATCGTTAACTAACTTAACAACTTCTGGACGTCCTGTCTTAACTTCCTTAGGAGCATCAGCTTCTGGATTAGCCCAAGAATCTGAACTTCTACCTTATGTACAGCATCAACACCGGCATCAATAGCCTTATAGTTCATCTCTACTACTGCATCACCCTTCTTAGAGTAAGATTTCTTAGCAGCTTCCTTCATGAACTTAATAGCATCATCGATAGGCATTACATTAGCGAGCTTGAAGAAAGCTGACTGAAGGATTGTGTTAGTTCTCTTACCCATACCAATTTCAATAGCCTTATCAATAGCATTGATAGTATAAAGCTGAATCTTGTTATCATAAATGTACTTCTTAGCTTCAGCGTTAAGATGATGTCCTAATTCTTCATCTGTCCACTGGCAGTTGATCATGAATACTCCACCTACTTAACATCCTGTACCATCTTCATACCCTGTGTAACATATGATGGGTTATGGCATGCTACGAAGTCTGCCTGATTGATATAGTATGGACTCTTAATTGGGTTATCACCAAATCTTAAATGAGAAATTGTGACACCACCTGTCTTCTTAGAATCATACTGGAAGTATGCCTGAATGTACTTATCTGTGTGGTCACCGATAATCTTAGTAGAGTTCTTGTTAGCACCAACTGTACCATCTCCACCAAGACCCCAGAACTTACATTCAACTGTACCAGGAGCTGATGTAATTGGAGCTGGCTTAACTTCTGGTAAGCTTAAGTTAGTTACATCATCAACAATACCGATTGTAAATCTGCTCTTAGGCTCGTCCTTCTCAAGTTCCTTATAAATAGCAAAGATAGGTGGTGTATCCTTAGAACCAAGACCATATCTGCCGCCTACTAATACGATGTCGTTAAGTCCTGCCTCACGAAGAGTAGTTGCAACATCAAGGTAAAGTGGCTCACCAAGAGAACCTGGCTCCTTAGTTCTGTCAAGTACTGCCATCTTCTTAACTGTCTTAGGAATAACCTTTAAGATAGCTTCTGATGACCATGGTCTGTAAAGTCTTACTTTAACAAGTCCAACTTTCTCACCCTTAGCTGTTAAATAATCAATAACTTCTTCTGCTACATCATTAATAGAACCCATAGCAACGATTACTCTGTCTGCATCTGGAGCTCCGTAGTAGTTAAATAATCCATAATTAGTACCGAGCTTCTCGTTAACCTTGTTCATGTACTTCTCAACTACTGCTGGAAGAGCATCATAAACAGAGTTACAAGCTTCTCTGTGCTGGAAGAAGATATCTCCATTCTCATGTGAACCACGGGCTGCTGGGTGGTTAGGATTAAGTGCATGTGCTCTGAATTCATCAACTGCATCCATTGGGCACATATCCTTAAGATCTTCATAATCCCACTTCTCAATCTTCTGAATCTCATGTGATGTACGGAATCCATCGAAGAAGTTAATGAAAGGAGTCTTGCCTTCAAGTGCTGCACAATGAGCTACTGGAGAAAGATCCATAACTTCCTGTGGGTTAGTCTCGCAAAGCATAGCGAAACCAGTCTGACGACAGGCGTAAACATCTGAGTGATCACCAAAGATATTAAGAGCATGTGTAGATACTGTACGAGCTGATACATCAAATACGCATGGAAGCTGCTCTCCAGCAATCTTGTACATGTTAGGAATCATAAGAAGAAGACCCTGTGAAGCTGTAAATGTTGTAGTTAAAGCACCAGTTGCTAAAGAACCATGTACTGTACCTGCAGCACCTGCCTCTGACTCCATCTCTACTACCTTAACAGTACTGCCGAAAATGTTCTTTCTTCCGGCTGCTGACCACTGGTCAACATAATCTGCCATCGGACTTGAAGGTGTGATAGGATAGATACCAGCTACTTCTGTGTAAGCATAAGCTACATGAGCTGCGGCTGTATTACCATCCATTGACTGTTTCTGTCTTGCCATTATAAATATTTCCTCCTTAAGAAAATTTAGGCGGCATAAATGTACCCGACATAATAAAATCAGATATACATTATACGTCCCTACATATTACTTAATATTTTATTATCTTTATCTCCAAAAGTAAAGGCATAAATGTGAGATTTCATGCTTATTTCATTATTAAAATCAATACAATGCCATTAAAAACTGGACTTTTCCAATGTCCAAGCATCGGAAAAGTCCAGTTCCACGATTTACATATTCTTATTATTACTACATTTTATTAATAAATCATTATATTAATCGTCTTCGCCCTGAAGTGCATCGTAACCTGATTCTCCGGTTCTTACCTTTACTACATCCTCAACATCATATACAAAAATCTTACCATCACCGATATGACCTGTATAGAGAGCCTTTCTTGTAGCATTGATAACATCCATTACAGGAACTGAAGATATTACCATCTCAACCTGTGTCTTAGGAAGAAGCTGGATATCCATTGGAACACCTCTGTAATATTCAGGAGCGCCCTTCTGTGTACCACATCCAAGAACCTGTGTAACTGTCATACCTGTAACTCCGATATCGTTCATGGCCTTCTTGAATCTCTCGAATCTCTCCTGCTTCATAAGAATCTCAACCTTGGTAATCTTCTTGCCATCACCTGCATCAGATGTCTTAACAAGAGCAGGTACAGAAGCTTCCATTGATTCTGAACCGATTACATCAACATCACCGTCAACAAAGTCCATACCACCGAATTCAAATCCTGCATAAGCACTTGAAAGACCATGCTCCATAATATCAAGGCCTCTGATTTCTTCTTCCTTAGAAGCTCTGAGTCCGATTGTAGCCTTAATTACTGTGAACACAATCACCATGCATACAGCTGCCCATGCTGCAACTGATACAAATCCTAATAACTGAAGTCCAAGCTGTGTGAATCCACCACCATAGAAAAGACCTTCGCCCTTAATTGAACCACCTTCTAAAGCAATTGCATATCCTGGAGCTGAGCTTGTTGCAAAAAGGCCAACAGCAATTGTACCCCAGATACCATTCATCATATGTACTGCTACAGCACCTACAGGATCATCAACATGAAGCTTGTAGTCAAGAAGCCATACTCCGAATACTACTAAAAGACCAGAAACAATACCTATCATTGTTGCACCAAATGCATCTGTTACATCACAAGGAGCTGTTATACCAACAAGACCTGCAAGTGAAGCATTTAAACACATTGAAACATCAGGCTTACCATATCTTATCCATGTGAATATCATACATGTTACTGTAGCTACTGCAGGAGCAACTGTTGTTGTAAGGAAAATAGAGCCTAAATCTTCAATTGTTGTTGCTGCTGCACCGTTAAATCCATACCAGCCAAACCACAGAATAAATACACCAAGTGCACCAAGTGGAATATTGTGTCCTGGAAAGCATTTACCTTTATAACCTTACCATTAGCATCCTTTTCAAACTTACCAATACGAGGTCAAGAATCTTAGCACCAATAAGAGCTGAAATACCACCAACCATGTGAATACAACAAGAACCTGCAAAATCATGGAAGCCTAACTGTGCAAGCCAGCCACCACCCCAGATCCAGTGAGCTTCTATTGGATAGATAAGTGCTGAGATAACTGCTGAGTATACACAATATGATAAGAACTTTGTTCTCTCAGCCATGGCACCTGAAACAATAGTAGCTGTTGTAGCACAGAATACTAAGTTAAATACGAAACTAGAAAAATTAAAATCTTTGTAAGCTGTGAAGATATCAAAACCAGGCTTTCCAATAAAACCAAGTAAATCCTCACCTAATAAGAAACTGAATCCAATAAGAACGAACATTACTGTACCAATACAGAAGTCCATCAGATTCTTCATAATAATGTTACCTGAATTCTTTGCTCTTGTGAATCCTGTTTCTACCATTGCAAAACCTGCCTGCATCCAGAAAACAAGAGCTGCACCTATAAGGAACCACACACCGAATAATTCGGCATCTACCGCTGATAAAATCTCTTGCATAACCATTTCCTCCCTAATCAGAAATTCTTTTTAATTTAATTGCCGGTAACAGAGTTGATCAGGTTCTGTACCTGATTAAACAGAATGCAAAAAAGGCGTGTAGGCAGTTTTCCCAAACTGCTTACACGCCTTTGTGTACATCACTGTTCAATTCATGCTGTTCATTATACTCGCCATTTTCAATAATTATTGAAAAAATCGGACATTTTTATTGACTTTTTAATTTTTTCTTAATATTATTTTAATAAATAAACTTTTAGAGGAGACAATTTATGAAACATATGATACAGCCATTTGGAATTGACATGCATAAAAATGTTCTTACAGACACAAAAGCAGTTAAGCATATGCATTTTTACGAAGCAGATAAAACTAATACCATCCTTAACATCTCATTTATTCCATCATCCACTACAGAATGGATAATATGTTACAACGATAATAATGACATATCTGAATTCATATGTATCGGATGCCAGAACAAAATCACAACGATGTCTCTCAATGAATTCGACCATTATTTCGGGATAAGATTCGACAACACTGGCTGCTACTTTAATAAAGGCTGTGATATTAAGACTTATCCCGTCAATATTACAGATAATATATTCCGTTATGAGCCAGCCTCTCAATCGTATGAAATGCAGCTAATAAAGGATTTTCACAATTCTTCATCCTTTAAAGACAGAATTAGACTTTTTAAAGCATTTGTTACAGATTGCAAGACCTTCTGCCCTGTTTCTGAAAATATTAAAGAACTTAACAGGCTTATATATTCAGGTGCCGGCACAGTTGCAGAATTATCTGCAGAATCTGGATATTCTGTAAGACATATATCAAGGCTCTACAGCGAAGTCTATGGTATTGGTGCAAAGGATTTTATCAAAATGTACAGATTCCAGAATGTCCTTGCAGCCATAATTGCTGACCCTGACCGTGATAACAGCTTCTTTATCGAAGGTGCTGGTTATTCAGATCAGGCACATTTCCAGAGAGAATTCAGGGCATTTATGGGAATGACTCCTAAGCAGTACATAAAACTCATTAAGAATTTCTGATATACACACTAAAGCAGGTGACAATCTTTACAATCAGACTGCCACCTGCTTTTCTTAATCTCCATCAGTTAATATAAAATCACTCATCACTGTATTACATATATCCATGCCATATTCAGTAAGCCTTAACATATCTCCCCGCTTTACAAGAAGACCTTTATTAATATTCCGCTCTGTTTCTTTCGCATAGACATCATTAATTGAAACTCCGAACCTGTTCTTAAAATCCTTCACATCAACTCCTGCCACCTTTCTAAGGCCAAGAAACATGAATTCTTCCATTGCATCTTCTTTCGTCAGAATTTCAATATTTTCATGAAGTTTTCCTATATCACCGTTAAGCTCTATATACTCCCTGACATCCCTTATGTCAGAATACCGCTCATTCCCTGTAAATCCTGCTGCCGAACACCCAAAGCCATAATACTCTCCTCTGTTCCAATACAGAAGATTATGCCTGCATTCGAAGCCCGGTCTGCTGTAATTGGATATTTCGTATCTTTCATACCCTGCATTCTCAAGAATCTGCTTCGTTATATGGTACATACGCCTGTCCTCTTCCTCATCAGGAACCGGCGGAAACTTATCAATATTATCAGCCAGATAAGTGCCTTCCTCAAGAATAAGGCTATACACAGATATATGCTCCGGCTGTAATGCCATCACCTTGTCAAATGTATTTTCAAGAGTTGCTTCAGTCTGCCCCGGAATAGCCGACATAAGGTCAACATTAATATTATTAAAGCCTGCAGCCCTTGCCAGTCTGAAGCTTTCCTCAAACTGTTCAAATGTGTGTATTCGCCCAAGCATTTTTAATTCATTATTATCAGCAGACTGTAAGCCAAAGCTTAACCTGTTCACTCCTGCGGCTCTGTATTCTGAAAGCCTGCTTTCATTAACTGTTCCCGGATTACATTCCATTGTTATCTCAGCATCATCCAAAACATCAAAACAATCCCTGACAGCAGCTAATATGTCAGCTATACAGCCATCAGGCAGTACAGACGGAGTACCTCCGCCAAAGAATATGGATGTTATCTTATCCTTTACCTGCCTGTCCGCTGTATTTCTGATTTCATTAATAAGTGCCCTAGTGTATGCATATTTTACAGCATCACCAGCCGGAGCAGACAGGAAATCACAATATATACATTTGTGTACACAAAAAGGGATATGTATATATATCCCTTTTTCATATGTTTTATTCATCATCTAACTTTAATACGCTCATAAACGCCTTCTGTGGAATCTCTACATTACCAATCTGGCGCATACGCTTCTTTCCTTCCTTCTGCTTCTCAAGAAGTTTCTTCTTTCTTGAGATATCACCACCGTAACATTTTGCAAGTACATCTTTTCTGAGTGCCTTGACAGTTTCTCTCGCAATTACCTTGCTTCCGATAGCTGCCTGAATCGGAATCTCAAACTGCTGTCTTGGAATCTCTTCCTTGAGCTTCTCACACATTTTACGGCCTCTCTCCTCAGCATTGCCGGCAAATACAATGAATGAAAGTGCATCAACTTCTTCTTTGTTAATAAGAATGTCAAGCTTGACAAGCTTAGAACGCTCATACCCCTTCATCTCATAATCAAATGATGCATAACCTCTTGAGCGTGATTTAAGTGCATCAAAGAAATCATATATAATCTCATTAAGAGGAAGGTCATACTTAAGCAGTGCTCTTGTCTGCTCAATATATTCCATTCCATTATATATGCCACGCCTTTCCTGGCAAAGCTTCATAATAGGTCCGACAAATTCAGTTGTAACCATAATCTCAGCCTTTACCATAGGCTCTTCCATATAATCAATCTCAGACGGGTCCGGCATATTAGACGGATTAGTAAGGTCAATTACATCTCCGTTCGTCTTGTGAACCTTATATATAACGCCCGGTGCGGTTGTTACAAGGTCAAGATTATATTCTCTCTCAAGTCGTTCCTGTATAATCTCTAAGTGAAGAAGTCCTAAGAATCCACATCTGAAGCCAAATCCAAGTGCAATAGATGTCTCCGGCTCAAACTGCAGGGCTGCATCATTAAGCTGCAGCTTTTCAAGTGCATCACGCAGATCCTGATACTTGGCACCGTCTGCCGGATATAATCCACAGTAAACCATAGGATTAACCTTCTTGTAACCAGGAAGCGGCTGCTCACATGGTCTGTCATTATCAGTAACTGTATCACCAACTCTTGTATCTCTTACATTCTTGATACTTGCTGTAATATAGCCAACCATTCCTGCTGTAAGCTCATCGCATGGAATAAAACGGCCTGCACCGAAATATCCAACCTCAACGACCTCTTCTACAGCTCCGGTTGCCATCATTCTTATCTTAGTACCCTTCTTGACAGTACCTTCTTTAATTCTTACAAATATAATAACACCCTTATATGCATCATATAACGAATCAAATATAAGTGCTGAAAGTGGTGCAGATGCATCTCCTGATGGTGCCGGAATCTTAGTTACAATCTGTTCAAGAACCTCTTCAATATTAATTCCGTTCTTGGCTGATATAAGCGGTGCATCCTGTGCCTCAATTCCTATAATATCCTCAATCTCTTCTATAACTCTTTCAGGCTCCGCACTTGGAAGGTCAATCTTATTAATTACAGGAAATACATCAAGATCATGGTCTAATGCAAGATATACATTAGCAAGTGTCTGTGCTTCAATCCCCTGTGCCGCATCTACAACAAGTATAGCACCGTCACAGGCAGCAAGTGCTCTTGAAACCTCATAATTAAAATCAACATGTCCCGGAGTATCAATAAGATTAAATATATACTCCTGTCCATCTGATGCCTTATATACAGTTCTTACTGTCTGTGCTTTAATTGTAATTCCTCTTTCTCTTTCAAGATCCATGTTATCTAGAATCTGTTCCTGCATTTCTCTTGATGTGAGAAGTCCGGTTTTTTCAATAATTCTGTCAGCCAGTGTTGACTTACCATGATCAATATGTGCAATAATACAAAAATTTCTTATGTTCTTCTGATTAATTCCTGCCATTAATATAACCCCGCTTGTTTTAAATAATCTGTTATGCCATCTGCTATGGCTTGTGCTGTCTTATCTTTATCAGTTGTTACTTTCTTTAAATCTGATGCATTAGTTATAAAGCCAATATCTATTATTGTGCTTGTACATTTGCTATGGGCATTAATATAATAATTATCCTTTGCATCTGCAACTGTACCGGTTTTCACTCCACGATTCTTAATTCCAGTACTTTTTCCATGCTCTTAAGAATAATCCTTGAAAGCTCTGCTGCCTCCACAGGCTTTGTAGTATGAATATAACTCTCCGCACCGGAAACTGATGTATCTGCATTATATGAATTCATTCTAAGTGACACACATATATATACTTTTGACGAATTACATATCTTTACACGTTCTTCGTCTGTAACATCCCTATCTGATGTTCTTGTCATGACAACCTCAATCCCCTCGGATTCAAGCTTTGACTTAATATCAAGAGCCATTTCAAGATTTATATCCTTTTCCTTCCTGCCTGATGACGACACTCCAGTATCCTTTCCACCTTTTGATGGATCAAGACAGACTACAGCCTTTGAAGACGCCCCTTTAGATTCAACATTCTTATTATCATTAAGATATCCACTTGTTCTGGTTTCGCTCTCGGTTTCTTTGCCAATAACGTTTCCCTCACTTACAGTATCCTTAAAAATCATTATACACCATTAAAGTGATAACCAGCAAGCAGACAAGAGTAGCCAGACCAAATATTTTATCAATTCTAAATGTCTTATGACCTCTCATTATAGTACTCCATTAATATTTCTTGTACTATTGTCCATAAGGAAGGGGCAAATGTCAACAACTTTTGACCATTTCTTTTCTTAACTGACGCATTATTTTCTTTTCGAGCCTTGAAATATACGATTGTGAAATTCCTAACATATCTGCAACCTCTTTCTGCGTCTTTTCTTCTCCATCCTCTGAGCTTAAACCAAATCTTAAATCAACTATTATTCTTTCACGCTCCGGCAGCTGGTTTATAGCTCTTTTAAGCATTTTACATTCAACCTCTGTTTCAATATCCCTATATATAATATCCTCATCCGTTCCTATAATATCTGACAACAGAAGCTCATTTCCATCCCAGTCAACATTTAATGGCTCGTCTATTGAAACTTCTGCCTTTATTTTACTGTTTCTTCTAAGATACATAAGAATTTCATTTTCTATACACCTTGATGCATATGTCGCAAGCTTGATATTTTTATCCTTGTCATATGAATTAATTGCCTTGATAAGCCCTATTGTGCCTATTGATATTAAATCCTCTACTCCAACCCCTGTATTATCAAATTTCTTTGCTATATATACAACAAGCCTTAAATTATGTTCTATCAGAGTGTGCTTTGCTTCAGCATCAGAAGCTGTCCCCAGTGCTTCTATTGCATCCTGCTCCTCACTTGCCCCAAGTGGTGCCGGTAATATATCTGTTCCACCTATATAATGTACATCGCCCTGCTTTAATAAACAAAAATTTTTTATAGAAGGCATTACCTTAAACTGAAAATGATCCGCCATTGCAACCTTTACTACCATATTTCTATCCATCCTTTTATTTTCTTCAAACTTCCAATTCCTCTACATAATCATGTCCTTCCCCAAAAGAGCATGATAATCCCCATTCTTATTAATCTGCCCAAGAGACATGCCTATAGCCGCATCCTCCCTTTTCACAACATTTTCTCCCTCGTATATATGTATATAATCTGCTGTTATGATTTCCATCATCCCACCTGAACTTCCAACACTGTTATATGGAATCAGATGATATCCAAGCTTCTGTAAGTTATCTATATCACTGAGAATGTCGTTGAAATATGTTCTTTCTACCACTGTAACCGGTCTTTTTCCAATATAATCAACAAGGCTGTTGCCTGTATCGATTATTGCGTCCATTTCAAATTCCCGTTCTGCTACGCCAATCACAATATGTCTTTTTAAACCATCCGTTATCCTGATAGTTTTAAGTGCCTTAAGCACCATGACAACAGCCATGACCGTCACAGTAAGAAAGATTACAAGCTCACTGTCAGACAGAATTACATTTTGAATAAAATACCCTGCAAATGTGTACTTTAACCAATGCATTATCCCACCTGCAAAAGTGCCGTAAATATCATTCCGGCAGCTGCTTTCAACAGTTTTCTCATATAAAGCTTTAATTGTTTTGATGTTTTATGCTTAAAGTTCTCATTTCCCGAAAGCATTATCATCGCCATGATTAATGTCACCGGACCATATGTAATGAACTTTCCAAGCACTGCAAATCTTAGTGGAATACACACGCACATGACAGCCCATGCAGCTCCTAAAGTGGCAGAAATAATCATTCTGGATATTCTGGCAGAAAATTTAAAAATCCAGTCTGTTATAAGCAGCACACACAGGTTTGCCACGAAGTTTATTCCAAACAGAACATCTGCATATATAACCGTATCCGTTATCACCTCCTTGTTTTGAATCTGTTTTCTTGTTACAGGTGGAATTATATACAACATGCCATGCAAAATTTGTCAAAACAACAGAGTGGGTACAAAAACACCGCCAGCAGACTGACGGTGTTAAATATATATATTGAATTATTACTTTTTATTCTTCTGTAAGAATGTTGGAATTGTAATTCCTCTGTCCTTAACCTGTGGTGTAACAGCTGATGGCTGCTTAAGTCCTGGAAGTGGAGCATCATTTGATACAGAAGATGTTCTAGCTGGCTGTGTATATGTATACTGTGGCTTTACATTAACAGTAGGTCTTGTTGCCTGTGCCATACCTGCAAATCCTGCCATAGCCTTATTAACATTACCATCCTCAAGACCTGTTGCAATAACAGTGATTGTGGCCTGATCTGTAACGCTCTCATCATACATGGCACCGAAAATAATATTAGCATTATCTCCAGCAAGTTCCTGAACATAACTTGCAGCTTCGTTAGCTTCGATAAGACTGATATCACCTGAAATGTTAATAATAACATGTGATGCACCCTCAATAGTTGTCTCAAGAAGTGGGCTTGTGACAGCCTGCTTAACAGCCTCAATAGCCTTGTCATCACCTGTAGCTGTACCAATACCGATATGTGCAACACCCTTGTCCACCATAACAGTCTTAACATCAGCAAAGTCAAGGTTGATAAGACCCGGTACATTGATAAGGTCTGTAATTCCCTGAACTGCCTGCTGTAACACTTCATCAGCCTTCTTTAATGCCTCTGGCATAGTTGTTCTTCTGTCCACTATCTCTAAAAGCTTATCATTAGGAATAACGATAAGTGTATCTACATTCTCCTTAAGCTTCTCAATACCTGATTCAGCATTAGCCATTCTTGTTCTTGCTTCGAACTTGAAAGGCTTAGTAACAACACCTACTGTAAGAATTCCCATATCCTTAGAAATCTTAGCTACTACAGGAGCTGCTCCTGTACCGGTTCCGCCACCCATACCACATGTAACGAATACCATATCAGCGCCCTTGATTGCCTGTGTAAGCTCTTCAACATTCTCTTCTGCTGCCTTCTCACCAATTTCCGGCTGTGCTCCTGCACCAAGTCCTTTAGTAAGCTTTTCGCCTATCTGAATAGCAGTTGGAGCTTTACATAATGTAAGTGCCTGACTATCAGTATTAATACCAATAAATTCTACTCCATTAATATTCTCATCTATCATTCTATTAACTGCATTATTACCTGCTCCACCTACACCAACAACAATAATCTTTGCTGATGACTCTTCATTAGTCATTATCTCTAACAAGGTTGCTGCCTCCTTTAATATCTAAAATTGCACTACATAATATATTATAATTTTCGTCTAAAATATCAACCGTTTTTACTTTTCGCGTTTAAAAATTATAGAACTTTCATCGCCATTATAATCATCAAGATACAATGTTCCTTTAAGCGTCCCAAATCTTATGATAATTGCTTTAATTCAAAAATCTGTCCGTAAAATCCTTGCTGCTTCCAAGGCTCACTTTAACATCACCCATGTACAATGTGATATTATATGAAGAATCAAAATACACCTTGTCCACATTAATGTCATATTTGTCAAAGCTCTGTATAAGATCAAGAATTGTATTGTATATATCTGCATTTCCACATCAAGCTTCGTATTGATTACTATTGAATCAAACTTAAGTCCGTCTATCTCTGGAACATTTCATATAAATCCGTAGAACTTTCCACAACAATTCCATCTTTGTCAAAATACATATTGCATCCCATATACCTGACATAACCTACTATTGCTTTTTCATACACTGTTACATAAAGCCTGTCCGGCCAGTCTGTCTCAACATCATATTTCTGGATAAATGGTATTTTGGTGTCTTTTGTCCAAAATTTTGAAATATAGCAGATTAACATAATCACCACCAAATATATATTTTTTAAGTTCTTCATCCGAATAATGAGTTGAACCCACAAATTCTATTGTGTCAGCCTCAAACACCTTATATGTAACACCAAAAAGTGTTCCGGCAACAGCTGCAATAACTGCAAATATAATAAGGACTTTCTTTCTTTTTCTGCCCCGTCTTTTCTTCTGGTTTACACTGTTTCTATTCTTACTACCCATTATCTTTCCAACTTAATCTGACTGCTTATATTAAATACAACCCCAAGTTCAAGCAGTAAAAATACTGCCGCCGTACCTCCATAGCTTATAAACGGAAGCGATACTCCTGTATTAGGTATTGTATTAGTTACTACTGCTATATTCAGAATTACCTGTATGGCAATATGTGCAAATACTCCTGTTGCAAGCATTGAACCAAACAAATCAGGTGCATTCTGTGCTATATGGTTAATTCTCCATAACATTACAATAAACAGAGCAATCAGGCAGAATGCTCCAAAAAGTCCCAGCTCCTCACATATAACAGAGAATATCATATCATTCTGTGATTCCGGGATATATCCAAGCTTCTGAAGACTTTTGCCAAGTCCCTTGCCAAAAAGGCCTCCTGAGCCTATGGCATATAACGCCTGAACTGTTTGGTATCCCTTATCATCAATGTATTTCTCAGGATTAAGCCATACAAGTATACGGTTTAATCTGAATTTTCCAGTCATATTTCCCGACGCTGCCATCTTCTTTATCCATGAGTAAAATGCGCTAAAAGCCACCGCTGCCAGCCCCGTCAGTGCAACATATATTTTATATCCCGGATACGCCACAAATGTCATAACAACGGAGATAAGTGCTACAATAAGTGCGCTACTCATATTAGAAGACAGCACATAAACAAGCAGTGCCGGTGCAAAACCGGCTATTATACATATCACTATAACAGTCCTGAATTTCTTTATGTTCTGCCCTGCTTTCACTATAAGAAGTGCGGTCATGGCAATCGTTCCAATCTTTACAAGCTCCGCAGGCTGGAATTGTCCCAGTCCGGAAGCTTTATCCATCTGGTAGCTCCATTTCTTGTAATTCCAAGAGGAGTCTTTAAAAGGAACATGCAAAGAAGTCCGCCTATGTATATTACAACTGCAAGCTTCTTAAGATAATGATAATCTAAAATCTTCGTTTCAACTATCATTAAAACAAAGCCTATTATAGTAAATATAAGCTGTTTTCTGAAATAAAACTCCGGATCACCCTCTTCAATCTGCGCTGTATATGAGCTTGTGCTGTAAATCATTGTAAGCCCAAAGCCAACAATGAATACAAGCACAAAAAGAAGAGTGTAATCAAAGTAAAATCCATATTGTTTTCTCTTTTTTTTATTTCTGTTATTTCTTCTATTTCTATTATTCCCCGGCATATAGCACCGCCTTTTTACAGATTATTAACAAGATCCTTGAATATTCTTCCTCTCTGTTCGTAGTTATCGAACATTCCCCAGCTTGCACATGCAGGAGATAAAAGAACCGCATCTCCACTTACCGCATTTTTAGCACATATATCTACTACCTGTTCCATTGAATCGGCATATTCGATATTCTCAAAGCCATATTTCTTACATGTATCAGCAATCTTGGCACTTGTCTGTCCTATAAGCACAAGAAGCTTAACCTTATCCTTAAATGCCTTTACATAAAGGTCGAATTCTGAGCCTTTATCATAACCTCCGCCGATAAGAATTGTAGGCTTAACCATAGCTTCAATAGCCTTAACTGCTGCCTCAGGGTTAGTTCCCTTGGAATCATTATAGTAATCCACACCATTCTTTGTTGCAACATATTCAATTCTGTGTTCAACAGCCTTAAATTTCTTAACCTGTTCTATTATAATATCATCAGGAATTCCGGCAGCCTTAGTCATTGCAATTGCTGCGCATACATTTTCATAGTTATGCTTTCCTAAAAGATTCATGTCATGGACATTTAACATGTCGTAATCATTAGTTCCGTCTGTATACTTAATCATCTCGCCATCAACATATGCTCCGACTGATGGCTTTCTTTCACTCGAAAACCACACAACATTTGCCTTACACTCAGGTGCAAAGTCTGTAAGATATTTATCTTCAAGGTTGAGTACGCATGTATCTGCCTTAGTCTGGTTCTCACTTATTCTTTCCTTGGTCCATGCATAACATTCCATTGTATGGTGTCTGTTAAGATGGTCAGGTGTAATATTAAGAATTGCGGATACAATCGGATGGAATTCATGTACTGTCTCTAACTGGAAGCTGCTTATCTCAGCAACTGTATATGAATCCTCACTTGTCTTTAACACTTCACCTGTATATGAATTACCTATATTACCAACGACAAATGTTTTCTCATTATATGCAGCAATTATCTGTCCAACAAGTGCTGTAGTTGTTGTCTTTCCGTTAGTTCCTGTAATTGCAATAACCTTACCCTTATCATAATTATATGCAAGCTCAATCTCCCCCCATACAGGGATACCGGCATTCTTAAATGTAAGCACTATCGGACTGTCAATAGGAACACCCGGGCTTATTACAAGCAGGTCAATTCTGGAAAGAAGTGCCTCATCAAATGCTCCGATGATAATCTCTGCCTTGTTATCTCCTAGCTTCTCCTGCACCTTCTGTCTGTCAAGCTTTTCATTGCCATCATACAGTATGCAGTCAGCACCAACTTTATTCAAAAGGTCAACGGCTCCAATACCGCTTATGCCTGTTCCCACGACCATTACTGTCTTATTCTTTAAATCCATCGTCGTTTACTTCCTTTCATACAAAATGTATACAAAAATATATTACTATCAATCATCGTTTTTTTCAAGTTGAACTGACCTTTCTATACCAATATACGGCAATATATTTTCATACAGTGTCTTAACAACAGGAGCAGCAATCGTTCCACCATAATATACGCCTGTTGGTTCATCAATTAAACACATCGCTATAACCTGTGGATTATCAGCCGGAGCAAAACCTATGAATGATGAAATATACTTTCCTGAACCTCTTGGCAGCTTCTGTGATGTTGCCGTTTTCCCCCCAATTGAATAGCCATCAATATACGCTTTCGTTCCTCCACCTTCTGACACCACTCCCTCAAGAATCTTTTTCATCGTTTCACTAGTTTGGGATGATATTGCCTCATCCTGTGTTGAATATGCAAATTCATTTACCACTGAACCATCTGATGAACCTGTGTATAAGCCAAAATGTGGTGTAACAAGTCTTCCACCATTTACAATTGCCGAAACAGCCCTTAACATCTGAATGGGTGTTATCTGGAAAGACTGTCCGAATGACATTGTGGCAAGCTCAACCGCACCTACATTTTCCTGCTTATGAATAATCGTTCCTGCCTCTCCTGACAGATCTATTCCTGTCTTTGCAAGAAGTCCAAGCTTACCCATGTACAGATACATATTATCAGTACCGACTCTTCTGCCCCATTCAACAAATGCCGGATTGCATGAATTATACACTGTATGTGTAAAATCCTGTGTTCCATGTCCTGTTGTTTTGTGACATCTTATTCTTCTGTCAGAAACAACTGTTGCACCTGAACATGTGAAAGAATCATTTAACCCCACCACGCCCGTCTCAAGTGCTGCTGTTGCTGTAACAGTCTTAAATATTGAACCCGGCTCGTATGTATCATTAATGCAGAAATTCCGCCACATATTATTAAGAAGATCCATCTTATCCTTCTGTGTCTCTTCCTCATCAGGCTCATAATTAAGCTCATACGGAGAATTAAGATTGTATTCCGGAACATTTGCCATGGCAAGTATCTCTCCATTATCCGGACGCATTACAATTATGCTTACCTGTTTTGCCTCTTTCTTTACCATAGTCTCCCATGCAAGCTGGGTTGCATATTTCTGTATATTAACATCAAGCGTTGTATACAGATCCTGTCCGTCAACCGGTAGAATACGATCTTCCCGGCTGCCCTTTATCTCAATCCCCCCTGCATCAGACAGTGTAAGAATCTGACCATTAGTACCTGACAGATATGTGTCATATTTAGCTTCCAGCCCAAGTATTCCCTGATTATCAGCACCAGTAAAGCCAAGTACTTTGGAAGCCAGTTCATTATACGGATATACTCGCTTATAATCCTCGTCAATCTTGACACCGGCAGGTCGTATTCCCTTATTGCATCTCCGATATCCTTTGCCACATTTGTCTTAATATATTCCATAGAGGATACTTTTTTTACTTTCTTAGTCACTTCCTCCACATCCATATCAAGTTCACCTGCAAGCACTTTTATAACCTTATCTTCGTCCTCTATCTGACTATGTATTACAGAAACTGTACATACCACTTCATTAGCTGCAAGTATTTCGCCATTTCTGTCAAGAATCCTTCCTCTCTTTGCCTTAATTCTCCTCTCCCTCTGATGAAGCTCATCAGCCTTTTGCATATAATACTCTGACTTTACCGTCATAATAACGCCAAGCCTTACGCATTCAAGAATACAAACCATAAGGATTGCAGCTATCATTAACACAAGCTTTTTTCTATGACTGGTGCTGAGCCAGCCAAATGTGTCATTATCCTTCATTGACAAATAACCCCGCTTTAGTCTTCTACATTTTATGAGAAGTAAAGCAGGGTTATTCTACTTATTATTACATAATTTTAGTTGCTGCCTGTCGTAGCTGCAGCCGGTTCCGAAACAGGAACATCTGAAACGCCTGATTCCTCCGGTGCATTTCCCGAATCAACATATGGCTCATCTGTATCCTTATACACATTCATATAAGGCAGCAGCTCCGTCATAATATCTTTTGCAAGTATAAGTGCATCTGATGTACTTCCCGATGTACCAGTCGTTCCATCAGGTTCATCAAGAACAATATATATTGCAAATTTAGGATCATCTGCCGGAGCATGCCCTATAAATGAGATAACCCACTTAAGGTCAGCTCTTGGAATCTTCTGTGCAGTACCAGTCTTTCCTGCAATAGAATACCCCTCTATATACGCCTTATGTGCTGTTCCTAATTCTACTGTATTTTCCAGATATTTTCTAAGATACTTTGATGTTGAAGCCGTAACAGTCTGTCTTACAAGAACAGGTGAATTTTCTTTAACAACTTCTCCATTCGCTGATTCTATTCTCTTAACTATATGTGGCTGATAATACTTGCCATCATTAATAAGAGAACTATACGCTGACAGCATCTGTATCATATTAACATTAACATTCTGTCCAAATGAATTGGTTGCAGCATCTATCGTTGTTATCTTATTCTCATCATACATAATACCCGTAGCTTCACCAGAAGGTCTACACCAGTCTTTGCGCCAAATCCAAACATTTTCTCATACTGTGCAAACCTTACATTACCAAGTTTTATCGCAATATTAATCATGTAGGATTACATGAATTTTCCAGTGCCTGTGACAATGTAAGCACACCATGGCTTCCTGTTGTTGAATATGAGTGGCATTTAATCATATCTGGACCGACATACTCATACCCCTTACATTCATAAGTATCTCCATCATGCACAACGCCTTCTTCAAGCCCCGCTGCAATGGTAAATGGCTTATAAGTTGAACCCGGCTCATATGACTCTGAAACACAATAATTAGTCCATAACTGATACAACGCATTGGTTACATCTGTATCTGACATTGATGCAAGCTGCTCCGCAGAATATACATTTGCAAGATTTCTGGGATTATTAAGATCAAACTGTGGATAGCTTGCCATTCCAAGAATATCACCATTCTTAGGATTCATAACAACAATCGCTGTATTCTTAGACGGTTTTTCCTGATTATATGCAACCATATATTTCTCATTATGGACTGCACATTATAATCAATTGTTGTAACAATATTATTACCGTTAACTGCTGCCTTTGTCGTTTCTACTGCATTAAGGTCTTCGTCAACATAGCTGTATGTAACTCCGTCTGTCCCTGAAAGCTCATCGTCATACTGGCTTTCAAGTCCAAGTTCTCCTCCGTTTACATTGAAGCAAAGCCTATAACATCACATGCAAGAGTACTAAACGGATATTTCCTCACATAACTTTCCTCAAACCATACACCATATATATTGCTGTTCTTCTGTGCCTTAAGCTCGTTAAATTCAGCTATCTCATCTGATGTCAGTTCCTTAAGCAGCTTCTGATACTGGCTTGAAGGATTATCGTTAATTATTTTTTTAATATTATCTTTATCAAGACCAAAACATTTTACTAATGCATCTATTGTATTATTAAGATATTTTCCGTCCTCTGATGTAACACTCTTTACATCAAGTATCAGATTATACACCTTCTCACTATATGCCAGAACTGTTCCGTCACTTGCAGTAATATTACCACGCATATAAGGAATTGTAGTTGATGTATATGTCTGATGATTAAGCACTGCCTGGGAATATTCCTCTCCATGCGTATAGTTAATCATAAATATCCTTACACCAAGTGCAAGTAATAATACGAATACTATTATAAATGTAACATTAATTCTTCTGTGTGTCCTCTTAAGCATTACGCGTTTCCTGCGCATTATTTTCTTTCTTCTTGCTTCACTGGTATTGTCCATAAATTTATCAATCCTTTATATCACACTGCCACACATTTTAGTTATTTTGAGATATCCTTATACTGCTTTACATATTCACTTTCCTTTGAATCATAACCGATTACCTGGCTTCTGCCTGGATATACCATACCAAGTTCATTGACAGCTGTATCATATATTGCGTTATAATCAATTCCTGCATTGATCTCTGATTCATGGCTGTTATTCTCTGCCTTAAGTGAATTAAGCTGATTCTGAAGCTCAACTACAGCAGTACTGTTAGTCTTAATATCTGACTGGAGATTAAGATACTGGTAGCATATTGCAAATACTGCTGTTGCACAGATAGCAAGCACTGTAGTATATACAAGGTTAACCCTGTTATTTCTTCTTATCTCCCTTCTTCTTTGTCTTCTCTCCTGCTCCTGCTCCTCAATTCTTCTTTCATGCTCATAAGTATGTATTTCTGGAACAGACTGCAGCTTTCTTACTGCACTTCCATACTGATATTCAGTTGTCCTGTGATTTACAACATTTCTTCTCTTCTCCAAAACTTTCCCCTCCATAAAATGTTTTATATTCTTTCAAACACCCTCAGTTTAGAGCTTTTAGACCGCTGATTCTCGTTCAGTTCCTCATCCCCCGGAACAATAGGTTTTCTTGTAATAACCTTTCCCTTGGATTTCTTACCACATACACATACCGGGAAATCCGGTGGGCATGTACAAGGATTCTCATTGTTTCTGAATCTTGCCTTCACTATTCTGTCTTCAAGCGAATGAAATGTTATGATACACAGACGCCCCTGTGGATTAAGCCTGTCTATCATCATATCAATAGAATTTTCCAGAACATCAAGTTCCCTGTTAAGTTCAATTCTTATAGCCTTGATATGTTCTTTTTGATGGATGTCCGCCTGTTGCCCTCACCTTGGCTGGAATAGAAGCCTTAATAATTTCATTCTAGTTCAAATGTTGTCTCTATCGGCTTTTCTTTCTTGCCGCAACTATGTGCTTTGCTATATTCTTTGCGAATCTGTCCTCTCCATAATCTCTTATGATTCTGAAAAGTTCCATCTCACTATATGTATTAACAAGATCCTTAGCTGTCATCTCCTGTCTCTGATCCATTCTCATATCAAGAGCAGTATCTACATTATAAGTAAATCCTCTGCTTGCTGTATCTAACTGATACGATGAAACTCCTATATCAAGAAGTATTCCATCTACTTTATCAATCCCAAGTTCATCAAGAACCTTGTCCATATTGCAATAATTATTTCTTACTATTGTTACCCGTTCTTCAAATTCTTTAAGTCTTTCTGTCGCTGCCACAATTGCGTCCGCGTCCTGATCTATACCTATAAGTCTGCCACCACCTGTAAGTCTTTTCGCTATCTGATATGAATGTCCTGCACCGCCAAGTGTTCCATCAACATAGATTCCATCAGGTTTAATATTCAGATTGTCAATTGTTTCTTCCAAAAGAACTGATTTGTGTTTAAATTCCATAATAAACCTCATGTCCGCATATTATATAGAAAATCCAAGGCTCTCCATATTTGCTGCTACTTCATCCATATCATCATCATAGGTACTGATACTCTGTAGCCAGCGGTCTTTGCTCCAGATTTCAATTCTGCTTGCAACGCCCACTAAAACTACATCTTTTTCCAAACCTGCAAACTCGCGTAATACTGATGGAAGAAGTATTCTGCCCTGCTTATCCACTTCTACGCTTGCTGCCCCTGCAAGAAAGAATCTTGTAAACTGTCTTGCATTCTTATTGGTAAGTGGTAATGTCTGTAACTTTTCTTCAAATTTCTGCCATTCATCATTCGGGTAAACAAACAGGCAGTTATCAAGGCCTTTGGTAACTACGAATTCATCTCCCAGAACCTCACGGAACTTAGCTGGTACGATTAGTCTGCCTTTAGCATCTATTGTATGGTTGTATTCGCCCATCAACATATCTATCGCACCCCACTTTCTACCATTAAGCTCCACTTTCCACCACTTTAAGGTCAATTTTATACTTAAAGTGTTTAAAAAACAAGTCCTTTTTTAGTTTATTTAATGTCAGAAGGCAGTTAATAACTGTCTTTTTCTCTGCTTCTTGTTTTGATTGCTTATATAGTGTTTTGTCATCATTTTCAGCACAATATATAGGTATATTCTTATACTTGTATATAAATTATTTTAATAAGTAAATTATATGTTGTTTTTAAAGGAAAATTTTTGTATAATATGATTTTGTACTGGATTCTTTTTTACATTTTAAGAACTCTGGGACGAATAATCATAAGAATAATTAATGAGGAGATTCTATTATGAAGCTTGGTATCGTGGGTCTGCCTAATGTCGGCAAAAGTACCCTTTTTAATTCACTTACTAAGGCAGGAGCAGAGTCAGCTAACTATCCTTTCTGTACAATTGACCCTAATGTGGGTGTTGTTGCAGTTCCGGATGACAGACTTGACAAGCTTGCCGCTTTATATAATTCAGCAAAGATAACACCTGCTGTTATTGAATTCGTAGATATTGCAGGTCTTGTTAAAGGTGCATCTAAGGGTGAAGGTCTTGGAAACCAATTCCTTGCCAACATCCGTGAGGTTGATGCTATCGTTCATGTTGTAAGATGCTTTGAAGATTCTAACATTGTTCATGTCGATGGTTCTATTGACCCAATAAGAGATATTGAAACTATCAATCTTGAGCTTATATTCTCAGATATTGAAGTATTAGACAGAAGACTCGCTAAGCAGAAGCGTGCTTCTTATAACAATAAAGATATTGCTAAAGAATGTGACCTTCTTGAAAGACTTAAGGCTTTCCTTGAAGAAGGTAATTTAGCTAAGAACTTTGAATGTCAGGACGAAGATGAAGAAGCATTTTTAAAGGAATACAACCTTCTTACAGCTAAGCCTGTAATCTTTGCAGCTAATGTATCAGAAGATGACCTTGCCAATGATGGTGCTGATAATGAATATGTTGCAAGAGTAAGAGAATACTCTAAGAAGGATAACTGTGAAGTATTCGTTATCTGTGCACAGATTGAACAGGAAATCTCAGAATTAGATGATGATGAGAAGAAGATGTTCCTTGAAGACCTTGGTATAAGTTCTTCAGGTCTTGATAAGCTTATTGCAGCAAGCTACCGTATTCTTGGTCTTATCAGCTACTTAACAGCAGGCGAGACAGAAACCAGAGCATGGACAATCACTAAGGGAACTAAAGCTCCTCAGGCTGCCGGAAAGATTCACAGTGATTTCGAAAGAGGCTTTATTAAAGCAGAAGTTGTTTACTATCAGGATTTGCTTGACTGTGGTTCATATAATGGTGCCAAAGAGAAAGGTCTTGTAAGAATGGAAGGTAAAGAATATGTCGTTAAAGATGGCGATGTAATCCTTTTCAGATTCAATGTATAATATTAATGGGCGTGTGGTTTTACCACGCGCCCATTATTTCTTTAAACTTCTTAACATTATCAGCTACATCTCCAGAAAAGATTGCTGAACCTGCTACTATTACATTAGCACCTGCCTCAAGAATCGATGCAAGATTTCCGGCATTCACTCCACCATCAATCTCAATATCTGTATCAAGTCCTTTAGCATCTAATAAACTTCTTATTTCTTTTACTTTATCAAGTGATTCCGGTATGAACTTCTGTCCCCCGAATCCCGGATTAACGCTCATTACAAGAACCATATCTACCTTATCAAGATAAGGCTCAATTGCTGATACCGGTGTCGGAGGATTAAGTGTTATAGCTGCTTTTACACCACATTCCTTAATCTTTTCTAATGTAGCAACAACATCCTTACACGCTTCAACATGTACTGTAATTATATCAGCTCCTGCCTTAACAAAGTCTTCTATATATCTTATAGGCTCTTCAATCATAAGATGTACATCAAAAACCTTGTCAGTCGCACTTCTTGCTGACTTAATAACTGGCATTCCGAATGAAATACTCTTTACAAAAAGTCCATCCATAACATCTACATGAACATATTCAGCTCCTGCCTTATCAATTGTTTCAAGCTCTTCTCCTAATCTCTTGAAGTCTGCCGATAATATTGATGGTGACAAAATTTTTTTCAAATCACTCATAATTAACAACCTTTCTGTTTGCAAGTACATTTAGTACTTCTTCTTGTTCTTTATTTCTTCAAATATATCTGTATATGACTTATATCTGTCATAATTGATAATTCCATCTTCAACTGCCTGTTTTACCGCACATCCCGGTTCGCTTACATGCATGCAGCCATTGAATCTGCACTTTCCTTCAAATGGTACAAACTCTTCAAAGTAAAATCTTAAATCTTCTTTCTCAACATCCGGAAGATTAAGTGATGTAAATCCTGGAGTATCACATATATATGTTTCCTTACATACATTGTATATCTCGGAATGTCTTGTAGTATGCCTTCCTCGGCCTATCCTGCTTACTTCTCCTGTCTGGCTGACTTCTCCCTGCTCCTCCATGTCCGGTATAAGCAGATTGGTAAGTGTTGATTTGCCAACTCCTGAAGGGCCTGCAAGCACTGTAGTCTTTCCTTTCAGCACTTCCATTACCCTGTCAATGCCGATATTATTCTTTGCACTTATGAATATGCACTCACAGCCACAGCCTTCGTATTTCTTCTTTAATTCATTCTTATATTCATCATCCGCCAGTTCTTCCTTATTAAAGCATACAACAGTCGGAACATCCTGATAATTCATCATAAGAATGAATTTATCAAGCAGATTAAAATTAGGTTCTGGCGTCTTTACTGCAAATATAACCATTGCCTGGTCGATATTAGCAGAAGCCGGTCTTATAAGTTCGTTCTTTCTTGGAAGGATGTCCACCACATTTCCTTTGAAATTATACTTATCAATAACCTCTATCTCCACATTATCACCAACCAGTGGTTTGATGTGGCGGTTTCTGAATATTCCTTTTGCCTTACATTCATAAATACCGCTGGCTTCTACATGTATATAGTAGAAACCAGCGATACCTTTAATTATCTTTCCCTGCATATAAATAATTATACCTGATTAATTCTGTGCTGCTTCTGTAGCCTTTGTTGCTTCTGTAACCTTTGTTGACTCTGTAGCCTTTGTTGGTTCCGTAGCCTTTGCTTGCTCTTCCTGTTTATGGCTTACAGTAATTGTAACTGTTGTTCCCTCTGGAACTGAAGTTCCTTCTGAGTAATCGCATGAAACTACATTTCCATATGTTCCACTTGATGTTGTATAAGAAGCATTAACCTTAAGTCCGTTATTTTCAAGCCACTGTCTTGCTTCTGATTCAGTCTTACCAACAAGATTAGCCATTGTTACATTCTTAATTTCTTTTCCACGGCTTACAGTAATTGTAACTGTTGTTCCCTGTGCAACACTTCCTGAAGGTGATGCCTTGATTACTTTGCCTTCATCAACAGTGCTGCTGTAATCATAATCAACCGAAACCTTAAATCCTGCTGATTCCAGTTTTTCTCTTGCATCAGATTCTGATTCCTGTAACAGATGGAACTGTTGTATTAACAACTTCTTCCCCACCACTTATAGTAAGAATAATCTGTGTATTCTTTGCCACCTTGGCACCTGCCTTAGTTCCCTGTGAAATTACAGTATCCTTAGCCACTGTCTTAGAGCTCTGTACAACCTGCTTATAGCCAAGTCCGACATCATTAAGTGCTTTAACAGCTTCATCCTTAGTCATGCCCTCAACCTTAGGAACTGTAACTGTATCCTTGGCATTTGCTGTTGATACAGTCTCTTCTGTAGTTGATACAGTTTCTGTATTTTCATTCTTATGTGACTTAGTGCTTCCAACAAGTTTAACAATAATGAATATAGTTACTATAAGAATAATAACTGCTATTCCTATACCTATTATCTTCATAATCAGATCCAGCTTATCATTATTCTCATCGTCAATATCTACATCCTCATCGTCTTCCTGTAATTCATTATCTGAATCTTCATTTTCATCATCTTCCAGAAAAATATCATCATCTGATAATGCATCATCATTCTCACCAGCATTAACTTCTTCTGTATCAGATGAAGCTGTAGCTGCCACTCCTGCTGCTGCATAAGCCGGAGCCATCTTAACAAAATCTTCATCTGGCATTACAAGAGCTTTTTAAGATCTGTTATAAGTTCTGCCGCTGTCTGATATCTTCTGTCAGGCTTCTTCTGTGTACATTTAATAACAATTCTGTCTATACTTAATGGTATATCCGCTACAACCGTAGAAGGTGCAGGTATTTCATCCTGAATATGCTGCACTGCAACTGCAACTGTAGAATCCCCATCAAACGGCACTGTACCAGTAAGCATTTCAAATATAGTAATACCAAGTGAGTATAAATCACTCCTCTGCGTCAGAATATCCACCTCTTGCCTGTTCAGGTGAAATATAATGGACAGAGCCCATAGTTGATGACGAATTAATTGTACTAGATGAAGCAACCTTGGCAATTCCAAAATCTGTTACCTTGACCTTGCCTTCCTTAGATATAATAATATTCTGTGGCTTGATATCCCTGTGAACAATATTATGCTTATGTGCTGCATCCAGACCATTAGCAACCTGAATTGCAATACTTACAGCTTCTTTAAACGGTATTCTTCCACGCTTTTCAATATACTTCTTAAGTGTGATTCCCTCAACAAGCTCCATTACAATGTAATATACTCCGTTCTCATCACCTACATCATATACATTAACAATATTAGGATGTGTAAATCCAGCAACTGACTGTGCCTCTGCTCTGAATTTAGATACAAATGTCTTGTCTTCACTAAATTCTGACTTCATAACCTTAATAGCCACAAATCTGTTAAGCTTATGGCACTTGGCTTTATAGACATCAGACATTCCGCCTGTACCAATCTGCTCAATTATTTCATATCTGTCTGCTAAAAACATTCCTTTTCTTAACATAAATATTATTCCTTCCACTACAGCTCTACAATTATAACTGAAATATTATCTTTCCCACCATTCTCATTAGCTCTTGCAACCAGTTCTCTCGCTGCTTCTTCTATATCGGCATGTTTCTTCACAATGCTTAAGATATCATTATCCTCAAGCATATTAGTAAGACCATCCGAACACATAAGAATTTTACTATCTTCTTTAAGATCAATTGAAAACATCTCTGGTTCGACTTGTTCCTCTACTCCGATTGCCCTTGTTATGACATTCTTTCTGGCATGTGTTCTTGCCTCGCTTTTTACTTAACTGTCCAGCAAGCACCATCTCTTCAACAAGTGAATGGTCTCGTGTTATCTGAGTAATATTATCATCTATAACATACAACCTGCTATCACCTACATTAGCAACCCTTAACGCATTATCAAAAATGCTTGCAATAACCAGTGTTGTTCCCATTCCATAATATTCTTCTGATTCAGATGCCTTCTGTAAAAGCAGACCATTAACCATCTTAACCGAATCATTAATAATGGATATCGCATCTTTTCCTGTGACTGTTCAATAAGAGTTTTAATAGTTTCAACTGTAAAACGTGAAGCTGTATCACCAGCTTTATGACCGCCCATTCCATCTGCAACAATAAAAAGATTAGGCAGACATCCAATACTGTCAACTGATGTATATACATAATCCTGATTAACGGCACGAGTTTTGCCAATATCAGTAACCGCCGTCGCTCTCATCGATATCCTCCATATACTTATTCCTTAACTGTCCACAGGCACCATCAATATCTCTGCCCATTTCTCTTCTAATTGTAACATTTATTCCGTTCTTTTCAAGTTTATTTTTAAATGCGTACACTTCCTCCTTACCTGTCTGCTTATAATCACGCTCCTTGATAGGATTAACAGGTATAAGATTAATATGGCAATTCATGCCCTTAACAAGTTCAATCAACTGCTTTGCACATTCCATTGAATCATTGACGCCTTTAACAAGACTGTATTCAAATGAGATTCTTCTGCCTGTACATTCTATGTAATACCTGCATACATCCATTATCTCTTCTATTGAATATTTATTAGCTATAGGCATCATTGTCTTTCTTAGTTCATCATTTGGAGCATGAAGTGAAATAGCAAGAGTAATCTGCAGCTTAAGGTCAGCAAGTTCCTTTAGCTTAGGTACTATTCCACATGATGATACAGTAATATTACGCTGGCTTATGTTAAGCCCCCTCTCGTCATTGAGAAGTTCTATGAACTTAATAAGATTATCATAGTTATCCATTGGCTCTCCTGAACCCATAACTACAACATTGCTTACTCGCTCCCCTGTAATCTTCTGTATTCTGTATATCTGGTCAAGCATTTCAGATGGTCTTAAATCCCTGACTTTTCCATTAAGTGTAGATGCACAGAAACGGCAGCCCATACGGCAGCCTACCTGTGAAGATATACACACTGAATTACCATGATGATATTTCATGAGTACGCTTTCAACATAATTACCATCTGATAATCTGAACAGATATTTTTCTGTTCCATCAAGCTTTGAATGCTGTACCCTGACAGGCTCAAGACATACAAATTCTGATGTTTCCTTTAACTTCTGCCTTAATGCATTGGAAAGATTGGTACATTCATCAAAGCTGTCTGCCAGCTTTTCATGCATCCACTGATATAGCTGCCCAGCCCTGAACTTCTTCTCACCAAGTCCGGCCATATATGTTACAAGTTCGTCATAATTAAGTGACTTAATATCTGTCATGTCTATTCTCTCCTAAGTTTTGCGACAAAGAACCCATCTGTTCCGCCATTCTTTCCCGGCAGAATCTGTCTGTATTCTATCTTCTTAAAGCCATATTCTTTACATAACCAGTCAGCATTGGCTTCATTCTCTTCTGAATTAATTGTACATGTGCTGTACATCATTATACCGCCCTGCTTAACATATGCCTGTACTACAGAAAGTATGCTCTGCTGCAGCTCTTTTAATGAAACAAGCTTGTCCTCTGTTATATTATATCTGATATCAGGCTTTCTTCCCATAACGCCAAGTCCTGAGCATGGAAGGTCTGCTATAACAACATCTGCCTTCTCTCTCATAGATTCATCCATTACAAGTGCATCTTTTACCTGGACTTCTATATTATTAAGTCCGAGCCTTAATACATTTTCTTCAATAAGCCCTGCCTTATAGTCTGATACATCCCTTGAATATACCTTACCATCAGCACCAACGCTTATCGCCGCATTAATGCTCTTTCCTCCCGGTGCCGCACACACATCAATTACTGTGTCACCAGCCTTGAATCCTGTCATATATCCTGCTGTCATAGAGCTTATATCCTGTATCTGGTACAGACCATCCCTGAAACTCTTAAGTCCGGCTATATAATCATAGTCCTTAATCTCTAAAGCATATTGTATACCTTCAACTTCTGCTACAGATACGCTTTCCTGTGAAAGAACCTTCTTTATTTCTTCAACCGGAGCCTTTGCCGTATTACATCTTATATAAGTCTTTTTCTCCTGCTTAAAGCCTGCTAGAATTTCCTCGGTCCTATCAATTCCAAGCTGACTGTGCCACATTTTAACTATCCATAATGGCATTGAGTATTTTACAGAAAGGTACTGTTCAATATCCTTATTTCTGTCAGGATATGAAATATCGTCTTTATTTCTTGCAATGTTTCTTAAGACTCCGTTCACAAAGCCCTTAAGTCCTGTGAATCCACGTTTTGTAGCCAGCTTTACAGCCTCATTGCACACTGCTGAATCCGGAATATTATCCATATATATTATCTGGTATACAGACATTTCACATATATTTCTTATAAGTGGTTTCATCTTTCTTACAGGAGTCTTTGAAAACTGGTCTATTATATAGTCAAGTTCAATTCTGTTCTCAATCGTTCCTAGTGATAATCTGCTTATAAATGCTCTCTTATTCTTATCAAGATACTGGTACTTTGTCAGTGCATTATTAATGAGAAGGTGTGAAAATTCACCCTTCTCATTGATTTCCATAAGTATATCCAGTACAACTGCCCTTAAATTCACCGAATCAGTCACGGCGTCTTCCTCCAAATAAATAAATCAGTCTTAAAAGCTGTAAAATTGCTGTGGCTGCTGCCGCAACATATGTCATGGCTGCTGCTGAAAGCACCTTTTTTGCCTGTCTGTTCTCATCTCCATACAGGAATCCTTCTGATTCAAGAAGCTGTAATGCTCTTGCCGAAGCATTAAACTCAACCGGTAATGTTACAAGCTGGAAAAGTACTGCCAGACTGAACATAAGAATACCAATATCTATAAGTATATTAGTTGAGCCAAATATAAGTCCAAGTACAATAAGTATCCATGATACCTGTGAACCAACACTGGCTAATGGAAACAACGCTGTCCTGAAGCTTAATGGACCATATCCATAAGCATGCTGTATGGCATGTCCTGTTTCATGGGCTGCAACTCCGATAGCAGCAACAGATGTTGAATTATACACAGAATCTGACAGGTTAAGTGTCTTATTTCTTGGGTTATAATTATCTGTCAGGCTTCCTGATACTCTCTGAATAGATACATCATATATTCCCTGGCTTCTTAAGAGCTGCTCTGCGACCATTGCGCCTGTCATTCCTTTTGAAGATGACACCTTGGAATACTTGTTAAATGTGCTTTTTACCTTTACCTGCGCTATCAGTGCAATAACACATGATATTATTATCAGAATGTACATTGGATCATAGTAATATCCATATCCATAATAACCATATAAAGCTACCATAATACCTCTTTTCTGAACCATTTAAGATTCTGCTTATTCTCCTAACATTACACCTGCTTCTAACTGGTTGCCTCTTAAGAATGAACCGCTGTCCATTCTCTTCTTACCTTCTAACTGAACCTCATTAACAACTAAGTAACCTTGTCCACAGGCTATTGTAAATGTGTTCTTTCCTACAGTAACAACCTGTCCCGGCTTAACTTCTTCTGTCTGTACTTCACTGATATTATCTGCAACATCTGCATCCCATATCTTTAACATCTTACCGTCTATATAAGTAAATGCACTAGGCCATGGATTAAGTCCTCTTATAAGTCTTTCAAGTTCAGCTGCACTCTTATTGAAATCCATCTTACCAAATGACTTATGAAGCATTTTTACATAAGTGCTTTCTGAATCATCCTGCTTAACAGGAGTAATAGTTCCAGCTTCAAGTCCTTCAAGTGTCTTAACCAAAAGATGCGCACCGACATCACTTAATCTGTCAAAAAGACTTCCGCCCGTCTCTTTAGCATCAAGCTTCACCTTCTCAACCATCAGGATATCTCCTGTATCAAGGCCTTCATCCATCTTCATGGTTGTAACACCTGAATACTCACAGCCATCAATAACTGCCCACTGGATTGGCGATGCACCTCTGTACTTAGGAAGAAGTGATGCATGAACATTGATACAGCCGTATCTTGGCATGTTAATAATACTTGCCGGCAGTAACTGTCCAAATGCAACGACAACAATTACATCTGCATTATATGTTCTTAATTCTTCTACAAATGCTTCATCTCTTGCTCTCTCCGGCTGTAACACTGTGATTCCATGTGCCACAGCTTCATCCTTAACTGGAGAGAAAACAAGTGATTTGCTTCTTCCCCTTGGCTTATCAGGCTGTGTAACAACTGCTGCCACATCATGTCCTGCTTCGATTATTGCTTTAAGTGTCCCTACAGCAAAATCGGGTGTACCCATAAATACTACTCGCATTCTGTTCCCCTTTTCATTAATTATTCTTCTTCAATGTCATCTGTAGAGAGAAGTTCTCCTTCTACTTTATCAACATACATTATACCATCAAGATGGTCAATCTCATGAAGAAGGCATCTTGCAAGAAGCTCCTCTCCTTCTACTATAATCTCTTCCATATTCTCATTAAGAGCCTTAACCTTGGCATAATTAGGTCTTGTAACCTCACCTGTCTTTCCATACACTTAGGCATCCTTCAAGCCCTGTCTGACTTCCGCTTGTCTCTAATACAACAGGATTGATAAGAACAATAGGATCATCTCCACAGTCAATAACAACAAGTCTCTTTCTGATTCCAACCTGAGGTGCTGCAAGACCTACACCATTAGCCTCATACATTGTATCAAACATATCATCAATAAGCTCTTCAATTCTTGGTGTCATCTCTGTAATCTCTTTTGCCTTGGCTCTTAGTATATCATCTCCAAGTGTTCTAATATTTCTTATTGCCATATAATCCTCCTCGCAATCATCCATTAATATCGTATTGTACATTAATATTCTTAAAAGCCTGATTTCCAACAATATTAACATCAAGCTTTTCATGTATACTGTTAAGAACTTCCCTGTCTTTATGTTTTACATAGATTATCTTACTATACACATCTTTAATCTTATATATAGGTGCATCTGCCGGACCTATACACATAAGTCCTTTATACTTACAGTTGTTATCCACAAATGCTTTAACCCACGCTGCACTCTTTGTCAATAACATCTCATCTGATGAAGATAACATAATCTTCATAAGATTATCCGCCGGCGGATATCCACACAGCTTTCTGTAAGCAATTTCCTGCTCATAGAAAGCATTATAATCCTGATTAGCCGCGTTAACAATACTAAAATGTTCCGGTGTATAAGTCTGTATAACTACATTACCGCTTTTTTCTGCTCTTCCTGCCCTTCCTGCCGCCTGTGTAAGAAGCTGGAAGGTCCTCTCAGATGCCCTGTAATCACTGGAATAAAGTGACATGTCTGCCGCAAGCACTCCCATAAGCGTTACATTTGGAAAATCATGTCCTTTAACAATCATCTGAGTTCCAATAAGAATATCCGCATTACCATTGGCGAATTCCGACAGTATCTTTTCATGTCCATCCTTACCTCTTGTAGTGTCCATATCCATTCTTAGCACTCTCGCTTGTGGAAATGTTTTCTTAACCTGTGCTTCAACACCTTCCGTTCCTGCCCTGAAACCCGAAACATACCTTGAACCGCATGAAGGGCATACAGTTATCTTCGGTGCTGTATATCCGCAGTAATGGCACATAAGCCTTCCATTAGCATGCTCCGTAAGTGAAACATCACAATGTGGGCATTTCATAACCTTTCCGCATGAACGGCATGATATAAAGCCAGCCACTCCTCTCTTATTAAGAAAAAGCATTATCTGCTCATGCTTTGCAAGTCTGTCACTCATCAGTTCTCTTAACCTGTTACTGAATATCGTCCTGTTTCCAAGCCTTAATTCTTCTCTCAGGTCAACAATATCAACTGATGGAAGCTCTCCGCTTCCTGCGCGGCTGTCAAGTTTAATAAGCTCTATATGTCCATTCATTGCCGCATAGTAGCTTTCCATTGAAGGAGTCGCAGAACCAAGTATCACTGAAGCACCTGCTTCCTTTGCAATATGGCATGCAACCTCTCTTGCATGGTATCTTGGAACAGTCTCTGACTTGTAAGCTCCTTCATGCTCTTCATCTATTATTATAATTCCTATATTTGAAAACGGTGTGAACAACGCTGAACGTGGTCCAATCATTACACTTATATCACCTCTCTGCGCCCGCAGAAACTGGTCATAACGTTCTCCCTTTGACATACGGGAATTCATAATAGATACCTTATCCCCGAATCTGTGGTAAAACCTCTGCACAGTCTGGAATGTAAGTGCAATCTCCGGTATAAGCACAATTGCCTGTCTTCCATGATTAAGGACATGCTCAATTGCCGCAAGATACACCTCGGTCTTTCCGCTTCCTGTAACACCATGAAGCAGATATGTCTTATAATCCCCCTTATCATAGTCAGCTATTATTGTATCCACAGCTTTTTTTTGCTGCTTGTTAAGCTCGATATGCTTTCTTTCTCCCGAAACATTTCTTACAGGATTCCTATACATATCTTCTGACCTGACTTCGGCAATCCCCATATCTTCAAATGCTTTGACCGTCTGTGCCGTGATATTAAGCTTGGATTTAATAATGCTTTCATCTATTACAGGTTCCTTAATCAGTGCCTCTAACAGTCTGTATCTTGCTTTTGCATTTTTCTTTGCAAATGCATCAAGATACTTCTGCGCCTGTGCCGTGTCAATAATAAGATTGACCGAGCGTTTTTCCTTCTGTTTAACCTTATCTTTTACAGGAATAACCGTCTTAATTGCCTGATTCATGGTACAGCCATAATTGTGCTTCAGCCAAGCCGCAAGCTTTAACATTCTGCTTACTGCAGTGACCTTTCCCTCGGTAATCCCTGTAATATATTTTATCTTTTCAACAGGATATGCCGCCTTGTCTCCCAAACCTACAACATACCCTGTTATCTGCCTGTTTCCTGCTCCAAAAGGAATATCAACTGACATTCCCAGTTCAATTACATCCGCCAATTCATCCGGAACTGCATACTGGAATGTCTTATCAAGCTGTTCATGTGAAATGTCTATTATTACATCTGCGTACATTAATTACCTTTCAATTCTTCAAGCACTTCTTTGATAAGCACCCTCTCATCCATAGGATACTTCACACCCTTAATCTCCTGATAATCCTCATGACCTTTACCCGCAAGAACAATAATATCACCCGGTTCGCCATGTTCTATCGCATACTTAATAGCTTCTTTTCTGTCTGTAATATCAACATGTTTTCCGGTAGTCTTAGCAATTCCAGTCTTAATATCTTCTATAATTGCCTCCGGCTCTTCAAATCTTGGATTATCTGATGTGATAATAGTAAGGTCAGCAAGTTTTCCTGAAACCTCGCCCATCTCATATCTTCTTTCCTTGGAGCGGTTACCACCACATCCAAACAGGCATACAAGTCTGTGAGGGTGATATTCCTTAAGAGTTGTAAGTATACTCTCTAAAGCCATTGCATTATGAGCATAATCTATCATTAATGTAAAATCATCCGAAACCTTTACAAGCTCAATTCTTCCCTTAACCTTAACATGCTTAAGAGTTTCCTTAAGTGCCTCTTCGTCAACATCGAAATGCCTTGTAATTGCGATTGCACATAATGAATTGTATACAGAAAACTTACCCGGAAGATTAAGTTCAACCTTCATATTAACAAGTCCTGTACAGTCATATGTAAGACCGATTTTACCAGGTTCGTGTAAAAGTTCAATATTCTCAGCCTTAATATCAGCATTATCCCCGATACCATAGCTTTCAACCTTGCATATAGCTCCCTTAAGGATATCTTTGGTATGCTTATCATCAGCATTAACAATACCAACCTTGCACTGCTTGAATAACTTAGCCTTACAATTAAGATAATCCTCAAATGACTCATGCTCATTAGGTCCGATATGGTCAGGCTCAAGATTAGTGAATACGCCTATGTCAAACATAATACCTGCTGTTCTGTCAAGCTTAAGTCCTTGCGAAGACACCTCCATGACAACTGCCTTACAGCCAGCGTCTACCATCTTTGCAAATGACTGGTGAATCTCTATTGATTCAGGTGTTGTATTATGTGCCGGAATCGCCTCGTCTCCTATAATAGTCTCAATCGTTCCAATAAGTCCAGTCTTAATGCCACATGCCTCAAGCACATTTTTAACCATATAAGTGGTTGTTGTTTTTCCCTTAGTTCCTGTTATTCCTATTGTAAATAGCTTCCTGTCAGGATTGCCATATACTGCCGCCGACATAAGTGCAAGTGCAAGCCTTGTGTTATCCGTGCTTACAACTGCTGCATTGCAATCCTTAGCTTCGTACTCGCCATCAAGAACAACAATTACAGATGCCTTATCCTTAATCTGGTCAATATACTTATGTCCATCGCTCACAGCACCCTTAATACATACAAATGCATATCCATCCTGCATTTTTCTTGAATCAGATGTAATTCCTGTCACTTGCGACTCAGTACTGCCACATACAACACTGTATCTGAAATCTGCGGTTTCATTTTCTGAACATATTTTTAATATCTCTGAAAGCTTCATACATTAGTCTCCTTATTTTATAGTATATATTACTTATATTACTGCTTCTTTAGAAGTGTTTCAAACTCTTCCATTGTCATCTCAACCTTTCTTGGCTTAGTTCCAAGCTCCGGTCCTACTACCTTTGCATCAGCAAGCTGGTCCATAATTCGTCCTGCCCTGTTAAAGCCTATCTTAAAATGTCTCTGCAGACTTCCTATTGAGCCTTTTTCATTCTCAATAACAAATCTTCCTGCATCAGCAAAAAGTGAATCTCTCTCATCATCGCCTTTACTGCTGCCAGGCATGCTCTCCTGACTTACAGTAGCCTGTGCAATACTCTCATCATAAGATACTTCCTCTGCATTCTCCTTAAGGAAAGATACAACATTTTCAACCTCTTCATCAGATACGAATGCGCCCTGAACACGCAGCGGCTTTGGAAGATTAGATGGGAAGTAGAGCATATCTCCCTTTCCAAGCAGCTTCTCAGCACCATTCATATCAATGATAACTCTTGAATCAATTCCCGAAGATACTGCAAATGCTATCTTAGACGGAATATTTGCCTTGATAAGTCCTGTTACTACATTAACAGAAGGTCTCTGCGTTGCTATAACCATATGTATTCCGGCCGCTCTAGCAAGCTGAGCCAGACGGCATATTGCATCTTCGACCTCACCCGGTGCAACCATCATAAGGTCAGCAAGCTCATCTATGATAATAACAATCTGTGGAAGCTTCTCCATTGGAGGGTCTATGCCTTCCTTGTTCTTCTTGACAACAACATCATTATATCCCTTGATGTTACGAACCTGCATAGCAGCAAACTTCTTATATCTGTCTGTCATCTCATTAACAGCCCAGTTAAGCGCTCCCGCAGCCTTCTTAGGGTCAGTTACAACTGGTAATAACAGATGTGGTATTCCGTTGTACACACTTAACTCAACAACCTTAGGGTCAACCATTATAAGTCTTACATCCTCCGGCTTTGCCTTATAAAGAATACTCATAATAATTGTGTTGATACATACCGATTTACCTGAACCTGTTGCTCCGGCAATAAGCATATGAGGCATCTTCGCAATATCTGCAATAATAGTCTTTCCTGCAATATCCTTACCAACTCCGAATGATATTGCTGACTGGTTTTCCTTAAATTCCTTAGACTCAACCAGTTCCCTGAAATATACACTTCCGGCTTCCTTATTAGGAACTTCAATACCTATAGCTGCCTTACCTGGAATTGGTGCTTCAATTCTTATATCAGCGGCTGCCAGATTAAGCTTGATATCATCTGATAAAGATACAATCTTGCTTACCTTAACCCCCTGTTCCGGCTGTAACTCATATCTTGTAACTGTAGGTCCACAGCTTATATCAGTTATTGTAACTTTAACTCCGAAAGTAAGCAGAGTCTCCTGTAATCTCTGTGCAGTTACTCTGTATTCAGACTTTCCACCAGACGCTGCACCTTGGATTTTTCTTTAATAAACTTATCGGCGGGAACTTGTATGCTTTCTTAGGTTTATTCACAGGCTTGACCTGTACTTCAGTCTTCTGCTCATCACTTAACTGTTCACTGCCCTGCTGCCCATTATTCTGGTTCACACTATTTTCTGTATTCTTCATTAGTCACATCATTTTCATATATATTATCATTATCTGATACATAATCATTATCATATGATGCAGTATTATCCTCTGGCATGTTTCCGGCCACTTCATCATCAACCATATAATCATCTGGCTGTATCTGCTGCATATGAGACTCATAGTCAGCATACACTGGCTCATCAGCCACATTTCCTGCTGCACCTGCATTACTATCGCAATCATAAGCAAGCTCAAATGCATCTTCATCTGGCTCATAGATATCCTGTGTATACTGGTCATTACGTTCAGTATCAACATGAATTTCATGTATATCAATATCCTGTGCCAGTTCTTCATCCGTTCCTGTTATAAGAGTATCAGATGTTACTCCACGGACAACATTATTCATTCTGGCATTGGCAAGATATTCTTCCCTTGCCTTCTTTCCGCAAGCTGCTTTCTTTCTTTCAATCTTCTTAAGCCTTGCCTTAGCACGCTCTTCTTCCCTTAACCTGCGGTATTCATCATCAGACATGTCATTCTGTCTGCCTGCTGAATGTTCTTTGTATGCTGAATAATCCTCTCTTGCTTCCTGCATAATGCGCTGGCTGCCGTTTCCAACCTTCTTAAGCCCGGATATAAAAGACCTCTCCGTAATTATAACCAGACATATTATTGCAAAGTATCATAAGTATTACGAATGTTCCAATTGAACCTATAGGGCTAAGTACCTTGCATAGCAATCCGCCAAAAATCCACCCCGGCTTTATAATCAGCACAATATGTAAATATACTTCCTAATCCATTATCTGCAATATCCGGTTTATTATATACACACTGAATCATTCCGCATAATACAACAAACAATCCATATCCTGCTGCCGTCTTAATTCTCGCGACACGAAGCAGTTCTCTGTTTACCATAAGAAAGATTATGCTTACTGCAAGAATTACAGGAAATATGTATTCCATAACTCCAAATAAGCCAAACATAAACCATTTTATTCCTCTGCCCAATGTCCCTGCAAGATTAAAATTACTTAATACCATTATTATTGCACAGGCAATTGAAAAGAATAATACAATCATTCTTCAACTGGTCAGCCTGTGTCTGGACATTTTTCTTAGTCTGTTTCTTTCTCCCTGAGCAGTCGTCTTTTTCCCTTGAGTATTAGTTTTTCTGCTTTGACTGGTATTCTTTCTACCATTATTGCTGGCTGTTTTTGCCATAAACCTTCCCTCCTTCATATATTCATCCCGCATCATGATATTATACCATTTATCTAATCTCAAGGCAAATAAATGTGCATTCTCCAAAACACAGAAAAGCGGAATACACACATAACTGTGCATATCCCGCCTGTCATACATATGTATTTAATTACTCATCAAATATACTTACAATCTCGCCTTCCATAATCTTGTTCATATTCTTTACTGCACAGAAATTACCACACATAGAACATGTATCTTCCTTCTCAGGCTTAGATGAAGCTCTGTAAGCTCTTGCCTTCTCAGGGTCAATCGCAACGTCAAACATTGCTTCCCAGTCAAGAACCTTTCTTGCCTTGTCCATCTTATAATCCCAGTCCATTGCACCCGGTACGCCCTTTGCAATATCAGCCGCATGTGCTGCAATCTTAGAAGCAATAATTCCTTCCTTAACATCATTAAGATCTGGTAATCTTAAATGTTCTGCAGGTGTTACATAGCACAGGAATGAAGCTCCGTAAGTAGCTGCGATAGCTCCACCGATTGCTGCTGTAATGTGATCATATCCTGGAGCTATATCAGTAACAAGAGGTCCTAATACATAGAAAGGTGCTCCCTTGCATATTGTCTGCTGAATCTCCATATTAGCCTTAATCTGGTTAAGAGGCATATGTCCTGGTCCTTCAACCATTACCTGGACATCCTTCTCCCATGCTCTTCTTGTAAGCTCGCCAAGTGTAACAAGCTCTTCTATCTGTGAAATGTCAGATGCGTCCATGATACATCCCGGTCTGCATGCATCTCCTAGACTCATTGTAACATCATACTCACGGCATATCTCAAGCACTCTGTCATAATATTCAAAGAATGGGTTTTCATTTCCAGTCATCTCCATCCATGCATATATGATAGAACCGCCTCTTGATACAATATTCATAAGTCTCTTATCTGCTCTGAACTTCTTAGCTGTAGCCTTGTTGATACCACAGTGTATAGTCATGAAATCAACGCCGTCTTTAGCATGCATTTCTACAACATCAAGCCACTCCTGTGCAGTGATATCCTTAAGTGCCTTATGATAATATACAACTGCATCATATATAGGAACTGTTCCTATTGTTGCAGGGCATTCTGCTGTCAGCTTTCTTCTGAATTTCTGTGTATCACCGAAAGAAGAAAGATCCATGATAGCTTCTGCTCCCATCTTGACAGCATTATTAACCTTGTCAAGCTCCATATCAAGATCCACGCAGTCTCTTGAAGTTCCAAGATTAACATTAATCTTAGTTCTTAACTTATTACCGATACCGTTAGGGTCAAGACATTTATGATTCTTATTGGCAGGAATGATAACCTGTCCCTTAGCTATAAGCTGTCTTAAACTCTCGACATCTATATTTTCTTTCTTTGCAACAATTTCCATTTCTTTAGTAACAATGCCTTTTCTTGCAGCATCCATCTGTGTTGCGTATTCCATATGTATTCCTCCATTCTGGATAATTAACAGGAAAATCATAAGCCTCGTGGAAATCCGATTTCGAAACAATCAAATGAAGAGCTAAAAGCCCTCTAAAGAATCCCTACGGTGGCATTATCCACATCAGGTTATGGGTCGGAACTTAATCCCTCTCAGCAGCCACTGCTTACGCAGTCCTTATGCTCCCCTGCAAATATAATATGTGATAAGTATAACAAATGTGTAGTATTTGTCAATCATTCTTATTCTCATCTTGACTCTGCTCGCAGCTCATACGCACAGACAGCCGCACATAAGTGCGGCTGTCCATTGCTGTTTATTAATCTTCATCATCAGAAGCTGCTTCTGCAAAGCCCTGACGCTTTCTTGCCATCTCATCGCTTGCAAGATACTCATCGTATGTTGTTATCTTATCAATAAGCTGTCCGCTTGGAACGATTTCCATAATACGGTTAGCTGTTGTCTGGATGAACTGGTGATCGTGTGATGTAAATAATGTAACACCAGGGAACTTAATAAGTCCGTTGTTAAGAGCTGTGATTGACTCCATATCAAGGTGGTTAGTAGGATCATCAAATACTAATACATTTGCTCCACATATCATCATCTTGGATATAAGACATCTTACCTTCTCTCCACCTGATAATACCTTAACCTTCTTAACACCGTCATCTCCGGCAAAAAGCATTCTTCCAAGGAATCCTCTTACATAAGTAGGATCCGGATCTGGTGAATACTGTGTAAGCCATTCAACGATAGTATCTTCTCTGTTAAACTCTGCAGCACTGTCCTTAGGGAAATAAGCCTGTGAAGTTGTAACACCCCATTTGTAGCTTCCCTCATCAGGCTCCATGTTGCCTGTAATAATATTGAAAAGTGTAGTTGTCGCAAGCTCATTAGAACCAACAAATGCTATCTTATCATCATGATTTACAATAAATGATACATTATCAAGTACCTTAACACCATCAATAGTCTTAGAAATTCCTCTACTAGTACTTCATTACCAATCTCTTTGCTGGTCTGAAATCAATATATGGATACTTTCTGCTTGATGGCTTAACTCGTCTAATTCAATCTTCAAGAGCTCTTTCTTGAAGTAGCCTGCTTAGACTTAGAAGCATTGGCAGAGAATCTCTGGATAAAGTCCTGTAATTCCTTAATCTTTTCTTCCTTCTTCTTATTAGCTTCCTTCATCTGCTTGATAATAAGCTGGCTTGACTCATACCAGAAATCATAATTACCTGCATAGAGCTGAATCTTCGCATAATCAATATCTGCAATCTGTGTACATACTTTATTAAGGAAATATCTGTCATGCGATACAACAATAACAGTATTCTCAAAATTAATAAGGAATTCTTCTAACCATGCAATCGCATCAAGATCAAGGTGGTTAGTAGGCTCATCTAAAAGCAGAATATCAGGATTACCAAATAAAGCCTTTGCAAGAAGAACTTTCACCTTCTCACTACCGTTAAGCTCAGCCATTGTCTTATAATGAAGATCTGTTCCGATTCCAAGTCCGTTAAGAAGCTGTGCAGCATCTGATTCAGCCTCCCAGCCATTCATATCTGCAAACTCAGCCTCAAGCTCACTTGCCTTGTTACCATCTTCCTCTGTAAAATCTTCCTTGGCATATATAGCTTCTTTCTCTTTCATAATCTGGTAAAGTCTGTCATTACCCATGATTACTGTATCAAGAACATTATATTCATCATACTTGAAGTGATCCTGCTCTAAGAAAGATAATCTCTGACCCGGTGTGATTGAAACATCACCCTTGCTAGGTTCTATCTGTCCTGTAAGAATTTTTAAAAATGTTGACTTTCCGGCACCATTCGCACCAATAAGCCCATAACAGTTACCCTCTGTGAACTTAATGTTAACATCTTCAAAAAGAGCCTTCTTACCGATTCTAAGTGTTACATTGTTAGCACTAATCATTAATAATCTCCTCCAAAAATACGCATAACAGATAATAATCTATTATAAAAATAATCATACAAAGTTGATTATAGAGATTCTGGAACATAAATGCAAGCAAATATTAATAAAAAGCTATCCTGCTGGACCTCAGGACGCAGTAATCCATCTGTACCTTTCCGGTATGACCGTACCATTCTGAATCATTGCGACTATGTTTATATGTCCCTTTTCTTAAGGCTCCGTAAGATATCCATATAATAAAGTACATTAATATCCGTCATATAACTTTCTGACATAACAATAAGCACATTCTTATATTCTCCTATAAAAGCCTCTTCCTCCTCTCTTGAAAACCGTTCATATCCTTTCGCATAATACTCCAGAAATCTTCCAGACAGTTACCCATTGACAAGAAATAACGTTCAAATCTGATACATTCTGTATCTTTCTTGCCAAACAAATTAAATACTAACATTGTCCCCAATCGTGATTATTATTCCGACTCACTTATTATATCAGATTGCCATTTTTCTGTGTTATATATGTCGTCTTCTGTCGTTTTTCGTTATAACCTGTAACTTTTCCGTCACATTTAGATTTACTTTTACAGTATATAGTTCAGTCCTATATTGCATATATCATGAGGTTGTACAATACATTTGTTCTTATATACTTTCAAGATACACCAAAAGGAGATTCCCGTTTTTACAGAAATCTCCCCATCTTAATATATAATTATTCAGAATTACTTATTAGTCTCTTCTATAAATCTTTCAAGCTGCTTCTTAGCTGCTCCGCTCTTAATAATCTCTCTTGCTTTCTCAATACCTTCCTTCATTGTAATACCATCTGAAGCAAGATATATGGCAGCTCCGGCATTAAGAAGTACCACATCTGTCTTAGGTCCTTCTGCACCTTCAAGAATATCTCTTGCAATCCTGGCATTAACTGCCGGCTCACCACCAACAAGATCTTCCTTCTTGCATCTTGTAAATCCAAAATCCTCCGGCTTTATAGTATATGATTTGAACTCATCGTTCTTGAACTCGCATACCTTTGTATCAGCACTTAAAGATATCTCATCTATGCTGTCCATTCCGTATATTGTCATAGCTCTTTTGCAGCCTAAATTATGTAATACATGTGCAAGCGGCTCAACAAGTTCCTCACTATATACACCAAAAAGCTGCATAGAAGCCCCTGCCGGATTGGCCAGAGGTCCAAGTATATTGAATAATGTACGGATTCCAATTTCCTTTCTCACACCTCCAACAAATCTCATAGCCGGATGATATTTCTGTGCAAAAAGAAAACATATATTAATATCCTTAAGAATCTGTGCCATCCTTGCAGGAGCTGCATCTATCTTAACGCCAAGAGCCTCTAAACAGTCTGCTGTACCACATTTGCTTGAAGCTGCTCTGTTACCATGCTTAGCAACCGGTATTCCAGCTGCTGATACTATGATAGAAGCTAAGGTTGATATATTGATTGAATTAGAACCATCTCCACCTGTTCCAACGATTTCAAGAACATCCATATCATTTAAGAACTTCTCACAGTGTGCTCTTAAAACTCTTGCTGCTGCTGTAATCTCGTCAATAGTCTCTCCCTTTGCTGCCAGAGCTGTAAGAAATGCTGCCTTCTGTGCATCAGTGGCTTCTCCTGTCATAATCTCTTCCATTACATCATTCATCTGCCCAGCAGTTAAATCTTCTTTCTTAACCAGCTTTGCAATAGCTTCTTTAATCATATTACCTTAGCCTCCCATAAACATATCTAAATGATAGCTTTAGTGTATTACTATAACGCCGTGCTGTCAATCCATAACAGCTTACAAAGGTTATCTGTCTCAAACACATCATCAAAAAAAAAGACTCATAAAGTGCTTCCATATTATCCTCTGAGTACTCGACCTGTCTTGAAAAATATGAACCGTATCTATTCTGTCCTCAAAACAAAACTTCTTATGCTTCTTATACCACACAAGCATATCCATCTGACGTAGTATAAGATAATTAGTAACAAACATTTTAGCTTTACCAACCACATCATAATCATATACAGCCTTTGCAAAATACCGAAACACCAGATATGTTATAAAGTTTCTGTACTCATACTCTCTTTCAAGCATTACTGTCATGAATTCTTCTTTAGTTTCCTGATACTGCTCATTATCCATATTGTCATGGAAAGTCTCTGTCATCTCAGCTAATATCTGTTCCCAGCGTGTATTAAGCACTTCCATATCCTCATACGGATACATAATACTTCTTATACATTTCCATACATCAACATCACCGAATTCATCGCTTTCTGATTCATCATTCATTTCAATAAGAATATGTTCAATATCGCTTCTTCCAAATGTATTGATATACTCTTTAAGTCCATCATAATCATCATTATTAATGTATTCCTGCATTACTGCACAATATTTTAATATAACAACAAGCTTTTCATTAATAGACATTTCCGGCATATCAAGAATCTTAAATATTTCATCTCTTGCCTTAAATATCCTGACAGCGTAAGCACTGTCATACTCATCATCCTCTGAATATTCCTCATCACACGGCTTTAATACAGTTGTAAATGTTTTGTTTTCAGAAAATATAATTCTTTCCACTTCCTCACATGCAAGCCCAATACCGCTTTCTTTGATTTCTCCATAATATTCAGAATATCTTGGAAACTGGTCACACACTACAGACAAATGCTCTGCTCCAAGTTCTTTATGAATTGTACATAATCCACACTTATCTAACAAACCGCAATGTCCATCTACGAGTTTAAAACAGTTCGAACCGTCTTCACTTTTAGTAATTGATTCTCTTATTCTGTCTCCAAGCTCGCCATCAAGACTCATATAATAATTATAAGTATCATCATCAATATCTATCTCCCAGCCGCCAACACAACAGTTGTCTTTACATTCTGAAGTTATACAGTGGAACTGGTCATAATAGAATGGAACCCTGAGTTTCATAATCCTTATCTTCTCCTTAGTCTGTAACGATATCAGCAATCTGATATCTTATAACTTTATCTACATCAGACAGCTTAACTTCTACCTGATGTCCGATTTTACCTGCACTAAACATTATAGTTTCAAAATTCTCAGCAGTCTTATGAAATGTTGTCGGAAAGAACTTCTTCATTCCTATAGGCGAACAGCCCCCATGCACATAGCCTGTAAGCGGAAGTAGTTCCTTTGATTTAATCATTTCTATTGATTTTTCTCCAACAGCCTTTGCTGCTTTCTTCAAATCCAGTTCCTTATTAACAGGAACAACAAATACATAATTCTTACCTGTCTTGCCAACTGTAACAAGTGTCTTGAAAGCCTGTGCCGGATTCTCATTAAGAACAGCAGCTATCTCATCACCGCTTAGCCCTTCTGCATCGGGGCACACATGTGTTTTATAAGGTACTTTTTTCTGGTCAAGCACTCTGCATACATTAGTCTTATCGTCTGATTTTCCCATAATTACATTCCTCTGGCAATTCTATATCTGTCTCATTCTCTCAAGTCTTTCATGAAGCTTTTTTATATGTTTCATCTCAGCTTCACTCTCCATTTTTCTATCTGAATAATAATATTCTACACTGCCTTTTTTCCCTTTATCTTTCTCAGTAAATATCCCTTTTTTCATAACAGTATTCTTAAGATTATTAGATACACCCGTATTTCCGTCAACCATCTCTAAATCATCAGGAAACAGCTTTGCAAATGAATCCTTGAAATAGTTAAAATGTGTACACCCAAGCACAAGTTCAGAATAATCATTAAGATTGTATGGAGCAAACTCACATTTTAAATAATCAGTCACATCTGAAGAATAAAAATCATCATCCTGTGCGAACCTTACAAGTTTTGAAGTGCCACAACATCAACAACATGCTTATCATCATATTTATCTATAAGTCTTTTTAACTTTTCCCCTTTTGCTGTAACAGGTGTAGATACTACCATAACTCTTTTCCTGATTCATGAATGTGCTCAACTGCAGGCTTTACTGCCGGCTCTATTCCAATTATTGGCAGCTTATACTTTTCTCTTAGATATGATATTGCTGCACTTGTTGCTGTATTACATGCAAGCACAATTGCCTGACAGCCCTTATCAATAAGAAATCCAACCGCATGATCAACAAGCTTTCTTACTTCCTCCCTTGTTTTTTCTCCATATGGAACATTATCCACATCAGCATAAAATATGTAATCAGCCTCTGGCATGGTAATCATCGCCTGATGAAGCACCGACAGACCACCTATCCCTGAGTCAAATATTCCTATCTTCATATTGCTACAATCCTCTATATTCTAATCATTATATACCTTGCAATAAACAATCATTTTATCCTTTAATATCTTAACCCTGCTCGGTCTTATCTCACCTGCAAATATCTTATCTGCGAAATCAGCAAACAGATATTTCTGTAACAATACCTTAAGTTGTTTATTCCCGGATCTTCTTATAGCTGACACAATCCAAACAGCAACAAAACACACTGGCCACACCCATACAGGAATATACTGCATAATTGTAAGTGCATATCTTCCTGCAAACGCAAATCCTATTGCACAAAATATAACAACATATACCACAGCCCATATATGCCTTTATCCATCCAACAGCACCAAGAACTTTAAGTCTGTTGGTTATCTTTCTATAATTTTCTGATTCTTCTGCCGTTATTGATAACTCTATTATCTCCATAAACAAGTCACACCTTTCTTAGCGATTAACAATAATTATAAGCCCTTAAGTCAAAGTATTCAAGATACTTTCACTTCTCCATTTTCATCATATCTTATCTTTCCCCGCATACGCTGAAAATCAATTCACCGCATACGGGGAAAGCCCTTTACTGATTTCTTCTAAACAGACTGATTAATAGTCACTCAGAACATCTTCCACATGCTTAATAGAAATCTCTAAAAAATGATATTTCATAATCTGGAACACCATTATCATGAAGTATGAATATAAGTTCTTCCATACTCGTTCCCTTACGGCGTTCCATCATAATAAAATGTTTAACCTGAGTCTCGTCCATACCACACCTCACACCTCACATATTATTAAATTATTCCGCATCGAAACTTTTCAACATTATATCAGATACATTTCTAATAAGTCAATAGAATAGTCCTACTTACTGATTGTTCTTCCCAATAATCTTCTTTAACATATGTACCCTGTTAAATGGAAATGAAAAATAATACCCATCAACAAAATCAGTAGTCTTTGCAATTATTTCCTTTGCTATCTGAATACCCGTTTCTTCTCCCTCTTCTTTTGACATATCAGCTCTGTATCTTGAAAGAATCTCATCAGTGACATTAATACCTGTCATCTCATTTTTCATAAATGTTGCATTTCGAAGACTTACAAATGGCATTATTCCACAAAGAATCCTTGCCCCTGTCTGTTCTTTAATTTGTCTGAGTCTGTCTATATCTTCATCAGAGAATACTGGCTGCGTCATAAAAAATGTGGCTCCCGCCTCCATTTTTTTCTTAACACGTTCAAGTTCTACTTTAAAATTAACCCTGCCCTGATTAATTGCACCACCATAAATAACCGGTTTCCCGGCAAACTGTTCCTGATTCATATCACTTATTATATTCATAAGCCCAACTGAATCGAAGTTAAATACGCTCTTTACAGACGCTCTTACAACTGACGGTATGGGATCACCTGTAATAACGAGAAAATTATTGATATCATTTATATGTGCTCCCAAAAGCTGTGAACGCATTGCAATGGCATTTTTGTCACGACAGCATATATGCGGCATAACACACATTCCCGTTTCTCTTGAAACCTTTTCTGCCATAAGTATTGAATCTGCACGCGTTCTTCCTGATGGTGAATCCGGGAATGTAAGCACATCAACTCCGCTTTCCTTCATCAAAAAAGCAGCATCCATAATCTTCTCATCATCAATTCCAAGCGGAGGAGCAAGTTCTACAGCAATCAGTTTTCTTCCTTCTTTTCCTTTATAGAAAGAAACATCATTTGCAGTTTTCTTTTCTGATATCTCTTCTTCTATGGAAGCATTTTTCATATGAACAACATCAGCAGTTTTTAAAACCATCTGTCTTATATATTCAGGTGTTGTTCCACAACAGCCGCCAATAATATCAGCTCCATCCTCAGCCAGATCATGCATAATCTGTGAAAAATATGCTGCATTGTTATCATCAAATACCATTCGACCGCTTACAACCTGTGGATATCCTGCATTTGGAAGCACCGCAAAATACTTGTCATTCCTGTTAATAAGGCTCTGCACAAGCTTCTTCATATGTCCCGGACCAACTCCGCAGTTAAATCCACATGCATCAATATATGAATTTTTCTCAGCTTCTTCAATCAGCTTTCTTGCACTAAAGCCTGCACTGCTATAGCCAAACTGATTTATTGCAAACTGAGTTATAACAAATCCGTTTTCTCCTGCATTTTCAATTGCTTTATCAATAAATCCCAGTTCTGGAAATGTTTCAAAAACAAATATATCAACGCCACATTCCTTAAAAACATTAACTATATCAACATACTCTTTTTCAATATGCTCTTTTTCAATCATATTTTCACCAGGAATAGGGCCAATATCAGCTGCTACAAGCACATCTGTCCCCTTTACGGCTTCCCTTGCAATGTCAACGGCATTTTTAATATTATTTCTTACCTCATCAAATCCCGCTCCAAGACACACGGTATTACTTGCAAATGTATTAGTTCTGATAATCTTAGCACCAGCTTCAATATATTCTTTATGAATTGCCAGTACTCTGTCTGAAGCCTGTAAATTTGCCAGCTCAGGCAGGCTGCCCGTATCATACTTCTTAGCATAGTATGTTCCAAACGCACCATCTGCCACCAGTATTTCACTCTTTAATCTGTCATATAATATTCCTGCTGTTCCTGTATACTTCATGCCCAGTCCCCTTATCTTTTAACATTCAACTTAAAAAAGGAGCCACCTTATATAAGTGACTCCAAAATTGTATCATTATTAAGTTTAATTTGCACTAAAAATTAAAGGAAAATATACTTCAATATGAACAGCAATGCAAGCACGTACATAAGTGGAGTAATCTTCTTAGCCTTTCCAGCAACAAGATTAACAATAACATACGAAATAACACCAACTGCAATACCTTCTGAAATGCTGTACATAAGCGGCATACAGATAAGGCAGAGGTAAGCCGGAATACTCTCTGTTAAATCATTAAAATCAATTTCAACAACCGCACTAACCATAAGGAATCCTACAAAAATAAGTGCCGGAGCTGTTGCAAATCCAGGAATTGTAGTAAATACAGGTGCAAATATAATTGCAATAAGGAATAAGAAACCTGTTACAACTGAAGAAAGTCCTGTTCTTCCGCCTTCTGCAACACCTGATGAGCTCTCAACAAATGTTGTTGTTGTAGAAGTACCAAGGATGGCTCCTGCACTTGTTGCGATAGCATCAGCTAAAAGAGCCTGCTTAATTCTAGGAAGTCTTCCGTTCTCATCAAGCATTTTAGCCTTATTGGCAACACCGATAAGTGTTCCAAGTGTATCAAACATGTCAACAAAAAGGAATGAGCACATAATAACAATAAAATCTAATATATTAATATTAAGACCCTTAAGGTTAAAGCACTGTCCAAATGTCAGGCTGATAGCTGTGATATCAAAGCTTCTCCATGAAGGAATAAGTGAATAGAATCCTGCTGCCGCATCAACCTTATAAAGTCCTGTAAGCTGGCAGATAATACCAAGCACCCATGTTGCAACGATACCGATAAGGATAGAACCCTTAACATGCTTTACATAAAGAATAGCTATGATAAATGTACCGATAACTGCAAGTAAAGCACCTATTCCTACTGTGTTAAAATTAGTTCTGAAATTAACAACAGTAACCTTTGTTGACTCACTTGCAACAACTAGGTTAGCACCCTGAAGTCCGATAAATGCCACAAAAAGACCGATACCTACTGATACGCCCTTCTTTAATGTTGTAGGAATTGCGTTAAATATAGCTTCACGAACATTAGTAAGTGAAAGCACGATGAATACAAGTCCCTCAACAAATACAGCAAAAAGTGCTACTTTCCAGCTATATCCCATGCTTCCGCATACTGTATATGCGAAATAAGCGTTAAGTCCAAGTCCTGGAGCAAGTGCAAAAGGATAATTAGCAAGGAAAGCCATTGCAAAACAACCTATAGCAGATGCTATTGCAGTCGCCATAAGAATTGCATTAGAATCCATTCCTGATGCTGACAGGATAGATGGATTAACAGCCAGAATATAAGCCATTGTCATAAATGTTGTAATTCCAGCTACAACTTCAGTTCTTACACTGGTGTTGTTTTCCTTAAGTTTGAACAATTTGTCCATTTCAACCTCCATAATTTTATAAATATTAAAAAACACTTAATAATATTAACATATTCTTCTCAATTTTACGACAACTTTTTATTAGACATATATCTTTTCTAATAAAATCTCCCACTAAAAGAGGGAAGCACATTCAATAGCAAAATAGTACTATATCATTGTACTTTAGTTATACACCTGTGAATTGGACGTGAACACAGGTTTGGGGATACATCCATTTATGAAAAACATAAATAAAGCCATATATGCAGTTGGGAGACCTGCATATATGGCTTTATTTTATTTCTTATCTACTAATTCAGTTGTACAGAAAGGACATCTTGTTGCCTTAACAGATATCTTGCTGAAGCAGTATGGACAATCCTTTGTCGTTGGAGCCGGTTCATCTTTCTTCTTACCTAAGCTCATCATCTTGTTCATTGCTTTAACTAAAAGAAACAGAACAAATGCCATAATAAGAAAGTTAATAACTGCTGTTATGAATGAACCATAATCAAACACAACTCCTCTTATTGTAAATGTACCACCAACAGTAACGCCTTCTCCATTGGTGCCACCTGTAACCACTGCAATAAGCGGATTAATAAAACTGCTTGTAAGTGCTGTTACAATGCTCTGAAATGCAGCACCGATAATAACACCGACTGCCAGATTCATAACATTTCCTTTCAAAGCAAATTCTTTAAATTCCTGAATGAATTTTTTTCATTGGGTTTTCCTCACGTATATTATTGATTAATCTTAGAAACGATTATAGTGTCTTTAGTTTTTCCTTATGTCCTCTACAGTTTCAACAATATAATCTGCTCCCGCTATCTCAAGCTCCTGTTCTTCTGCAAAACCATATCTTACTCCCATAGAATCAATTCCAGAAGCTTTAGCACCTAATATATCGTCTTTTCTGTCACCAATCATAATAGACTGTGACTTTGTTCCTGGCAGATTGTCAGCGTCCGCAAGTCCGGCAGCAGCAAGCCTTACAAACACTTCATCAATAACCTGGTTCTTATGTCTGCGTTCTCCACCTTCTAATTCACTTCCAACAGCAACATCAAAATACTTATCAACATTAAAGTACTCTAATATTCTTGGAACATATATTTCAGGCTTACATGTAGCAAGTGCAATTATATATCCATCACTCTTTAATCCTTCAAGCATATCTGCTATCCCGTCAAAAAGAACATTTTCATATATTCCCTTGTCAGAATATCTTTCACGGTAATAATCAACTGCCTTTAGTGCTTTTTCTTTGTCAAATCCATAAAATTTTTCAAAGCTTTCATCAAGAGGAGGACCTATGAATCTTCGAAGCATCGCCTGGTCATTTTCTTCTATTCCAAGTTTCTTAAGTGCATGCTGCACACTTTTGGTAATTCCCTCGCTTGAATCTGTAATTGTTCCATCAAGGTCAAATAATATATATCTCTTAGTCATATTTTCTCCATTATCACATTAATTCACTGTAACTTCTGATATTGTAATCGGCTATCTGACAAATATCCTGCCAGTCATCCGCTGAAGCCTCATCATATACTGCCACAACAGTAAAACCGCCACTCTTGGCTCCCTGTGCAGCCGATAACACATCTTCAAACACAATACATTCATTCACACTGCACCCTGCTTTGCCGGCTGCTTTCATATATACATCCGGAAATTTCTTTCCTCTGGATACTTCATTTGTCTGTGTAAATGCATCAAAAAAATCATATATTCCATTTCTTTTAAGGCATGGCTCAAAAAGTGCCCTGTCTGATGATGTTGCCGATACAATCTTAAAGCCATTATTATGCATTTGTTCTATAAAAGCTTTGGCATACGGCTTTAACACCACCTTGTCAGTGTATGCCTTACATGCTGCATCATACCATTCTTTCATGATTTCTTCTGTAGATTCCGGCAGATTATACTTTTCCTTAGTATATACCGAACCGGATTCAAATGTATGTGTCTTAATCTCCTGCATATATTCCTTAGATACAGGAATTCCTCTTCTGCCCAAAAAATCCATGTCAACCTTAGCCCATACCTGTGTTGAATCAAGTATAGTTCCATCAAGGTCGAATATGATACACCGGCAGTTACTAAGATCTAACATGGATAACTCCTCCAGATTTATGTACTACTTATATGAAAATCTCTTCTTTACATTAACACTATATTCATCAGTATATTTCTTGATATATTCTGAATATTTCTGGTTAAGAAGTGTTGACTTGATTGCGTCATCATCTGAACCATCATATGATCTGCTTATGTAATATACAATATAGAAACATGTATTATCATCATCTTCAATAACTGTAAGGTCGCCCTCTTTTCTGTCAGATGAAACAATCCAGTCTGCACATGCTTCCTCAATATTGCTCTTCTTAGTTTCTGTAACTAAGGAAGCTGCATCATCCGCATAAGTATCATCGCCTGCTTCTGCGAATTTCCTGCACTGGTTAATAAAATCAAGTTCACTGCTTACGCCTGACGCAAAAGAATTAGCTGTTTCTTTAGCATTTGCCATATCTGACGAATCTGAACTTTCAGCCTTAACTTTAAACATTCTATATTCAAACTTATCATATGTATCTTTATTGTCCTCGTAATATGCACTCACTTCTGAATCTGATGCCGCAAGAGTTTCTGTTAACTTCTCCTGATATGCAGTGCTCTTAAGATAATCCTTTAAAAACACCTTAACCCTCTTTTCTGTAGCTCTCTTACCAAACATCTGCTTAAGGTAATCTGAATATGATGTATCAGCTTCATTAGCCGCATCCTTAAGCTTACCTATAAACTCATCATAATCAGCAGCTTCATTATCATATTCAAATCCATTTGCATCAGCATCTTCTAATAAGGCTTTAGTCTCTTTAATAGTTGAAACTGCTGAATTAGCAAAATAATCATACCATGTATAATCTGTTGAATATTCCTGGCTCTTATCTGACTGGCTTGTCTTATATCCCATATAAGATGTGTAATAATCACCATATGTCATTGTGCCATATATAGCTGTGTTAAGATTGTTTGTCTTGGCAATTCCATAATAGAATCAAACTCTATCTGACTTATCTTATCATTATCCACTTCAATATAATCTTTATAAATACTGTTCAGCTTAATGCCGGTTGCTGTTCCACTTCCAAGTATTATGCATGCGAGAACTGCTATACACACCCATTTAGTAATAAATCTTCTCTTAGCTTCTTTTCTCTCTTCTTCTTTTCGTTTCTGCATCTTACGGTCATATTTAGTAACAACCTTCTCCTTATCTGATGCCGCATTATTATCAGCCATAATGTCCTCCCTATTCATATCCGTTAATTTCTTTAATTCTGTCTAACTGTTTCATCCACTCATGCGAGCATGCATCACTCGGCATTCTTAAATCACCTCTTGGCGATACTGCAACTGAACCGACCTTAGGTCCGTCAGGCAGACACGAGCGCTTGAACTGCTGTGCAAAGAATCTCCATGTGAATGTCCTTAACCACTTATAGATAGTCTTATCATCATATTCTCCTGCAAATGCGTACTTTGCTATTCTGAATATCTTCTCAGGCTCTGCACCGAATCTTAGCATATGATACATAAAGAAATCGTGCAGCTCATAAGGTCCAACCAGATCTTCTGTCTTCTGTGCAATAGTACCATCATCCTTAGGCGGAAGCAGTTCCGGACTTACCGGAGTGTCAAGTACATCATTAAGTACTGCTGACAAATCATCATTGCCACATGTATCCGCATAAAACCGTACCAGATGTCTTACAAGTGTTTTAGGAACTGATGCATTAACTCCATACATGGACATATGGTCGCCATTATATGTTGCCCAGCCTAATGCAAGCTCCGACATATCACCTGTTCCTATTACCATTCCGTTAGTCTGGTTGGCAATATCCATAAGTATCTGTGTTCTCTCTCTTGCCTGACCGTTCTCATAAGTCACATTATGATTATTCTCATCATGTCCGATATCTTCAAAATGCTGTCTTACAGCCTTCATGATATTGATTTCCCTGAGCGAACAGCCAAGCTGCTTAGTAAGCTTGACAGCATTATTATAAGTTCTGTCTGTTGTACCAAAGCAAGGCATCGTTATACAGTGTATACCGCTTCTGTCAAAGCCGCACAGGTCAAATGCCCTTACGGTCACAAGAAGTGCCAGTGTCGAATCAAGTCCACCCGATATTCCGATTACCGCATTCCTGCAGTTAGTATGTTCCAGTCTCTTCTTGAGTCCATATGACTGGATATTAAGAATCTCTTCACATCTTGAGTCTCTCTCCTTCTTATCAGAAGGTACGAAAGGAGCTTTATCAAAATATCTTATAAGTCCTAACTCTTTATTGATAAGATTCTGAGCCTGAACTTCTGTATATGCGCTGTTCTCGTCAACTGCATAGGTTGTCATTCTTCTTCGTTCAGAGCATATTCTCTGGACATCGATATCAGCATATACCGACTCATCCGCAAACTTATGCGCCTCTGTAAGAACAGTACCATTCTCACATATAAGATTATGTGCTGAGAATACAATATCCTGGTGGATTCTCCGCCTCCTGCACTTGAGTACACATATCCACATACAAGTCTTGCAGACTGTCCAGAAACAAGCTGTTTTCTGTAAGTGTCCTTGCCGATTGTCTCATTGCTTGCAGATGCATTAACAATAATTGTTGCACCATTCATTGCATGCTTTATGCTTGGTGGCTGTGGTGTCCACAAATCCTCGCATATCTCAACGCCAATCTTAACTTTTCTGTTATTATCAAATGTAAATAATAATTCACTTCCAAAGGGAACCTCTTCACCATCAACATCCACATATACACATTCGTTAAATCCAGGTGTAAACTGTCTTCTTTCATAGAATTCCCCATAATTAGGAAGATACATTTTAGGAACCATACCAAGAATACATCCATTCATAATACCTGCAACAACATTGTACAGTTTTCCGTTCATTTCATACGGAAGTCCGACAAAGCTTATCATCCCTGGTGTTGTTTCAGAATATTTCTTAATATCCACAAGTCCCTGAATAGCCGCATTAAGAAGTCTGTCATGTAAGAATAAATCATTACACGTATAACCTGTAATGCACATTTCTGGAAAAACAGCTATTGCAGTATCCTTCTTATGAGCCTCACTCATAAGCGACTTGATATTCTCTATATTATACTCACAGTCAGCCACTTTAATCTTCGGTGTCATGGCTGCTGCCCTTACATATCCGTCTTTCAATTTGCCCTCTCTTTCAACATATGTCTTTTCGTCAAACATTAAAATTATATCAGACTGGGTATTTATTTACAATAAAGGTCACAAAAGTCACTTTTGATTATATTGTCCATAAACAAGTGTCACGCCGCTTTCCTGCTCTTTCGGCTCATTACACCCTGTTAAAGCAGTTATCATACTTATAATAACCACCAGAGCCAATAGTCTCGCTGTCAGCTTTTTCTTTATTCCATCTTCTAACATAAAAAACCTCCACTGTCCATAAATCTATTATGAACCAGTGGAGGTTTTATTATACTTTAAATGTGCTTATTCAATTACGGCTGCACTAACCTTTATTACTCTGTGTCCAGCTAAGAGCTTATTCTCAATCTTATAGAATGCAACTACCTTAAGAGGCTTGCCATCTTTAGAAACAAACTCCTGTACATAGCTTACATATCTCTTATCTATGAACTTTTCTCTTAACTCTGTTATTACTTCCTCATACTCAACGCTTGGTACGAACTGCTTAAATACAATTCCCGCCTCAAAATCATCTTCTGTGTATCCAAGAAGCTCTGTAAATCCATCATCAATATCAATAATCTTACCGCTTCTCATCTCCATAGAAAACTGTGTAAAAGGAATTGCTTTCATTACTTCTGCCATAATTATTCTCCTTATCCGTGAAAACTACTTAGAAAGTGTTGCAAGACGCTCAGTTACCTGCTCAAGCATCTGTGTATATTTTACCAGCTTTGCCTTCTCTTCGTCAATCTTTGCCTGAGGAGCTTTTGATGTAAACCTCTCATTGTTAAGCATTCCGTTACATCTCTTGATTTCTCCCTGTAATCTGCCTTCCTCTTTCTTAAGTCTCTCTATTTCCTTGTCGATATCAACAAGCTCTGCGAAAGGAATATAGATAACAGCATCCGGTATAACTGTTGAAACAGCATCCTCTGGTATTCCAGCCTTGTCAGCCTGAACCTTAACCTCGCTTGCATATGCAAGTGTTCCAAAGAAGCCAAGTGAATTGTTAAATATGTTCTTAACATCTTCACTTGCTGTAACAACATATACAAGTGCCTTACGGCTAGGAGCAACATTCATATCTGCACGTAAGTTTCTTATATTACGGACAGCTTCCTTGATTGTCTCAATAGCCTTCTCCTCTGCTGCGAAATTATCAGTTTCATCATATACAGGCCATGAAGAAATCATGATTGACTCTTCCTCATCCTGAATATTGCAGAATATTTCTTCTGTAATGAATGGCATATATGGATGAAGCAGCTTAAGTGCATCTATAAGAACAGTTTTTAATGTCCAGATAGCTGCTGTCTTTGTCTCGTCTGCATCATTGTAAAGTCTTGGCTTAACCATCTCAATATACCAGTCACAGAATTCTTCCCAGATGAAGTCATTAAGCTTGGCAACAGCGATACCAAGTTCGTATTTTTCCATATTATCTGTAACTTCTTTGATAAGTCCATTCATCTTAGAAAGAATCCACTTATCAGCATCAGTTAAGTTAGCAGGTCTTGCATCTGTAGCCTTAATCTTGTTATCAGGATCATTCATCATGATAAATCTTGAAGCATTCCATACCTTATTAGCAAAGTTACGGCTAGCCTCAACTCTTGACCAGTAGAAACGCATATCATTACCAAGGTGCATTTCCTGTAATAAGAGTGTATCTTAATGCATCTGCACCATATTTATCAATAACCTCAAGCGGATCAATACCATTTCCTAATGACTTACTCATCTTTCTTCCCTGTCATCTCTTACAAGGCCGTGGAATAATACCTTGCCAAATGGCTTCTTGCCCATATGCTCATATCCTGAGAATATCATTCTGATTACCCAGAAGAATATAATATCATATCCTGTTACAAGCACATCTGTAGGATAGAAGTAGTCAAGTTCAGGTGTCTTATCTGGCCAACCAAGTGTTGAGAATGGCCATAATGCTGATGAGAACCATGTATCAAGTGTATCAGGATCCTGTTCAACATTAGCACTTCCACACTTAGGGCATGTGCATACCTTATCTCTTGAAACAGTCATTTCTCCACAATCCTTGCAATAGTATGCAGGAATTCTGTGTCCCCACCAAAGCTGTCTTGAAATACACCAGTCTCTGATATTGTCTGTCCAGTTATAATATGTCTTATCCATAGAAGCAGGGATAAGTTCAATATCACCATTCTTAACGCCTTCAACAGCAGGCTTGATAAGCTCGTCCATCTTAACGAACCACTGCTGCTTAATCATTGGCTCAACAGTTGTCTTACATCTGTCATGAGTACCAACATTGTGTGTATGGTCTTCAACTCTTACTAAAAGTCCAAGTGCATCAAGGTCAGCTACCATAGCCTTTCTTGCTTCATATCTGTCCATGCCTGCATACTTGCCGCCAAGATTATTAATTGTAGCATCATCATTTAAAATGTTAATCTCTGGTAAATTATGTCTCTTACCAACCTCAAAATCGTTAGGGTCATGTGCTGGAGTAATCTTAACTACACCTGTACCAAATTCCTTATCAACATAAGGGTCTGCAATAATAGGTATTGTTCTGTCTGTAAGTGGAAGTTCAACTTCCTTTCCAACAAGGTCTGTGTATCTTTCATCATCTGGATTAACAGCTAAAGCTGAATCTCCAAGTAATGTCTCTGGTCTTGTTGTTGCAATCTCAACGAATCTTCCCGGCTCACCAACTACAGGATAGTTAATATGCCAGAAATGTCCTGCCTGCTCCTCATGCTCAACTTCTGCATCTGATATAGAAGTGTTGCAGACCGGGCACCAGTTTACAATTCTTGAACCTTTGTATATAAGACCTTTCTCATAAAGCTTGATAAATACTTCCTGAACTGCCTTAGAACAGCCTTCGTCCATAGTGAATCTTTCTCTGTCCCAGTCACATGAAGAACCAATCTTCTTTAACTGGCTTGTGATAGTTCCACCATATTCTTTCTTCCATTCCCATGTTCTCTTTAAGAAGCCTTCTCTTCCAAGCTCATGCTTGTCAATTCCTTCTTCCTTAAGAGCATTAGTAACCTTAACCTCAGTTGAGATTGAAGCATGGTCAGTTCCAGGAATCCAGAGAGCTTCATAGCCCTGCATTCTCTTGAATCTGATGATAATATCCTGCATAGTGTTATCAAGCGCATGACCCATATGCAGCTTACCTGTAATATTAGGTGGTGGCATAACAATAGTAAATGGTTTCTTATCTCTGTTTACTTCTGCATGAAAATACTTCTTTTCAAGCCACTTGTGATATAATCTGTCTTCGATTTCAGACGGATTATAATTCTTTTCCAATTCCTTGCTCATTATTAATCTCCTTTTTAATATTGCATTCCGGGTTCTTTCCCAATTATGCGCTCGCTGCTCATATGCCAGAATTTCATTCTGGCATTGTCGCGGCGCTCCTCGAGAACCCATACAAAGTTCTCAGTTCGTGCAAGCACGACTGCGAACTTTCCATGACTTCTCTCATCGCTGCTCGCGCAAAAAAGCCCTTTGCAGGGCATATACTCTGCAAAGGGCGTAAATAAACTTATTAACGCGGTACCACCTTTGTTTAATTATCTTGTGATAATCCTCATTACTCCTTAACGCGGAATACGTCACAGCCTACTTAAATCAACAGTTCAGCCATGCGGCTCCAAAGCTACCTTCCATATCATTATTACCTGAACCATCTTCCAGCCAGTGAACAGTTCTCTCTGTCGGATAAGGATATGTACTCCTCTTTTTCAATGCCTTTAAATATAAAATTCTTTTCTATCTTAATATCTGACAGAAAAAAATGCAAGCATTTTATTCAGGAACTTCAATCTGCTTAATATTAAATTCATTGCCCTGAATAAGATATGTGTGCTTACTGCCACAGTTCGGACAGACTTTGGCGTATTTCACAGTCTCATAAGTTTCCCCACAGTCCTCGCAGTAAGTTATACCCGGAATTATCTCGACTTCCATCTCACAGTCCTTTACAAGTGCTTCTTTCTTGCAAGCCCACTTCCAGCAGTCTGTAAGATATTCTTCTACAACTCCTGATACTTCGCCAAGCTCAATTGTAACTTTAGATATGCTTGAAACATCATTATCTGAAGCTACTGCTTTGAGATCATCTATTATGTGAAATACTACGCCTAATTCATGCATACATTTTAGTCCTTTTTCTTTTTGAATTTAATCTTGATTGCCTGCTTTGCACCATATGGAAGAATGTACTTAAGCTTATCCTCACTTCTTCTCATTGTAGAACACTCTGGTAAGTCTCTCTGAAGATGAATAGCATCAAACTCACACTTTGTTGTACAGATACCACAGCCTACGCACTGGTTCTCATCAACGATTGTTGCACCACAGCCCAAGCATCTTGCAGTTTCTTTCTTAACCTGTTCCTCTGTGAATACACCTGCATCACTTCTGAATGACAGCTTATCAACTCCCGACTTCTTAGCTGGTCGCTGACGGCCTGTATTGTCATACTTCTCAACGCTGTAATCATCCTTATCAAGTTCAACATAATAGTTAGGATCCCTGCCTATTGTAAGTGAGCTGTGTGGCTGTACATATCTGTGAATAGATATAGCCCCCTGCTTACCTGCTGCAATAGCATCAATAGCGAATTTAGGACCTGTATATACATCACCACCGACAAAAATATCCGGCTCTGCTGTCTGATATGTAACCTTGTCAGCAACAGGATAATTACCATGCCAGAATTCAACCTTAGTACCCTCAAGAAGGTTGCCCAATTCAATTGTCTGTCCGACAGACATTATCACATTGCTGCATTCTATTGTCATAGTCTCATTCTCATCGTACTGTGGATTGAATCTTCCATCTGCATCCTTAACAGAAGTACATTTCTTAAATACGATGCCTGTAACCTTGCCATCTTCTGTAAGGATTTCTTTAGGTCCCCATCCACCAATAATATTGATACCTTCTGATTCAGCAGTCTCAATCTCTTCTGGAAGTGCTGGCATAATGTCTCTTGTCTCAAGAGATACCTGTGAAACCTTAGGTGAACCACAACGTATTGCTGTTCTGGATACATCAATGGCAACATTACCACCGCCAATGACTACTGTGTCACCTGTAAGCTTATAGCTTTCATCATCAGTTGTTATATGGAGAAGCTCAACGCCAGTCATAACTCCCTTAGCATCTTCTCCGGCAACGCCAGTCTTTCTACCGCCCTGACATCCAATTGCAACATAAAATGCTTTATAGCCCTGTTCGCGAAGCTGTGCGATTGTGATATCCTTACCTACTTCAACACCACATTTTATCTCAACACCCATAGCCCGTAATACATCTATCTCTGCCTGTACGATATTCTTCTCCATAACAAATGAAGGAATACCATATACAACCATACCGCCCGGTTCTTTATTCTTCTCGAATACAGTCACATTAGTATAGCCTTTCTCTGCAAGGTAATATGCACATGAAATACCAGCCGGACCTGCTCCTATAATCGCAACCTTCTCGTCAAAATATCCCTTAGTTGCAGGAACAACCTTTTCTGGAACATATCTTGTTTCTGCATTGATATCTAACATTGCGATATATTTCTTAACTTCATCAATAGCAATTGACTCATCAATAGTTCCCCTTGTACATGCGTCTTCACAACGCCTGTTACAGACATAACCACATATTGCAGGAAGCGGATTGTTCTTCTTAATAAGAGCGAGCGCATCCTGGTATCTTCCCTGTGCAGCCATCTTTAAATAGCCCTGTACAGCAATGTGGGCTGGACAGGCTGTCTTACATGGAGCAGTTCCTGACTCATGTGTATTGATTCTGTTCTTGTCCCTGTAGTCCTCTGACCACATGTGTCTGCCCCACTTCTGTTCTGAAGGAAGCGGCATCTTAGGATATGTAACCTCTGAGCCGTCCTTTCTGCAAAGCTTCTGTCCAAGAGACAATGCACCTGCAGGACAGTATTCAACACAGCGTCCACATGCAACACAGTTCTGCTTGTTGACATGTGCAACATATGCTGAACGTGACATATTAGGAGTATTGAAAAGCTGTGATGTCCTGAGCGCATAACAGACATTAACATTACAGTTACATATAGCAAATATCTTATCTTCACCATCAATATTAGTTATCTGGTGAACAAATCCGTTATCCTCTGCCTTCTTGAAAATCTCAAGCGCTTCTTCCTTAGTGATGTATCTTCCGCCTTTGCCAGTCTCAACGACATAATCAGCCATATCACCTACAGCAACACACCAGTCAGCAGGATCATCTGCACATCCCTCGTCAAATGTCTTTCTTGATTTACGGCATGAACATGGGCTTGCTGCATATTTGCCCTCGTATTTATCAAGCCAGTATGAAATCTTCTCAAGCGAGATGGCTTCATTACACATATCAACTTCCTTCTGTACAGGAATGACATGCATACCGATTCCGGCACCTCCTGGTGGAACCATATGTGTAAGTCCCTCAAGAGGAATACGGCTCATACGCTCAAAGAATCTTCCCATCTCAGGATGTTCCTCTAAGACAGCATCATTCATATTGGCAAATTCCGCACTTCCAGGAACAAACATAGGAAGCACATACTGTTTCTCGTGCTTTGGATTCTCCCAGTTATACTCGATTACACCATTAAAAGCCATCTTATTAAGAAGCTCCTCAAGATACTTCTCATCCATACCTGTAATCTTAACAAGTTCAGGAAGTGTCTTTGGCTTACGCACTCCCATCTTTAATGCAACCTCAGCCATCTCATCAGTACAGATTGCTGCAAGTCCCCAGTACTCAGGGTCATCTGCTGTGAGCTTCTCCAATCCAAGCTTTATTGCTGCCCTGTCAGTAACCATCTTTCCAAGTTTAAGGATTGGTTCCCTTACAGGAAGCTCAGGATGTGGATTCTTAAATTCAACATTCTTGGTATTCTCTGCCATAAATCATCCTCCGTTATTCTTTCCTCTGGCAAATGCCGGATTCTTTATTAACTGCACAATAAGCGGAATAACCATCAGAACCCATACTATAGGCTCTGAAACTATAACACCCCAGTATCCAATTAATGGAACAAGTGTAAATGTTATAACAACCTTTCCTGCAAGCTCAATCCCGCTTGATATGATAGGCGTAAGCCTGTCACCTATTCCCTGCAGTGAATTTCTTATGATAGTTATCATCGCTGTCACAAAATAAAGCAACGAGTCAACTCTTAAATACAGCGTTGCTGTATCTATTACATTTTTGTTATCCGAACTTATAAGCATTTTAACAAATGCAGGAACTATCGTATAAGATGTGATTACACATAACACACACCATACCCATCCCATAAGAATAGATGTTAATATGCCCTTTCTTATTCTTTCATACTTTCCTGCTCCAAGATTCTGTCCACAAAAGGTTGCCATCGTAGTTCCCAGCACACCGAACATCATCATGAAAAGCTCTGATAATCTTCTTGCAGTAGTATGGGCAAGAATTATATCCTGTCCAAATGAATTGATTGCACTCTGCAATGTAACAGAGCCAATTGATACAAGACTGCTCATAAAGCCCATGGAACAGCCTGTTGACATAAGTTTTCCACACAGACTGGCATCACTCTTAAAATCTTTCTTTTCAATCCACAGTATGTTGTATCTTTTAAGTGAATATATAAGACACGCGATAAGTGCTATGAGCTGTGAAAGCACTGTTGCCACTGCAGCACCTCTTACCCCCATTGGAATAACCTTAAGGAAAAATAAGTCTCCACCAATGTTAAGCACTACTGATATTCCTAAAAAAATAAGCGGAGTAAATGAATCTCCTATCGACCTTAACAGGGCTGCACAGACATTGTAAAGCATAAGTATTGTCATGCCTGCAAATATTATAAATATATAATCATAGGCTTCATTTAACAAATCCTCTGGTGTATTAAGTACTTTCAGAAGAGGTCGTAAAAATATCAGCACAACCACTGTCAGACCTGCTGATATCATAATTCCATATTTGAACGAACCTGCAACTGTCCTCTTAAAATTAGCTGTATCTCCTGCCCCAAAAAACTGTGCAGCAATAACAGCAAATCCATTAGTCAGTCCCTGTAAAAAGCCTATAACAAGGGTGTTCACTGAGTTAGTAGACCCTACAGCCGCCAGTGAACTTTCTCCTAATACATACCCTATAATCTTGGTATCCACAAGATTATAAGTCATCTGAAGCAGTGAGCCTATAAAAACCGGTAATGCAAACCAGAATATAAGCTTAGTTATACTTCCCTTAGTTAAATCTTTCATACAAATATTCCTATATAGTTCTTAATTCTGCCCAATTAATCCACTGATAAAAATGCATCCATCTCTTCAGCAACTTCATCAAAAGTCTGGTTATAAACAGCTGCAAATTCACCATACAAAAGCTTCCTTGCCGCAAGCAGCATCCTGCTGTCTGCTGATTTCATCTTTCTTAAATCCTTAGCTCTTTCATTCTTAATGACATATAATGCACGAATCAGATGCATAAGCTTTAAAGCATCCTGAGATTTCATATGTTCATCATACTGCATAGGTGTAACCTTTTCTGAAAGTTCTCCATCTTTCTTACAATTTCTGGCTCTTTCCTTTAACTTGTCACATTCCTTAACAGTCATAATGCTTCTTATCATAACCTTGTTGCTGTCAACGGGTGAATATATAATTCCCTTGCTGTCAAATACCGGCTGAAGAAAATAATAATCCCCTGATATTCCCTTAATAGGGGGTGTATCAATATTTTCAACCTCACACACTCCAACAACTCCGTACACTACCTTATCACCAATCTCAAACATGCTCTCCGTACTTCCTTCCAATTCTTCGTTAAATCCGTATCAATTATTAATATTATATTACATTTCTAAGATTTTTTCAAAGTATATTTTTACTGGAAATTCGAAACAAAATCTATCTGTCATATGACATAATAAATAAAAAACGCCGTTTCAATGAATCACTCATCAAAACGACGTTCAAATATCAATCTGGTTATTAATTAGAATAAATCTACTCTTCCTGCAACCTTTCCATCAGCAACATAATAGCATGCTCCATCCTGTGGCTTTATGTATAACTTAATATCCTTAGCTGCTACCTTCTGTGCCTTAAGATCAGCTTCAACTCTCTTTAAAACAGCATCCATATCTGTCTGCTCATCGTTGTACTGGATAAACGTCTCAGTCTTAACTTCTTTCTTTGCAACAGCCTTCTTAGCTGTAGTCTTAACGGCTGTCTTCTTAGCTGACACTTTCTTTGTTGTAGCCTTAGCTGCTTCCTTAACAGTCTCTTTAGCTTCTTCAACCTTAGTCTCAGCCTTAACTGCTGCTGTCTCAACTGCCTTCTTGGCTGTCTCTGTCTTAGCTGCCGCTTTTTTAGCAGTCTTCTTAACAGTTGTCTTAGCTTCTGCTGCCTTTACATCTGCTGTCTTTACAGCACCACCAAATACATTGCCATCCTTTTTTTCATTGTTTGCCATGTTTCCATCCTCCTTAATAAAAATACTACTCTCCAATAAGAAACTTCTTGATTGTTTCTACAGCTTTATCTGCATCATTGCCTTCTGCTGAAATAGTAACAGACATTCCGTCTCTTAATCCAAATGCCATAATCCCCATTAAGCTTTTAGCATTAATATTCTTGCCTTCTGATGAAATATCAATATGACTCTCAAACTGACAAGCAGTCTGAACAAGCTCAGCAATTGGATTCTTATGTACTTTATCAATGTTAGCAACGTTGATTGTCTCAGTCATTACAAATTACACCTTACTTTCGTTTAATTTCAGTTACTTTTGTAAATATACCCTAATAGTAAATATAAGTCAACATCTGCTTTCGCAATTTAATTAATAAACAGCCCTCATTTGATTGTAAGATTTATTGATTTATCTTCATAACCCTCATTATAAAGTTCTCTCATCTGCTCATCAAATATATCAGAAGGTTCATAATCACACAACAAAAGAATCAATTTTTTTATCTGTTCATTTTCAGAAGATAGTTTTTTATACTGTGGTTCTATTTTGTTTTTCAATTCCACAAGATTAGCAGCATTTTCCTCCTTAGGAATTGCCAACGCCCCTGACACAACTCCAAGAGCATAGGCACATTCATAATTGCCAGTCATTCTTGCATTAGAAAATTCACATTTGCGCGCAAGCGCTTGCTTAGCTAATATCGGTACCATCAGGCATTAAGCTCCTTCTTAAATGTTGCAACATAATCTGTGGCAGCTTCCTCTGAATAATTATTAGCTTCAAGAAGCTTGATAAAATGTGAACCAACGATTGCACCATCAATAATATCTTCAAGCGGTGCAACATCTGCTGCTGTTCTTATTCCGAATCCCATCATAACAGGAATCTTAGATTCTTTCTTAACTTCTGTAAGATATTCTCTTATCTGTGAATGGAAGTTAGCTCCCTTTCCTGTAACACCCATCTGTGAAACGCAGTATACAAAACCTCTTGCGTTCTCTAAAAGCATTGGAATCCTGCCCTTAGATACCGGAGATACAAGCTGGATAAGAATTGGCGACTTCTCGTTCTTTGCAAGGACATCCTTAATCTCGCCCTGCTCCTCGAATGGAAGGTCAGGTATGATAAGTCCGTCAACACCATTTTCAATACATTTATTCACGAAGTTCTCAACTCCATAATGATATACAGTATTATAGTAAAGCATGAATACAACAGGGCTGTTAAGACCAGCTTTTCTTACCTTACCCATCATTGTAAATATGCCTTCAAGTGAAGCTCCATTCTGTATTGCTTTGAAAGATGCATCCTGAATTACAGGGCCATCTGCAATAGGATCTGAGAAAGGAACACCTATTTCCATAATATCGATTCCTGCCTTCTCCTGTGCAAACATAATCTTCTTAGTTGTATCGTAATCCGGAAGTCCTGCTGTTGTATATGTAATAAATGCTTTCTTGCCCTCTTCCTTAAGTGCTGCTAGTCTTTCTTCTATTCTATTCATTACTTGTTAGTCTCCTCTCCGTTAAGATATTTCTGAACTGTATTAACATCCTTATCACCACGGCCTGAAAGACACATGATAATTGTCTTACCCTTATATTCACCCTGTGCCATCTTGAACACATGTGCAAGTGCATGAGCACTTTCAATTGCCGGAATAATTCCTTCCATTCTGCAAAGTTCCATAAGTGCATCCATACATTCTTTATCTGTTACAGAAACATATTTTGCTCTTCCAGAATCTCTTAAATAAGCATGTTCCGGACCAACACCCGGATAATCAAGACCAGCTGAGATTGAATGTGCAAGCTGGATATTACCGATTTCATCCTGTAAAAGATATGTCTTCATTCCGTGAAGGACACCAACCTGTCCGAGTGCCATTGCTGATGCATGCTTTCCAGTCTCAATGCCAAGACCTCCTGCCTCAACACCGATAAGGTCAACATCCTTATCATTGATGAAATCAGCAAACATTCCGATTGAATTAGAGCCACCGCCAACACAGGCAACAACTGCGTCAGGAAGCTTTCCTGTCTTCTCAAGAATCTGCTTTCTTGCCTCAGTACTGATAATTCTCTGGAATTCCTTAACCATCTTAGGATATGGATGTGGTCCTACAGCAGAACCAATGATGTAAAATGTATCCTCTGCCTTTTCAGCCCATGTTCTGATTGCTTCATTAGTAGCATCCTTTAATGTTGCACTTCCTGTTGTTACAGGCTGCACCTTAGCTCCAAGCATTTCCATTCTGAATACATTAAGTTTCTGTCTCTCGATATCCTCAGCACCCATGAAAACTGTACACTCCATATCAAAAAGTGCTGCGCCTGTAGCTGTTGCAACGCCATGCTGTCCGGCACCTGTCTCAGCGATAACCTTAGTCTTGCCCATTCTCTTTGCAAGAAGAATCTGACCGATAACATTATTAATCTTATGTGCTCCTGTATGGTTCAAATCTTCTCTCTTAAGATATATTTCAGCACCATATTTTTCGCTTATTCTTTCAGCATAGTAAAGAGGTGTTTCCCTTCCAACATACTCTTTAAGATAGTACATATAATCTTTAATAAACTGTGGATCATTAATTGCCTCATCAAATGCTTTCTCAAGCTCTGCCAGAGTATTCATAAGTGACTCTGAAACATACTGTCCTCCAAACTGTCCATAATACTTGCTTTCTGCCATTTTCTCTTTACCTCTTTTTCTTAATATTTTGCATTCTGTATAAATGCTTTAACTTTACTCTCATCTTTTCCTTTAACGGACACATCATCATATTCAACGCCCGAACTTATATCAACAACATCAGACCTTACTGCTTCTATCGCAGCTTTTACATTGTCTGGTGTAAGTCCTCCTGCAAGGAATAATTTTTTATTACCGCAGTCCGCTTTTTTAAGACTTTCCCAGTCGAATGTCTTACCGCTCCCCGGAACTCCCGCATCAAAAAGCAGTCCATATATTTTATCCAGACTTCGCCATCGCTTAGTCTCCAGATATATATCTTCTTCTGACTGATGCTTAATGTTAACGGCTCTTATAATCCTGACACTGCATGCATTATACACATCATCACTTAATTCACCGTGAATCTGTATATAATCAAATCCTGCATTCTGTATTGCTTCAAGCTGTGATACATTGGGGGACACAACAACAGCAACGCTCTTGATGTCCGATTTCTTCAATTGTGCAACAAGCACCGATGCCAGATTAATGTCAATATTGCGTTTGCTTTTTGGATAATATAGTACCATACCTGCATAATCTGCACCATATTTTTCTATAATGTGTACATCATCCATACTTGTAAGTCCGCATATCTTAACCTGTACTAAAGAATCATTTTCTTTCAGCATTATATACCTCTTTAAACTCTGATATTAATTCTTCCGGCTTCGGTGCTTCCATAAGCACTGTTCCTATAAGAAGTGCATCTGCTCCACTCTTTGCCAGCACCTTAATATCGTCTGTATCCGCAACACCGCTTTCTGATACAAGCAGTTTTCCAGCTTTTCTCATCTCTGGTGTAACCATATCTGCAAGTTTTTTCGTAGTATCAAGGTCAACATCAAATGTCTTAAGATTACGGTTGTTAATTCCTATAATCTTCACATCAAGATTCAGCATTCTCTGCATTTCCTCTTCGTTATGAACCTCGCATAAAACATCAAGTCCTAAACTGTAAGCAAGGTCATATAGTTCTTTAAATCTACTGTCATCAAGAATAGCAGCAATGAGAAGAACTGCATCCGCTCCTATTACCTTTGCTTCATACACCTGATATGGATCAATTATGAAATCCTTTCTGATAATCGGAAGGTCTGTCATCTGTCTTATCTGCTTAAGATATTCTGTACTTCCCTTAAAATGGTCTTCCTCTGTAAGACATGAAATAGCATCTGCGCTTTCGCCGTACTGTTTTATTCTTTCTTCCAGAGTAATCTTATTGTTCATATTACCATGACTTGGTGATGCTTTCTTGAACTCACTTATAATTGAAAGACCGTCCTTTGCTAGTGCATCATAGAAGCTGTGTGACACTCTATGGCTCTCAATCGCAAGTCTTGTCATCTCTTCTTCGCTGATTCTTTTCTTGTGTTCTGGAAGTCTTTTTAACTTATCCTCTACAATAACATCTAATATCATTAAATCACCCCATTAACGAAATTCTCAATCATTCTCTTGCCATGCTCTGTATATATTGACTCCGGATGGAACTGCAATCCGACCACCGGATAATCCTTATGTTTTACAGCCATTATTTCTCCATCCTGTGTCTTGGCAATAATCTCCAGGCAGTCTGGCAAAGTCTCTTCAATTATAGCGAGTGAATGATATCTTGCAACCTTTACTGGTGAATCAAGTCCGGTAAATATTCCTGTTCCATCATGGTATATTTCAGACTGTTTACCATGCATGATACATTTTGCATAAGAAACAGTCGCGCCAAATGCTTCTCCTATGCACTGATGTCCCAAACATATACCAAGTATCGGCTTCTTTCCTGTAAACTGCTTTATTACATCAACACATATTCCAGCATCTTTAGGGCTCTTAGGGCCAGGAGATACAACTATTGATTCAGGGTCAAGCTCCTCTATCTCCTCAATTGTTATCTTATCGTTTCTTACAACCTTAATATCACTGTTAAATATTCCAATAAACTGATACAGGTTATATGTAAATGAATCATAATTATCAATCAGCAGAATCATAAATGTTCCTCCTTAACAAGTGTCTTTGCAAGTGCCATTACTTTATTGCAGCACTCCTGATATTCCATCTCAGGCTTTGAATCAGCAACAATTCCTGCACCTGCCTGAAGATATACCTTATCGCCTTTCTTAATCATAGTCCTGATTGTAATGCAGAAGTTCATATTACCGCCAAAATCAAGGTATCCTGTAGCTCCTCCATACAGGCCTCTTCTTACTGTCTCAAGCTCATCTATGATTTCCATTGCTCTTATCTTAGGTGCGCCGCTTAATGTGCCTGCTGGAAGGAATGATGATACGAGGTCAAGTGGATGATATTCTCCATTCTTTCTTCCCTCAACAAGTGAAACAATATGCATAACATGTGAATATCTCTGGATGTTCATGAACTGGTCAACCTTGACTGTTCCTATCTCACTTATCCTACCCATATCATTACGTGCAAGGTCAACTAACATCACATGCTCTGCTCTCTCTTTCTCATCTGCAAGAAGTTCTTCCTCTAAAGCAATATCCTGTTCCTTTGTTGCTCCTCTTTTTCTTGTGCCCGCTATAGGACATGTATATACTTTATTGTCTGACTGCTTTACAATCATTTCCGGTGAACTTCCGATTATCTCAAAATCTCCGAAATTAAAGTAATACATATATGGTGAAGGATTAAGTTCTCTTAATTTTTCATAGAGATTAAAACCGCTCTGTCCCGTCTTTATTGTCCATCTCTGTGAAAGAACAGTCTGGAATATATGACCTTCTTTTATGTAATTCTTAATCTTATTAACCTTCTTGCTATATTGTTCAAGCGTGTCCGATTTTTTCAATATTACACCATCAAGTGACATATCAGGCTTATCATCCTTAAACTTATCTACACCCTCTCTTGCAGTCTTTATAAGCTCCTCCGCTTCCTTTAAAGCCTTAATCCTGCCTTCCTCTGAATCCTCTCCAAGTACTACTGCTGTGAATGTTTCTGCTGTATGATTGATAGCAATGAACTTGTCTGCAAGCATAAGCTGTATTGTCTCAATTCCTATTTCATCAGGATTATCATCAGGAAGGACTTCTGTGTATCTTATATAATCATATCCAAGGCTTCCAACAAGACCTCCGATGAAATCAAGTTCTCCCGGATCCTTTACTATCTCGAATTCATCAAAGTACTCTTTAAGTCTTATAAGAGGATTGCCCTCTCTTACCTCTCTGCTTCCATCTTTTCTTGTAATAACAAGGCTGTCCTTATCTGATTGGATTATCTCATTCGGTTCAACTCCCATAAAAGTATACTGTCCGCTTTCCTTGTCAGTTCCTTCAAGAAGAAATCCCTTCTTTTCAATTCCAAGTCCTTTGTATAGTTCAATAGCTTTCTCATTAACGATACTTACCGTCTTCTTATAAGCTCTTAATCTTCGTTTCATAGTTCCTCCCTATCCTTCGTTGTTCATTACTGGCGCTCGTCATATGAACAAGAATTAAAGCAAGCTTTATTCTTGTTCGCAGACTTTCTGCTTACATACTTTTGTAAGCCAGGTCTTCCGTGCCTTCGGCACTCCCAAGCCCTGGTAATTCACAACTCACGGACTTCGTCCTTCGTTGTTCATTACTGGCGCTCGTCATATGAACAAGAATTAAAGCAAGCTTTATTCTTGTTCGCATGACTCGCTGCTTACAAAAAATGTCCCTGACAGTAACCTGTATATTGCAGATTCCTGTCAGGGACGAATTACCGTGGTGCCACCCTTATTTATGAACATACTTGTAATATTAATAAAAAAGGTGACACTCCTTACCGGATATGCCACCTGTATGCTCAACTCATTATCAGATACAATTAATATATCCTTCCCCTGTAACGCGAGGCCACGTCGTAAACTACTGCTAATTCATCTACGCATCTCACAAACCCATTCCTTACGGCTCTCCATGCTGACATTCCACCACCGCCAGCTCTCTGTGATGTACCTTCCGAAAGTACTCTTTTGATCATCGACTTTAAATATTTAACTGCCACCTATAATAGCACTATGTTTATCTGCCGTCAAGCACAAAAGCTTAAAATTTCCTGGTATTAACAATTGTCTGAACCAGATATACTATGTATAAAACAGCTGCCACAAAAATAAGAACCGTTGTTGCATTTGTAAGTACCAGTATAATAACATTCACAGCAAGAAGAATAACTACTCCTAAAAATGTTTTTCCGATTGTTCTTTTAAATACTTTAACGCTTACAATATATACCATAACAACGATTATCATAATAATCAAACTCAGAATCGAAAGTGTTCTCCAAAAAACATCAAATTCTTCCTGTGTGGTCTGCTGAATCCTTGCAATTCCACTCTGAATAAAAAACATATATAGGTTTATTACCAGCAAAATTAATGTTACTATTTCTAACAGCATATTCTTTATAACTTTCATTTCTTAATTCCTCCATATTATATACTCACAATTTAAGTTCACTCTCAATTGACACTTACATAAGCCTTTCCAATGCCAATAACATTATGTAAAAGCCAACAAGTGCAAACCACACAATACTCAGAATCATATATATGGTCTGTTCATTTCCCATAACTCCATTATATGGATTATCTTTGTTAACACGTATGGTATAAACAGAACCCCTTTCATGATACATCGAAAATATATTCTTTTTTACACGGCAAACATAATTATGCCCTTTGTATCCATAAATAAACTCAGAAGCGTATTGATATTTATAGCCATTGCCATTTGCAACTCCTTTAGTTTTATAGAAATGCTTTTTTATGTATAAAAATCGGGCAAAAAAAACGAGATCCATCATAATACCTATAACTAGTGCTTCCATTTTCTACACCTCATATTTCATGTTATTTGACAGAGTTAGATGCAATGTGTTCGCTTGCTTTCTAATATATTTAATGCTGTTATTTGTATTTTCTCTAACTTCCTCAGAGTTGTTAAATAAATTCTTCAATTTTTCTTTCCCCCTATGGTATTTTTGAAGCCTGAATTTAAAACAAAAAAGGCTGCACTAAGAAATTTTTAAAAGATTTCTTAATGCAACCGAACTATCATAGTATTAGAGACTTATGCTTATGTGAATCTCTCAACTGAAAATAGTGTTTTTCAGCTTTATACCTCTAGACTTCTGGTTTTGCGTCCTTATATTTCTATAAGTTTGCCATATTTACTTTTTTAATATATATTAATTTATATCACCTGTAAACTGCTATTATTGAGATTGATTTGTATCTCTACTGAATTTTATCTTATTTCTTGCTAAAAGCCTACTCACTCACTTGAATTTCTATCTTGCGTAGGTCTTTTCTCTCTACCCTCTACCTGTCCTCGCACTGCTTTCCGGCTTAAAAATTAATGTTACTATTTCTAACAACACATTCTTTATAACTTTCATTTCTTAATTCCTCCATATTATTTTAATTAAGCCCGTCTAAAACCAATATTGTTATGTATAAAACATCAAATACAAACCACATAATACCAAAATCATATATATAGTCTGTTCATTTCCCATAACTCCATTATATGGATTATCTTTTTTACATATGTTATAAACAGAACCCCTTAAATGATACCTAGAAAATATATTATTTTTTACACAAACATAATTATGCCCTCTGTATCCATAAATAAACTCAAATATATCGCCTGTCATTTGCCATTTGCGACACCTTTGGTTTTATAGAATTGAGTTTTTATATATGTAAATCGAGCGAAAAACACATCTAACATAATACCTGCAATTAGTTCCATTTCCTACACCTCATATTTTTCATGTTATTCGACAACGTTAGATGCAATGTGTTCATTTCTATAATACCTCCATTATATCAAAATATATTTCAATTTTAATTAACTTCTTACATAAGCCAATACAATGCTAATACTATCAAGTAGAAAATAACAAATACAAAAAATACAATACTAGGAATTAAATATAGAGTCGGTTCATTTCCCATCACTGCATTCTTGGGATTATTTTATTAACATATATATCGTATAAACCGCCCTCTTGTATGAAGCGGTGAAAATATATTCCTACTTACCAACCAACATAATTATACCCTTTATCGTCACGGATAAGGAACTCAGAAAAGTAATGATTGTCATTACCATATGCTATACCTTCAGTTTTATAGAATTGAGTTTTTATGTATATAAATCTAGCCCAAAAATCATATCAATATAATACTCATAGTCCTTCCACTTCCTACACCTCATATTTCATGTTATTTGACAGAGTTAGATGCAATGTGTTCGCTTGCTTTCTAATATATTTAATGCTGTTATTTGTATTTTCTCTAACTTCCTCAGAGTTGTTAAATAAATTCTTCAATTTTTCTTTCTCCCCTATGGTATTTTTGAAGCCTGAATTTAAAACAAAAGGCTGCACTAAGAATTTTAAAAGATTTCTTAATGCAACCGAACTATCATAGTATTAGAGACTTATGCTTATGTGAATCTCTCAACTGAAAATAGTGTTTTTCAGCTTTATACCTCTAGACTTCTGGTTTTGCGTCCTTATATTTCTATAAGTTTGCCATATTTACTTTTCTCTACTGAATTTTATCTTATTTCTTGCTAAAAGCCTACTCACTCCTTGAATTTCTATCTTGCGTAGGTCTTTTCTCTACCCTCTACCTATCCTCACACAGCTTTCCGGTTTAAAAATTAATGTTACTATTTCTAACAACACATTCTTTATAACTTTCATTTATTAATTCCGCCATATTATTTAATTAAGCCCGTCTAAAGCCAATATTGTTATGTATAATACATCAAATACAAACCACATAATACCCAAAATCATATATATAGTCTGTTCATTTCCCATAACTCCATTATATGGATTATCTTTGTTACACGTATGGTATAAACAGAACCCCTTTCATGATACATCGAAAATATATTCTTTTTTACACGGCAAACATAATTATGCCCTTTGTATCCATAAATAAACTCAGAAGAGTATTGATTTGCATTACCATTCGCAATGCCTTTGGTTTTGTAGAATTGAGTTTTTATATATATAAATCGAGCGAAAAAACACATCTAACATAATACCTGCAATTAGTTCCATTTCCTACACCTCATATTTCATGTTATTTGACAGAGTTAGATGCAATGTGTTCGCTTGCTTTCTAATATATTTAATGCTGTTATTTGTATTTTCTCTAACTTCCTCAGAGTTGTTAAATAAATTCTTCAATTTTTCTTTCCCCCTATGGTATTTTTGAAGCCTGAATTTAAAACAAAAAAGGCTGCACTAAGAAATTTTTAAAAGATTTCTTAATGCAACCGAACTATCATAGTATTAGAGACTTATGCTTATGTGAATCTCTCAACTGAAAATAGTGTTTTTCAGCTTTATACCTCTAGACTTCTGGTTTTGCGTCCTTATATTTCTATAAGTTTGCCATATTTACTTTTTTAATATATATTAATTTATATCACCTGTAAACTGCTATTATTGAGATTGATTTGTATCTCTACTGAATTTTATCTTATTTCTTGCTAAAAGCCTACTCACTCACTTGAATTTCTATCTTGCGTAGGTCTTTTCCAAACTTCACATATTCTGGCACAGTTCTCAGCCTATCCCAGCCCAGCTCTCTACATATCATAACACAGCTTTAAGCCCCAAAGTACTCTCCAGCTTAAAACCCATCCTACAATATCTCTGCAAGCTCTGCAAAGCTCTCTATCTTAGCAACATAGCAGTCTTTGGATACGTCTCCAAATCCATACTCAGCATATATAAAATCTATGCCCGCATCTTTGGCAGACTTTGCATCGCCTGCTGTATCACCGACATACACAGGGTTCTTTAAGTTGTTTCTTTCTATAAGTATCTTATTAGACTCGCTCTTTGGCAGAAATGTCCTTCCCCAACATTCAGTATCTTTGAAGAAATCGGACATAAGGTGTGCTGTAAGAAAACTTTCAATATAACCATCCTGACAATTACTCACAATGTACAATGGATATTTCTTGCTTAATGTATAAAGAGTTTCTGCAAGCTGTGGATAAAGAATTCCACCTCTTTCTGCAAGATATCCATTCTCAAATGTACACAGCTCGTCCATAAGTGCATTTCTTACCTGCTCCTGTTCTTGTGGAAACAGCTTTGCAGCTATGTCGTACATCGGAAGTCCCATACAGTCATTAAGGTCAGCTTCCACTATTGGTGTTCTGTGAATCTCTTCATGACGAGAAAGTATTATATTCCACGCCTCACATATTGGCTTTCTTGTATCCCACATAGTACCGTCAAGGTCAAATATTATTCCATCATAAGATTTATTAAGCATTGTCAGCCTCCAGATCTTTATCTAATTCATCAAGCAATGTCTTTAACTGTGTTTCCTGTGTTATATCATAAACAATTGAAAAGCAGTCTCTTGCCAGACGGTAATCTTTATCATTCATCATAAGTTCACCGACTCTGTATATAATTCCTATTGTCTTAGAGTCAGGTCCTGGTTCCACCTCATTCTTATCAAGTATTTCCTGCATCTGTTTAACAGAATATTCCGGTGTCTTGTCATTTAATGCCTGCTCAAGATATTTAAGCTCATTATCTGCATTGTCTGTCTTATAATATATATTGCTATATGTGTAGCACACTCTTGCCGCCTCAGTATTATACCTTGCAACATAATAAAATCCCATATTTCTGTAATATCTTGCCATCGTTGCGCGGCTGCAGCAGAATCTGTATGCCTGCTTTGTAACATCAAGATATCTCGACAGCATATTAAGATTCTTATAACATTCTGCAAGCCCAAGATATGAATCAAGGTCAACAGGATTCCAGCATATAGCCTTCTTAAATGCATCCTCAGCTCTGCGAAACTTCGATAACTTTAGGCACAGACTGCCATAAGTCCTGTAGTACTCTCCAACCGGCAGTTCTGTACACAGCACATCCGTTTCCGGTTCAAAATAACATGCGTACACATAATATTCCATAACATGATTAAGGCTTATATATATTGGTCTGCCGTCCATGTCCGATTTTTTCACAAATGTATCATCCATAGTTCCGGCTTTACGCTCGTCCGTACACTCTTCTATTCTTTCAAGTATTGCAGATAATATATCTGCCGCTTTGTCATAATCACCTGAATTAAATATCTTCTCGTAATCTGCAAATCTATCTTTGACATCTGCAAGCTTCTTTATGTCCATTACTTCTCCTTTTTAGCAGGAATTTCATATGTTCCTGTGAGTATTGCAACGCTCCGTGGCTCAACACATACACTTCTGTTATTATCATCAATCACAGCACCTGATACATTAGAACTCATATCAACCTTCCATGTACCATTAATCTTAGGAAGTGCAAAGCTGTGATTCTCCCAGTGCATATTATATGCAGCATATATCAGACTGTGGTCTTCTTCATCCCCATATACACATGAATACATAATTCCTAAATGTCTGTCATATGTATTCATCTGTGCATACCACGCATTAGTTCCATGATATGATATATCAGGGTAGCCACATGATATCCTGTCACTTAAAGTAAGCGACTGCGGCATATGAAGTATCTTATTATTCTGTCTGAATTGTATAAGAGCCTTTGTCCATTCAAGAATTTCTTTTCCCTCTTTAGTTTCCTTCCAGTTAACCCATGAAAGTTCACTGTCAACACAATACGGATTATTGTTACCGTTCTGTGAATTGCCAAACTCGTCTCCGGCAAGTATAAGCGGAGTACCTGCCGACAAGAAAACAAATACCAGTGCATTTTTAATCTGACGCATTCTTAGTTCTTTAATCTTTCTCTTTCTTGTCGAACCTTCCTCGCCACAGTTCCAGCTGAAATTAAAATCCTCGCCATCCCTGTTATTCTCACCATTAAGCTCATTATGCTTTCTGTCATAGCTTACAAGGTCATTAAGAGTAAATCCATTGTTGTTGGCAATATAATTAATACTTGCACTGTTTGCCTCATTCTTTCTTGATATAGCTGCAAATTCTCCAAGCATATTCTCGTCACCCTTTAACAGGCGGCGCACAATATTCTGGAAATCATTATTATAATTAGCCATATGCTTCTTCGTTCCGGTTTTGCCATTCCAGTATACAGTTATAATCTTGGTATCCGCTAAAAGTGCATCCTGTGAAAGTGCCTTAAGCGCCATCACAGTACATGAACTCCGTCAATGTGATATTCAGTAACCCAGTATCTTACACTGCAGGATAAAGCCTGTACTTTCGTCAGTAAAAAACATTTCCATAACGACTTCAATGCCATTTCTGTGCAGTTCTTTAACCATATTCTTAAATTCAACTGTATAATCCCTAAACACCCCCGGATGCTTTGAAGCAATTGAAGAATACGATGCCTTTGGTGCGAAATAAAATCCTCCGACATATCCCCAGTAATTAATTTTCCGCGTATTCTTATCCACGCTGTAATGTGTTCCGGCTCCGTATTTTGACATTATAGTATCAGTCAACTGTGGAAAACGGCCTATTTCATCAAATTCATATGCAGGCTGTAACTCAATAGTTGTGATTCCAAGTTCCTTAAGATATGGAATCTTGTTAATTATTCCTGAAAATGTTCCTTTATCTTTAACCTTAGATGTTCTGCTTTTAGTAAAACCTCTTACATTCATCTTATAGAATATACAGTCGCTGTAATCATAATTAAGCGGCCTGTCATCTTCCCAGTCATAATCTGCCACATCAATCGCAGCCAGATACACATCTTCCTCGTCCGTCTGTCCAAATCTTCCGCAATCCGTTATCGCCTTTGCATATGGATCAAGATACATTAAGCCATCTATCTCATAGCAATAGAAACTTTTGTCCAGCTTCCTGTCACATACATATACTGAAAATATGTTGCCACATTTCATTGATGAATCCAGTTCTATCCGTTCTTTTGGCTTCATATGTGCATCAAAAATCAGCAGAGCTGCATTTTCGCATTCTGCCTCATATGTAAAATTATATCCATCCTTATATCTGCTGCATCCCATAAGCATGGGATTTCCTTTACTAATAAGCATATTAATCTCCACTCTATTTCTTATACAAGCCCCTCATAGTATTCTTATCCAGCTTATAGAATCTCATTATAAATATTGTCACAATCCAGCCTATTATCGGAATTATGCAATAGAAAAATATTGTCAGAAACTTAAGCTGTGGTGTCAGTTGGTCCTCCACCTGCGGAAAAACTTTAGAATACCCTGCTATCGCAAGTGCTATTCCTACAAATCCTGTTCCAAGTGCTGAAAATGATTTGTCAATAAATGAAAACAGTGCTCCCATTATTCCCGGCACAAAATGTCCGCTCAGTGTATATTCGTAATCAGTACAATCGGCAATCATAGGAACAACTATATTATTAGATATTGATTTCACTCCGTTAAGCAGCGTAAACACTAACAAAAACGCTACCGTTATAAAGTTAATATGTCTTAATGATACATTTGTAAGGTCTGAAAATATCATCATAAACATAAGTATCGTCTGAAAAATAATAGCAAGATATGTCGACCTTACTAATGTCTTCTTCTGTCCGCATCGCTTGGCATGCTCTATCCCAATATATATTATTCCTAAGTTGGGAATACCTACAATTATTCCAATTATACCAGCCAGCGGATAATTCTGCATCAGAATTCCATAAAGCATTACAAGAACTGTTGAATTACCATATACCATCTGTGCGAATTTGTTAGATGCCGCCGCAATAACAAGCATTCTGATTGGCTTATTATGTTTAATTATAGCCGCATAATCCCTGAAATGTATCTGCTGCTTCTTATCCTCATCAAGCTTGAAGTACTTTACATTATCCTTACTCCATATTCCCACAACAGCCAGTGCTGAGCATATTCCGGCTACAATAACCACTGTGATTACGAACTCTGAGAAAAGTGCCTGTGACTGGAATGTCTTATATTTCTCAATCAGATACACTGACACATAGAAAGCAACCAGACCATGTGCGAACATTATAAATGTTGAGTCAAAAAAAGTTATCATTGGCCTCTGCTTCATGTCATTAGTAATTACCGATTGTCCAGACTTTACAACTGCTGTCTGAAATGTGTATCCTATTATATATACTGAATATACAATTATAAAATACAATGGTCTTAAAATAACTGGAACAAGGCTTGTAGTAAAGAACAGTACAAGACTGCTGATTGCCATTAGTAAGTATCCTATAACAATATAAGGTCTGAATTTACCATATTTCCCATTAGTCTTATCTATAAAATACCCTATTACCGGATCTGTTACCCCATCAAATATTCTCATTCCCGTAAGAATAACTGAAATAAGCACAACTGAAAGACCTGCTATTCCATTAGCATAATATGAGACATATCCCATCATCGCAAGAAACAGATTAGTTGATGTATTATTAAGAGAAAACAAGCCAATCTGCCATATTCTGGCTCTGTTCTGCTCTATATGCCCATGCTTATTCTCCATATATTAATCCTGCCAATACATTTGTAATAATCTCTGTTACGATTATATAATCATATGCCCTCATAGTCAAATTCAGGTATGAAGCTTTCCTCTGCAACATCACCTTCCTGAATAAATCCATTATTAATCCCACAGTCTATTGCATAATCTACCACAGAATTATATTCTTTTCTTGTCACTTTACGCGACAGGAGTGGATGTTTTTTTAGTCTGTCAAATGGCGTGTACTGGCTCATTATGCTTATGTATATATCATCTCCATATGTATCAATAAGATACTTTATAACCGCTTTGGAATCCTTAGTTGTTCCCGGAAGTACAAGATGTCTTACAATTACGCCTTTTTTCATAATCCCGGCTTCAACTCTTCCGCTCTTCACGAGTTCATCATCTTCTATAAAGAATTCCGGCTTTCGGGTCTGTCTGACCATCTCATGTATTGCAGCTTTAGCCACATCAGCATAATCTGGTGCTTTCGAGTACTCTGCCGAAAGCCTGCTGTCTATGTATTTCATGTCTGGAAGATACACATCCACAAGCCCGTCAAGCATATTAAGCGTGCTGACATTCTCGTATGCACTTGAATTGTACACAACTGGTATGACAAGCCCCTTATTCTTTGCCTTGACAAGTGCCTCTGCGACTTGTGGCACGAAATGTGTTGCAGTTACAAGGTTAATATTGTTGGCACATTTGTCCTGAAGTTCCAGAAAAATGTCTGAAAGCCTCTCCACTGTTATCTTTTTCCCAACATGTGCCGCAGCAATCTCAGAATTCTGACAGAATATGCACCTTAATGTACACCCTGAAAAGAACACTGCCCCGCTGCCGTGTTCCCCGATATGCATGGCTCTTCCCACATATGTAGAGCGGCTCTTGCCGCATATATATCATTAGTCATTCCGCAAAGCCTTTGTTATCACTCCTGTCAACATTGCAGGCTCTTGGGCATATATTACATTTCATATCTTCACCCTAACATTCATTAATCATGGAATCCAGCTTTGCAAGTGCATCGCTGATTCCTCCTACTTCACATATTAAACCTTCTTCAACAGCCTGTCTACCCACCAGCACTGTTCCTAAGTCTTTAGAGAGCTGTGTGGTGTCAACCATCATTTCCTCTACTCTTTCTTTGCTTACACTGCTGTGAGCCGCAATAAATGATGTTATCCTGTCAGATATCCGTTCAAAATAATCATATGTCTGCTGAACTCCGATAAGTGTTCCGTTCATCCTCACAGGATGTATTATCATGGTAGCTGTAGGCACAATAAATGAATAATCTGTACTCACAGCAAGCGGCACACCTATACTATGTGAATCGCCTATGATTAGTGAAACTGTTGGCTTTTTCATTGAAGCAATCATCTCTGCCAGTGCCAGTCCCGCACTGACATCCCCACCAACTGTATTCATAATAAAAAGTACACCTTTAATATCTTTATCCATCTCAATCTCCGCCAGCTTAGGAAGCATATGTTCATACTTGGTTGCTTTGCTTGTTGCAGGAAGATTATCATGTCCTTCTATCTCTCCAATAATTGTTATCATCTGAAGAGCATTTTTCGTAACAGCACCATCTTTATAATCATTATCTGTTTTTTCTTCTTCAGATTTGCCCATGTCCGCCTCCTGATAATATTATTCTCTATTATGGTTGGCGGCTGGACGAAATAATATTCACATATTTTTATATCATTTTTATATTTAAAGTATTTATATTTCTTTCCATATATGTTATTCCTTTAATATAAAACAATCATAAAAGGAGATATTTTATACTTATGAGGCAACAGATAGGCAGTTTTTCATCTCATATAATCAACAATGAATATGTTAAAGTTGCTGTAAGAATATCTTCCAGTGAAATATTTTATGCAAGATCCTTGTATGTACTAAATTCCAACAGAGTTAAAAACTTTATTAATAGGGGACTCTTATAAAGGCTTGACTTTTCTTTACTAATGTATACTTAAAAGTAAAACATAGACTATATTAAATGAAATCTGAGGACGGAACGGGCAGCCGTCACCCTTGTTGGAGATGTGGGAATGTCACCCCCACCTATTTCATTTATTAGTAAGATGGTAACTCCGGTTACCATCTTTTTTGACTACCATTGACTACCAAAACTTTAGCATACTTTGGCAAACTTTTAATCTTTTAAACTAAAAAGTCCGCAAAGCCAGTATATATCTAGCTTCGCGAACTTTTAATTCAAGCCACCTGCCGGAATCGAACCGGCGACCTTTTCATTACGAGTGAAACGCTCTACCGACTGAGCCAAGGTGGCATTATAACCGTCATAATGCGGAAACTGTATTACATTATATATATTATTTGTTTTTGTAAAGCCGTTATTTCACTAACACCAAGGCAGACCCCGAATATTCTATATTAGAACATTAAAAGAAAGGGGCTATGTAAATGAAGAAAATCATCAGAATATATATTGCAATTATTGCATCTGTATGCCTGTTCATGTCATTTCCAGCTGATATATATGCTGTGGTAATCGATGTGAGCAGTTACAACGGTTTTATTCAGTGGGATAATATGAAAAACTATATTGAGGGTACAATTATCCGTATAGGATATGGCAGTGATATCCAATCACAGGATGATTCTGCTGCCATAAGAAATATGGATGAATGTGAAAGGCTTGGAATTCCTTACGGCGTCTATCTATACAGTTATGCTTTAGATTATTACGATGCAGCAAGCGAAACTGCCCATGCTCTAAGACTTCTTAAAGGAAGGTCTCCCGAACTTGGTGTGTGGTTTGATATGGAAGATGCTGATGGATATAAAGCAAGAAACGGTCTGGATGTATACTCCGAAGGCGAACTGCTGTCTGATTTCTGCGAAATGTTTGTTAATGCTATGCGTGTCAGCGGATATAAAACCGGCGTCTATGCCAATTACAACTATTTTACAAATGTGCTTGACCTTGACAGACTGAAATCAATCCCAGAGATGAATATCTGGCTTGCGCACTGGGGAATTGATTCTCCAAGCCTTGACTGTACCATGTGGCAGTTTGGTGCAGTAGAAATCGAAGATGAAGAATATGATGGCAATATATATTACTCAGATTATTCTGTAAAAAATGATGGCAATACTGATGAAACTATCCGTACCGATGATAGTTCATCCAATAATATAAATGTTTACTATCAGACAAAGCTTGCAACGGGTCGCTGGCTTCCTGTTGTTAAGAATAATGAAGATTATGCCGGAATACGTGGTCAGAATATCACCGGTCTTGCAGTCACAACAGATACCGGCTATATAAAATACAGAGTCCATGTAAATAATGGCTGGCTTGGTTTCATAGACAGCCGCAACACTGATATTAACGATTATTATAACGGATATGCCGGCAATGACACACCTGTTGATGCTGTTGAGATATATTATTACACCCCTGATGATATTATTAATTCATCAGGTTATCATTATGCATTCTACAGGGTAAGTCCTGTGAACGGTAACTATTATAGTTATCAGAAAGATAATAATAAAGATAACGGAATGGATGGCTATGCCGGCATTTTCGGACATTTCATTGACAGAATACAGATTAATATAAGATAATATATTCAATAATAAAACTGCCGGAAAGAATCACCTTCATCCGGCAGTTAATATACTAAAATAAACATTATTTAATTCCTGCTTCTTTAAGAATCTTGCCTTAATCTCATGTTCAAGCCTTACAATATCAGCATCCCCAACTTTAGACCCGGTTTCTTTTCCATATGGTACATAACCCCGCCCTATTATCATGGCCTCCTCCCGTACCTATTCCTCTAAGGGCATTGACTGCCAGAACTCCTGACAGATATTTTCCACCACTTCTTATTGACAGTTTAATTCCATCCTTCTTTGGTGAATATACAATTGACAGATTGATTCCATCAAGCGTGAGTGTAAAATCATATAGCAGCTATAAGTGATTCTTTACATTCATATCCGGCACATGCAAAACATACATCCTCCCTTATGTCTATCGTGCTGAATGCATCCTTATATGCCTTGATATCATCATAATGCAATACACTGCTGTCAAGTTCTGAAAGAATATCTCTGTCAGCCATCATAAAAGCTTATAAAACATATCAAGATCAAGCTGTGAAACACCTCTGCGCATATCAGCTGTGTCCATCTTGATTCCATATAACAGTGCTGTTGCCACATCAGCTGGCATATCTATATTATTGTCAAAATAATAAGTTGCAATAATAGATGCACATGCTCCCACATCTGGTCTTATGTCGCAAAACCTATAATCAATATGCTCATATACGGATGGTGGTCAATACATATAATTTCCTGTCCATTCATGTCTACAATATTAGAATTGCCTTTCTGTGCATCAACGAGAATAATCTCATCTTCTTTGTTGAATTCTTCAAAACTTATATATTCCTTAACATTAATATTAAGAAGCCTTACCATCTTGGCTGTCACAGTTCTGTCGATGCTTCCCTTATAGCATATTTCTGCATCTATCCCCTTTGCCTTCAAAGCCTGATAATCCATACGCACATGCAATCGCATCAGGATCAGGAAAATTATGCGTCTGTATAAAAACTCTTTCTGTGCTTATACTGGCTATTCCTCTAAATAGTTCATAAAGCTCCCCTCATTTGACTTTAATAGTTTTATTATATTCTTAATACCTGTTTTATTCAATCTTGATTATCACTTTTTCTGATATTTTTCATAAATTATAATAACCATAATATGGGAGTAATCTATTGGAAGCAATACTATCTTTAGACCACATATATTATTCTTATCATGATAAAAATGGAGAAACACCTGTAATCAATGACCTTTCTTTTGAAATAAAACCCGGTAGTTTCACATCAATTGTCGGTCCATCCGGTTGTGGCAAATCCACATTGCTCTCTCTGCTATGCGATCTTATAAAGCCTGAAGCAGGAACAATATATATAAGACCGCCAGAGAATAATCATGACTCCCGGATGGGATATATGCTACAGAAAGATAATCTGTTTGAATGGCGCAGTATATATAAAAATGTTATGTTAGGTCTTGAAATAAATAACAAAAAAACTCCTGAAAACATTGCCTATGTTAATCATCTCTTAGAGCAATACGACCTTGCAGGATTCAAATCAGCAAGGCCATCCCAGCTATCCGGAGGCATGAGACAGCGTGCAGCACTTATACGCACACTTGCTCTGAAACCGGATATTTTGCTTTTAGACGAACCTTTTTCTGCCCTCGATTATCAGACACGACTTGAAGTAAGAGAAGATATCTGCAGTATATTAAGAAGTGAGAAAAACAGTAATATTAGTAACGCACGATATCTCTGAAGCCATAGCTATGACTGACCGTGTTCTTATTCTGACTAACAGACCTGCAAAGCTTTTAAAAACAGTTGATATTGAAGCAAGAGATACTCTTTCAAATCAGAAATATTTTGATGAAATAAGGGAGGTGTTAAAATGAATGTGAGCCCATTACAGCGAAGATTTATAATTAAGCAGCGTATATATTCCATATCAGTGGTTCTCTCCCGCCTTATACTGTTTTTAGGGTTCATTGGCATATGGGAATTTACTGCTGACAAAGGTATTATCAATGCATTTATATTCAGTTCACCCGTAAGACTATACCAGACATTTACACCTCGCCAAAGACGGAGTAATATTCATGCATATATGGGTAACACTTTATGAAACACTTGTTGCATTTGCAATTATTACCATTGTCGGAATAATATTTGCAATACTGTTATGGTGCTTCAAAGGACTGTCGGACTGTCTTGAGCCTTTCATGGTAGTATTAAACAGCCTCCCTAAATCAGCACTGGCTCCAATGCTTATTGTGTGGCTCGGAACTAATACAAAAGCGATAATTATAACAGCCGTGTCTGTCGCAATATTTGGTATGATTATTAATCTTTACACAGGTTTTCTTGGCATTGACAAAGAAAAATCACTCTGATACGGACTCTTGGTGGTAACAAATGGCATATTCTGTGTAAACTTATCATCCCCGGCTCCAAAAAAATTATTATAAGTAACATGAAAGTAAATATTGGTTTGTGCCTTGTAGGTGTAATCATAGGAGAATTCTTAGCTGCTAAAAAGGGCTTGGCTATCTTATAATATATGGCAGGTATTTAAGATGAGCTATGTTGTACTTGGAATTGTTATTCTCTGCATTATATCAACGCTTCTTTTTGCACTTATAAATATAATTCAAAAGCTGTTTCTAAAAGACTGATTATATATTATAATTAATATACATTTCGCAAAACAGGCTAAAATCCTCTGCTCCTGCATGGGCAGTCGCATTTGCTTCGCAAAACAAGGAGGATTTATGCTTTCTCTTACTATTAAAGATTTAAAGCAATTTATGAATAAGCTTCTTATCAACAACACATTTGATAACATGTGCCTTTCAGAAGCATATATATGCACAGGATGCAGCTTTACCATAGATGGTAAGCTCAACACTGACTTTTATAATGAAGATGAGCTTAATTCCATGCCTTCCGCAAGATATACATCATGGAAGAACATTAAGCCTTTCGCATTCAGCATAATTAAGGGCAGGAAAGTTCCTGAACTTTTAAAGATAACATTTGTACTGCCTGAAGCAGTTGTTGCAAAGCTGATACTTGATACTGACCTTAACTTTGACCCCGACTGTGTCAACGGGTTATTTCTTAATGTACGCTATCAGGATGGTTCAGTAACCATGACAACAGCATCTTCGCTTAGTACTTTCACTCTCGACCGTTCACTTGATGAAGCATTTGAACGATATATTATTAACTTCCTGTCAGATGCTGATATTTCCTATAAAGAATAATTTAGAATTATTTAATAAATGCTACAAAACCGCCTGTTTACACGCACAGGCGGTTTTTTGTTAGCACTCTTATTTAAGGAGTGCTAATTTTTGCTTGACTTATGTTTTATTGTGTATTAAATTAACATTTAGTTTAATACTATACAGATTGGAGAGTGAAATATTATGTCAAAAGAACATGGTAATTTATCTATTAACAGTCAGAATATTTTCCCTATCATCAAGAAATGGATGTATTCTGACCATGATATCTTCTATAGAGAGTTAGTTTCTAATGCATGTGATGCTATCACTAAGCTCAAGAAGCTTTCAATGATTGGAGAGTATGAAGCTCCTGATGATATTGAATATAAGGTTGAAATTAAGCTTTCTGCAAAAGATAAGACAATCAAGATCATTGATAACGGTATCGGTATGACTAAGGAAGAGGTTGATGAGTATATCAACCAGATTGCTTTTTCAGGTGCTGAAGCATTCCTTGAGAAGTATAAGGATAAGGCTAACGACGACCAGATTATCGGACATTTTGGTTTAGGTTTCTACTCAGCATTTATGGTTGCTGACCAGGTTACTATTGATACTCTTTCATTTAAGGACGGAGCAGAATCAGTTCACTGGTCATGTGACGGAGGAACTGAATATGATATAAGTGAGGGAACCAAAACAACTCCTGGTACTGAGATTACTCTTTACCTCAATGAGGACAGCTATGAATTTGCCAACGAATATAAGGCTAAAGAAGTTCTTGATAAATACTGCTCTTTCATGCCGGTTCCAATATTTGTAACTAACGAAGATGCGGGTGAACAGACTGAGGAAATTCCTGAAGAAGAAGTTACAGAAAAAGATACAGTTCTTGATACATTTATAAAGGACGCTGTTACAGAAGAAGTTGAGAAAGAAGATGGAACTAAGGAAACTGTTGAGAAAGTTCCAGCCAAAAAGATGGCTAAGATTGTAAAAGACCTGTTGCAATCAACGATATCCATCCACTCTGGACAAAGCATCCAAATGAATGTTCAGATGAAGATTACAAGGAATTCTACCGCAAGGTATTCCACGATTATAAAGAACCATTATTCTGGATTCACCTTAATATGGATTATCCTTTCAATCTTAAGGGTATTCTCTACTTCCTAAGATTAATACAGAGTATGAATCTATTGAAGGTACTATAAAGCTTTATAACAATCAGGTATTCGTAGCAGATAACATCAAAGAAGTTATTCCAAATTTTTACTTCTTCTTAAAGGTGTTATTGACTGCCCAGACCTTCCACTTAATGTATCACGTTCAGCACTTCAGAATGATGGATTTGTTAAGAAGATATCTGATTACATTACTAAAAAGGTTGCCGACAAGCTTTCAGGAATGTGTAAAACAGATAAAGAGAACTATGAGAAATACTGGGATGACATCAATCCATTTATTAAATTCGGCTGCTTAAAGGATGAGAAATTTGCAGAGAAGATGAATGATTACATCATATTCAAGAACCTTGATGGCAAATATTTGACTCTTAAGGAATGTCTCGAAGAGAATAAAGAAAAACACGAAAACACTGTATTCTATGTAACAGATGAAGTTGAACAGAGTCAGTATATCAACATGTTTAAGAACGAAGGAATTGATGCTGTAATTCTTACTCATAACATTGACCAGCCATTCATAACTAACATGGAATCCAAGAATGAGAATCTCAAGTTCAAGCGTATCGATGCAGATCTTTCAGACAGCTTTAAGGAAGAGACTTCTAAAGACGAGTTGAAGGACATGACTGAAAAGCTCTCTAAGACTTTCAAGGATGCTCTTGGCAAAGAAAATTTAACTGTTAATGTCGAGAAATTAAAGGATTCATCTATATCTTCAATGATTACTCTTTCAGAAGAAAGCAGACGTATGCAGGATATGATGAAAATGTACGGTATGGCAGGTATGGACCCTAATATGTTTGGTGCTGAGGGTCAGACTCTTGTACTTAATGCTAACAATGACCTTGTCAAATATGTTGCAGAACATGCAGACGGTGAAAATACTAAGATTATATGTGAACAGCTCTATGACCTTGCAATGCTCAGTCATGCGCCTCTTTCACCAGAGCAGATGACAGGATTCATTGCAAGAAGTAATAAAATCATGGAATTGCTTGCAAAATAACGCCTTTTAAACTATCATTGTCTTATATAACAATAAGAAATATATAACATGACTAATTTTAACTATGACAATTATGACGATGATACTAAAGCAAAATACGATGATGGTATCGAATTTTTTAGATGATGATTTTCTTTTGATGACGAAGATGATGATGATAACATTTATGATATTCCTCGTTACAGCGATGAGCCTGTTGCTCCACATCATCATAAAGAAAGCAGGAAACTATTGGACAGGAAATATTAAGTTATATCAAAATCCTTGCCGTTGCTGTTATTGTAGCATTTCTTTTACCAGATTTATAATTGTAAACGCTCAGGTTCCGTCTGGTTCAATGGAAAACACCATTCTTACCGGAGACAGACTAATAGGTTTCAGACTTGCTTATCTGTTTCATGAACCAGAACGTGGTGATATTGTAATATTCAAATATCCTGATGACGAATCTCAGAATTTTGTAAAAAGAGTTATCGGTATTATAGTGATGTCATTCAGATTTCCAACGGACATGTATATGTCAATGGTGAACAGCTTGAAGAGAATTATCTTCGGGAGCCAATGAACAATGATGGTGATGAGCTAACCTATGTTGTACCTGCTGATTCATATTTTATGCTCGGAGATAACAGAAATAATTCCAAGGATTCCAGATATTGGACCAACACATTTGTATCAAAAGATAAGATTATTGCTAAGGTTTCTTTCAGATATTTCAATGTCAGAACGAAGCGTTTTACATTTTCTTTCATTAAATAACACTCTGAATAAAGAATAATATAAAGGGTACAATAATATGGCCGCTATGTTTCACAAACAATAGCGGTCATATTTGTTTTTTGAAAGGAGAAATGCTATGGGAAATCTTAACTGTAATGCTGCTTCGTGCATGCATAACTGTGACAACCAGTGCTGTCTTAATTCAATCTGTGTAGAAGGAAGCTTGGCATGTCAATGTGATGAAACATGCTGCAGTGATTATGAACATCAGAAATATAGTGCAACTAATATATGTACATCTTCCTAAAGATTCTTTATCCATCTCATGTGAAGCAACTAACTGCATATATAATACGAATAAAAAATGTGATGCAGACCATGTAGATATATCAGGTATAAAGCTGTAACAGAGGA